>OFHK01000230.1_pt1 | contig 17824 bp, 20 predicted proteins | sample 1521951 | NCBI WGS metagenome assembly OFHK01 (sample SAMEA2468436, study PRJEB22500) | soil metagenome | biome: Glassland; feature: Farmland; material: Clay | place: Australia | collected 2013-01-31 | depth 0.55 m
ATAGGCGCCCGCCCGGTGCCTGCGGCCCGGCGGGCGTTTCTTCTTCGAGGAGGTCACCGCGACCGCGCTGGCCCGCCCGTCATACCGGGCGCTGTTCGACCATCCCGACCGTGACCGGTTCACCGCCGGGGAGTTCCTGGCCGAGTGCGGACGCCAAGGACTGACCGTTGGCGAAAGGTGGGTCACCCGGGTCGGCGGCGACTACCTGTTCGGCGTCGCGGAACGCGGCCAGCCGGAGCACTGACCCACCCGGTCTGGCCGGGCTGCGCCATACCACGGCACGCGTGCAGCAAGCAGCTCACCGGATAGCACCACCACGGGCGCGAGAGCGATGCTGGACGGGTGAGGGCGTCGCTCGCTGTCCTGGCTACCTGCCTGCTGGTGTCTGCTGCGGCGTGCACCGGCCGCACGGACAGGCGACTGCGACGCGCACGGCGGCGAAGTCACCGCGACCATCTGCGGCTGCCGGATGGACCTCGCATGTACCTCCGATGGACCTCACGTGTACGTGACGGGGGGTCCGGGCGCAACAGCGACCTCTGCGTCGCATCAGCAGCAGCCTTCTACCTGCGCCTTCCGCCTGATGTCACGCTGCGTAACACCATCGGTAGGGGCCTCACAGGGTGTGCTGGCCAGCCCGGACGACTAGGTCCGGACTGACGAGCAAACGTGGAGCAAACATGGCCGGGAGACGGCCGCCGACCAGGGCAAAGAGATGGTAAAAAGACCAGGTCAGGACGGGTGCGCCGCCAGGGACTTGAACCCCGAACCCGCGGATTAAGAGCCCGCTGCTCTGCTATCAGATCAGTGCTCTCGATGCCAGTCTATGCCGGTCCGTGCGGACTTCGCCGCGGTTTCCTGCCGACCCGTGCCGCTTGCTGACAGGTGGTACCGGGGCAGACGAGCAAACAACGAGCAAACACGCCAGCCGGCGATCTTGGTACGTGGTGCCTGAGCCACGGCCTGCCGGCATCGGCGGAAGATCACCGTTGCCGGTCCGCGCCCCCCGGTTCGGGCGGGGGTGCGGGCGGGCGGCCGGCCTGCGATGTACCGGCGGTGTTTACCTTGCATCGACCTGCGATGGACCCGCACCGAGATCACGCGCAACGGCATACGGGCGCCTGCTCGGGCGCGTGGTGCGCGCGAGACTGCCACGGCGGGCCCTGTCCTGGCATCCGGCTGGCATGGTGCCTCGGCCCGGCAGTGCCTCGGCTACGCGCCGTCACTGTAATAGCGCATGGCCACCGCGTCGGCCTCGAAGGTGCCGGCAAGCTGAGTTGCGTGGGCGGGGTCGAATCCGTCCGGCAAGACTCCTTCGTCTCGAACCAGGGCCTCGGCGGCTTCGAGATAGCGGGCAGCCCCGTTCAGCAGCGCTGGCGGCGCCAGCACGACCGGGCCGGCGATTCCGGCCACGGCGTAGCTGGCGGGGTGCTGGCCGGCGATGACCTAACCGAGCGCGGACAGGGCCTGCGCGAGCTGGGCGGTGGTGGTCCGGACGTGATCGAGGTCGTCCCGTTCAGCCAGTCGCAGCACGATCGCCTCCGACAAGTCGGCGATGCAGCGGCCCAGCACCGGTACTGGCACCGCCGCGGTGCGCGGCGAGGCGAGCACGTTAGCGCCGGGTGCTTCGTCGGCGACGGTCACGGCCATTGTCTGGGCCAGATCCCGCACCGCGTCATCGGTCAGGTAGCGCCGGGTGGTGGCGGGCGTGATCCGCATCTGCGCGGCGACCTGCTCCACGCGCTGTTGGATCAGCTCGGCTGCCGGCACCCTGGAGGCGTCCATGCCGTATTCATCCAGGGCAGCCAGCAGCACATCGACGCGGACATCCAGCCAGGTACGCCGTCGGTCCACCACGCCAGCCTCCTTGCAAGCACCGCTCCAGCCGCCGCGAACGACACCGGGCGCCGGGTGCCCGGGGCAGGCAGCTAGCGGTAGTCCGTTGGATCAAGGCCTATTCGGGTAGCCTGAGAGTTAGGTCTCCTGATGAGTTCGAATCCGGTGATGAGCGATGACCAAGCCGATAGCGTGTCCGCCTGCGCCGGGTCCGCTGGAAGAGTACGCCGCCCGGTTTCGATGACTTGTTCACTCATGTGGCGCAGCGGCGGGGGTTCCGTGAGTACCTGGTGGGGCTGCTGGCGCCGCGGGAGCGTAATAAGACGCTGACGTGCCTGGCCAGCGCGGAGCCGGTGACCGGGTCCAGGCTGCCGGCGGTGCAGCGGCTGCAGTTCTTCTTGGCGGAGTCGGTGTGGGAGCCGGAGGCGGTGAACGCCCGCAGGCTGGAGCTGCTGCTGGCTGATCCGGCGGCCGCGCCGCACGGCGGCGGGGTGCTGGTGATCGATGACAGCGGGGACCGTAAGGACGGCACGAAGACCGCGCACGTGGGCCGGCAGTGGCTGGGCCGGTACGGCAAGACCGGCAACGGGGTGGTCACCGTCACCACGGTGTGGGCCGATGAGCGCCTGTATTACCCGGTGCATGCGGTGCCGTACACCCCGGCCAGGCATTTTGCCGGGGGGAAGAACGACCCGGGGTTCCGGGCCAAGCTGCAGATCGGGGCGGATCTCGCGGCCAGGGCCCGGGCGGCGGGGTTCGCGTTCCGGGCGGTGGCCGCGGACAGCGCGTACGGAGACCAGGACGGGTTCCGCAGCGAGCTCGCCGAAGCCGGGCTGCCGTTCGTCATGGCGCTCAAGCCTCGCCGCGGGATCTGGGCCTACGGTGCCGATGCGCACACCCCGGTCGATGCGGCCCGCGAGCTGCGCTGGGGCGGGCCCGGCGATCCGGGCGGCTGGCAGCCGGTAACCCGGACCTTCCGTGATGGGCACACTGAGACCTGGTACGCCGCCGGCGCGGCCCTGGGCTGGTGGGGGCCGGATGGCGCCCGGCGGCTGGTGGTGGCCACCGCCGGCCCGGCCGCCCTGCCGGACAAGGCCACCTGGTACCTGGTCACGAACCTGCCCCGGCCCGGCGGGCCGCGTGAGAAAGACAGCCCCTGGCCGGCCGCGAGCCTGGGGGAGATCGTGCGGATCTACGGGCTGCGGCACTGGGTGGAGCAGTCTTACAAGCAGGTCAAGGACGAGCTCGGGTGGGCCGACTTCCAGGTCCGCTCCGACATCGCCATCCGCCGCCACCAGGTGCTGGTCAACTGCGCGTTCTCCTTCTGCTGGGACACCTGGCTCACCTCTCAGCCCCCACCCCGGCCCGCGCTGGCAAGCCCTCAAGAGAGGGGGCACCGCCGCCCGGTCCCAGCAGCCCCCTGCATCTCAGGAAAGCATGCCAGCACCCAGCTGGCCACACGCACTGCGCGCCGTCCGCAGCTGGCTGACCCCCGCGATCACGCTCACGCGCTGGTGGCAGGCCTGGTCCAAAGCGCCCCCGCCCGCTGAGCTCCAGCACCTGCCCGGCACCGTCACCGCAGGCCACGGCCTGAACCTCTACCGCCCACCTTGATCCAACGGACTACCGGTAGCGGCCCGAGGGGCTGCCGTAGACGGGGGTTCCTACTGCGCGTCAGATAGCTCGCAGCCCTTCAGGTGCCGTGCCTCGCGGAGCGCGTACTGCTCATGGCATCCAGCTCTCCTCGTACCACGCCCACTCCGGGCACTCATCCGCCAGCGGCGGCAACGACAGGTGCAGTGGCCTCACCTTGTCGTACACCGTTCGCGCGAGGTCGTCTGCGGCGCCGGGCAGGCCCATCCGGACAAGCAGCATGTTTTCGTCGGTATCCTCGCGGCATTCGTACAGCCCGAGCATGACGGCGGCCCCGATGTCGGCGGCCGCCCGCCGGGCGCCGCGTTCCTTCCGCCAGGTGAGGTCATCGATGTACGGCTGGAGGACTTCCAGGATCCGTCCCCGCCCCGCGTCAACGGACACCGGACCGCGCAGACGCAGCGCCCGCAGCCTGCTCGTGATCTCGCCGGTGAGTTCCCGGTCGTCCACGACGAGCAGCGCGGAGGTGATCTCTTCCGCCTCGGCGGCGAGTTCAGGATGCCGGAGGAGCAACTCGGACAGCAGAACAGACCGCTCGTCATCAGACAGCCGCCGCTTCCAGGAACCCACGGCACCATCATGCCCCCGGCATCGCGTTCACGGAGCTGTGCCTGACCGGCCTGGCCCGGATGGGCCGGGGATCCAGGCGATCGCCACGCGGCGGAGGGGTCTTTTGGCATGCTCGCGTGGGTGAGTCCTCAGAGCCGTCGCCGTAAGTCTTCCAAGCCCGTCCGTCGCCAGGCTTCGTCCCGGGTCGCGTCTAGTGCGAGCCGCCTGCGGGAGCCTGAATTCCGCGACGGCCGGGATGTCATCGTGAAGAACCTGGCAGTGCTCGCCGACGTGGCCGCGGTCCCGTCCGCCTACGACGCGGAGGCCTTGGTCAGCGTCCTGGTCGGGTACCTGATCCAGGCAGGCATTCCCGAGCCGGGCCTCACGCGCATGATGCTCGACGTGATCGACGAGCTCCGCCGGCGCGACGCTGGCCATTCTTACCCTGCCCTGCGGGCGCTCTCGGTCATCGGTCCGCCCGGCGTGAGCGAGTACGCCGCCGTCGCGGCCGGTCGCCTGGCGGCCCGGGATGCGGCCCTGCCGTGGATCGCCAGCATCGGCGACGTCACCGCGGGCACGTGCCACCTGGCCGCTAACGCCGCTGGCGACACCACCCTCGTCTCCTGTGAGTTCACCTACGCCGACGGAAGCAAGCCGCACGCGGTGTGGGCTGTCCTGGACGCCGCCTGGCACGGCGTGCCCGCCTGTCTCATGCTGGCCGATGACCTGCCCGAGGCGCGCGCCCGCCTTGCCGACAAGGCTAAGATCGCCGGCGCCGAGGTCCGCGAGGTGCCTGCCGCCGAAGCCGCCGCGGTCGTGCTCGCTGCCATTGACGCTCTCATCCTGCATGGCCCGCCGCCCGAGCGCGACCGCAAGGATGACAGCTTCTCCATGGCCTGCTCCAGCCTCAGCGTGGCCCGCCACCGCGCCGAACTGCTGCTCGGCCCGGACGGTAAGCCTCCCGCGCGCGACCCGGTCGAAGACCACTGGCCCGCGGTGGCGCGCGACCAGCTGGCCGAAGAATTCCTCGCCTCACCGCAAGGCCGGAAATTCACCGACATGGTCAGCCGAACGGTTCCCAGGTTCTTGATCTCCCGCAGCCTTGACACGCTGGGGTGCGACCCGACGGCGGCCAGCCCGGCCGCGCTTGGCCGCATCCTGCTCTACTCGGTCCCCTCGAGCCTGGCCGCGCCAGACCGCTACGGGGACCTGATGCCGCCGGTCGCGCGGGCGTGGCTGGAGTGGCTCATGGACCGGCGCGCCCTGGACAAGCCCGCGCGCAGGCAGATCAGGCGCCAGCTAGACGCCACGCTCCAGCGGTTCCCGGCCGTCTGGAACGGCCCGCTCCAGTCCCCGATGCGCCGCTACGTCCAGGACCTGCCGGACGAGGTTATCTGCGACGGGACCAAGCTGGTCCCCGTCCTTGAGCGCCGCGAGTTCGCGGTCCCCGTTCCATCCGACCGTGCCAGCGGAACCGTGGCGGGCAGGCCCGGTCGGCGGGTGCGGGACGTGACCACGCTCGACCCCGCCGACCCGGTGGACCGCCAGCTCATCACGGTCAATGACCTGAGTGCCCGCATGATTTCCCAGCACAGCTTCGGCAACTACGTGACTGTCGTGGAGCAGCTATGGGCCGGGGACCCGGAAGAGTTGTGGTCAGCCGCCAAGCGAATGCTCGACGCCGGCCTGTCCCGCGAGGCGGTCCTGGACCGCCTCGCCCGGGCCATCACGCCCTGAGTCCCGGGAGTGATCGTCGCGCCTGTTCCGGGGCGTCCGCGAGCTCTGTTGCTCCGCTAGCCGCTCCTGATGGCGCTAGTAAGCCAGGCGGGAGAAACGTCCGCGGTAGGCTGTCGCCGAGATGAGTAAGCGCAAGCAGCGGAAGTGTCGCATCTGCAAGAAGCGGCCGTCGTGGCGGTACAAGAACTGCCCGCCCGGGATCTGCAAGCGCTGCTACCACAGCCACGTCTGGGTGGAGCGTCCTCGCCGCAACCGGGAGGTCGCCGTGCTCGAACTGGAACCGTTCGAACCGGAACCTTGGTGGGATCCCGACGGCCTTCCGTTTTGACCGACGGCGGTGACCGCGGCGGGCTTCCTGAAAGCGGGCCGGTTACCGTGGGACGTATGCCGCACCGTCCGCCCCTTGGCCTGTTCGACAATGAAGTACGGCTCTACAGCCTCGACGAGCTCACCGAGACCGTGCGTTTGCTGGAACGTAGCCAGCCGGGTCCCGGCACCAAAACGGTGTACAAGCGCCTGACCTGCGAATTCGCCTGCGGTACTGGCCGTGTGGCTGGCAGCATCGCAGGCTTGTGGCAATACGGATGCTCTACCTGATGTTCGTCCGCCTGGCTGGCTGGATGGCGCTACTGGCGCGTTCTTCGGCGTCGAAGGACGCCGAACTCCTCGTTCTCCGTCACGAGGTCGCCGTGCTGCGGCGGCAGAGCCCCCGGCCGAAGCTGGACTGGGCAGACCGCGCGGTGCTCGCCGCCCTGGCTCGCCTGCTCTCCGGGCAGGTGGGGAGGAGCCCGGCTGGTGACGCCGGACACGCTGCTGCGCTGGCACCGGCGGCTGGTCCGCTGGCGGTGGACCTATCCTCCCAGGACAGGACGGCCGCCAGTCGATGCCAAGCTCGCAGCGCTGATCGAGCAGATGGCGCGGGAGAACCCCGGCTGGGGCTACAAGCGGATCCAGGGCGAGCTGCTCGGCCTCGGGTACCTGGGTGCGTCCACAGTGCGGCGGAGCCTGAAGCGGCTGCGGATACCGCCCGCGCCGGACCGCTCCCGGTCCACGTGGCGGCAGTTCCTGCAGTCGCAGGCGGCGACCATGCTGGCCTGCGATTTCTTCCATGTGGACTGCACGGTCACCTTGCGCCGCGTGTATGTGTTCTTCGTGATGGAGGTAGGCACACGCCACGTCCACGTTCTGGGCGTGACCGCCCACCCGGACGGCGCGTGGACGGTGCAGCAGGCCCGGAACCTGATGATGGACTTGGGGGAGCGCGCCGCCGGGTTCCGGTTCCTGATCCGGGACCGGGCCGGTCAGTTCACCGAGGCGTTCGACGCAGTGCTGGCCGCTGCGGGGATAGAAGCGGTGAAGATCCCGCCGCGCAGTCCGAGAGCGAAACCTCGGGTTGCATACTGCACCTCTTCGGGTTGATGCGGGGTGTTCTGTTGTTGTCCTGGTGGAGACGGTAGCGGTGGGGTCCGACATTTCGGCGGGTTCACGCGCCGTGTGCGGGGGCGGGGTGGCGGGCGAGGCTTCGTTCGCTGAGCTTGCGTCCTTGTGATCGGGCTGGCGGGTTGTCGCCGGGTGGCGGGTAGAGGCACTGGCCTTTGTCGTTGTAGGGGTGCCCGGTGAGGAGCCCGGCGTGGTGCCAGATCTTGATGGTTCCGGTAGAGACGCCGAGGCGGCCGGCGATCTCGGCCAGGGTGAGCATGCCGGCGTCGCGGAGCCGCTGCTCGCGGCTGCGCAGGTGGTAGTCGTCGCGGATGTTGCGGATGATGAGCGGGTGGAAGGGGCGGCCTTCGCCGCTGGTCAGGCCGCGGTCGTTGAGGATGGCGGCGATGTCGGCGTGGGTGTGGTGGTCGAGTAGCTCATCGATCACGGTGATGACCTGGGGCGGGGTCTGCCGTATTGCCCAGCCGGGCCGGGGGGTGGGGAGGGTGAGGGTGTGGTGCTGGCCGCCGGCCAGCCGGATGTGGGCGGTGATGGTGTCGCTGGTGCGGGTCACGGTGATGTCGGTGAGCAGGAGCCGGGCGATGCGCTTGCGTTCGCGGGCGGGGGTGGCGGGGTCGTTCCAGATGCCGGGCAGGTCGGTGACCAGCTGCCGGATCCGGGCCTTTTGTTCCTCGGTGAGCTGCCCGGGGTGCTGCCGTCGGGCTTTGTCGTAGGCGGCCTGCGCGTCGTCGAGGGCGCGCAGGGCGGTGTTCCAGCCGGCTTCGAGGGTGGTGGCGACGAGCCGGTTGCCGGGGTCGACGGCGAGGTAGCGGCGGCGGGCCAGGTCGGCGTGGTAGCGGGCGCGCTCGACGTGGGCGGCGCGCAGCGCGTCGGCGTCGGCGGCGCGGTGCCCGGGTTCGGCGGAGACGGTCAGGGCGGCTTCGGCGGCCAGCGGGGTGAGCTGGCTGATCAGGAACGCGCCGATCTGCTGGTCGAGGGTGTGGCCGGGGATGACGGTGCAGGGCGGGTGCCCGTTGGCGATGCCGTCGCGCTGGCAGAGGTAGGTGGGTGTCTGCTGGCCGTGGCGGGTGTGGTAGCGGATGGTCATCCGGGTGCCGCAGCGGCCGCAGATGATGATGCCCTGCAGCAGCGCGGGGCCTTCGCGGGCGGGCCCGGTGGCGCGGTCGGGGCCGTGCGCGGCGGCGTTGGCGGCCAGGGTGGCGAGGTTGGCCTCGTACTGGTCCAGGGTGATGTATCCGGGGTGGGCGCCGGGGATGAACGCGATCCATTCGCTGCGGGGCAGCAGGGTGGTGACCGTCTTGCCGCCGGGCAGGACCTGGTCACGCCGCCGGCCGAAGGTGAAGCAGCCGGCGTAGCGCGGGTTGTGCAGCACGCGCAGCACGACATGGTGCTGCAGCGGTTTCCAGTCCAGCTCGCCTTTGCGGGGGCCGGCGCGGTGCCGCCAGGGGAAGGTCAGCTGGTCGGTGTTGAATGCCTTCACGCAGGCAGATGCTGATCCGGTTGCCTCGAAGGTGGTGAACAGGCGGCGCAGGGCGCCCTGGACGGCGGTGTCGGGGTCGGGGACCACGTGCCCGGCCGCGTCGTAGGCCAGGCCGACGGGCAGCGGGGTGATCAGCTCACCGCGGCGGGCTTTGGAGATGATCCCGCCGCGCAGCCGGGCCCGGATGAAATGGAGTTCTGCCTCGGAGAGCTGCCCTTTCATCCCCAGGAGGAGTCTGTCGTTAAAGTTGCGGGGGTCGTAGAGGCCGTCTTCGTCGCAGATCAAGGTGCCGGTCATGCCGCACAATTCGAGGAGCTGGTGCCAGTCGGCGGAGTTGCGGGCCAGCCGGGAGCATTCCAGGCCGAGCACGATCCCGGCCCTGCCGAGGGAGACCTCGGCGACCAGGTGCTGGAACCCTTCCCGGTCGGCGGCGCTGGCTCCGGAGTGGCCCTGGCCGGTGCCGGTCACGGTGACCTGGTCTGCCGCCCAGCCCAGCGCGATCGCCTTGCCGCGCAGGTCGTACTGGCGGATCGCGGATTCGGTGTTGTGCAGGACCTGCTTGAGGCTGGACTGGCGGACGTACAAAAGCGCCGTTCTGGACAGGTGGGCGGCGGTCACCTCCGGCGCCGCGGTATCGGGGAGCATCGGGTCTCCTTCAGGATGAGCGGTTACGGGGGCGGGCCGGTGATGGTTCCGGCGAGCGCGACGGCGGCCAGGGCGCTGATCAGCTCGGCGGCCACCGGGTCCGGGAGCGCGGGCGGGTGAGCCGGGGCGGTGCCGGGCGGGCGCCGGGCCGGTGCCGGCTGCGGGACGGCCAGGCTGGCCAGGGCACGCTGCCAGGCGGTGACGCCCTTGCCGGTCAGCACGCCGAACCCGAGCGGGAACGCCTCGCCGCGCGCGTGCAGGGCGGCATGGCGTAGTTGCTCGTAGCGGGCGTCCAGCCCGCCGCCGGGGGCGGTGACCTGGCCGGCATCCGGGCGGGCGCCCGGTTCAGCAGCCGCGGGGCCAGGTGAAGGTCGCAGGGGCAGGGACGGGTGCTCCTCCTTTCTTTCCTCGCGGGCGGGCAGGTCAGCGGCTTTTGGAGTGCCGCTCCCGGCGGCGGGCCAGGGCTCGCTCGACCGAGCGGGGGTGCACGCGCACGCCGAAGGCCTGCTCGATCCGGTCCGGCAGCTGTGCCGGGCGCAGCCCGGGGTCGGCGGCCAGCTGTTCCTCGGCCCAGGCGAGGATCTGCCCGGTGAGTTTGTGCCCGCCGCGCGGCCCGGGCCGGGCCGGCACCAGGCCTTCCAGCCCGGAGGACTCCAGCGCGGCGGCCGCGGCGTAGTACGCGGGCCGGGAGTACCCGAACGCCGCGGCGGCCTGGGTGACCGGGGCGCCGCCGGCCTGGACCTTGCGCACCATCTCGTACTTGACCTGCACCGCGTCGCGGGCGTCGAAGAACTCGCTGGACAGGAACTCCGGGTCTCTCACCTGTTCCGGGTGCGGGTTCAGGCAGCGCGCCCCGGCCAGCGCGGCCTCCTTGGGATCTGGTCCGCCCTGCCGCCTGGCCATGCCGCCTCCTCATCCCGATTACTGTAATGATGATTCTGCCGGATAGAGAGACCGGATCTTTGCATGCAGGACGGCGTGTCGCGGCGTTTCGCACCCTGATAAGCATGAAAAGGCTTATAGCAGCCACCCCGATCAAGTAGCAAGTGGACAGCAACGGCATAATCCCGCTTACATTCACGGCATAATCGCCTTTACGTCCCGGTCGCTGTCGCGCCGTGCCCGGAACCGGTCGATCAGGTCTGCGACAGTCAGCAGCCCATCGGCGGTAAACGGGCACCGGCGCGCTGCGGCCACTACGAACGGGTCAGGCGCCGCCACATCGGTCCATCCCGCTGGCAGCGAGAACAGCTTCCCGTTCTCGTCGTGCAGGTGGACCCGGTCCTCGCCCCAGTTCTGCCGGTGCGCGACGAACTCGAAGTCCTGCCCGGCCAGCGGATGGAACGGGTGCGTCACCCGCACACGGCGGTACCGATCATCTGGATCGGATGTAGTTGACGATGCGGTCCAACGCCTATGCCGAACGCTGGGTGCGGACCGCCCGGGCCGAGGTTACCGGCCGGATGCTGATCACCGGGCCGGGGCACCTGCGGGCAGTTCTGGACGAGTACGTCGCGCACTATAACCAGCATCGTCCGCACCGGGCCAGGAATCTGCGGCCACCGGACGCAGACGACATCGCCACAGCCCCGGTGACTGACCTGGCGGCGCGGATGCGACGTCGCAAGATCATCGGCGGGCTGATCCACGAGTACGAACGGGCCGCATGAAAACTACCGAATGATCCCGAAAACGGCAGTTAAGAGGCCATAGGCGCAGTTCTGGCACCCTACAGGTTCGCCTCTGGCACCGGGGCTACCCGCACCGGGCCATCGGTGCCGCGCAACGCTGGATCACGGCCATCAGCGCGCTCGCTGCGCAGGAAACACGGCAGCAGGTCCCTGAAGCCCCACCCAGTCGCTCCGCCCGTGGCCCAGCCGTCGTAAACCGCCCGGTGCCCGCGCACATGCGCCATCGCGTTGATCGCGCCCGACCCGCCCAGGCCCCGCCCCCGCGGGTACACCACCGCGCCCGCGTCGGCTTGGCCGGTCGTGACATCGCCCCAGTCGGCCGCAGAGCCAAGGTTTTCCGGCCACGCGTTCGCCACAGTCATGGCCTGGGTTCGCCCCGAACCCCCCGCCTCCAGCAACAGAACCCGGACGGCAGGGTCCTGCGACAGGCGGGCCGCCACCACACACCCAGCCGTGCCGCCACCGACCACGATGTAGTCGAATTCCCTCACCGCATTCCTTTCGCGAACGGGGAGCCGATGGCTTCGCGGCGAGCCCGCCGATGCACACCAGCGAGCGGCGGCAACAAGTCGGCCCGGCCCAGGCCAGGGGTGTCGGCTGCCTGCTGACAGAGCATGGCAGCGGCCAGCCCAAAGGTCGCTCCCCGCACTGGGAGACTCTCTGGTTCCCACGAGGAAAGGAGCCCTGACCTGTAGGAGCCATTCTCGAATAGGGTAATAGATTCCCTATCTCTCGCGAAAGGGCTGTGGCGGACTCCGTTTCCCGCCTCCGGCCCGCAGGCCGATCGGGCTTGAACGAGGCTGCGTCCGGTACCGCTGTGGCGGCGGAGGCAGCCAGATGACCATCCGGAATGTTCCCAGCGCAGGGAGTGACAGCACTGCCGCCAAACGTGAGGATCGTAGAGAGAGTTCAGGTGGGCCGGGAAGGGAGCCGGCCATGTGGGTATCACAATCTGTGAGGCACCGAACGCAATCATGTGCGCGACGAGCCGAGCCGCTCTGCCCCCGGGGGAGGTTCGCATGACAGATGTTGCTGCGATCTTGGACTGTTACACGGTGGAGCCGAGCGGGCTGGGCGTGCCGCCGTACTTATCCACCTACGCCCGTGCCGCCTACGGTGCCCTGGTGAGGGCTTTTCCGGGGGCGGATGTCCGGTACTTGACCATTGACGATGTGCGGTGGTGCCTGAACGGCGCCAAGCCGTATGTCGAGCCGCCGTTGTCGGATCGGCTGACGTACTCGGCCACAGCCAGCCGGGAGAAGACGCTGAGAATTCTCGCGGACGCGAGGATGGTGGTGGTCATTGCTGGTGATGCGGTTCCGTCGGTGCATCTGCAAGCGCAGAACGGATCGGTGGAGGAGATCGCGCGGGCGCTGGCGTGCGTGAGGGGCGGACGGGTGCTGCTGGGCCCGCTTGCCTCCTGGGTGTTGCGAGATCCGGGCGCCTATGCGGGGTTGTTCGACGCGGTGCACACGCACACCGTCACCTCCGCCGATCTTGGCGCGGGCAGCCGGGCCGCTGCACCGTATGAGCTCTTGGCAGCCGACCGCGGTTCCTACGGCGGACTGGTCGGCCAGCTGGGCTGGCGGCCGGTCGCTGAGATAGAGCTGTACCGGGGGTGCACGCGGCGCAGGTTCTGCTCGTTCTGCAACGAGCCGGTCAAGAGCAGCCATGTCACGTTCCGCGACCCGCTGATGTGCTGGAGGAGATCACCGCGCTGGATGCGGCCGGGGTCCGAAATATGCGGCTTGGCCAGCAGACGTGTTTCTTTTCCTACCTGAACCGCGACGTTGCCGCGATCGAGAGGCTGCTGGCGGGCATCCGTGAGCGGTGCCCGAGCCTGGAGGTGTTGCACATCGACAACGCCGACCCACTGGCGGTGGCCTCACGCACCGGGGCGGCGATCGCGCGACTGGTCGCCCTGTACTGCACCGAGGGGAACTGCGCGCCGATGGGCATCGAGAGTTTCGATCCCGCGGTCATCAAGGCCAACGCGCTGACCTGCACGCCGCAGGTACTGATGCGCGCCATCGCAAATGTCAACGAGGCCGGCGCTCACGCCGGCCCGGGTAGTCTGCCGGTGTTCTTGCCGGGGCTGAACCTGGTCTACGGCCTGCCCGGGGAAACGCACCGCACCCACTATGAAAACCTCGCCGGGCTGGTGCGCATCCTGGACGAGGGCTACCAGTGTCATCGCATCAACGTCCGCCAGGCCCGCGTCTACCAGGGCACCCCACTGGCCGCCATGACGCAGGTGCAGCCGCCCCCGTCGGCCGAGCATTTCGAGACCTGGAAAGCCGACGTCTCCTATGTGTTCGACCAGCCGATGAAACAGCGGGTCTACCCGGCCGGGCGCACGCTCGCGGGCCTGCACTCGTTCTTCGTCACCACCAGAGGGACCTGGCACCGCCGGCTTGGTTACGCGCCGGGGTGCCAGTGATCACGGCGTTCGATGCGATCATCGCCGCGCTCCGGCAACAGCAGGCTGGCCGGATCGTTTTGCTGACTCCCTACCCGGAGCGTGTCTGCGAGGCGGAGGCCGGCATGTTCCGCGATCATGGAATCACGGTGACCGGGAGGGCGGCGCTGAACCTGACCGACGGGTACTCAGCGATCGAACCCGGTCAGATCTGGGATCTGGCCAGGCAGGTCAGCATGCAGGCAGTGGAGCAGGCGCAGGTGATCGTGCTGTCATGCACCGGGTGGCCAACGTTAGGACTGGAGAAGATGCTGGCACCAGAACTCGGCAAGGAAGTCCTTTCCTCCAACCGGGCCATCGTCACCCATGCACTTCGGGCGAGCGGGAGAACGCGCTGATGGACGGCCACCCCAGCACGACGTTCAGCGAGTACTCGCCAGAACTCGGCGAAAGGCTGTGTCTTTTCGTTACCCGTGCTGCCGCGCTGCCGGATGTGCGGGCCGCCGTCGAGGCCAATCATGACGAGAACCGGTGGTGGCCCGCCTATGTGCGGGACTGGCGGGTACGCATGGCGGTCGCGGGCTGGAGTTCCCGGGTTTCGTACGCGATGGTTGGCACTTACTCCGGCGTGGTTGCCCGCGCGGCCACGCTCGGCTGGGGAAGGCTCACCGCGCTGAACGACGAGGCGCTCACCCATCTGGTTCGCCCGATCGGCCTGCCGAAAGCCCGCACTCGCTACCTGCGGTCTCTGGCTGATTTCATCGGCGGCACGAGCGCATCTGGCATCGATCTGGCCGCGGCGCCGTCTGACGACCTGATCGCATCGTTCGAAGCCGGGGTTGCGGGGGCCGGGTACAACACCGCCCAGTGCGCAGTGCTCTATGCGCGCGGCTACCACTGCGGGGTCATCCCGGTCGACACCGGCATGGTTACCAAGCTGGCACCCCTGCTCGGGATCAGCCTCACCTCCGGCCCTGTGGCGTATGAGCAGCTGCGGAAGCTGCTCCAGCTAGGCGTTGCCGACCATGCCGACACCTACCGGGATCTGGCCCCGCGGCTCGGATACCAGGTCACCATCCCGCCCTGGGCGGCACCGACCTGGTTCGTCCACCTGACACTCATCTACTTCAAGCGCCTGTACCTCAACCGCCCCGGGCCAGACCTGTGCCCACACCGCCCAGCCTGCGCCCTTCTCTTCGGATGCAGCTGCCAGCCGACCGGGGCCATGCGGTGACCGGGCTTGGTGTGATTGGCAACATCTCCCGCGATCGGGCTCTCTACGCCGACGGCCGCCAGTTCGAGTTGCTCGGCGGTGCCGCCTTACACGTGGCCAGGGCTGCTTCACGGGCCGGCCTGGCCTCGGCACCGTTATCGGTCATCGGCACTGACCTGGGGTGGATCCACGCCGATCCCCGATTGGCCGATATCGACCTCACCCATGTCAAGACAGTTACCGGCACATCGTGTGCCTTTGCGCTCACCTACACCGCCGCCGGGCAGCTCGCCACGATCGACTGCTCCTTCGGCGCGGCGGAATCACTGACCAGCCACTGCCTCGCCGTGATCGGCCAGCACAGTTCGTACCACGTGTGCTGCCGGCGGCCCCTGGACGTCCCAGCGGTCCTTGGCCGCCTGGCTTGCAACGGGCTGGAATTCAGCACCGACTTCCACCTCGCCAGCGCAGGGGACCTGATAGCCGCCGCCGTGCCCTTCCTGCCCCGTGCCGCGGCTGTATTCGTCAACGCCGCCGAGTTCGCCACCCTCAAGACCCTGATCGACCCCGCCCACGTGGCAGCGGTCGTGGTCTCCGATGGCCCCCGGGAAGCCATCGTGCTGAGGCGCGGCAATCCCACCGCTGCCATCCGGCCACCGGATTCCTGCCCAGTTGAGGTAACGGGTGCCGGTGACACCCTCGCCGGGGTGTTCTTGGCTGGCATGGCACGCGGACTCGGCGACAGGGACGCCTTGCAGGCGAGCGTGACGGCAGCCAGCCAGTCGGTCCGGGCTCCTGGCCTGGCCATCAACGGTTGCTGAGCGCACAACTATGGGCCTGTATTACGTCGCCCACCGGCTCTTCTCGGCCCACGACCGGGCACTGGGTGCCTACGTCGCTCACCGTCTCGCCCGCCACGTCGGCACCGACGCAGTCTTCCTTCCGTTTTGCGACACCGACGAGGAGGAATTGACCGACGCGTGCAAGAGCCGTCGCCTGTTCGAGCTTGACTCCGAACGGCTGCGCCGCATCGATGGGATGCTCGCGCTGCTGCACGGGCCCAGCCTGGACGACGGCGTCTGCATGGAGATCGGCTACGCGGCCGCTCTTGGTGTGCCTGTCGTCGCCATGACCACTGACTTCCAGACCTACGGCCGCACCTCCGATGGCCACCCGTTCGTTTTCCCAGACCCCCTGTTCGACATCTTGCTGACCGAGGTTGTCCGGGTACACCGGCTGGCCCCGCCACCAGTGGCCGCCACAGACCGGTTCGAGGCGTTCTTGTACCGCAACCTGCAGCCAGTGCATGCCGCCGCCGACCAGGCCATCGCGGCTCTCCTCAGCGCAGGGCCGCGGACAGCGGCCGATACCGCGACTGCCGTGGTGGGGGTGCGCGGGGCTTTCGTCGAAGTTTCGGCCTGCTCCCTGCGCGGCCCATGGCGTCGGGCCGCGCGCCTGCTGAGGTCTCGTGGGTGGGATGTTCACTGCGCCACGCGATTCCGCGAGCCCGCCGAGCCCCGTGATGCGGCTCAGGCCGACTGGGCCGCATCCCTGGCCGCGGGCCTGACGCTCATCGATGCCTCCGGCCCGGAGACCCCGCCGGGGCTGCCCTCCTTACCGGTGCGTGCGCTGCTACCGGGCGGCCGGTGTTCGCCGCTGACCCTTACGGCTGGTGGACGTTCGCCGATGGCCGCGAGCCGAACTGGCGGAACCTCATGATCCAGTACGCGGTCACCGGCCGCTTCGCCAGTATCAGTGAACTCGCCGCGCTGGTGGATGGGCTGTGACGGCACCTGGCCGCACCGACTGGGCGACGGGCCATGACCTAGTCGTCCTGGAGGGCTGTGACGGAGCCGGGAAGACCACCCTGGCGGCAGCGCTCGCCGCGGGCCACGGCTATGTGATCGTGCATGCCACCCTTACTCCTGAAGGGACGGACCTGTTCGCGAAATACCGTGCGATTCTGGCCCGGCCCGGGCCGCTGGTGCTGGATCGCAGCTTCGTCAGCGAGTTGGTGTACGGCCCTCTGGAACGCGGCAGCTCCCGGCTCAGCTTCGAGCAGGCAGCGCACCTCGCCACCATCACGGCACAGCGCGGGGGCCTATTTGTGCACCTCACCGGCCACCCTGACCAGATCGCAGCCCGCCTGCTGGCCCGCGACGGCCACGCGCCGACCGTGTCACGCATCAGCGCACTCACGACTGCCTACGCTGACGTATTCGCCAGGCTCGCCGCTCACGTACCTGTCATCACCATCGACACCACCCCGTCGGCGGCGTGACCATGGCTGCGGCACCGCGTGCTAGTGGGAGCCAGCCGCATCCTTGATCAGCACCCCGTTGGGCAGCCGCCGGTAGACCCTTGCCTCGTTCTTGGCGAGCTTGGCCTCGACTGCCTCCTGAAGATCGGCACCGAGCATCTCGGCCAAGCCGAGCAGGAAGATCGCAGTGTCCGCCAGTTCCTCCGCCACCTGCGGCCGGCCCTTGCGCCAGGCATCGAAGGCCTCCGCAACCTCACCGCTCAGCAGGCAGAACTCCAGCGGGATATCGGTGGTATTAAAGCCCTTTGCGAGCTTGTTCTCCCAGGCGAGCTTTTGTGCCGACCTGATATCCACCGCGTTTCCTCCAGCACCGGGATACACCGCCTCTACCAGGCAACCGGCCGCACCCCGGAGCCCGGCAGGGCGCCGCTTGCCGATCAGGACGGCACGTTACCCGCGCCGTCTTGTGCATCGCTACGTGCATAAACCCGCTCCGGCTGTGGGTAACGGCCTCACCGGAAGCCGTCAGATGTGCATGACCCTCAGCGAGTGCCAGCCAGACAACGGTCATGCCCTGTGGAAACGCAAAAAGCCTGTGGATGACGGCCCGCCAAAAGAATTCCGCGAGCTGTAGCGGGCGCGAGCCGACACACCGATCCCAAAGAACGCCCTGATGGTTCGGCCGGGCCTACCGTGAGCCGTGACTTCGGCCCGGAGGACGGTGACGACCCACTGCGACGCCGCGAGCTGCTGGCAGATGCCGCCGGGCTGGCCAGCGCCGCAGCCCTGAGAAGGGCCAGCTGTTGGCCGAGCAAACGCGTCGGTCGGCGCGCGAGAGGGCTTGGAATCCTTGCTGCTCGGGCAGGCCGCCGCCGCGCCCGTGCGGGCGACGGCCCTGCGC
>OFHK01000231.1_pt1 | contig 17811 bp, 18 predicted proteins | sample 1521951 | NCBI WGS metagenome assembly OFHK01 (sample SAMEA2468436, study PRJEB22500) | soil metagenome | biome: Glassland; feature: Farmland; material: Clay | place: Australia | collected 2013-01-31 | depth 0.55 m
GGGCTGGCAGGAGGCGCGGCGGCCGGTGGCGACGGGTGCGGGGGGCACAGTGGGCAGCCGGTCGCGGGCAGCGCCTGCGGGGACGCTGGCTGCGACGGGTCCGGCCCGTCCGAGGCGCCGTACCACGGATCGGGAACCCGGGCCGGCGCGGCCGGCCGTGGCCGGGTACGGGGGTCAGGGGCCGACGGCAGCGGCAGCGGCGCCGGCCGGACCCCGCCACCGCTGGACCTGCCGCCCCGGCAGGCAGAGGGGGCCGGGCCGCGATCGCCGTCGGGCTGGGCGCGTGGCGGGACTGGCACCGGCCGGCCCCGCTGGCCGGATGCGGCGCCCGGGCCGGCGGCTGCCCCGCCGCGATCTTCGCCGGGCAGTGCGCCGCCGCATTCGCCGGGCAGTGCCCCGTTCACGGCCGGATCGCCGGCGGCGCCGTCCGGGCGGGCCGCAGGCGGGCCTTTCACCCGCACGCCCACGTCGGCTGGTGGCAGCGGGAGCGCCGCCGGGGGGAGTGCCGCCGGGGGGAGCGCTGGCCGGGGGGGTGCCGCCGGGGGCGAACGGATGACCGCGCGGGACGGCGCGGCTGACGGGCAGTCAGCCCGGCCCGGCCCGTTCTGGCTCCGCCCGATTCGGCGCCGGAAATAGTCAGCGGCCGCCGTGGAACTGTCGCCGGCGCAGCGCAAGCTGGTTTTCGCCGTCCTCGTCTTCATCCTCGCCGGGCTGGGCGCATTCCTGCTGTGGCCCGCCTCGCAGCCCGCGCGGGGCCAGGCCGGATACGGCAACGCGCCAACGGCCCGGCCGTCATCGCCGCCCGTGGCCGCGCCCACCGTGCCGGTCCCGGCGCAGTCAGGGTCGGCGGTGAACATCTACCAGTGGCTCCCGTTCACCCAGTCGGATCTGACGGCGGCGGCCGGGGTGGTGCGGCAGTTCTGCGCCGACTATGCGACCTACAGCTACACCCAGAGCGCGGCCAGCTATGTGGGCAAGATGCGGAGCCTGATCACCCCGTCCCTGGCCGCGACCCTGTCCCGGGGCTTCGCCACCCCGGGAGTCGCCCAGGTGAGGATCGGGGAGAAGCAGACCGCCGCTGGCAGCGGTGTGATCACCGCGCTGCGCGCGTTCGGTCCCTCGAGCTTGACCTTCCTGGTGACGGTGTCGCAGAAGACCTACAGCACACAGCGGGGCAAGACCACCGCGAGCGTGACCAGCAGCGATTATGCGGTCACCGTGGCACAGACCGGCAGCGGCTGGCAGGTGAACGACATCCAGCTCGCCTCGGCAGGTAACTCATGAACTGGCGGCTGGGGGTCCCGCAGACCGGGCGGACCGCCGTGCTGCTGGCGGTGGGCCTGGTGATGGTGCTGGTGCTGGGCCTGGCGGTGGTCGGGGCCGGCATGATCGGCGGCGGGAGCGTGCTGTTCGCGGCCGGGCCGGGTGGCCAGGGGCAGGGCTGCCCGGGCGGCGCCGCGATGCGCAAATCCGTCACCACGGTGGCACAGCCGGCGGCCAGTACCACCGGGCAGGCTTCCATCCCTGCCGACTACCTAAGGCTTTACCAGCAGGCCGGGCGGACCTACGGGGTTCCGTGGGTGGTGCTGGCCGGCATCGGTGAGGTGGAGACCAACCACGGCCGGTCGGCCCTGCCCGGGGTGCACAGCGCGGCGAACGCGTTCGGCGCGGCCGGGCCGATGCAGATCGGCATCGGCGGGGCGGCCGGCGATACCTGGGGTGGCGCGCCGGTCCACCCGGCCAGCCAGCAGGTCGCCGGGGTGGCGGTCGACGGTAACGGTGACGGGATCGCCAGCGTGTACGAGCCGGCCGACGCGATCGCCGGGGCCGCGAAGTACCTGCTCGCGCACGGGGTTCAGAGCAACGTCAGCGGCGCGATCTTCGCCTACAACCACCTGACTTCCTATGTGCAGATGGTGCTCCACTGGGCGGCTGTCTACGCCCAGGGAGGCTTCTCGGTCGCCGCGGCCTCCGCTACTACGTCCTCCGGGATCGTCACCGCGGCGCAATGCCTGACCAGCGCGGCCGGCGGCCCGGGTGGGACCGGGGGGACCGCTGGCGGCAGCGGCGGCGGGCCCAGCACCGCGCAGATCCCGAACCAGGCGGCCGCCACCGTGATCGCTTACGCGCGGGCACAGCTCGGCAAGCCGTACCTGTGGGGTGGCACCGGGCCGGACGCGTTCGACTGTTCGGGGCTGGTGATGATGGCCTACCGGGCGGCTGGCATCGATATCCCGCGCACCTCGCAGGTGCAGTGGATATGGGGCCCGAGGGTCGCACCCGGTCACGAGCAGCCCGGTGACCTGGCCTTCTTCGCCGGGTCCGATGGCACCACCACCTCACCGGGGCACGTCGGGCTGGTGATCGGGAACGGCCTGATGATCGAGGCGTTCGGGACCGGCTTCCCGATCCGGATCGCCCCGTACGGAAACCGGGGCGTGGTCGGCTTCAGCCGCCCCTGGGCGCACTCCGGGGTGGTACTCACCGCCCAGCAAGTGGGTGGCTGAGCAGGGATGGGCTCAGCCCGGGCCGCCGGGGTGCAGCGAACTGAGCACGGACATCACCTGGGCGACGGTCCGCGCGGTGCCGGGCCCGCGCCCGCCCGCCCGCATGTTGTCCAAGCTGCCTGGCCCGCACGGGGCCTAGGACCCCCAGGTGAGCTCGGAGGTTCTGGCCACCACCAGCGCGATCAGCAGCACCAGGAGACCCGCCGTCGCGGCGGCGTGGATGATCCCGCGCCGCCTGGCGGGAGCGTAGGAGTAGGCGAGGGTGAGCGCGCCGCCGGTGATCAGCCCGCCCAGGTGACCTTGCCAGGACGTGAACCAGGCCGATATCACCATCCAGATGAGAAAGGCCACGATCAGGCGGTTGGCGTAAGCGGTGTCACGCTTCAGCCGCCGGGAGATGACGAAATAGGCGGCCGCCACCCCGAAGATCGCGCCGGAGGCGCCGATCGCACCCTGAGCGGGTGCGATCAGGTAGACCAGCACCGAACCGCCGATCGCCGACAGCAGGTAGAGGGCGAGGAAGCGGAGCCTGCCCATGACCTCCTCGACGAGCGGCCCGAGAGTCCACAGCCACCACATGTTGAAGGCGATATGGAGGAAGCCGGACCCGCCGCCCCAGGTGATCGGCTCGTGGAGAAAGGCCGTGGTGATCAGGCGCCACCATTGCCCGGCCCAGATTGCCGTGCCAAAACCGCCGAACCAGGCGTACATGACGGTGAAGCTGGCCAGTTCGCCGAGATAGGCGAGGACGTTGATGGCGATCAGCGTGTACGTCACGACCGGCCTGGCGGACACCCGGCCACCCAGCACCGTGCGTGGTCGGCGCACCGTCTTGCTGCCGGCGCGGACGCACTGCACGCACTGGTGGCCGACCGGCGCCTCCCGCATGCAGTCGCCGCAGATGTAGCGGTCACAGCGGGTGCACCGGGTGTAGGTCTGGCGCCGTGGGTGCTGGTAGCACGTCGGAGTGCCGGCCACCTGGCCTTGCGCGGGATCGGTAGTGGTCATGACCGCCCAGACGACATCGTGCCCGGCTTTCCGGGGAGACAGCGGGCGCTGGTTCCTCAGGGTGACCGCGGTGGCCGTCCGTGCCGGGACAGGCGCAAGATTACCGTGGGGTTAGCCGCGTTTCGTTTCAATACGCAGACCGCCTGCGGAAGGGGCGGCGGACCGGAAGGGCGGCTCCCCGGCCCGCACCGGGGATCACTGTGGACGGCACCGGGGAGGCCGCGATGACCTGGGATGAGCTGCTCGCCTATTGCCTGGCCAGGCCCGGTGCCTGGCAGGACGAGCCATGAGCGGCGATGTCGTGGTGAAGGCGGGCGGCAGGATCTTCGCTTTCCTGGGGTCCGCTCCGGCGACGTCGGTCGGCCTCAAACGCGGCCCCACCAGGGAGGTGCCCGATGAGTGGCTGCTGCGCTACCCCGATGACGCTTCCGTCATGGCCTGCATCGGCCGTTCCGGGTGGAACAGCCCGCGGGTCGGCGGGGCGATTCCCGGCGACGAGCTGTTCGAGGCCATCGATGCCTGCTATGACGCGGTGATCAGCAAGTTGCCGAAAAAGGACCGCCCGTCCCGCTCGTGACCTGGCGATCGGCGGGGCCGCATATCGTGGCGGAGGGAGATGACGATGGGTGAAGAGCAGAAGGCAGATGCGCTGGCGCAGGCCACCGGCCTGCTTGGCCGCGATGACGAGGCGGTACGGCGGGCGCTCGGCCAGGTGTGGGACCTCGCATTCGAGCAGGGCCGGCTCGCCGCACTCGATGAACTGCAGGACAGGTTCTGCGTCTGCATGAAGTGACCAGCGGGGCGGGCCTGTTATCCGGGCATCGCCGCAGCGATGGGGTCCTGCTGGTGCGGCTGGTCAGTCCGAGGCGTGGAGGAAGGCCTCGGTGAGCCAGTCACGCAGCTGGCCGTCCACTTCGTCGGCGCTGCGCAGCATCAGCAGGTGAACGACTCTCGGGGAGCCGGGCGCGAGCACCTTGGCGATCCGGGGATCATGCACTGGCCTGGGCAGGTACAGCCCCAGCAGCACGTCCCGCGACCGGGGCCGCACCTCGGCCAGCTTGCGGTCCCGCTTGAGGAACACGCCGACCCCGACCGCGTCCTCGTGCACCGGGCCCAGGCTTTCCAGGTGGGCGAGGATCGCGTCGTACACGGCGCGCTGCCCGGCGGAGTGCCCCGCGAAAGTCTCATCCACAGTGCAGCCGGGCACACACGTGTGCCCCTGGTGGGCGCGCCCGAATTCCCGGTCGCAACGGGGACAGCTCCAGCGGGCCACCAGACCATACTGCCCGGGCGTTACCCCAGCCGTGGCCACGGCCAGGCTGGTCTGGGTAGCCGAGTACACAGGCGGGACGCCAGGCAGGCGAGGAACAGCCGGCGGCACAGACCGAAACCGGGGACGGTCAAGGTGACGGCACATCAGGAAGAGACGTGGCCCTGTCCGTGCGGGGGTTTCTCGTTACTCGGGGCTGGCCGTGTGGTCAGACGCGGAAGGTGCCCCAGGAGCGGACGATGCGCACCAGGCCCTCGTCTGCCAGTGTGCGGAGCACTTTGTTGATGGTGCCCTTGCCCACCTGGTACTCCTGGGCGAGCCGGGTCACGGTGGGGAGTGCCTGACCGTGGTCCCATTCGCCGGCGTCCAGGCGCCGCCGCAGGTCCCGCTCCACGCGGACGCTGGGCAGCTCAGGCGGACGCGACATATCTAAATGATCTCAACCAAGATCGCAGGCCGCCTCCCGACCAGTGCGCCCAATAAGACCAGAGAGACCAGCTTGACCAGAAAGACCAGCCGGGCGTAGCGTCGGTCAGGTGGAACCGGACCAGGAACCAGCCGACCTCACCTGCACGCAGCCCGCGCGATCGTGGATGTCGGGTCTTCAGCCCGCTGCGCCGGGCTCCCGGTTTGACCCTTCTGTTGCGCATCCGGCCCGGGTCTATGCGTCCTGGCTGGGCGGCAAGGACCATTACCTGGCCGACCGGCGGGCCGCTGAGGAAGTGATCCGTACCCGGCCGCAGGTGGTGGCGGGCGCGCGGGCGAACCGCGCATTCCTGGCCCGGGTGGTGCGCTACCTGGCCGCCGAATGCGGTATCCGCCAGTTCCTCGACATCGGGACCGGCCTGCCGGCCCCCGATAACACCCACCAGGTGGCCCAGGCCATCGCCCCCGATGCCCGCATCGTCTACGTCGACAACGACCCGTTAGTCCTGGTCCACGCCCGCGCGCTGCTGACCAGCACCCCCCACGGCCGCTGCGATTACCTCGATGCTGACGTCCGCGACACCGCCAGCATCCTTGCGGGGGCGTCCTGGACGCTGGACTTCGACCAGCCCATCGCGGTGCTGCTGCTGGCCCTGCTGCACTTCATCCCTGACACCGACGACCCCGCCGGGATTGTCGCCGCCCTGGCCCGGCAATCAGCACCTGGCAGCTATCTGGCCATTACTCACCTGACGGGAGACGTTGCACCCGGCCAGGTCTCCGCCGGGGTAGCGGCCTACAACACCTTGGTCCCAGCCGGGGTGACCGCTCGCACCCACAGCCAGGTCACCGCGTTGTTCGGCGGGCTGCCGATGGTGGCACCGGGGGTGGTCCAAGTCACCGAGTGGCGGCCGGACCTTACAAGCGCCTCCCCCTGCCCGGTCGACCTGTACGCCGGCCTGGCCCGCATCCCCGGGAACCGGATGTGAACGCCCCTGCCCGGCCACGACGAGATCGCCCTCACCGTCTCCGGCGCCCCTCACTTGTGTAATGACCGCTCCCACCACAACCAGGGCCGGCTCGCGCAGGTCATTGTCACCTTCGGCCAGCTTGGCGTCCCGGGCACCCCGCGCGACGGGTGCTGGCCCGAGTGCTGGGGCCGGTCCTACCCGATGTGCGGCCAGTGCTGGGACAGCGTGCTGCTGGCCGTGCGCAAGGCCCGCCGCGGCCTGGCCGTCACCGGCCCGGAGGACAACGCACCGGCAAGCGGGCCACCGCAGGCGTGCACCGGTGCCCTTGGCCTGGGGCCGGGCTCGTGGCAGGGCTGAGCGGCACCGGGCTGGTTGCCGATGATCTGTACCTGATGGCCCACCACGAGATAACCGGCAAGCCGAACCTGCAGCCCCGTGCTCTTGGCCTGGGGCTAGCCGGTGGGTTACTGGCCGAGCTCATGCTGGAGGGCAGTCTCAGCCTGCGGCATGACGGCACCGTGGTGGCTGGCCGCACCCTGCCAGGGGACGGGTTAGCGCGCCATGTCCGGGGCCTGGTGGTCACCAGGCACGAGCGTCACCCGGCGCGCGACTGGCTGCTGTTCGTGGCGCTGGCGTGTCCGTGGACGTCATCAGGAGACTGGAGCAGCACCGCAAGCACTCCGCGCGCCTGCCGACGCTGCACGCGGTCGCCAAGGGCCTGGGCGTGGAAGTCACGACGCTGCTGGCAGACCCGCCGGCCGTGGCCTTCAACCTCGGCTGCTGTTAGCCGCCATCCTCTCCATCCCCGCTGTCCCGCTCCGCCTGCCTGACTCACTCCCGCACCGCCGCCTCGGTCAGGTTAGGCCGCCCGAGAGCTGGCCAACCGGACGGTATCCCGCTGGGGCAGCTGAACGATCTCTGGCCTTGGACCCTGGAGTGAACGAATGGTGCCAAGCCCAGTTGCCGGATGTTTCTTTAAGTTGCTCACTCCTTGACATATCGGTAAGCATAATCCAGCATCGAGCCGAGGCTGCTACCTTCCGAGAGGGGTCAAGCGATGAAGCTGCGGCTGCTGGGAGTGGACTCGGGCAAGAACGGGTGCCCGGCTCTGTATGCCACTGACCGGGATACGTTCGTCGTGCAGGGCAAGCTGGTCACTGATGAGGAGGCCATCGCCTCGCTGGTGGATGTCCGTGAGGACGAGTTCTACGTGGAGATCCCCAGGGGTCTGCTGCGGTTCGCCACGGAGGCGTGAGTGCCTGACCTCCTGACCGCAGAGGAGTTCGGCAGACTGGTCCAGGGCTTTGAGCACACGGCGTTCCGGCTGGAGACTCGCGAGCGGTACCTCGACGACGAAGAGCGCGAGCCAGTGCGCCGGTTCCTTGCCGGCGAGCCTCCAGACGACGCCTGGTTCATGGACTGGTACGACGCGGTGCGGCAGCTAACCGCCGAGGGGCGGCGGATGGAGCGGGTGCGCGTAGTCAGCGAGCCGCATTCCGACTACACGCGATTCGGCATCGACCTCGCCTCGCGGCTCAATGTGCCCTCCGGGGAGGACATCCGCTATCTCCCGCGTGACAGGGCGAGGGAGCTAGGGCTGCCTGATGAGGACTTCTGGCTGCTGGATTCCTCGCGAGTGCTGGTTCTGCATTTCGACGGCGATGTGCTGCTGGGCGCGGAGCTGGTCACCGACGCCGCTGAGGTAGTCAGGCGGGCGTACTGGCGTGACGTGGCCTGGCACCACGCGATTCCGCTGGATAAGTACGCACGGTCGTAAGATCGTTGCGGTGTCCAGCTTTCAGCGGGCGCGTGAGGCGCTCGGCATCCGGCTCCGTGAGCTGCGCCGCGACGCACGGCTCACGGGCCGGGAGCTGGCTGAGCTGAACGGCTGGCATCCCAGCAAGATCTCCAAGATCGAGGGCGGCAAGCAGACGCCGGACGAGGCCGACCTCGAAGCGTGGGCGCGCGCCTGCGGCAGGCCCGGCCTGGATGGAGAGCTCATCGCCAGCCTGCGGACGCTCGAATCGCACTACGTGGAGCACCGGCGGCTGTTCAGCACGGGCATGAGCGCCCAGCAGCGCGCCTTCTCCGAGCTGGAAGGCCAGACCACCGTGGTGAGGAACTTCGAGAACGTCTTCGTCCCCGGCCTGCTCCAGACTCCCGAGTATGCCCGCTACCGGCTGGCCGAGGGAGTGGCCTACGACGGCGCTCCCGACGACATCGACGAGGCGGTCGCCGTGCGCATGCAGCGGCAGCAGATCCTCTACCGCAGCGGCAAGAAGTTCCATTTCGTCATCACCGAGGCGGTGCTGCGCTACCGGCTGTGCCCGCCCGAGGTCATGATCGGCCAGCTCGACCGGCTGGTCGCCCTGTCCACCATGCCGACGATCCGCTTCGGCGTGATCCCGTTCGAGGCTCAGCTCCCGCTGGCCCCGGTCCACGGCTTCTGGCTGATGGACGAGCGGGTGGTCGTTGTCGAGAACTTCACCGCATCCCAGAACCTGACCCAGGCCACCGAGACCAGCGCGTACGCAGAGATCTTCGCGCAGCTGGCCGGGACTGCCCAGTACGGGTCCGAGGCCCGTGCGGTCATCACCAGCGCCCTGGCCGATCTCAGCGCTCTGGTGACCTGAAGCACAGTCCGGCACCTGCCTGCGCCGGGCATCCCTGACCGTGCTTGGTCATGCTTGAAGCGTCCTCCCGGCTTCATCAGCGTAGCAATCTCAAGCACAGTGCTTGGAATTTCTCCGACTGCACGCCTACCTTTATGCCGATGGCTATTGCAGATATCTGACGCTTTCTGAATCAGCAAGGGCTAGCCAGGATGGACGAGATACGCCTGGCTGCCCCGCCGTTCACGCTAACCCCGGCCTTGCCTGATCGGAGATTTCATCATGCCCGCGTGTCCCGGCACCAGCCCGGAGCCACTGTCCGGAACCCAGGCACTACGCCTCGCCGCCGGTGATGGCGAGCCAATTCCGTCCACCCGGGCCGATCCTGACCGGCCGCTAGGCGAGGTCCCTGCCCCCGCACGGGGGTGGATGTCTGGTCTTCAGCCCGCCGAGCCGGGCTCCCGGTTTGACCCTTCCGTTGCGCATCCGGCCCGGGTCTATGCGTCCTGGCTGGGCGGCAAGGACCATTACCTGGCCGACCGGCGGGCCGCTGAGGAAGTGATCCGTACCCGGCCGCAGGTGGTGGCGGGCGCGCGGGCGAACCGCGCATTCCTGGCCCGGGTGGTGCGCTACCTGGCCGCCGAATGCGGTATCCGCCAGTTCCTCGACATCGGGACCGGCCTGCCGGCCCCCGATAACACCCACCAGGTGGCCCAGGCCATCGCCCCCGATGCCCGCATCGTCTACGTCGACAACGACCCGTTAGTCCTGGTCCACGCCCGCGCGCTGCTGACCAGCACCCCCCACGGCCGCTGCGATTACCTCGATGCTGACGTCCGCGACACCGCCAGCATCCTTGCGGGGGCGTCCTGGACGCTGGACTTCGACCAGCCCATCGCGGTGCTGCTGCTGGCCCTGCTGCACTTCATCCCTGACACCGACGACCCCGCCGGGATTGTCGCCGCCCTGGCCCGGCAATCAGCACCCGGCAGCTATGTCGCGATCTCGCACCTGACCGCCGACTTCGCACCCGGCCCGGTGGGCGCCGGGGTCACCGCGTACAACAACCAGGTCCGCACCGGGGTGACCGCTCGCACCCACAGCCAGGTCACCGCGTTGTTCGGCGGCCTGCCGATGGTGGCACCGGGGGTGGTCCAAGTCACCGGGTGGCGGCCCACCCCCACCGGTGCCTCCCCCTGCCCGGTAGACCTGTACGCCGGCCTGGCCCGCATCCCCGGGAACCGGATGTGAACGCCCCCCTGCCCGGCCACGACGAGATCGCCCTCACCGTCTCCGGCGCCCCTCACTTGTGTAATGACCGCTCCCACCACAACCAGGGCCGGCTCGCGCAGGTCATTGTCACCTTCGGCCAGTTCGGCACCCTGTGGGAGCCCCGCCGGGCACTGTGGCCTGAGTCCTGGGGACGCTCGGTCCCGATGTGCGCCGCCTGCTGGGACACCACCCGCGAAGTAGTGCAGAAACACCGGCCCAACCTGGTAGTCAACGACACCACCCAGGCGTGACCCTCTGACGGGTGGCGTTACCGCGACAGGGCATGTCCCGGACGCGGAAGTGTCCTGGCCCGACCTGCCCGGCAGCCCCTATGCCGGGGAGTGCTGGGCGCTGGAAGCCGAACTCACTCCCAAGCCGCTGGCCCGTACCGCCGCGATCATGTCCGCGCTAGTCACCCGGACCGCTGACTACCATCCCGATGCCACGCCCGGCCCCGGCCGCCGTTATGACCGGGTGATCTATCTCGCCGCCCCGGCCGCCGGCCGCCCGGGGAGTTACCGACCGCGCCGCCGCCTCGTTACCGCCGCCGTTACGGGGGCGGGTGACGGCACGGGACCTGCCGCCGGGGGCGCTTGCATGAGCATCTTCTGGGCTTACATCAAGTTCCGTATCGCGGTAGCCGTGCTGCGCCGGCCGGCTGTTACTGCTGGCCCTGTTTGTGGCGGTGCTGGTGGCTGCCGCCCCATCACCCTGGTCGCTGGGGTCGGGTTTGCTGGCGCAGTGGTTGCGGGGGAGCCCCGCTATGCGCCGCGTCCCGCACACGGCCCTTGCTCGTCGCCCGCACCACTGCTATCTCACCCCGCGGGTATTCTCCGTCCTCGCGGCCGCTGCGCTGCTGGCCACCGTCCTGCCCGGCGCGGCCAGCGCCAGCGCCGTGCCCAGCTACGTCGCGCTCGGCGACTCCTACACCTCGGGCCCGCTCATCCCGGACCAGACCGGGAACCCGGCCGGGTGCCTGCGTTCCACCCATGACTACCCGGCGCTGGTGGCCGCCGCACCCGGTGCCGCCTCGTTCAGCAATGTGAGCTGCGCGGGTGCGTTCGGGTCGTCATGCAAGAACCACTACACGGCGGGCGGAACCGGCCAGCTGGCGCTGGCGATCTCCCAGACCGCGCCCAAGGTGGCGGCCGTGCTCGCGGCCATCCACCAGAAGGCCCCCAGCGCCAGGGTGCTCGTGGTCGGGTACCCCGTCGTCCTCCCCGGCACCGGGCACGGCCGCCGGGCACGCGCGGTAACGCCGGCGGCAGCGCGCTGTCTGGCGGCATCGCGGTGCCGGTCTGCCAGGGCGTCGCACCAAAGCTGGCCAGCATGTCCTTGACCGGGCCGAACTTCTCATAGAGGAGCAGCACCGGGTCGGAGGGATCAGCCAGGGCGAGTGCGCAGCGCAGCGCGTCCTCCGGCCCGGCGGCAGGCACGATCGTCATGCCCGGCCGCCGCAGTTCCAGTCCCGATCTGATCAGCCTGGCCATCTCGCCGGCCTGACGACCGCGCAGGTCGGCGTCCTCGTAGATGACGACGCGGCCGAACCAGGCAGCGATGCTCGCCGCCGTCTCGGTGACCAGGTCATCGCGGCGGTCCCCGGGCAGGGTGATCGCGGCGACGGGATCACCACCCCAGGTGTTATGCACGAGCCTGCCCATCGCGGCCAGTGCGGCGGCGTTGTGACCGTAGTCCACGATGACCGGGCTGCCGCCCACCTGGTACACGTTGCCGCGGCCGGGGTTGGCGGATTCGGGTGTGAAGGTGGCCAGAGCCCGCCTGATGTCCTTCGCGCTTACCCCGAGCGAACGGCAGGCAGCGATGGCGGCGAGCGCGTTCGCGATCAGGTGCGCGGCGGCACCGCCGAACGAACCGGGAAGCTCGTCCACCGGCAGCAGGACGGTTTCCTCCCCGCCTCTGGTCTCCACCAGCTGGCGGTCACGCAGCTCGCAGGTGATACCGCCGGAGATCCGGTGGGCCAGGATGACCGGATTGCGTGCGTCCAGGCTGAAATACCGGACCACCGGGTGCCGGTTCCGCACCGCCGGCCGGGATGCGAGGACGGCGGTCCGGGGGTCGTCGGCGTTCAGCACGAGTGTGCCGCCGCGCCGGATCTCCTCGGCCACCAGCGCTTTCACGTCGGTCAGCTCGTCAAGGTCATCGACACCGTCGTCTCCGAGGTGATCGGCGGTGATGTTGGTGAGGACGGCGACATCGGCCTTGTCATAGCCCAGCCCGCGCCGGATGATCCCCCCGCGCGCGGTCTCCAGGACAGCTGCCTCCACCGTGGGGTCGTCCAGGACCATCTCCGCCGACCGTGGGCCGGAGGCGTCCGCCGCGTACACGAGCCGGCCGCCGGAGTACACACCGTCGGTGGTGGCCATCCCCACATGCAGGCCGGCCTGGCCGAGGATATGGCCGATCATGCGGACGGTGGTCGTCTTCCCGTTCGTGCCGGTCACCGATACCACCGGGACCCGGGCCTGGGCGCCGGGCGGGTACAGCCGGTCGATGATCGCCCCGGCGACATCCCGGGGACGGCCGGCGCTCGGCGCGAGGTGCATCCGCAGGCCGGGTGAGGCATTGAGTTCGATCACGGCCCCGGCCGGGCCTGCCTGCCCGGCGAACAGTGGCTCGGCGATGTCGGTCAGCCGCACGTCGATCCCGCACACGTCCAGCCCGGCTGCGGCGGCCGCCCGGCAGCACATGGCCGCGACCTCGGGATGGACCAGATCGGTGACATCCGTGCTGGTCCCGCCGGTGGACAGGTTGGCGTTACGCCGCAAGGTGACGACCGTGCCCGGGCCTGGCATTGAGCCGGGGTGCAGGCCCTGGGCGGCCAGATGACCGAGCGCCTGGCTGTCGAGCACGATCCGGGTGAGCGGCCGGGCGTGCCCGTCGCCCCGGCGGGGGTCAGCGTTCGCGATTGCGACCAGCGCCGCGATGTCGTGGATGCCGTCGCCGATCACCGCGGCGGGCCGCAGCCGGGCGGCGGCCACGACGCGGCCGTCCACGACCAGTATCCGGTAGTCGAGGCCGGGCATGTATTTCTCCACGATGACCTCACGGCCGTCCGTGCTGGCCCGGCGGTAAGCCTCAGCGGCCTGCGCGCCGGAGCCGATCCCGACGGTGACGCCGCCGCCGTGATTGCCGGCGCGCGGCTTGACCACCACCGGCGGGCCGAGCCGGGTGACAGCATCGGCTGCCTCCGCCGCGCTGCGGGCGATCCTCCCCTCCGGCACCGGCACCCCAGCCGCGGCGAGGACCTGCTTGGCGAGGAGCTTGTCGCAGGCGATGTCCACGCCGACCGCAGATGTCTGCTCGGTGAGCGCGGCCCACACCAGCCGCCGGTGGCAGCCATAGCCGAGCCTCAGGATGCTCAGGCTGCCCACCCGCCGGACCGGGATGTCCCGCGCGCGGGCAGCCGCAGCGAGTGCGGCCGTGCTCACGCCCAGACGGGATTCCTCCACCGCGTGTGAGATCGACTGGAGCGGGGTGTCGAGCCTGGGCGTGCGCTCGGCGATGACGTCGTGGACCAGGCGGATGGCGAGGATGAGCAGTTCACGGGGGATCGGCGAATCGGCGGGCTCATCGCGCGGGCAGGCCATCACCACGTCGTAACGGCCGTCGGCGCCGGCCCACTCGGTGCGCCCGAAATACACCTCCCTGCCCACCAGGCCGGACAGTTCCAGCGCCGCGTGCTCGGTGACGTGCCCGAAATAGGTCCCTCGTGCCATGGCGTCGCAGAACCCCCCGGGCCGGCCGGCCGCGCAGTGGTGGTCGGCCAGCCTGGGCAGCAGGGCGAGCAGGCGCCCGGCGAAGCCCGCGTACGAGGTGGTCTCCTGGCCGGTCAGCTCGTCGAGCTCGAGCCGGGCGACGGTGACGGGCCGGGACGTGTAGATGTTCGGGCCGCTGAGGCGGCGCAGGTCGATGAGCCGCACGTCTGCTCCATAGGCGTGGTTAGTGAACGGTCAGTACCGGGTATGCGCGGGGCCGATCGTCGGCTCCCGCCCGCTGATGTCGAAAACACATCCGGCGGGCATCAGGTGCAGGCGCACGTCGAAAAGGGTGATCGGGTCGTAGTCGCCGGCCGGGTGCACGACTGTCGAACGTTCCGCGTCCACCACCGTGACAACCCCCGATCCCAGCACTTCGAAATGACTTCCAGTAACGAGGATCGCGGTGTTCTCGTCGATGCCCACCCCGACGTGATCGGGCTCGAGCGCGACCGCGCTCAGCAGCCGGGGCAGCCGCCCGCGCTCGGCAAAGTGCATGTCGATGAGCACCTTGGGGAGCAGGCCAAGACCTGGCCCGGTGCGGACGGTCGCGGCCGAGACCTCCGAGCCCTCCCCGCCGAGGATCATGGTCCGGCCGAGTGCGGTGGCGCCGGCACTGGTGCCCGCCACCACCAGCCCGTCATCGAGCCGCTGGCGCAGGACGTCGTTGGTGCGGGAGCCGACCAGGGCGCGGATCCGCGACTGGTCGCCGCCGCTGAAGAAGACGCCGGTGGCCTCACGCAGGATGGCTTCCGCGTGATCGCCGTCCGCGTCCGCCCGGCCCCGCAGCCGCAGTTCCCTGGTGCGTTCCACGCCGAGCTTGCGGAAGACCCGCTCGTACTCCGCGTGCACCTCATCGGGGATGCCGGTGGCCGTCGTGACCAGCGTGATCCGGGCCCGGTCGCTGCCGGCGAGTTCCACGAACCGCTCCAGCAGGCCGGCTCCGCAGCACCGGTCCTCGCCGCCGCCGATGATCAGCAGGCGGCCTAGCGGAACAGCGTCATCCGCATGTCCGTCCACGGTGCGTTGTTACCCAACGTAGCCTCTTGTGAACCAAACGTTCACATGACCGAAAGCGCCCCAGCCGGCCGCCGGAAACGGTCACACATTCTTCTTAACCGGCGAAATACCAGAATTAACCGGCGAAATACCAGCACGCCGTAGGCACGGTAACGGAAGCGGAAGCCCGTGCCGCGCAGGTAAGCCAGGATGGCAGGGGCGGCTTTCCATACCATTGCCCAGCCCACCCGCATCCGGCGCAGGTCCTGGCGCGCCAGCCGCAGTTGCGTGGGGCTGCTGCCCTGGCCGCTTTCCGCGGCGTTCAGGCGGCGGTAGAAGGGGTGCCGGGCGATCGCGGCGACGGTGGAAGCCGGGACCCAGGACGTGTAGGAACTGGCACGCGGATGGCCGTCGGCGGTCGCCAGCACCAGCGCCCGGTAGGAGATACGCCTGCCATAGGGCGCCACCCCGCCCCGCAGGCCGAAGGGCACGTCCACCACCAGTGAGCCAGAGCGATCAGCGGCGATCGGGCTGTCCAGCGCAGGCATCGTGGTGGGGATGATGCCCACCTGGGGATTGCCCGCATAACCGGCTTCCAGCGCCGCGGCGGCGAGGGCCGCGATCAGCAGCGGCCGGGCCCGGGCGCCCAGCCACGCGACTGCGCTCCCGGCCAGCAAGGCGGCGGGGACGAGCCCGATCAGCGCGAGGCGGTCCGCTTCCCGGAAGGCGGCCAGCCCGGGGATGTGAACGAACCACGTGTAGGGCAGGACAGCGGACATCCGGACGCCATGCCAGCCAGCCGCCAGGGGTATGAAGCGGTGCCCCCCGATGGCCAGTACCGGGCCGAGCGCGAGTGCGGCCGAGGCGCCCCACGCCAAGGCGAGCAGCCGGGCGCTGGGCCGGTGCCAGGCCACCACCAGCCCGAGCACGGCCAGTGCGGACAGCACCACGCCGAAGGTCGGGATCCCCTCGCGCGGGTGGGCATAGAAGAAGACCGATGAGATGGCCGTCAGCCCGGCGGCGCTGACCCGTGGCGAGGGTGCGAACAACGTGGTGAGCGGTGCCCCGTACACGGCGTCCCAGTGGGCCAGCACCCGCGGGCTGATGGCCGCCCCGCCGGTGAGCGCCTGCCCGGCCATGGCGGCGAGCTGCGGGCTGGCGGCCAGGACCGTGACCGCGGCCGCCGGTGCTGCCCGGCGCAGTTTGGCCAGCACCGGGCGCCGCACCAGCCAGGGGAGCAGGACCCCGGCGGCCAGCACCGCGGCCATGATCGCCGATTCCTGGTTGACCAGCACCGATGCGCCCAGGACCAGCCCCAGGACGGCCGCCTGGCGGCGGCCTGGCTGCCGGATCAGCCGCACCGCCGCCTCCAGCGTGAGCGGGAGGAACAGCGCCCCGGCAGCCAGGTTCTGGTGATACCAGTCCTGCCAGGTGAGCATGGTCGCCAGGCCGTACAGCGCGCCGGCCACGATGGCCGGGACCTCGCTGGAGAGCCACAGCCGCGCGGCGCGGTACATGACATAGCACAGCAGGCCGGGCAGCACCATGGCGAGCAGGTTGTAGGAGGCGCTCGGGCCGAACAGCAGGGTCACCGGGGCCATGACCGCTCCCACCAGCGGCATCAGGGTGTCGAACCCGAGCGCGACCCCGGCTGGTGCGCCCAGGTGATCGGTGAACCAAGGGTTGCCCAGGTGGGCTATCTGGTGTGCGACCCACCACAGGCCCCAGACGTAGCTGCTCTGGTCGATGGTGTCCGGCAGCCGGCCGGCCAGGTAGGTGGCCCGGGGCCAGGTCACGGCGATTCCGGCACCGAGGTAGCCGAGCAGCAGGGCCAGGTGACGGGCGAATGGCCGGGCGGCCAGAGCGGCGAGTGCCCGGTCCGCCATCGCGCGCATGATTCACCCCCCGCCCCCCGCCCGGCGGGTCCCGCCGGGCCACCGCCCCGCGCCGCCTGCCCGCGCGGCGGTCGGCCGCAAAAGCGGGGCAGGAAACGATGAAACTCCCCTCTGGTATGAATCCTGTCATGCCAGAAGGAAAGCTCAGTATTAGAAAAGATGGGTAAGTGGCAAAGACTCAGCAATATGGCGGCAATTCGCCGGCCCGCAATAAGCAGATTCTCCGCGCCCCGGGTGACAGGACCGCGGGACTCTTAATCGTCGTCCGCCGGGCGCCGGGACATCCTGCCCCGGCGGCGGGCGGACGGCGGCTTGGCGAGTTCCTCGGGAATGCGCAGCAGCGGGTTGGTGGCACTGTCCACGACGTCGCCTGCGACCTCCAGCACGCGTTTCCCGCGTGCCCGCGCTGCGGACCTGAGCAGTTCGAAGGCCTGCCGGGGCCGCAGCCGGTGCCGCTCGGCGAGCACCCCGATCGCCTGCTCCACCCGCACCCGCACGGCGAGCGCGTGCTCGAGCTGGGCAACGGTCTCCTGGAGCTGGTGGACGTCGGGCTGCTCGGCCGCTGCCGCGGCCACGCCGCGCCCCAGGGGCGCCGGGGCGCCGCACCGAGGCGAGGCCGAGGGTCACCGGCGGGCTGGTGGTCGAGCCGGGGACGAGGCACGGCGGCAATCCGCGGTACCGCCACGGCCGGCCCGCCTGGGCCTGCCACGGGGTGGGATCTTGCAGCAGGAGCTTCTGGTCAGGCAACTTCTTGGCCTTGGCGTCGGCCGGCCGGAACGTGAATCGCAGGCCCGCGTTCGTCGTGACGTTGCCGACGGAGATCACGGCGCCTTTCTCCGAGTTCGGCGTCGCGGTGCTTTCCGGCCAGGCATACCCGACGATGCCGCCGAGCACGAGGAACACCGCGCCGACCGCGAGCCGGCGTCCGCGCTGCATCATGTCCAGGTCGCCGAAGCCAGCCATGCCTTTACCCTGCCGTTTTCGCTACGCCGTGTCACCGTCATTCGACAATGAACCAGATATATCCCTAATCACGAGGCATAGTCCAGAGTGAACCGCCTGGCCACGCCGGACG
>OFHK01000232.1_pt1 | contig 17807 bp, 16 predicted proteins | sample 1521951 | NCBI WGS metagenome assembly OFHK01 (sample SAMEA2468436, study PRJEB22500) | soil metagenome | biome: Glassland; feature: Farmland; material: Clay | place: Australia | collected 2013-01-31 | depth 0.55 m
CCTGGTGCGCGGGCTGGTGCGCTCGGACCCGGAGGGATGGTGGCACGGCTACGTGGCTGCCGGTCTGCGCGCTTATGGCGGTGCCGGCGCTCGCCTTCGCCCGCGATCTGACCGCCGCCGGGACCCGGGCGGCCCAGCCTGATGCGGCACGGGCCGCAGGCCAGGCGTGACCCGGCCATGGATCTCGACTTCAACCGCTGCTACCAGGCCACCCGCAGCCGGGATCCGCGCTTCGACGGCCGGTTCATCGTCGGGGTACACAGCACCGGGATCTACTGCCGGCCAAGCTGTCCGTCACCGGTATGCCCCAAGCCGACCAACGTCACGTTCTACCGCACTGCCGCGGCAGCCCAGCTCGCGGGGCTGCGCGCCTGCAAGCGCTGCCGCCCTGATGCGGTACCCGGCTCGCCGGAATGGAACACCCGCGCCGACCTGGTCGGCCGGGCCATGCGGCTGATCGCAGACGGGGTGGTGGACCGGGAAGGAGTACCCGGTCTCGCCCGCCGACTCGCGGTCAGCATCCGGCACCTGCACCGCCTGCTGGTGGAGGGCGTCGGCGCCCCGCCGCTCGCGCTGGCACGTTCCCAGCGGGCATACCAGGCCCGGCTCCTGGCGGAGACGACCACGATGCCGTTCAGCGAGATCGCCTTCGCGGCCGGCTTTGCCAGCATCCGGCAGTTCAACGAGACACTGCGCCGGGTCTTCGCCGCGACCCCATCGCAGCTGCGGGCGGCGCACCGGCGGGGCGTGCCGCAGCCAGCCGGCGGCCTCGCGTTGCGCTTGGCGGCCCGGGCACCCCACGACCCGCACGGCGTCCTGCGCTGGCTGGCCACCCAGGCGATACCGGGCGTAGAGGAATGCACGGGCGACGGGTACCGGCGGGTGCTCCGGCTGCCCGGCGGTCCCGGCACCGTGACGCTGCGGCCGGCACCCGACCATGTTCACGCAACCTTCCGGCTGGCCACGCTCGCAGACCTGGGCGCCGCAGTTGCCCGCTGCCGGCGCCTGCTCGACCTGGACGCTGACCCGCAAACCTACATTCCCGTGCTTGCCGCCGATCCCGCGCTGGCCCCACTGGCCGAAGCGGTACCGGGACTGCGGCTGCCCGGCACGGTTGATGGAGCTGAGACCGCGCTGCGGACGGTGCTCGGGCCCCGGGCGGCAGCACGCACGGCTGCGCTCGGTGAGCCGCTGGCCACGCCCGACGGCGGGCTGACCCGTGCTTTCCCAGATCCCGCCACAGTTGCCGCCGCCGACCCGGCCAAGCTCCGCCTGCCTCCTGCACGCGGCCGTACCGTGCGCGAGCTGGCGGAGCGGCTGGCCAGCGGAGAACTGGTCGTTGACGAGGGCGCCGACCGTGCCGCCGCGCGCCGCGCCCTCCTCGCCGTGCCCGGCATCGGCCCGGCGCTGGCAGAACAGCTCGGCCTGTGCGCGCTTGGTGACCCGGACGCATTCCCGGCCGGCGACCCCCGGCTCCACGCTGCGGCCCGCCGCCACGGGCTGCCCGGCGACGCCGCTGGCCTGGCACGGCGGGCAGGGCAGTGGCGGCCTTGGCGCGGGTATGGTGCGCACCTGCTGTGGCACCCGCACAGCAGGGAGATCTTCGCGCCCCAGCCTTAAGCCGATCAGCCTTAAGCCGATCAGGTGCAGGCCGCGAATGAGCATGGCCGGCGCAACATCGCTCTGATCGAGCGGCGATCAAGGACCGCAAATCGTGCGCTGACTTCGATGCGGCGCTTCCTCCTTCACCACCGACGTCCTCGCATGACCGCCCGCCATCGATAACGCTGCAGCCGAGGAGCACAGCGGACAGCCCGTGAGGCCGTAAGGTCGGTAGGCCCTCTTCTGCCCGGCGCTCAGCGCCCGTCACCATGCTGATGATCACCGGCAGTGCCATGGTGCCCGTCCTCCTCGGGCGCGTCAGCCAGCCAGCCCAGAACTTGCGAATATGCAGCCGCCTGACCTGCCAGTAGATGGGCCTGACCAGGCGCTCATAGTCGGCGCTCGGGTGCGGTCGTTGACCAGCTTCCGCCTCCGTGAGGGGCCGGAGCCGTGACCTGGTGTGATGGCCGTAGCCGTTCTACCGTGGGTTAAATCGTTTGCTGGAGCCTCGGCTGGCCCAGCTTCGGGGTCTCAGCCCGAGCCCTGGAGGTGCCTGATGGCGCCGCCCGGTAGGACTCCGAAAACTGGCATGCATCTGCCTGGCCGGGACCTGGCCAGGCGGGCCAGCCCCGCTCGGCCGTGAGGATCCTGTGCACGTCCGGGGAGAGCAGGGCGTAGACGATGTCGGCGCGGGGCCCTGGCTGCCTGGCGGATGCAGCCCCTCAGCTGTGGTCGACGAACGCGAGGACGTCGGCGGCGACTCGCCTGCTGGAACCTACCCGGAGGTGACCCCCCTTGTGCCAGATGAGGGTGCAGCCTGGGATCAGCCTGGCGGTCTCCTCGACCACGTCCCTCGGGAAGCCCCGGTCACGGTCACCGCACAGGAGCAGGACGGGCGCCTGGATGCGGGGAAGCACCGCCCGTGCGTCGAAAGCCTCCTCGGCCTGAGCCTCGACCAGGATGTCCCCAGGCGGGCAGTCAAACCCGGCGAACATGAGCCGGCCGAAGACGGGGCCGATCAGCCGGCGGACCCACCGCATTGACTTACCCGGCAGCAGCATTTCTGCGGTCACCGCCCCGGCACCGGCCGTGTCGCCCCGGGCGAGGGCAGCGCCCCACCGGGAGTCAAAGTCCCAGCCCCAGTCCGGCAGCACCGCCCCCGTGGCGACCAGGGCCATGTGACCAAAGGAGTGCGGGTGGAAGGCGGCCAGGTACTGCGCGATCAGCCCGCCGGTGGATTCGCCCACTACCAGGCCGACCCGGCCGCCGAACTCCTGGCTGATCACCTGGGCGTAGTCATCGGCCATGCCGGCGATTGTGTGCCCGGCCGGCATGTGCCTGCGGCGGGTGATGATCCAGACGGCGTATCCGGCCTTGGCATACTGGTCCAGCATCCGCCGGAACATGCGCAGCCCCATGCCTCCTTTGGGGACCACGCTGCCTGGGCCTCCCTGGATGAACAGCAGCGTCTTCGGCCCGGTGCCCCAGGTCAGGTACTCCATCCCATTCGCGAACGTCCCGCTGTGGGATTTCTGCTCTGCTGCTGGCAGGTAGTGGAAGTCGCACCGGTCGGCGCCGCCGGCGAGCGTGCCCGTGCGTACCAGTACCTCGCCGCGGCCCTTGGCCATCCGGTGATCCTGGGCGCATAGCACCCGTTGGCAGAACTCTTGCTCGCCGCGGCCGCGCAGGTAGTCGGCGTACAGGCAGCGGTGGACGTCGAAGGCGTAGCCGCTGGGTGTGTCGACGTCGGTCATGACCCAGTCCGGTCGCCGGACGAACAGCGCCTCGTCGATCTTCTCGCGGCGGCGGACACGCGCGAGCGGGTCCCTCGGATGCATGACCGCGGCCACGGCGTCGATCGGGCGATGCAGGCGGCGCATCACGCGGTACATAAGGTCGCCCAGCAGGTCCTCGGCCCGCCCCGCCGGAATCCCGGCGTCGATGAGGGCGTCCCGCACTGCCAGGAGGTGGGCCGCCGTCTGGAGGTTGAATCGTCCAGCCCGCGTCCGCGCCAGGTCAGGCGGCGGCACATACCGCCCGTCAGCGCTGCGCACCACGCGAGCAGCGGCAGCCCGGCCCAGGGCCGGGGTCAGGCCCCGGCGGAAGGCCCCGCCCAATAGCCGGGGAGGCCGCGTCTTGATGAGTGCATTCATGGCTCCTCCCGGGACGGTCGCACGTTGCCCGGCGGGCCGGGTAAGCCAACGAGCAGCGGCGCGAAACCCATGGTCGTTTTGATCATGGCCCGGGCGGGCTATCACGGTTAGTGGCCTGGGTCGTCTCAGCGCAGGTCTTAGGTCCTGGCGCGGGGCCGGAACGCGGTGCCATGCTTGTCCCCGTCCCAGCACGGCCGAGCGGAGTGTGACATATACCTGCCCGCGCAGGGGATTGCCGATCATGTGGCCTTCTCCGCGCAGCATGGTGAGGCTTCCGGGGTATTGCACCGGCCAGGCGTCTCTGAGAAAGTCCAGACGAACCCGGGCGCCGAACTCACCGGCCACAGTGCCCGGTGGGGGCGATGTTGTGGTTGAGGTGAAAGACGTTGTCCGGGTCGTAGGCGTCCTTGACCGCGGTCAGGCGCACGCGCTTGGCCTCGGAGTAGGCGCGGCGCACGCCCGACGCGCCCTCGTCGCTGAGCGCGTTGACATAGGCGCCCACGGGGAACGGTTCGAGCTTGGCGCAGCGCCGGCAGCATCGCCCGACCGCTCTCCGGGTCGCCCACCCACACGTATCCGAGGGTGACGGTGTCGCCGGAGATCTCCGCGGTCGGCGTGGCCTGGCGGGGAGCCTCCTCTGCCAAGTCGCGCCAGCCGCGCATCGCTGCGGCGGCGCGATCGAGCGGGAAGGTGAGCTCCACGACCAGGGCCCGCGTGCCGACGGGATGCAGTCGGAACTCGAACTCGACGACGATTCCGAAGTTGCCGCCACCGCCGCGCAGACCCCAGAACAGGTCGGGGTGCTCATCGGCGGACGCGCGCACGGCATCGCCGTCCGGGGTGACGACGGCGTAGGACACGCCGTTGGCGCGGGCGAGCCCGTGCTGGCGCGCCAGCCGGCCCATGCCGCCGCCCAGTGTCAGCCCGCCGGCGCCGGTGTGCGAGACATTGCCGGCCGTTGTGGCGAGGCCGAAGGGCTGCGTGGCACGGTCCAGGGCGCCGAGCATCGCGCCGCCCTGCACCCGGGCGCGCCGCGTGACCGGATCGATGGTGACACGGCCCAACTTGGTGAGGTCGATCATGAGCCCGCCGTGCGGACCAGCGAGGCCGGCGATGTTGTGGCCGCCGCAACGGACACCGATCTCCAGGCCGCGCTCACGGGAGGTGATCTGCCCGGCGTGTCCCGTGGCGTCGTGATCATCATGTTTGTGATCATGCCGGGCGTGCGATCTTGAGGCTCTCACTGTCCTGGTCCCTCATCTGGCCGGGCTGGCCGTCGAGCGTGCCGGGGACGGCGGGCAGGCCGGTGCATGTGCTGGCCCGGACCTGCGCCGCCGCGGCGGCCATTGCCGCCAGCGGTGCGTTGGCCTCCCCGGCCAGGGCCAGCGGGATCAGCACCAGCGGCCGGCGAGCCAGGTGCACGTGGCGCACCGTGGCGGTTGGCTGAGCGACGTCGCGGTCGGCGGCCAGGGCCCGGGCCAGGGAGGTGAGGGTCGTCATCGCGCCAGCCCCGGCGGTTCCGGGCCGCTTTCGGCCGCGAGGCCGGTCATGCCGCGTCTCCTACGCACTCGCGGCGCAGCCGGGCCGCGGTCCGCAGCAGCGTCGCGGCCTCGGCCCGGTCCTCCGGCACGGGGAGCGTGCCAGTCAACCAGTCCCCGGTCAGCCGGGTGCCATGTCAACGAACCGGCTGTAGTGGCCCTGGAAGGCCACCGTCACCGTGGTGGTCGGCCCGTTTCGGTGTTTGGCGACGATCAGGTCAGCCTCGCCCGCCCGTGGCGACTCCCGCTCGTAGGCATCCTCCCGGTGCAGCAGGATGACCACGTCGCTATCCTGTTCAATACTGTTATGGACGCTAATACCATTTGCTATGAAATTGTGAGTGCCCACAACGGTGGCGTCGTAGACAGGCTGCTCGCCAAGGCTTTCCACTGACCCGATCTCGTCCCAGAACACGTCGTTGGTAGCGGCCATCTCCAGGTCCGCGTCATCAAGGACACGCGCGACCTCCGCCAGCCTCTCCCGGCTCGGCGCATGCTTCCATGAGGTACTGCCACAGAACTGTGTGCCGGCTGCCGCCGCGAACTGGCGCTGGGTTATCTGCCGCTCCACCAGCACCGCCCGCACCCGGTCCCAGACTTCGCGCGGAATCGTGTCCAGATCGGTGTTTCCCTTGATTGCCAGCAGCATCTGCCGGGCCTTTCCGGCCGTCACGCCACGGACGCCGATATCGTCAAGGAACCGCAGTTGGTTCTCAACCCCATAGACCAGCAGGTGATAGCACGGGCGGTAGCCGCCCTTCCTGGTTTCCTTGATCCTGGTCATAACGTTGAGCCGCGTCAGCAGCGTCGCGACATCATCGATCATCTGGCGGCTTGTCGAGGCGTAGTAGATCCGCGCCTGCCGGGCCTTCCCGTCCCACCAGACACAACCGTCAGTGGCCCACAGATGCCGCAGGAAAAGTGCTGCCTGAACCTTCGGCACCGAGAAGAGGGGGGCAGGCACGAACTTCTCATGATTGCGCAGGCCGGAAAGCCCGAGCCAGTCATCGAGGCCGGCGTAGCGGATCGGCTGATTCCTGACGGAAGAACCGTCGCCGAGCAGGTGCGCAAGCATGATGATCTCGGGCTCAGGCATCTCGCGCACAGACAGCGGGGCCGGGACATGCCGCGGCACGGCGACCCGGGTGCCGACCGGGATCTCGCCCAGCGAGCGCCACCCGTCGTAGGTGAGGAACGGATGGTTGGAGGTGGCCTGGACCTCGCGCCCCGACTTGAGCCGGACCTGGAACACCTCCTTCACGCCGCTCGGGAAGGCATGAGTCATGGTGCGAGGTATCAGCCGCAGCCGCTCGTCAAGCGACCAGACCGGGATGTCCCGCTCGCCCGATGCCAGCAGTTCCCCGAGCGTGACCTCGCTGCCGGTGTCGGCCCGCAGGACCCGGGTCTGTGCGGTCAGGCACCCCGACTCACGTAGATCTGAGAGCAATGGGCGTTTATCGTTGCGCTGCTCGGGGCCGCGGTTGAGCTGGGAGATGGCGACCACCGGCACGTCGATCTCCTTGGCGAGCAGCTTGAGTGAGCGGGACATCTCCGACACTTCCTGCTGCCTGTTCTCCACCCGCCGCGGCGAGCTCATCAGCTGCAGGTAATCGATGATCACCATCCGCAGGTCGTGCCGCTGCTTGAGACGACGGCACTTGGCCCGGATCTCCATCATCGACATGTTCGGCGAGTCATCGATGAAAAGTGGCGCGTCGACCACCTCGCTCATCCGCCGGGCCAGCCGGGTCCAGTCCTCCTCGCCCAGCTGGCCGGTCCGCATCGCGTGCAGCGGCACCCGCGCCTCCGCCGAGAGCAGCCGCATGGTGATCTCGTTGCGGCTCATCTCCAGGCTGAACATCACCGTCGCCTGCCGGTGCTTCACCGCCGCCGCCCGGGCAAGATCGAGGGCCAGGGTCGAGTTGTGCGTGGGGACCATGCCCCGGCCCGCAAGATACAGGTGATCTGCGCTGCCGACCTGCACACACCGGACCGGCACCGACCGCACCTGGCGCACGTCCACGATGTAGCGGCCAGCTTGCTCCCGTGGCCATTCACGCCGTGCACGAAGGGCCTTGCGGGGCAGCCGCGCGAGTGGCAGCGCTGCGGGCAGGACAGCTTCCCATGATTCCTGACCAGCACGGCCGGCGCAGCCCTGATCACGGCGGTGGACCCGCGGCACGCAGCCGAGGCTGACCGCGAGCTCGGCGAAGTCATCGGCCAGCCGCTTGCCGGCGGCGGCGAACCGGTAGGCCCCATGGGAATCCACGTAGCCACCCGAATCGATCAGGCCTTGCACCAGCGCGAGGCGCTGGAGGAAGGAGGCCCGCAGGTATCCGGCCGGAACATGCCTGGCTCCCACCAGCCCCGCCGAGCGCCATTGCCGGTGGATTCCACTGACGTAGAAATGACCACGGCTGCTGGAAGTGGCGCGCGCATCGTAGCCAGCAGCGCGGAACTCCTCGATGAGCCACGCCAGATCCAGCGGGTGGCAGGCAACCCGCCTGCTCCCGGTGGAGTGACCAGCGCCGAGCAGGTAGCCGAGAACGTATGGGTCGATCGGCAAGTCCGCGTCGGGCAGGTCGAGCGGCTCCGCCGCCGGGATCGCATGGTTCTGCTGGCCCCTCACCCGGAGGGTGGACGCGATCTCCTCAGTGGTGCGGGGCCTGACGCGCACGTCCTGGCCCACGCTGCCAGGACGATCCCGCTGCTGATGAATGGTCTGGGTGATGCGGCCGAAAGCCACCCCGGCCTGGGCGGCCGACAGGCCACGGGCCCGCAGGTGGCGGCGTATCTGATTCCGGCCACCGGAACTGCAGTTGAAGCTGGCGGCCCGGGCTGGCGTCCAGGTCGCCCAGTCCGCGGGGTAGCCGGCCGAACCCGGCAGACGATGACAGTCGTAGGCCTCCTGCGTCCGCCGGTCCCAGGTGACCCACTGATGCTGGCCGTCCGCGATGATGACTTCCCCGTCGGAGAACTCGACCTCATAGCAGGGGCGCCCGTTCATCACCTCGGTGGCCGCGACGACGGTGACCGGGCGCCCGTCCGCGCCGATCAGCTGATCCCCGACCGCCACGTCAGCCATGGTGGTCCAGCCACCCGGCGTCGGGAGCGGGGTGTCCACCGCGAGCGCCTTCCCGATCGCCGGCCGGGCCGCGATGACCACCATCTGGCCCGCGTGCAGGCCGTTGGTCAGGGCGTCGAGATCGGCGAACCCGGTCGGCACGCCGGTCATCACACCGCCGCGTGAGCCGATCGCCTCGATCTCGTCGAGCGCGCCGGGCATGATTTCCGACAGCGGCAGGTAGTCCTCGGTGACCCGGCGGTCGGTGACTGCGTAGATCTCGGCCTGTGCCCGGTCCACCAGTTCGTCGGCGTCCCCGTCACCCGCGTACCCGAGCTGCACGATCCGGGTGCCGACCTCGACCAGGCGGCGCAGGATCGCCCGCTCCCTGACGATCCTGGCGTAGTACCCGGCATTCGCCGCGGTCGGCACTGACGCGATGAGCGTGTGCAGGTACGCTCCGCCGCCGACCCGCGCCAGTTCCCCGCGCTTGCCCAGCAGATCGCCGACTGTCACCGGGTCGGCGGGCTCCCCACGGCCATACAGCTCGAGGATGGCCTCATGCACCAGCTGGTGGGCGGGGCGGTAATGGTCCTGCGGGCGGATCACTTCCATCACGTCGGAAATGGCGTCCTTGGACATCAGCATCCCGCCGAGGACACACTGCTCAGCGGCGATGTCATGTGGCGGTGTCCGCTCGAAGTCCCCGCCCCGGGGGGTGATCTCGGTGACACTCACCGGGCACCACCTCCCCTGCCGGCGGGCTCCCCGCCCGTATCGCACGCCTGCGGCCAACTCTGTTGTAATGGATGGCTCGGACAGTCTCTTGCGGTCCGTCCGCGACGTCCAATCATGGTGTGCACAGGCCTGTGGAAACCCTGTGCAGACACGCCGCCGGCCCTGTGTGCAGGCTGGGGATACCGCTGGGGACGAGGCTGAACGTTCCGCAGCCGCGACCCCCGCTACCTGGGCAGACGTCGTCCACGGCCTGTGTGCCGAAAATACTTCTTCGCGGCCGGCCATCCACACCCGCGAGAAGGTTGTCCACAGCGAAATGATCCACCGAACGTGGATATGCCGGGTTGACGGCATCATCCGGCATCTGTGGACCCACCCGGGCACAGGGGCCGTTTCGCGGCAGGCGAAACCGGCGTGCCCGGGCCGTGGCTGCCCTATTCTCTCGATCATGTGTTCGATGCCGGAAGACCGTCTTGCCCTGATCGGGAAGGCCATCGACGAGGTCGCGGCCGCCTTGAGCGCAGGCGCGCCCGCCGGCGCGGAACTGGACGATCTGGCCGTCCGGCTGGCCCGTATCTGGGCCATGATCGCCGAACTCGACCCGGCGATTGCCGGGCGCTTGCGGGACTACACCGCGAACGGGGACTGACCGGCGGATCCTGCACGATCCGGCCGCCTGGGCCGCGGCCCCCGTCAACCGTGAGGCCAGCCCCGTCCAGGTGGCTCAGGGGCCGGCGGCCCGGCTCAGGGGCCGGCGGCCCGGCTCAGGCGCCGACGATCTCGATGTCGAGTGTCGCGCTCACCTCGGGATGCAGCCGGACAGTGACCTGGTGCGCGCCGATGGTCTTGATCGGGTTGCGTACCTCGATCCGGCGCTTGTCCAGGTCCGGCCCACCCGCGGCGCGGACCGCGTCCGCGATGTCCGCCGGCCCAACAGAACCGAACAGCCGCCCCGTGCCGCCAGCCCTGGTGTGCAGCCGGACAGTCAGTTCCGACAGCCGGCCGACCGCCTGCCTGGCGTCGTCCAGGCTCCGGATGTCACGGGCGGAGCGGGCCCGCTTGATCAGGTCGATCTGCTTCTCCGCCCCCCGGGTCCAGCGCATGGCGAGCCCTCGCGGCACCAGGTAGTTGCGGCCATATCCACCCGCTACCTCCACCACGTCGCCTGGGGCGCCCAGGCCGGTGACTTCCTGGGTGAGGATGAGCTTCATCGGCGTGCGACTCATCGGGTCAGTCCTCTCCCTGCGCCTAACGTGGGGTGCTGGTGTACGGCAGCATCGCCATCTCGCGGGCATTCTTGATGGCCGTAGCGACGTCGCGCTGATGCTGCGTGCAGTTGCCGGTCACGCGCCTGGCCCGGATCTTGCCGCGGTCGGAGATGAACTTCCGGAGCAGCCCGGTGTCCTTGTAGTCGACGTAAGCGATCTTCTCCTGGCAGAACAGGCAGACTTTCTTTCTTGGCTTGCGGATGGGTGCTTTCGCCATCGTGGTGCTCCTTGGGAGAGCCCCGCATGCTGCGGGGATGGTGTCTGGTCAGGGGTGTCAGAACGGAGGTTCGTCGGACGGGCCATCCCCCCCGAATCCCCCGGCGGGGTCCGCGGCCCACGGGTCCTCCGCCGCGCGCCCGCCCGAGCCCCCACCATACCCGCCGGATCCGCCGCTGCCGCCGAAGCCGCCGCTGGCCCGGTTCGACTTGGTGACTTTGGCCGAGGCGTAGCGCAGCGACGGGCCGACCTCGTCCACCTCGACCTCAACGACCGTCCGCTTCTCGCCTTCCTTGGTCTCGTATGATCGCTGCCGCAGCCGGCCGGAAACGATAACCCGCATGCCACGCTGCAGGCTCTCCGCCACGTTCTCCGCGGCCTGGCGCCAGACGCTGCAGTTCAGGAAGAGGCTGTCGCCGTCTTTCCACTCGTTGGTGTTCTTGTCCAGGAACCGGGGGGTGGAGGCGACCGCGAAACTCGCCACCGCCTGGCCGGTCGGGGTGTAGCGGAGCTCAGGATCACGGGTCAGGTTGCCAATGATCGTGATCGTGGTGTCGCCTGCTGCCATCGGGTACTCCCGGTCCTTCAGGGGTTGTATCGGGTCACGCGCACGCGGCCATACCGCGGCTCAGTGCTGTTCCGGACGCAGGACCTTCGTGCGCAGGACGGCCTCGTTGAGGCTGAGCTGGCGGTCAAGTTCCCGCACCGTGTCCGGCTCGGCAAGCATGTCAATGACGGCGTAGATGCCCTCGGACTTCTTGTCGATCTCATAGGCGAGGCGCCTGCGGCCCCAGACATCGACCTTGTCCACGGACCCGCCCCCGTCCTTGACGACGGTGAGGAACTGGTCAAGTGAGGGCTGGACGGTGCTCTCCTCGAGCCCTGGGTCGAGGATGATCATCATTTCGTAATGGCGCATGGACTGAACCTGCCTCCTCTGGACTGGTGCGGCCACGGTCTTTCCGTGACAGGAGGGGCTGCGTTCTAGCGGCCCGGCATGTGGTTCCCGGGTCTGTTGCAGCCGAGCCAGCTTACCAGGGTCATCCGACAGGACAGGCAGGGGTTTGCGGCCCGGCGGCCCGGCGGCCCGCATGGGGGTTAGGGCCGGGACAGGACCTCTGGCACCTCGGGACGTGACTTCCGCCCACTCTGGATTCCGGCAGATTCCGGCACGCTGGGCGCGGGAACACTCCTGGTTGACATACCAGGATTACATGAAGGGGTGGCGGTCCATGTCGCAGGCCACCAGGGCACGGCCTCATGTGCATCTACCGCATGTCACGCTGAACACCGACGGCGGCCGGCACCCGCTGGAGAACAGCCTCGCGATGTTCACCCTCGTCGCCGGGTTCGTGGCCTTCGCCTTCGGATTCGTGGTCAGCCAGCATGTCGTGGCGTCCGCGGTCGGGCTCGCCGCGCTGCTGGTCGGCCTCTACGCCCAGATGATCTCCGCGACGCGGGCGGAGCGGATGGTCATCGTCACCGGCCTGGTGGCCGCCTTCGTCGGGCTCGCCCTGGGCCTTGGTCACGGCGCCTTCTTCCCCTGATCCCGGATCGGGGCCCGCCCGCCTGCTACCGGACCGGCAGGCCTGGCCTGACCGCAGCACCGGCAAGCACGTCCCCGCCTGTCCGTGACCCTCGCTAGGCTCGGACCATGGTCCGCATCGGTGCCCACGACCGTGAGGGCGACCCATTGGCTATGGCGCAAGCCACCGGCGCTGACGTCGTCCAGTTCTTCCTCGGCGACCCGCAGGGCTGGGACGCGCCCGCCTTCCCCGGCGGTGACGCGGCGGCATTGCGCGACGCGTTCGCTGCCGCCGGGGTGGACGTATACATCCACGCCCCCTACGGCATCAACGTGGCGAGCGCGAACAACCGGATCAGGATCCCCAGCCGCAAACTCCTGACCCAGCAACTGGCGGCTGCCGCGGCGGTCGGGGCCAAAGGCCTCATCGTGCACGGCGGTCACGTCACCCAGGGAGTGGCCGACGAGGCCGGTTACGACAACTGGCGTAAGGCGGTCGAGCGGATCGGGCGGCCGGTCCCGCTGCTGATCGAGAACACGGCCGGCGGTGGCCACGCCATGGCCCGGGGCGTGGACGCGGTGGCCCGGCTGTGGGATGCCATCGGTGACATCGCTGCCGCCGGTGCTGAGAATGGTACCGGCGAGATCGGGTTCTGCCTGGACACCTGTCACACGCACGCAGGCGGAGACGACCTGGCCGGCATCGTGGACCGGGTGAAGGCGATCACCGGCCGGATCGACCTGGTGCACTGCAACAACTCGCGCGACGAGTTCGGCTCCGGCCGCGACCGTCACGCCCCCATCGAGTCGGGCACCATCGACCCGGCGCTCCTGCTGGACGTGGTGCGGGCGGCGGGCGCCCCGGTGATCAGCGAGACCCCCGACCCCGCGGCCGACATCCGCTGGCTCCGCACTCACCTCGACTCCGCCTGACGGAACGCTCGTCCACCCGCCGGAGTTAGCCGGTATCGGCCAGGTCCTGGACGGCAGGCCGCGACCGCAGCCGGAGCACGAACCGGTCGGGCGCATCCGCGAGGACTCCGCCGGCCGGGTCGTCCTCGCCGTCAGCCCGCACCACGTCGGCATCGGGACGCAGGATGTCCCTGATCACCAGCACGCACAGCAAGCTGACCGTGGCGAACCGTGCGAGCAGCGCGGCGAAATACAGGCCGTTGCCGATACCGCCGGCGGTGGGCGGCAGCGGGCTGGGCGCGAGCAGGGTGACCAGGTAGGCCCAGATAGCGAAGAAGTACCCGATCTCCGCCAGCTGCCAGAGCGCGTACGGCCACAGCCTGGGCCTGGCCAGCACGGCGAGCGGCACCAGCCAGATCACGTACTGCGGCGACCACACCTTGTTGGCGAGCAGGAACAGCGCGAGCACCAGGAAGAAGACCTGCGGCAGCCGGGGCCGGCGGGGTGCCGCGAGGATGATCACCGCGAGGACCACGCAGCAGGCCGCGAACACGGCCAGTGAGAACGCGTTCAGCGAACTCTGCCGGAGGCTGCCCACGAGCGGCCAGTGCTCGGTCTGGAAGAAGTACCAGATGGACCCCCAGTCCGCGGGCCTGGTGTCGCTCATCCGGTAGAAGCGGCTCCAGCCCCGGGGGGCGATGAGGACGATCGGGAGGTTGACCGCCAGCCACGTCACGGCGGCTGAGATCCCTGTGACGGCGAAGGCCCGCAGCCGGCCGGCCCGCAGGCACAGCAGCAGCAGCGGGCCGAAGAAGACGATCGGGTAGAACTTGGTGGCCACCGCCAGGCCCAGCAGCATCCCGGCCAGGATCAGCCGGCGTGCCGCCCAGGCCGCCATGCCCAGCGCGACCAGCGCCATCGCGATGAGATCCCAGTTGATGAACGAGGCCAGGATCAGGCCAGGGGCCAGCGCGACCAGCAGCCCGGTCCAGCGCCGCGACCGGCCGGCCAGGTAGGCGGTGGCCAGGGTGCCCGCGATCGCGCACAGGGCCAGCAGCACGACGGTGACGTCGAAGAACTCCCGGCCGCGGACGTAGGGGTCACTGATGGGCCGCACCAGCCAGGCCACTGCCTGCATCACCCCGCCGATGAGCACCGGGTACTCGACCGGGTGGCCGGTGTAGGGGACCTTGCCCGCCGCCAGGCCCTCCCCGAAGTACAGCGGGTAGATATCGGTGTAACAGTGCGCCTGGAACTGCTTGAGGTAGATGTTCCAGTCGCCGCCGCGGCAGGCTGCCTTGTTGAGAAACCCGAGCACGCTGCCGGCCAGGCTGGCGATCACCAGCGCCGTGACCGAGCCGCTGGCCACTGCCAGCCGTGCCCGCCAGGAGGCCATGCCTGCACTGGCGGGCGCCGGCTCCGCGCCGGGTCCGGGCAGTCCGGTCTCAGCCCCCGTCGTCTCACGCTCCATCATCGGCCGGGCCCGCGGTTCCTGTGGTCGGCTGCCGGTCCGGCCGGCTAGCCGCTCCCGTTGCCCCGCTGCCTACCGCTACCACGCTGGCTGCCGTTACGGCGCCGCCGCCACGGCAGCCAGCCGACCGACAGGCTGCTGGTGGCCAGCCCGCCCACGACCAGCCCGCCAGCGACCGCTGTCCCCGCAGTGCTGCTGCGGATGGCGGCGGCCGTCACAGTCGGGGTCACTGTGGGAGAGGTGGTCGGGCACGGCTGCGGGAATTGGCAACTGGCCACCGGCGAGGGGCTAGGGAAGGGGGTCGGGCGGCACTTCCTGCCGTGGCCCTGGCACCCGGGTGGCCCGAACGGCCTGGTTGGCTTGGGCTTGGGCTTGGGCATCAGGTTCGGCCCGACCAGGTTCCAGGCGGTACCGAAGTTCGCTGGCAGCGCCGGCCACTGCTGGACCGGCAGGTTGTTGAAATGCTGCATGAAGAAGTCGTGCCAGATGATGGCCGGCCACTGGCCACCGTATCCGGACAGCCCGCCGACGCCGAACAGCGTCTGGATGTTGGCCGGCGGCGCGAACGCGAGGGCGCTCGTGGATGAGCAGGCAGCTGAATCCGCCGGGGGACACCCGGGCTTGCTGACGAACATGCCGACGGCCATCGAGTACTGCGGGGTGGACCCCATGAAGAACGCCGACTGCGACAGGTTCGTGGTGCCGGTCTTCGCGATGATCTTCTGGCCGTTGGTCAGGCCCAGGCCGTAGGCGGTACCCATCTGGCTGTCGTCGAACGACATGGCATAGTCCACCTCGGCCGCCTGGTCCGGGGTCAGCACCATGTGCGTGGGCACCCGGGCATGGATGACGGTGGGCCCGTTCTGGATCTCCTTGATCACGTGCGGGGCGTGGTAGATGCCGTTGTCGGCCAGCGTGGCGATGGTGTTCGCCTGCTCCTCGACGGTGAGCGAGGCCTGGCCGAGCGCGGTACCCGCCTCGTCCCTCATCGTGATCAGCCCGCTCGCCACGGGGTCCACCCCGAACGACTTCGCCATGTTGACGACGTTGTGCGCCCCGGTGTTGGGGTCGAGCGCCACCCGGTGCCACAGATCGGCGTAGGCGGTGTTCAGCGACAGCGCCGTCGCCTCGACCACACTGACCGGCCGGTTGGGGTTGGAGACCTCGTCGTTGCGCACCTGGTACCAGCTGGCCGCCTGGTTGTTGCTGCGCAGGCTGGCGAACGTCATCGGCTGGGAGTCCGGCGGGATCCACAGCGGCTGGAACCCGTTGAGCTTGCTGGTCATCACGTTCATGCCCTGGGAGACGGCGGTCGCGAGCACGTACGGCTTGAAGGAGGACCCGACCTGGTTGCGCGACTGCAGGGCGTCATCGTACTGGGTATGGTTGTAGTTCTTCCCGCTGTACATGGCCAGGATCGCGCCGGTCTGCGGGTCCTCCAGCACGGCGCGGATGTGCACCCAGTGGGGCGGGCAGCCGGCCGGGTTGACCCCGGGGAGGCAGAGCCGGGCGGGTAGCCTCCCGGCCGATATGCGACTTACCGGTAGCCGTGGGCGCCACCACCAGGCCGCTTTCCCCATCCAGGAGGCCCAGCTTCTTGGCTCGCTCAAAGAGCGGGAAGGCAGCCCCACCCACAGCTGGCCCGGTCTGCGCAACGGGCGTCGAAGGGCGAAGGCTCATCTCATATTCACCTTTGTCAAGAGTTGCTGCCCTTTGAGGCTTTATCTCTAGACGGATACCATCGGACCCTGGTTGACATAAACTTGCCCGCAACGCCGCCTCTGCCAATCCAGCTGCGCTGGAACCGGCCCGGCCTGTGAGGGCTTCAGATCTGGGACGTGACCCTGCGGTCCTCATTGGACGCAGCCGCCCGCCAAAAGCATCGGCACCTGGCCGGTCAGCAGGCCGGCCCCCAGCGGTCAGCGGCGGATGCCCAGACTGACACCCGCCAGAGTGACCCGGCATGCCGCGGCGGGTCAGGGGCACAACACCGCAAGCCTCGCTTGTGCCCGGGATGACAGGACAGACGGGATCGCCTGAGGGGAGGAGAGGTACACGGTTGACCATGCATGCCGGTGGCTTCGTTGTAGGGGCCTGCCTCTACCATTCTACGGGTGACCGCCTACAACGATCTTGATGCGTTCGAGCACCTGGACACCTCGGCCCTGCCGCTACGTCAGCAGCAAATCCTGGCAACGATCCGGGATTGGGCGATCAGGTATGGGTATTCGCCGGGCACCCGGCAGATCGGCGATGCTGTCGGCCTGCGGTCATCGTCGTCGGTGTCGAAACACTTGACGAGTCTTGAGGAGAAGGGGTTTCTGCGGCGTAGTACTACGATGTCCCGGCCGATCGACGTGCGTGTGTTCCTGCAGCCCCCGGCGCGGGAGCCTGCCGATGACTCAGTGACCGTGCCCGTGGTCGGCCATATCGCTGCAGGAAGTCCCATCTCAGCCGAAGAGCATGTCGATGACATTCTGATGTTGCCCCGCGAACTTACCGGGCGTGGTAGCGTTTTTGGCCTGCGTGTGCGTGGTGACTCAATGACCGGTGCCGCGATCTGTGACGGCGATATCGTCGTGGTGCGACAGCAACCCGAGGCCTATTCGGGACAGATTGTCGCCGCGATGATCGATGACGAGGCTACCGTCAAGGTGTATCGCCGCCGCAATGGCCACGTCTATCTAGAGCCGCGCAACCCGGATTACGACGTCATCGATGGCGACAGGGCCGTTGTACTGGGCACTGTCGTCTCGGTACTGCGCAGCGTCTGAAGCCTGTGCCGTGCCAGAACTCGCGCGAGGGCCTGACCTCAGGTTTTACGCTTGGCGATCATAATCGTCCGCCTCGTCTACCTACTCATGATCCGGATCTTCGGCTGGCTGGCGCGCCTGCGGCTACACCGGATCGTGACCCCAGCCACCCGCCTGGCACCGGCGCCTGGTTAAGCGCATGTGGACCGGCCCCGAACGGGGCATTCTGGGTGTCCGCGGACTGTGTCCCGCGCCAGGACCATGCGCATTCGGAGGTTCCTGCCCGCTGCCTCCTCCCCCGGGCTGATAGGCCGCTCTCAGCGCGCCGTCCAGTAGTTGCTGTCATCTGTTTCATGCGAGCCAGGAACAGCCCGATAGCCGGATCGGTCATTCGGCGCGCGGCTTGCTCCCGGCCGATGGCGTTCACAACCGCGTCCTGCCGGCTCATCCCGCCAGGCAGAGCGATGACTGCGGCGCCTATGCCTATGGCGGGCGCGATGACCCAGCAGGTCACCATGGCGATGGTCTGGCGGGGGGTCATCCCGGCCGCCTTGAACACGCCCAGGT
>OFHK01000233.1_pt1 | contig 17803 bp, 20 predicted proteins | sample 1521951 | NCBI WGS metagenome assembly OFHK01 (sample SAMEA2468436, study PRJEB22500) | soil metagenome | biome: Glassland; feature: Farmland; material: Clay | place: Australia | collected 2013-01-31 | depth 0.55 m
CTCTGGCGCTCGGCGATGCGTTTCTGGAAAAATTCGGTGGAGACTCGATCGAGGAGACGCGGCGGAACTACCTCGGATACCAAAGCCAGCTCGACGAGTTCTAGAAGGGTGTGATGATTCGCGAAATCGTGAAGTATCCAAACCCGGTGCTCGGACAACAAACCGCTCCGGTGGAAAAATTCGACGAGGAGCTCGCAAAGCTCGTCGACGACATGTTCGAATCGATGTACGCCGTCGAAGGCGTGGGACTGGCGGCGCCGCAGATCGGCATTAAGCTGCGGCTGGCCGTGATCGACGTGACGGTGGGCAAGAATCCGGAGGCGCGGCTGGTGCTGGCGAATCCGGAGATCACGCACTCGGAGGGGGAGCAGCGCGAGGAAGAGGGGTGTCTTTCGCTGCCGGGGTTCCGGGGGTTCGTGATGCGGCCGAAATTCGTGAGCGTACGCGCGCAGAACGCTATGGGCGAAACGTGGGAGATGCGCGGCGAGGGGCTGCTGGCGCGCGCGTTTTGCCATGAGATCGACCATTTGTACGGCGTGCTTTTCATCAACCATCTCGGGATGGTGAAACGCGACCTGATCCGGCGGCGCATTCGCAAGTTGCAGAAGGCGGGGGACTGGCCTAAATAGCGAGACGAGGAAGCGGGGCCGGGGCACCTGGCGCGCGGAGCACGAGGGAAGCGCGCGGGGGCACAGGGCCAAACAGCGCGTCTTCGTGGGGTACTTTGCCTCCACGCGTTCGGGGTCCTTCCCGACAGAATGCGTCGGGACTCGCTTCGCTCGTCGCTAAACTTTCGCTCAGGATGACAGGATTTCAGCCTGTCGTGAGAAATATGGGTTAGGAGGGCGGCGGGGATGCGGTTGGTATTTTGCGGGACGCCGGATTTTGCCGTGCCCACGCTCGAGCGGCTGATTCGCGAGCCGGAATTCGAGATTGCGGCAGTGGTCACGCAGCCGGACCGGCCGCGCGGACGCGGACTCGAGACGGTGGCTAGCCCGGTGAAACAGGTGGCCGAGGGTGCTGGGCTTCGGCTCTACCAGCCCGCCAAGGTGCGCACCGAGGAAGCGTTCGAGCTTTTCCGCCAGATTGCGCCCGATGCCGTGGTCATTATCGCGTTCGGGCAAATTATTCCGCAGCGCCTCATCGATCTTGCCCCTCTCGGATGGATCAATCTGCACGCTTCGCTGCTGCCGAAATATCGCGGGGCGGCGCCGATTCACTGGGCCATTGCGGAGGGGGAAACGCGCACGGGTCTTACCACGATGCGCATCGACGCGGGGATGGATACCGGGCCGATGCTTCTGCAATGGGAAACGGAGATCGGCCCTGACGAAACCGCGCCGGAACTGGGCGCGCGCATGGCCGCCGCGGGACCGGACCTGATGGTGCGGACGCTGCGCGGACTCGAAGCGGGGACGATCGAGCCGCGGGCGCAGGACAATTCGCAGGCGACGATGGCGCCGCTGCTCAAGCGGGAAGCCGGGAAGATCGACTGGGCGTGGCGGGCGGAGAAAATCTACAACCGGATGCGCGGGTTCACGCCCTGGCCGGGCGCTTATAGCACTTTTCGCGGCAGCCTTTGCCACATCTGGGGGCGGCCGGCGGAGGCCGGTGCGGCGGATTTGGGCTCGGCTGAGCCGGGGACGCTGCGGATCGTTTCCGGTGAGCTTTGCGTCGCTTGCGGGGAAGGGACCTGGCTGCGGGTCGAGGGGGTGCAGCGGGAAGGGCGCAAGCGCGTTACGGCGAAGGAATTCGTGAGCGGGGCGCGGCTGGAGCCGGACGAGCGTTTCGGTGGTGTTTGACGGTTGCGGGGCTTGAGGCTAAGATGCTCCGAACTGGCCTAGAGGGCACTCACACTTGATAGGGTCTACGGTTTCTCACTACAAGATTCTGGAGCGGGTTGGCGGCGGGGGCATGGGTGTGGTCTATAAGGCCGAGGATTCGCGCCTGGGCCGCAAAGTCGCTCTGAAATTCCTCCCTGACGATACGGTGGCCGACGCGGACGCGCTCGAGCGTTTCCGGCGCGAGGCGCGGGCCGCTTCGGCGCTCAATCACCCGGGCATCTGCACGATCTACGACATTGGCGACCATAATGGGCGTCCGTTCATCGTGATGGAGTTGCTCGAGGGCGAGACGCTGAAGGGGCGGATCGCGAGCCAGGTGATGGGCCAGGACGAAGTGGTGGACACGGCGCTGCAGATCGCCGATGCCCTCGACGCCGCGCATCGCCGCGGCGTGATTCACCGCGACATCAAGCCGGCCAACCTGTTCATCACGCGCGAAGGGCGCGTGAAGCTGCTCGATTTCGGCCTGGCGAAGCTGGGGAAGAAAAAGACGGCGGAAGCTGTGGGCGTCTCGGCGCTTGCCACCATCGGCGCGAGCCAGGAATTGCTGACGAGCCCGGGCACGGCTCTGGGCACGATCGCCTACATGTCGCCCGAGCAGGCGCGCGGCGAGGAAGTGGACGCGCGAAGCGATATTTTCTCTTTCGGCGTGGTGACGTACGAGATGGCCACCGGGCAGCGGGCCTTTCCGGGCAGCACGCCGGCGGTGATTTTCGATGCGATTCTGAATCGCCAGCCGCCGCCCGTCACGGGACTGCAGCCAAACCTTTCACCCGAGCTGGGCCGGATCGTCGAGCACGCGATGCAGAAGGAACCGGCGGCGCGGTACGCGAGCACCGGTGAGATGCGCGCGGACCTGGAACGGTTGAAGCGGGACCTGGAATCGGGCCGCGTGGCGAGCGCTTCGTCGCGCTCGGGCAATGCCGGGACTTCGGGCACGGCGGCGACCGCGGGCGCGGTGAAATCGGTCGCCGTGCTCTATTTCGAGAATCTGAGCGGGGCACGCGAGGATGAATTCTTCCGCGACGGCATGACCGAGGACGTGATCACCGAGCTATCCAAGATTCGCCGCCTGCACGTGTTTCCGCGCGCCACCGTGCTCCCGTTCCGTGGCGAAACGGTGACGGCGACCGACGTCGGCCAGCAGCTGAAGGCCGATTACGTTCTGAACGGCAGCCTGCGCCGGGCGGGGAACCGGCTGCGCATCAACGCGCAACTGGTGGACGCGCGCACCGATTTCCCTCTCTGGGCCGAGCGATACGACCGGGAATTGCAGGACGTTTTCGAGGTGCAGGACGAAATCGCGCGGAAGATCGCCGAGGCGCTGCGGCTGGCGCTGACGCCGCAGGAAGAGAAAGCTCTCGCGCACAAGCCGACGGAGAATCCGCAGGCGTACGATTTCTTTCTTCGCGCGCGCGGCTATGCGCGGCGGATGACGCGGCTGGATCTGGAAATCGCGCTGGATTTTTACGAGCAGGCGATCGAACTCGATCCGGCGTTCGCGCTGGCCCATGCGGGACTGGCGGCGGTGTGCGCGAGTTTCTTTTTCTTGCACGAGCAGGATGAGAGCTGGATTCGCAAGGGCGTCGAAGCCTGCGAGCGGGCGCTGGAACTCGATCCGCAACTGGCCGAAGCGCTGGCGGCGCGCGCCATGCTGTACGACGCCGAGCGGAAATTCGATCAGGCCGTGCGCTATGCGCGGCGGGCGCTGGCGATCAAGCCGGATTGCGACGGGGCGTACATCACGCTGGGGCGGTCGCTGTTCCGTTCCGACAAGCTGGAAGAGGCGGCGGACATCGCCGACCGGGCGATTGAAGTGAGTGGGAACGACTACAACGTGCATTTGCCTTACGTCCTGGTCAACGAGCGGCTCGGCCGGCACGAAAAGGGGCACGAACTGCGGCGGCAGCAGATACAGGTGCTGCAGGAACAGCTCCGGCAGGTGCCGGAAGACGCGCGGGCGTGGATTCTGCTCGCCGGCAACCATGCCAAGGATGGCCAGACGGAAACGGCGATTCGCGAACTGCAGAAGGCGACCTCGCTTCGGCCGCGCGATCCCATCATCGTCTACAACGCGGCGTGCACGTATGGGGTGATGAAGAAGAAGGCCGAGGCGCTGGAATTGCTGAAGCGATTGGGCGAAGTCGGCAATTTCAGCTTCGACTGGGCTTCGCGCGATCCGGACCTTGCCTGCCTTCACGACGATCCGGAATTCCAGAGGCTTGTTGCCGAAGACCGCGCCAAGCGGCAGTGACTGCATTTGCTCGTTTCCGATTCGAGTTTCCAAAGAGCACAGGCACACGGTTGGGAAAGCGCCGACCGTGGCTACCAAGGCACGGCTGGTCCGCGGTGCGTTCCTACCGCAAATGTGATTTGATGAATTAGGCATGGCTGTTTCTCCTTCCAGAGCGATTGCGTTTGAGATTCTCGGGCCCGTTGAGAGCGAGGGCGCGTACGCTGCTGACGCGTTGCATGCGCGGCTTGCGCCGGCAAAGGGGCGGCCGGGGGCGGGCAGGGAAGCGGCGCCCGCGGAGCCGGTGAAGCGGCAGGATGCGGCGCTGGCTACGGAACTGGTTTTCGGCGTGCTGCGGTGGCAACGGCTGCTGGATTTTCTGATCGAACGGCAGGCCAAGCGGCCGGCGGAGGGGCTCGACGCGGATGTGCGGCGGGCGCTGCGATTGGGCGCGTATCAGATGCTCTTTTTGGATCGAGTTCCGCCCTCAGCGGCGGTGAATGAATCGGTGGAACTGGCCAAAATGGCGGGGAAAGAACGGGCGGCGGGGCTGGTGAACGCGGTGCTGCGGCGGATGCCACGCGGGCCGTATCGCCCGGGCGATTTCGAGCGGACGCTTCCGATTGGGCTCGGCGCGGCTGGGCGGCTGGGGATTCTGTATTCGCATCCAGACTGGATGGTCGAGCGATGGCTTGGAGCGTTTGGGCGCGAGCGAACGACCGCTCTGCTCGAGGCGAATAACCGGCCGTTGCCAACGACTTGCTGGGTGCTCGACGCGGAACATGAGGAGCAGGTGGCCGAGTCGCTGCGCGAGGATGGGCTCGTCGTCGAGCCGGGGCGGTTGATGGCGTCGGCTTTGATCTTGCGCGGCGGAAGTGCGAGCGAGACAACGGCGTTTCGCGAGGGATGGATCGCTGTGCAGGACGAGGCGTCGCAGGCTGGGGCGCCGCTGGTTGGAGGGGAAAAGGGACAGTCGGGGCTCGGTCTGTGCGCCGCGCCGGGAAACAAGACGCTGCATCTGGCCCGAGCGGCGGGACCTGGAGCTTGCGCGGTTGCGGCTGATCTTTACGTGCCCCGCCTGCGCGCGGTGCGCGGACAGATGAGGCGGACGGGGACGGAGGGTGTTGAACTGGTGGCGTTGGACGCTACGCGACCGCTGCCCTTCGCCCGTCGATTCGACAGGATTCTGGCGGATGCGCCTTGCTCGGGGACGGGAACGCTGGCTCGCAATCCTGAGATACGGTGGCGGCTGCGGCGGGAGGACATAGAGGACCTGGCGGCGCGGCAGTCGGCGATTTTGCGGAGTGCGATCGACGCGCTCGAGCGCGGCGGGCGACTGGTCTACGCGACATGCTCGCTCGAGCGTGAGGAAAATGAGGGAGTGGTGCGGCGCGTTTTGGGCGAGCGGAAGGATGTGCGGTTGGCTGGGGCGCCGGCGGGATTTGCGGCGCGGCTTGCGGCGGGGGGTTTGGTGGGGGGGGTGGTTGGGTGGGGAGGGGTTTTTTGGCAGGTGCCGGGGGGGGGCGGGCGGCTGGCCCCGGGGCGGGGAACGGCGGTCGGGCCTGCCGCTGACCCTGCGCAGTGACCCGTCCGCGGCCGGGCTGGCCTGCGCGCCGTTCGTGATCGCGCACGCGTCCAGCCGGGACTCGTCGGTCTTCGACAACGGCCTGGCCCTGCACCCGACCGAGTGGATCTCCGGCGGCGAACTCGCGGCGCTGGTCCAGACCAGGCATTCGGCGCAGCTGTCCGGGCTCGCCACCACCCCGCTGGTCGGGAACCTGATGCTGGACGGGGCGGGCACGGCCTCCCTGGACGAGATGACCAGCCGCACCGGGCGGGGGCTCTTGCTGACCTGCCTGTGGTACATCCGTGAGGTCGACCCGCAGACGCTGCTGCTCACCGGGCTCACCCGGGACGGGATCTACCTCGTCGAGAACGGCGAGGTCACCGCGGCGGTCAACAACTTCCGCTTCAACGAGAGCCCGGTGGCCATGCTCGGCAGGATGACCGAGGTCGGCGCCACCGTCCCCGCACTGTCGCGCGAATGGGGCGACTACTTCACGCGTACCGCCATGCCGCCGGCCCGGGTGGAGGGCTTCAACATGTCCTCGGTGAGCCAGGCCAGCTGACGGCCTTCCGGTGGCTCAGGCGTCTTCGAGCCGGAAGCCCACCTTCATGTCCACCTGGTAGTGGGCCACCCGGCCGTCCTCGATCTGGCCGCGGATCTGCGTGACCTCGAACCAGTCCAGGTGCCGCAGCGTCTGCGCGGCCCGGTGCAGGCCGTTGCGGATCGCCGGATCGATCCCCTCGGCTGAGGTGCCGACGATCTCGGTCACCCGGTATGTGCGGTCGGTCATGGTCCCTCCGTTGCGGGCCGCGTGTGCTGCGTGACGTGGCAGCCGTCGACATCACCCTCTCACTGCCCACCCACACAAGGGGCCGCATACCCCCCCGCCGGGGGGATGACGCGGCGGCAGTGGCAACATAGCGTGAGGTGGTGAGGACCATGCGCAGGATCCGCCGCACCAGCGCGCATCTTGTCACCGAGGCACATCGGCCCAGGTCAGAAGACATCTCGCACCGGGCACGCCGGTACCTGATCACGATGGGGATCAGGGTCGTGTGCTTCGTGGTCGCCGTTGTGCTCTTCGCCCAGGGTCTTGGCTGGCTCGCTGCGGTCCCGATCGTGGCGGCCATCATCATCCCCTACTTCGCGGTGGTGTTCGCGAACGCCGGCCGTGCCAGCAGCAGTAGCGGATTCCGCGCCTACGAGCCGCGGCTGCCGGCCGTGTACCGCCCACCCGGGGCCCGGTCCGGGGATGACACCGGCGGCGACTCCGCGTACCCGCACCGCACCGGAAACCACTGACAGCAACTTTGACCTGGGTGGACAGACCTGTCCCCAGGGCGGGCAGATCTGTCCCCAGGGCGGGCAAGACTGCGCCGGGCTAAGGGAACAGCCCATGACGTGATCCGCTCGTAATCCGGTCTTGATGCACAAGGAGCCGGTTTCGGTGTAACATGCATAACGGTGCTCTGGTCCCCCGTCGGAGCACCTGCCGGCGTTCCGGGCCCCCGTCGGAACGCCGATGAATGCGACGCCGGGTGGTTTGCCCCCGTAGCCACCCGGCGTCGCCCCATCTTTACCGACAATTCTGTCGGTCCCCCAGCCAGTCTCCCGGCACAAGAGCCGGCTAGCGGCTCATGGGCCCCACCAGCCCCATCCCGGGCCGCGCAGGCCCTCCCCCGGGCCCAATCCATCCCCTGGGTGGGCTGACCCGGCGCGCAGCGGGCAAGTCCGCGAGGCCATTCCCGGCGGGCAAACGCCTAACGGGAGGTGCTGCCAGCCGAGTGGCCATCCCGGCCCCCGGTTTTAACGCTTCCTTAAGAATTTCCAATGCTTCTACTCTGGCCTGCTGAATGTGACTATCGCCACACCCATCATGCCAAGGCCCATAGCCGCGACGATCCCCAGCGAAAGCGCTATCGGCACCGGCCAGCCCGCCCAGGTGATACTCGGCTCCAGCAGCCGCTGCGCCAGCGGGCCAAGGCCGAGGTGGCTGAACACCGCGTGCCGCATCGGGCCCACCACATATGTGAGCGGATCGATCCTGGTGAGCACGCTGAGCCAGGCTGGCAGCCCGGCCAGCGGGTAGAGCGCCCCGGACAGGAAGAACAGCGGCATCACCAGCATCTGGGTGAGCGCCATGAACGCCTGGAACTGCTTGATCCGGGCCGCCATCATCACGCCGAACGCGGTCAGGGTGAACGCCAGCAGCAGCAGTTCTGCCACCAGCGTGATCATCAGCACCGGGTCGTAGGGCACGTCGGCCAGCCCGGCCAGCGCCAGCATCACGATTCCCTGGAATGTCGCGATGGTCGCGCCGCCCAGGCATTTGCCGACCACGATGGCCGACCGGCTGACCGGGGCTACCAGCATCTCGCGCAGGAACCCGAACTCCCGGTCCCACACGATGGAGGCCGCCGAGAAGATGGCGGTGAACATGACCGACATGGCCAGCACACCGGGGTAGATGAAGGCCTTGAAGCTCACCCCGGGCGGCATGCTGCCCCTGGCGAGCGACGACAGCCCGGTGCCGAGGACGAGCAGGAACAGCAGTGGCTGGATCAGCGAGGTGATCGTCCGCAGCCGGTCACGGCGGAACCTGATGAGCTCACGACGCCAGACGATGCTCACGGCCCGCAGGTCCGACCGCAGGCTGTGCTCCGGGACGGCGACCCTGATCTGGCCAGCCAGAGCGGCTGCGTCTGCGCTGGTCCCCGCCTGCGTGGCCGGAGTGGCCCGAGTTGTGGCCACGTGTCACCGCCTTCCCCGGAAGCGGGCGGCCATCTGACGCATCGCGTCGGTGCCTGTCGCCTCCGCATCGCGGATGGTCTTGCCGGTATAGGACATGAAGACATCGTCAAGTGAGGGCCGGGACACGCTCACCGACCGGATGGGGACCGAGAACCCGGCGAACAGCCTCGGCACGAACTGCTCACCCCCGGCCACCGAGAACGTGACCGCCCCCTCGTGGAGGCCGGCCTCGATACCGAAGTCACGGCGGAGTTCGGCGATGGCGGCCGCGTCGTCGGAGGTCTGGATCTGCACCCGGTCCTTGCCGACGCTGGCCTTGAGTGCCTCCGGCGTGTCGATCGCCACAATCTGCCCGTGGTCGATGATCGCGATCCGGTCGCAGTTCTCGGCCTCGTCCATGTAGTGGGTGGTGAGGAAGATCGTGATGTCCTCGCGGTGCTTGAGTTCGTTGATGTACTCCCAGATCGAGGCGCGTGTCTGCGGGTCCAGCCCGACGGTGGGCTCGTCCAGGAACAGCACCCGTGGTGCGTGCAGCAGTCCCCGGGCGATCTCCAGCCGGCGCTGCATGCCGCCGGAGTAGGTCATCACCAGGCTGTCCCGCCGGTCCCACAGGCCCACCATCTCCATGACCTGCTGCATCCGCGGCATCACCGCGGCGGTGGGCACCCCGTACAGATCGGCGTGGAACCGCAGGTTCTGCGCGCCAGTCAGGTAGCTGTCCAGGGTGGTGTCCTGGAACACCAGCCCGATATTGCGGCGGACCGCGTCCCGTTCGGTGGCCACATCGTGGCCGGCCACCCGGGCCGATCCCGATGTGGGCCGGGCCAGCGTGCACAGAATCTTGATGGTCGTCGACTTGCCCGCGCCGTTGGGGCCGAGGAAACCGAACGTCTCGCCCGTGGCCACCTCGAGATCGATGCCGCGCACGGCCTCGATCTCGCCGTAGTTCTTCGTCAGCCCGGAGACTGCGACGGCCACCGCCGGCCGCTGCCCGTTCCCGTCAGCAGCGGCGGTACCCGTCACCACACCGGCCATCCCCGTGCCATCCGTGCCAGCGCTAGCCGTTCCCGCGCCGTCCACCGCATCCCCGGCACCCGGCGAACCGTGGCCTGCCACCGTCGCTGCCTCCTCGTGGTCCAGTTGTGAGCCTAGCCGCACCCCGCAGGCCTGCCAGACGCCCTGAACGGCGCAGCTGGCCCTATTCCTCACCGGTCTGGTCGTCATCGGCCGCGAGGAGCCGGTACAGGCTGCGCCGGGCGTCCGTCAGGATCCGGTGCGCCTGGGCCACCTGGGCCTCGTTGCCCACCCGCACCACCTGGATGGCTGCCATTGCCACCTGCCCGAACAGCGCCCGCAGTTCGATCGCGTCGTGGCCGACACTGCCGGCCACCACATCCCAGGGGGCGCGGGTCTCGTCCGGGTGCGCGGCCACATAGGTGCGGCCCTCTGCGGTCAGCGCATACCGGCGCCGCCCGCCCTCCGGGGTCTCCGCCTGGACCAGTCCCTCGTCTTCCAGTTGCTGGAGGGCCGGATAGACCGAGCCGGGGCTGGGCCGCCAGACCCCGCCGCTGCGCTCGCCGATCTCCTGGATGATCTGATAGCCGTTCCTGGGCTCCTCAGCCAGCAGTGCCAGCGCTGCCGCGCGGACGTCGCCGCGCCTGACCCGCGGCCCGCGCATGGACTTCGTCTCGCCGAACCACGGCCCGAAGCCCGGCGGGCCCCATCCGGGCCCCATGCCCCACCGGCCCGGGCCACCTGGTCCGCCCATCTTCCGGGCCCGGCCGCGGGCCATATGCCGGTGCCGCCGGCCTTCTTCCTCTTCCCACGCTTCTTCGTTGTGCATCTGTCGTGCTCCTGTCTGTCGCCAGGCATTCGCCAAGCTTCATTAGAAAGTCTTTGTCCTTCTAGATACCTTAACGATATATCGAAACAGTCGGCAGCGCAACACAGCATGGATCAGCAGGTGAGAAGTGGCCAGACGAGGTCAGCCGCGCACGAGCAAGCTCGGGTGGCTCCCACTGCGGGAACTAGGGGACGTCAGCCGGGCTCGCGGTCACGCTCCAGGAGTATTCCCAGCCCGGGGTGCCGCCATTGACGCCCTGCCCGGTCAGCCGCCGATGGCGGACATCGGCCTGACGGGCTGCAGGAAGCCAGGATCGTTGATCCCGTGGCCGGGCAGCTTGGCAGCGACCGAGCGCCGCCAGATCCCTGCCAGGTCCTCATCGCCCGCGCCTGACCGCATCGGGTCCCGCAGGTTGCTCTCCGTCCTGGCGAACAGGCAGTTGCGGACCTGCCCGTCGGCGGTCAGCCGCACCCGGTCGCAGGCCCCGCAGAAAGGCCTGGTCACCGACCCGATCACGCCCACATGCGCGGGGCCCCCGTCGACCAGGAACGTCTCCGCGGGCGCCGACCCCCGGGCCCGGGCCTCATCGGGGGTCAGCGAGAACTCCGCCGACAGCGCGGCCAGGATCTCGTCGGCGCTGACCATGTCCTCGCGCCGCCAGCCGTGCTGGGCGTCCAGCGGCATCTGCTCGATGAACCGCAGCTCATATCCGCGGTCCAGGCAGAATCGAAGCAGTGGCCCCGCCTCATCCTCGTTGAGGCCCCGCATCAGCACCGCGTTCACCTTCACCGGCGTCAGCCCGGCGTCCGCCGCCGCCGCCAGCCCGGCCAGCACATCGTCCAGCCGGTCCCGCTTGGCGAGTGACCGGAAGACCTCCGGCCGCAGCGTGTCGAGCGACACGTTGATCCGGTCCAGGCCCGCCTCGCGCAGGGCAGCGGCGAGCCGGGTCAGGCCGATCCCGTTGGTGGTCAGCGAGATCTCCGGGCGGGGCGTCAATGCTGCCGCCCGGGCAACGATCCCGGGCAGCCCGCGGCGCAGCAGCGGCTCACCGCCGGTGAACCTGATCTCGGTGATGCCGAGCTGTTCCACCCCGATCCTGACCAGCCGCACCACCTCGTCGTCGGTGAGCAGGCTGGGACTGGGCAGCCAGTCCAGGCCTTCCGCTGGCATGCAGTACGCGCAGCGCAGGTTGCAGCGATCGGTCAGGGATACCCGCAGGTCCGTCGCAACCCGCCCATACGAATCAGCGAGCACGGGCAACACCTCCTCAGCCGGCCTGCAGGCGTAGCAATAGGCGCACTGCCCGGAATTCCCCAGCCTACGTGCTGGCCGCCCACCTGCGCGATCATCAGCCGCGACCGGCAGGTCCCCCCCGGGAGCGGGAACGGTTGTCTCCCGCCGGCCGACGACAGCGCCCGGCCGGGTGCGGTGGGCTGGGCCAGCAGAGCGGACATTCCGTGCCAGCTACCCAGGAGGTGGTCAGCAATGCCTGCCGCCACGGCGGATGAGCTCCGCCCATACCCGGCCGGGCCCGCCGCCCCGGCGGCCCGGGTCATCGACGCCCGCAAGGTCTATGGACGGGGCGCATCCGCGGTCGCCGCGCTGGACGGGGTCACCGCCAGCTTCCCGGCGGCCCGGTTCACCGCCGTGATGGGCCCGTCCGGCTCGGGCAAGTCCACCCTCATGCACTGCCTGGCCGGGCTAGACACCCTGACCGAGGGCCGCGCGCTGCCAGGCGGGACGGACCTGTCCGCTCTCGACGACAGCCGGCGCACACAGCTGCGCCGGACCCGGATCGGATTCGTCTTCCAGGCCTTCAACCTGCTTCCCATGCTGACCGCGGCCGAGAACATCACGCTCCCGGCCGACCTGGCCGGGATCCGGCCCGGGAAGACGTGGGTGGACACCGTCATCGAGATCACCGGGCTCGCCGGGCGGCTCAGCCACCGTCCCGGCCAGCTGTCCGGGGGCGAGCAGCAGCGGGTGGCGGTCGCACGCGCGCTGGCGACCCGGCCCGAGCTGGTGATTGCCGACGAGCCCACCGGCAACCTCGACTCCCATACCAGCCAGGAGATCCTCGGCCTGTTCGGCACGGCCGTGCGCGAGCTGGGCCGGACGGTGGTGATGGTGACTCATGACCCGGCCGCGGCGGCCAGTTCCGACCGGGTGCTGTTCCTCGCCGATGGCCGCGTGCACGGCAGCATGGAGCACCCGACGGCCGAGCGGGTCCTGGACCGGATGAAGGACATGAGCGCCGTGGGCCGGCCCGGCCAGCACCAGGGAGCAGACCGGTGACCGGGCCGATGCTGCGGGTGGGCGCACGGGGCTGTGGATGCGCAGGCGCCGGCTGCTCGGCATGGTGGCCGCGGTCCTGCTGGGAGTGGCCTTCCTCAGCGGCACCCTGGGCCTTTCCGCCACTTTGTCCAACGCGATCGATACCGCCGTCACCACCGCCTACCAGGGGACCAGCGTGATCGTGCGGAACGCGGCCGCCACCCAGCGATCCCCCGGCGCGCCACGCGGCCCGATCAGCGGATCGGTGCTGGCGGCGGTCCGCTCGGCGCCCGGCGTTGCCAGTGCCCGGGGCGAGATCAGCGGATTCGGTGAACTCGTTGGCAGCAACGGCAAGCCCATTGCCGGTCTTGGCCCGCGTACGGCGGGGAACTGGCTGGCCGACCCGCTGCTGAACCCCTGGCACCTGGTCGGCGGCGCCCCGCCCCGGGGTCCCGGCGAGGTGGTTGTGTATTCGCTGGCATCGCGCTGCTGGTCGCCGCCCTGAGCATCCACAACGCCTCCGCTGTCATCGCCGCCCAGCGGGCCCGGGAGTCGGCGCTGCTGCGCGCTGTTGGCGCTTCCCGGCGCCAGATCTTCGCCGGCCACCTCGGCGAGGCAGCCGCGCTCGGGCTCGTCGCCTCGGTCGCGGGGGTCGCGGCGGGTTACGGCATGGCGGCCGGGCTCTAGGGGGTGTTCGCCGCGTTCGGGCTCGGCCTGCCCGTGTCCGGGGTGGTCTTCACCGCGGGCAACGCGGTCATCGGCGTGGTCACCGGGGTCGCCGTGACGGTGGCCGCCGCGCTGGCCGGCGCCCTGCGTGCCTCGCGCACCAGCCCGCTTGCGGCCATGCGTGACGCGGCCTCCGATACCTCCGCCGCCTCCCGGACCCGGATCGTCGGTGGCGGCGTGCTCACCAGCGCAGGTGTGGCGGTCTGCGCCGCCGGTGCGCTCGGCCACCAGACCCCCCTCGCCAGCCTCGGCGCGATAGTGACCATCGCCGGCGTGATCATGGCCGGGCCGGCCACCGCTGCGCTCACCGCGAGGGTTCCCGGTGCCCTCCTTGCCCGGCTGCGTGGCATGCCGGGCAAGCTCGCCCGGCGCAACATGGCCAGAACGCCGAAGCGGGCTGCCGCCACGGCGGCAGCACTGATCGTGGGGATGGCGGTCGTCACCGTGTTCACCGTGTTCGGCGCCTCCCTGAAAGCCTCCGCGGGCGCCAACCTGAGCCAGACCTTTACCGGCGACCTTGTGGTGTCCGCGGCGGCGCCGGGGGTCATGCGCGGAGCCGGCGGCGCCGGGTTCAGCCCGGACCTGGCGCAGCGGATCGCTGCTATCCCTGGTGTCGCGGTGGCGGCCGGAACCCAGCCGGGCACGATCCTGCTGGACGGCGCGTCCACCCCGGTCACAGTGGCCGACCCGGCGCTGCTGGGCCAGGTGTTCCGGCTGGGCGCCGTGCCGCCGGGGGAGCTCGCGGTGTCCGCGACCACCGCCGCTGCGCATGGCTGGCACACCGGATCAGCCGTCCAGGTGACATTCCCCGACGGCCACCGGTCGGCCATCCCGATCGGGCGCGTCTACCAGCCGATCGGCCCGCTCGGCAACGTGGTGGTGCCGGCCGCCACCTGGGCCGCGCACAGCACGCAGCCACGGAACACCGCCGTCTATGTGGCGCTGCGGCCCGGTGCTGACGCCGCGGCGGCCACCAGGCAGATCAGCGCCATCGCCACCACCGCGGGGGCGGCCAGCGTCCAGGATCGCACGGCCTACCTGGCCGCCGCCGGGTCCGGGGTCACCCCGCTGCTCGGGATCATCTACGTGATGCTGGCCCTGGCCATCGTCATCGCCTTGCTCGGGATCGGCAGCACGCTGGCGCTGGCGGTGCACGAGCGCACCCGCGAAATCGGGCTGCTGCGCGCGGTCGGCGCTACCGGTGCGCAGATCCGCACCATGGTGCGGTGGGAGGCGGTGCTGACCGCCACCCTGGGCACCGGGACCGGTGCGGTGCTGGGGCTGTTCCTCGGCTGGGCACTGGTCACCTCGGTCAAGGTGACCTCCGCCGGTGCGCCAGGCGCCACCGGGGTGGTCTCGGTTCCCTGGCCGCAGGTGGCCGCGATCCTGCTGATCGGGGTGGCCGCGGGCCTGCTGGCGGGCGCACGCCCGGCCCGCCGGGCGGCCAGGCTCGACCCGCTCACCGCCATCGCCGTCAACTAGCACCGTCACATGGCACCGTCACATAGCACCGTCACATAGCACCGGGGACACGCATCCGGGCGCCGGTTACCGTAGGTGGGCGGGAGGAGTAGTGGTCCTGCACGCACAACGGCCCAGCCGCGCCGACGTCACGATCGCCGCCCTGGTGATGGTGATCACCATGGCGGGCAGCGTGGCCCTGGACGCGCATCTGACGGGCGGGTTCACGCTGAGCGCGCATATGCCGGTGAACCGCGGCGCCCGGCAGGAGCAGGCCAGGCGGCGGGCCGGGGAAGAACGGCTGCGCATCGCCCAGGATCTGCACGACATGCTGGCCCACCAGCTGGCGCTGATCACCGTGCAGGCCAACGCCGGGCTCGCGCTGCTGAAGAACCACCAGCCCGGCCGCGCCAGCGAATCACTGATGGCGATCAAGGAGGCGGGCAACAGTGCCCTGGGCGAATTGCGCTGGGTACTGAACGCCCTGCGCATGCCCGACGGGGTTCCCGCGCGCAGGCCGGCGCCCATGCTGTCGCGTGCCGCCGACCTCACCCAGCTCACCGACGGCGCCCGCGCCGCCGGCCTGGCGGTGGACGTGCGCAGCACCGGCCCGCCGCGGCCGCTGCCGGTGCCCGCCGGCCAGGCGGCCTACCGGATCGTCCAGGAAGCGCTCACCAATACGGTCCGCCACGGCGGGCCGGGGACACGCGTGGCTATCCGTCTCGACTTCCAGGACACCGTCCTGCGGATCGAGGTCGCGGACGACGGCCGGGGCAGCCCCCCCGCGGCGGCCCCCCCCGGCGGCCGCAGCGGGCCGCTCGGGCAGATGCTCAGCACCGGCGGCTTCTGCGACGAGCGAATCTATCTCTTCCTGGCACGCGAGCGAGTCCCCGTCCCCCGCGCCCTCGAGCCCGACTAGTTCAGCGAGCCCGCGCCGATGAGCGTCGCCGAAGCGCTGCAACTGCTCGCCTCGGGCGCCATCCCCGACGGCAAGACCCAATTGGCCCTTCTCCTCTACGCCAGGCGGCAGGGGACGGCCATCGAGGATGCGCTATGACCCCCCTTCCCCTCAGCTTTCCTTCTCCCTTAGAGCTTCCCTTTAATCGCACCTCTCTTGCGGCGCATTTCGCCCTCTCCACCCCCGAGCGCGATCCGGGCGGCGATGGCGTGTGGGTGCTTTTGCGCGGCACCGAGCTGCTGGTGCGCTAATCTGCCGCCTGTTTGCCCCTTCCCGATCGTAGCCTCCCGGATTCCCTCTCAGGCTCCTCCCCTCTCTACATCGGCCTCTGGCAGGGACGCCCCTGCCGGCTGCTCTCGGTCGATCCCACGCAGGAGCCGGCGGAAGGATTTGTCGCCGAGAGTCTGCTCGCCGGCGATCCGCGTCTTCCGATCGAGCTTCTTTCCTTGGGCGGGCTCGGGGGGCAGGTACTGCACTGGGAGCGGACCAGCGCCCGCTGCTCGATCTGCGGCGGCCGCCCCGAGTGGCTCCCCGGCGAATGGGGCAGGCGCTGCCGCGAATGCGGCTACAGCCACTTCCCCCACATCCACCCCTGCGCCATCGTCATCGTGCGGCGGCCGGGCGAGGTCCTTCTCACCCGCAAGGCCGGCTGGCCGGCGGGGCGCTACAGCCTGGTGGCCGGCTTCGTCGACTTCGGCGAATGGCTGGAGGAGACGGTGCTCCGCGAGGTGAAGGAGGAGACGGGGGTGACAGTGGGCAACGTCCGCTACGTCGGCAGCCAGGGCTGGCCCTTCCCGAGCCAGCTGATGGCCGGCTTCACCGCCGACTACGTTTCGGGCGAGGTGCAGGTGGAGGAGAAGGAGCTGGAGGACGTCCGCTGGTTCTCCGTCGACGCCCTGCCGAACCTGCCGCCGCGGCGCAGCATCGCCCGCTACCTCATCGACCGCTTCGCGCGCGGGGAGGAGCCGCCCGCTGGCGGCCTGGTCGAGAAAATCTGAGGGCTGTTGTTGTCGGAAAGGAAAAGGCGGAGCCGATCAGGCTCCGCCTTTGTTCGTCAGATGGTGTGCAGTGACCTATTCGCGCACCTTGTAGATCGGATGGGCTTCGGTGTCGGCGCGGTGGGCGGCGAGATCGGCAGCTATCTTTTTGAGCAGAAAGGCGCTCTGCTCGTGCTTATCGTTAGATTCTCGGCGGAATTCGTGCAGTTCTGCTCGCAGGGCGTCGTGTCCGTCGAGGACGAGTTCAAACTTACCGCGAATGTCTTCCAACAGCATCTCCAGGTGATCCTTTTCCATGTCTCCCCCCTCCGAAGTGAAATGCTTCCGAAAGCATATGCGATGCGTATGAGCGGGTCAACGGAAAAGGTCTCGAAAAGGGGACGGGTTTATTTTTGAAGTCTTGATTTCCGCGGCCGCCCCTGCCCCCGCAACTCGATCCGCCTTTTCAGTCTCGCTTCGATCTCGTCGACAAAAGAGGCTCCGCCGGTCAATTGCCCGCGTTGTATCGCTTTGCGGATGTCTTCCCTTTCAGCATCCGAAACTGTCTCCGTCAAGAATTCGCGGTACTTGTGGCGACGCTCATCAGCGCAAGCTCCTATCGCCAGGTACAGCGGATCGAAGTCCAGCCATTCATAAATGCCTTGTTGGACTTTTGAACGGCAGCTCGACCAGGGATAGTCAGCCGGATTGTCGCAGAGACCGGCGGCAACGGGATTCATATCGACATATCGGCAGCAGGCCAGCAGATAGCGGTTGGTCTCGATCGGGCTCGATTTAAACCGCCCCTCCCACAATGTGCCGCTGCGGCCTTCAAGGCGATTGACGTAACGCGTCTGTCTCCCGGCCAGACGTTTCATCCACTTGCCGAGCGCTTCCGGATCGTCTCCAGGGTCGACCACCAGATGCACATGATTGGTCATCAGGCAGAACGCGAAAACCTGGCAGCGATATTTCCCTTTCCACTCGGCCAGATTGTCAAGGTAATAGCGATAATCGTCCTCGCAGGCAAAAACCGTCTGCCGGTTATGGCCGCGTTGGACGATATGATGGGGGGAGTTGGGAACGACAATGCGGGCTGTTCTTGGCATGGCGGCAACTTAGCATAAACGGCTTGAGGTAGGCAATAAAATAAATCCGTCCCGTTTTTT
>OFHK01000234.1_pt1 | contig 17701 bp, 14 predicted proteins | sample 1521951 | NCBI WGS metagenome assembly OFHK01 (sample SAMEA2468436, study PRJEB22500) | soil metagenome | biome: Glassland; feature: Farmland; material: Clay | place: Australia | collected 2013-01-31 | depth 0.55 m
CCGACATCAACATGATCGCGGCGTTCCAGCGGGCCGGGGTGACCTGGGCCGATGGCATGACTCCCATGATGGAGGCCAGGTCCATCAAAAGCCCGGACGAGCAGAAGGCCTCCCGCATCGTGGGCGCGATCTGCGACTCGCTGCACTATGAGTTCACGCAGTTCCTGCGGCCCGGGCTGACCGAGAACGAGGTGGCCGCCTTCGGCTTCGAGTACCTGTACAACATCCCCGGCATGGAGGACGTGGAGGACATCATCGTGTCTTCCGGGCCCAACGCCTGGCCGAACTGGCGCAACTTCTCCGACCGCATTATCCGGCCCGGTGAACTGGTCATCGTCGACCTGGCGGCGCTGACCTGGAACGGGTTCAAGTCCTGCGTCTACCGCACCTACTGCGTCGGTGGCAGGCCGACCGATGAGATGAAGCAGTACTACGACACCGCCCATAAGTGGCTGTGGGACGCGATTGACGTGGTGCGCCCGGGCGTGACGACGCGCGACATCGCGTCGAAGTGGCCCTCGGCCAAGGAGGCCTGGGGATATGAGGAAGAAGACCAGGCCGCGGCCAACCTGTGGGGTCACGGGCTTGGGCTCGCCCAGTACGACCGGCCGGTTATCTCGCGGATCTGGTCCCTCGACTACCCGGAGGAGATCAAGCCCGGCATGGTGTTCGCCCTGGAAACCCAGCACGGCAAGGTGCACGAGTTCGGTGTGCGCCTGGAGGAGATGCTGCTGGTGACCGACGACGGGCACGAACTGCTGTCCTCGTACGCCTCCGACGAGATCATCGTCGCAGGGTGAGCGGATGGCCGCAGGCGCGGCTCTTGCCGCTCGGTGACGAGGTCACCGGTGCGGCAGGGCTCGCCGGGGCCAAGGCGGCGAGGCTGGCCCGCGCCGCTGCAGCCGGGCTCGCGGTGCTGCCGGGCTGGGTGGTCCCGCTGGCCGAGGCCAGGCCGGCGCTGTCCGCGGGCGCGGCGGCGGTCCGTCACGGACGGCCGGCCGCGGCCCGGCGGGCGGTTCTCGGGTACCGGCTGGACGTCGGCCTGGCGGCGGGCCTGCGTGACGCGGTGGCGCGGCTCGGCGGGCGGGTTATCGTCCGTTCCTCCAGCCCACTGGAAAGTGACCCCCGCTGGTCCGGTGCGTTCTCCTCAGTCGCCGGGGTCGGCGCCGACGACGTCGTGCCGGCGGTCCGCAGCTGCTGGGCGTCGGCTTTCGCGGTGGACCCGCTGGCACGGCTGGCCGCCTGCGGCCTGCCGCCCGAGGCGCTGGAACTGGCCGTCCTCCTGCAGCCGGAGATCCGGCCGGCGGCGGGCGGGGTGGCCCGGGTGACCGGCCCGGGGAACGCGGCGGGTGCCGCGGGTGGAGCGGGCCCGGCGGGTGCCGGGGACCGGGCGGATGCCGAAGTGATCGTGGAGGGAGTGCTCGGCCATCCGGGCGCCCTGCTCGCGGGCTGGGCGGAAGGCGCGGCAGCGCGCGTCCGGGCCGGGCACGCCAGTGGCCATCTCACCGGCCTGCTCGGTGGTGACCTGGTGACATCGGTGGCAGCTCTGGCCGGCCAGGTCTGGCACGCGCTGGGCGATGACGTGATCGAATGGGCCGCCGGCGACGGTGGGATATGGCTGCTGCAGTCCCTGCGGTCAGCCCCTGTCCCGGCCCCCGTCCCGGCCGCCCCCGTCCCCGCGGCTGCTGTCCCCGCGGCTGCTGTCCCCGGCCCGGGGGATGGCGCCCGGGCACCCACCACCGCCGCTGAACTCCTTGCCGCACGCGAGTGGATGCCACTGCTCGCGGCTACCGTGCTGGGCCGGGGCGAACATGTGCCCGGCAGGCCGGCGGCACCGGGGATGGCGGCCGGGCGGCTGGTGGCCTGCCGGCCGCACGAGCGCCCGGCGGGCGGGACTGCGGACGCCATCTTGCTGGTCGGCCAGCCGCTGCCGGCGCTAGCGCCGCTGCTGTTCAGCGCCCGCGGCGTCATCGCGCGGGCCGGCGCGGCCGGCTCGCATCTGGCCGAGGTGGCCCGCAGCCTCGGGGTCCCGATGGTGATCGGCTGCCACCCGGAAACGGTGACCGGCCCGGTACCCTGGACGGCCGGTGGCTGGCTGGCCGCGGTCGACGGCTCCAGCGGTGATGTCGCCCTGATGAGCGGCACGGATGGGGTGGTGCCGTAACGGTTCTTGCCAGAATGAGGCGCGGCTACACAATCCGGCTTTCCGCTTCCCGGGCAGTGGCAGGGAAGGGTGATCAGTGAATCTAGGTGGCGAGCAGAGCATGGTGCGGTGGGGAATCATAGGCCTTGGCAGGATCGCGGACTCCGAGATCGCCCCGGCGATCAGCGCCAGCCCGCAGGGTGTCCTGCACGGGGTGGTCAGCCGCGATCAGGGGCGGGCGGATGCCTTCGCCCAGCGCCACGGGGCGGAGCGGGCGCTGGCCAGCTTCGATGACCTGCTGACCGACCCGGCGGTGGACGCGGTCTACATCGCCACGCCGAACGCACTGCACGCCGATCAGGTGGTGGCGGCCGCGCGGGCCGGCAAGCAGGTGCTGTGCGACAAGCCGCTGGCGCTGAGCGTCGCCGATGCCAGGCGGGCGATCGCCGCGTGCGAGGAAGCGGGGGTCAAGCTGGGCATTACCTTCCAGACCCGGTTTCACGACAACTTCAGCCGGTTCCGCGAACTCATCCAGGACGGCTCGCTGGGGGAGATCCGGGTGGTGCAGGTGGAGATGAGTTCGGGCCGTACCCTGCTCAAGGGATGGCGGACTGACCCTGCCCTGGCGGGCCTGGGCACGATCAACAACATCGGCGTGCACGCCTTCGACCTGATCCGTTACCTGCTGGGCACCGAGGTGACCGAGGTGACGGCGCTGACCGGGCACGAGGAGGGCCTGGCGCCCGAGACGCTGGCACTGGTGCTGCTGCGCTACGGCACCGACGTGCTCGCTTACGTCAACGTCAACCAGTCCGTCGCCTACCCCCAGGCGGACATCACAGTCTACGGGACCAAGGGCCGGGTGGTGGGCCGGTCCTGCACCCGGATGAACATGAGCGGGACACTGGCCATCGTGAGCGAGGCGGGCGAGACCACGCTGGAGACGGCCAGCTACGACGCTTACAAGAGCGCCGTGATGGCCTTCGAGCAGGCCATCACGGCCGGGCGTGAGCCGAGCCCGTCCGGGCTGGACGGGCTGCGCAGCGTGGAGCTGACCACGGCTATCGCGGAGTCGCTCAGTGAGGGCCGCACGATGGCGGTGACAGCCTCGCTGCGTTAGCGGGCCGGGCTGCCCGGCGCCGCCTGCGGGCGGGACATCCCCTCCAGCACCGCGAAGACGCAGGCGGGGTCCTCATCGAGGCGTCCTTGCGCCAGTGCGGCCAGGTGCAGCTGAGCGCTCGCCGTGAACAGCGGCAGCGGGCAGCGCACCGTGCGCCCGAGGTCGCTGATCAGGTCGATGTCCTTTTGGTAGTACTCCAGCCGCATGTTGGCCTGGGAGAAGTCACCGGCGATCATCATCGGGCCGCGGACCTCCAGCATCCGTGAGCTGCCGGCCCCGTCGGACAGGGCACGCAGCGCCAGCGCCGGATCGAGTCCCGCCCGCTGCGCGAGCAGCAGCGCCTCCGCGGCCGCGGTGTGGTGCACGGTCACCAGATGGTTCGCGATCAGCTTCATGCGCATTCCATTGCCGAACGCTCCCACCTGGTACTGCACCCGGGAGAACGCCGCGAGCACGTCGTGGCTGTGCTCTATCGCGTCCGGGTCCCCGCTGGCGTACACGGCGATGTCGCGGGCGTGCATCTGGCTGGCCGTGCCGCTGAGTGGGCAGTCCAGCACCACGACACCGGCCTGGCCGAGCAGCTGAGCCACCTCGTCCTTGACAGTGAGCGGCAAAGTGCTGGTCTCGATCACGATCAGGCCGTCCGGGGCGGCGCTCAGCAGGCCGTCCTGCCCGCTGACCACCTCGTTCAGCGCGGCCACCGAGGGCAGCGAAGTGATCACGATGGCCGCGCCGGCCGCCGCGCCGCCCGGGCTGGCCGCAGGCACACCGCCTGCCTGGCCGAGCGCGGCGACCGCTTCCTCGCGCACGTCGTAGCCGCGCACGCGGAAGCCCGCCGCAAGCAGATGCCCTGCCATCGGCAGCCCCATGTTGCCCAGCCCGACGACACCGACTGTGACAGGTGCAGTTGTCATGGTGTGATTCCATCCCTCTCAGGAACGGGGCCGGCCTTGGCCGGCCCTGGCATGGCCGTGCGCTTGCCGTCAGCTGGCGGGGGAGCCGGGGCCGGGCACAAACCGGCCGCCGGGCTCCCCGGCGTGCTCGCCCTGCCAGGCGGCGAGCGAGCCCAGCCCAGGGATGCCGTGGGTGTCGCAGGTGAAGATCTTGAAGAAGCTGATCCCGTCCTGCCACAGCGCGGCGAGGTCCCCGAGATGATCCGGCCACAGGTGGGCGGCAAGGCCGAGGGCGAAAAGCGCCCGCCAGATCGTCTCCCGGTTGCCTGCGGGTGCGGCGGCCAGCACGTTCTCCATGGCCGTCAGGGCAGGCCATTCCCTGGCCACCTGGAAAGTGCGCACCAGCCCGTGCCGGCTGATCCATTCCAGGGAGTGGCCGGTGATCTGCTGACCGTTGAGACGGACCCTGCCCTTGTCCGGTTTGACCAGCCCCGAGATCAGGTTGATGGCTGTGCTCTTGCCGGCCCCGTTGGGGCCGACCAGCCCGGTGATGCTGCCCCGGGCCACCGTGAACGCGGCGCCCTGCACCGCGTTCACGCCGCCAAAGCTCTTGTGCAGGTCGATGACCTCCAGGCAGACCGGGGGATCCTGCGCGCGGGCGGCCACGTCAGCCCTCATCCGGCTGGGCTGGCTGGGCTGGCCCGGCTGCCTGGGGCAGCGCGGCGGCTGGCTCCGGCCGGTCCGGGCGGCGCCAGTTCCACGCGCCACGGGTTCGCAGCTGGCCGCTCATCGTCGGCAGTTCGGGCAGCAGCCCCGCCGACCGGAACCACAGGACAGCGACGATGAGCAGCCCCACGAGGATGTTCTGGACCGCCGGCCCGGCGTTGGAGTTGCTGCCGATGGCCGGTATCAGCTGGGTCAGCTGGGGGAAGGCGATCAGCGTGATGAGCGTGCCGACGACCGCGCCAAGGTTGTTGGCGGTACCACCGACCAGCAGCGCGCCGTACAGCAGGAAGGTCTCCAGCGGTGACCAGGATGCCGGGTTGAAGGCGGTGATGTAGTGCATGAACAGGCTGCCGCCCAGGCCGGCCACAACTCCGCCGATCACGTAGGCCTTGAGACGGAGCCGGTAGGCGTTCTTCCCGAACGCCGATGCGGCGATCTCGTCCTCGCGGACCGCCTTGACCGCCCGCCCGAACGGGCTGCGGCGGATCAGTTCGAGGACCGCGAACACAGCGGCCAGCAGGGCGGCACACAGCCCGAAGTAGAAGGCCTGGTAGGCCTGCGGGCTGAGGTTGAACGTGTCCAGGAACGGCTGGCTGGCCCCGTACAGGCCGTTGTAGCCGTTGAACAAGGGCTTGAACTGGGTGATGACGGTGTAGCCGATGATCGTCGCCGCGACTGTGACGATGGCGAAGTAGTCGCCGCGCAGGTTCCGCAGCGCCACCGATCCCACCGCGAGTGAAACGAGTCCCGAGCCGAGCCCCGCCCCCACGAAGCCGGCCAGGAAGGGAAGGTGCAGGCCGAGGATGTAACTCACGTCAGGCTGGGTGCTGGCAGGGGGCAGGGTGATCACGCCGTCGATATAGGCGCCGAGCGCGACGTAGAGGTAGTACCCGAGGTCCAGCTGGCCCGACAGTCCCCACCGTGAGTTCAGCCCGAGTGTGATCAGGGCGGTGATGGCGGCGAGCGTCCCAACGCTGACGAGATACTGAAGCATCGCTGACCTCAGCCGGCCGCTGGCCGGGGGGCGGAGACCAGTCCTTGCGGCCGGAACAGCAGGGCCAGGATCAGCAGCGCGAACGCGACCACTGTCTTGTAGTCGGAACTGATGTACAGCGCGCTCACCTCCATGGTGACGCCCACGACCAGGGCCCCGGCCATCGCCCCGTACGGCTGGCCGATCCCGCCGAGGATCGCGGCCGCGAACACCACCAGCAGGAACTGGAATCCCATGGCCGGATAGAGCCCGCCGGTGGTGATACCGAGCACGAACCCCGACAGGCCGGCCAGCGCCCCGGTGAGCAGCCAGGTCCGGCTGATCACGCCCGCCGCATTGACCCCGCTGGCCCGGGCCAGGGCGAGGTTCTCCGCGACCGCACGCTGGGCCCGGCCGAAGTATGTGTACTTGAGCAGCAGGTGGACCCCGAGCATGATCGCGACCGCCAGCACGATGATGAGCTCCTGCTGGGTGGTGAACAGGAACGGGCCGAGCCGGTGCGGGGTTCCCCCGCCCAGGGGCACCGGCTGGGTGGCGCCCCCGTAGTAGAGGAGCACGACGTTCTGCACGATCAGTGATGCCGCGATCGTCAGCACGAACAGGGTGAGGCGGGCGACATGGCGGTTCTGGAACGGGCCGAAGAGGAACTTGTTGATCGCCGCCCCGAGCGCGGCACCGGCCGCGATCGCGGCGATCGCGGCGAGCACCGCGCTATGGGTGGCCTGCAGCGTGCTGAGGGCGGCGTAGGCACCGACGGTCATGATCTCGCCATGGGCGAAGTTGGGCACCCTGGTGACACCGAATTGCAGCGACAGGGCGACCGTCGAGATGGCCAGCACGGACGCGCTCACCAGCCCGAACCCGAGCCCGAGGAAAAGGGTGCTCATCCGCGCACGGAGCCCGCGCTGGGCAGGTGCGGGATGCGGCGTGCCCGGGTCACCGCGGTTGCGGTCCTGGCCGGCGGGTCACTGACCACCCTGGCTCCTCTCGCTCGCGTCGGCGCGCCGAGATGTATCAGCCCACGGCCGTGCCGAGCATGCTCGGCACGGCCGTGGGGAGCCTGCCTGCCGCCAATAGCGGGATTAAACGCGAAAATTAGCATGGCTACTGAGGGGCGTCAACGATCCTTGTCAATCCTTAGCAAGTCGCGATCCAGCGATCGCACGGGGCCCGAATGGCAGCGGTGCTTAAAGCAGAGTTGCTGACCCGTCGCGCATCACTTAAGGTCCGTCACTGGTACCCCGAATCGGGTCAGGTGCGGATCCCGGTCTGCCCGGGGCTGCGCGGCCCGTGCCGGGGCCGGCGATGGGCTCGTGACTGCCAGGAGGATGGGATGTTCATCGACATTCACAACCACGTCATCCCCGATGCGGTGCTGCGCCTGGCAGAGCAGGACAGCAGGCTTGGCCTCTCGTCGCGGGGCGGGCTCTTCCAGAGCCCCAATCATGTGCCGTTCCCGCTCCAGCCCGCCTTTCACAGCCCGCAGGAGAAGGTCGCCGACCTCACCGGGCGGGGGCTGTGGGGGGCGGTGATCTCGCCTGCGCCGGTGCTGTTCGGATATGACCTGGTCACGGACCTTGCTGTCGCCTTGTGCGAGGCCAGCAACACGGGCATGGCGGACTTCTGCGGTCACGCCCCAGACCGCCTGCACTGGCTGGCGAACCTGCCGATGCAGGCCCCGGAGGTGGCCGCGCGGATGCTGGCGGACGCGGTCGCGGCCGGGGCGGTGGGGGCGGCGATCGGGACCTCGATCGCCGGACGGCGCCTCGATGAGCCGGACTATGAGGTCTTCTGGGCGCAGGTGGAAGCCATCGGGCGGCCCGTGCTCATACATCCTGCCTTCAACTGCGCTCATCCCGCGCTGGACCAGTGGTATCTGCAGAACGCCATCGGCAACCCGCTGGAGACCACGATCGTGGTGGAACGGCTCATCTGCTCCGGGGTCCTGCGGCGGCACCCGCAGGTCCGGCTGGTACTGATGCACGGTGGCGGCTTCCTGCCCTACCAGACCGGCCGGCTCGTGCATGCCCGCGGCGTCCGGCCGGAACTCGCGGACTCCCCCGCCGACGCCTGGAGCTTTTTCGGCCAGCTGTACTTCGATACGATCACCCACGACTCGCAGGCGCTGCGCTACCTGGTGGAGCGGGTGGGCCTGGACCAGGTGGTACTGGGCACCGACCTGCCGTTCGACATGGCGCTGGCCAAGCCGGTCGAGACGCTGACCGGGGCGCTCACCGCCGAGCAGGTGCAGGCGGTAGCGGTCGTCAACCCCAGGCGGCTGTTCGGCCTGGGGTGATCAGGGCTGGCGCAGGCGGGAGCCGGGCCGGCGAGCAGTCTAAACTTGCGTCCACATGCCGAGTCGCGTGTGACCTGCCAGTAGCTGTGTGATTCCTTCGGAGAAGTGGTGCGGCCCAAGACCATCGCCCTTGACGGGCCAGCGGGGAGCGGGAAGAGCACGATCGGCCAGGCGCTGGCGGTGCGGCTGCACTACGCGATGGTGGACACCGGGCTCATCTACCGGCTGGTGGCCAGGGGCGTCCTGGACGACGGTGCCGACCCGGACGACATGGACGCGGTCGTGGGCATCTCGGCCCGGGTGCTCAAGGACGTGGAGGTGATCCGGACCGATACCGGAGGGGTCATCAGGGTGGCCGGCCGGCCACTGTCGGAGATGCGGCTGCACGCGGATGACATCACCCGGACCGTTCCGCGTGTCGCGCGCTTCGAGCGGGTGAGGGAGATCGTCAGGGAGATACAGCGGCGGGTCATCTCGGAGGGCCCGACGATCCTCGCCGGGCGCGACATCGGGACCGTCGTCGCCCCCGAAGCCGAGCTCAAACTGTACCTGGACGTGAGCCTTCAGGAACGTGCGGCCAGGAAGCTGTGGGCTCAGAACGTTGACGAACTGACGACCCAGGCCGAGGTGGAGCGGCAGCTAGCCGAGCGCGACCAGCTGGACCGTGACCGGGAGACGTCGCCCATGCGGATCGCGATGGACGCGGTCGTGATCCGCACCGACAAGATGTCGGTCGACGAAACGGTCGACATCATCACCGCGATGTGCGGTCTTGAGTCAACCGCGGCGCCGGGAGTCATGACATGAAGTATCTGCGGGACGCCACTTACGTGGTGGGTGGCTACGTCGTCCGGGATGCGCGCGTCCTGCTGCTGTGGCACGGGGGGCTGTCCAGGTGGGTGCCGACCGGTGGCCGGATTGAACTCGCCTCCGGCGAATACCCGCACGAGGCGCTGATCCGGGAGGTCAGGGACGAGACCGGGCTCGCGGTCAGCGTCGCCGGGGGAGCCGGGCTGGAAGTCAGGGATGACGCGGTTTCTCCGTTGCCGATGCCCATCTCGATCCAGGAGATCCGGATCAGCCCGTCGGCGGAGTACCTGGACTTCGTCTATTTCTGCCACGTGGTGGACGGTGAGGTCTCACTGGATTACCGCGCTGCCCGCGCCTATCACTGGTTCAGCAAGGATGACCTCGGCAGGTTTCCGCTGATGCCGCACGTGCATGCCTATGCGTCGCGGGCGCTGGCGGAACTCCAGCCTGGCCTCGCCTGAGGTGTAAGCAGCCCGTCAGCGGGCGGAGAGAACCTCTGCGATCTTTGCGGCGGCCGCCGACGGGTCCTCGGTGTCGTGCAGCAGTTCCCCCCAGGACCACCGGTAGTACCAGCGCAGGCGCCCGCTGTCGTCGGTGCTGGGAGTGCAGTCGATGCTCTCGGCGAGCATGGCCGCCCCCGGCGTGAAGATGTGCAGAGCTGCGGGGTAGGTGGTCTTCACCGTGGATTGCAGCCCACGGATGTCGAGGGCCGTCGCCAGCCGGTGCAGATGATAGGTACGAGCGTGATCCCGAACGCGGTCCACCGTGTCCCCTGCCGTGAGTTCTGGTCGGCACATTGTCCAGCCGCGCCATAGGGATCTGTCAACCCTGGGCGGCCGAGTATCCGCCATATCCGTCATGCCCGTACGGGTCCGCCACGTAATCGGCGGGGTAGCCGGGTGGGTAGCCCGGGTTGCCATAGGCATCCGGATAACCTGCCGGGCCGGCGTGCTCGGCTCCGTAACCGTCGTCAGTGGGATATCCGGCATGCTGCGGGGGGTACTGACCGGGGTCAGCAGGCGGGGCTGGCAGCGCCGCGGCGGGGAAGCCCTGGTATGGCGCCTCGGTGGCCGGCTCATAGGCGGGCTCCGGATAGCCGCTGGGCTCGCTGAGGCTGGGATAGCTCTGGTAGCCCGTACCGGGGTAGGCGTCGGCGTATCCCGGCTGCGGCGTAGCGGGATAGGCGGGGGGGGCGGAGTCCACGTAGCTGCCGTAGGGGTTGCCGTGGACCGGGGTCCCGTGCGCCGGAGTGCCGTGGACCGGGGTCCCGTGCGCCGGAGTGCCGTGGACCGGGGTCCCGTGCGCCGGAGTGCCGTGGACCGGGGTCCCGTGCGCCGGAGTGCTGGACCAGTCCGCGGCCGGCGGCAGGGGTGCCTGGTATGAATAACCCGGATCGGCGAAGTCGGGAGTGGAGTATCCGCCGCTGGCCGGAAGGCTGCCGGGCGAGTCGCCGCTGCCGTAGTCATAACCGGCGGCCGCATGATTGCCGCCAGCCGGGTGCGGGCCGGTCGCGCCGGTCTGAACGTTCTTCCTGGCACTGCTGTATGACCTGCTGTCCACCGCCGGGACAGCGAAAGATGGGCTGGTCAGCGGGTCGTCGTCGAGTGCGCCCGGCGGCCGGGCGGCCGGGGTGCCCGCGAGGCTGGCGAGCATGGCAATGGTGGGCTCATGCTGGGGGTGAGCGGAACTGGCCGCACGTCGGCCACCGGCGGCCGGGGCGGAACTGGACGGCCGGGAGACATCGGCAGCGGTCTGCTGGCGGCCGCGCACCGGCAGCCGCTCGGTGACCGCTTCCCGCTGGGGGCTGGGCGCCTTACGGCTGGGCAGGTCACGTCCCGAGGCGGTAGCGGCAGCGGGGGCAGGTGCTGGCTGGGAGAGGGACGGCTTGCCGGTCGCGGACCTCGACTGGCCGTTCTTGGCCGGGGCCGGCTTTGCCTCGGTGTCCGGCTTGGGGCTGGCCGGCTTGGGGCTGGCCAGCGGCTTGTCTGAGGACAGCTCCGCCCAGTACTGCTCGTCGGAGAGCTTGTCCCACTCCATGCTCGGCCACTCGTCGTCATCATCCCGCTTGCCACGCTGGGGGCGGGACCGGCCCTTGGGCGGGTTCTGCGCCTTGGCCTGCTTGCGCCGGGAGTCCGGGCGTTCCCGGTCCGGTTCGGCCTTCGGCGATGCCGACCGGCCGCGGGCACGGGTGGCGGGCTGGTCACCGGACGGGAAGTCGGCTGCCGGCAGCGGGCCGGACCGGAACCCGCCAGAGGGATAGTCGGCGGCGGGGTACTCCGCAGACGGGAAGTCGGCTGCCGGCAGCGGGCCCGACGGGAACCCGCCAGAGGGATAGTCGGCTACCGGCAGCGGGCCCGACGCGAAAGCATCAGAGGGGTAGTCGTCGGCGGGAAACGGCCCGGAGGGGAAGTCGTCGGCGGGAGTGCGCTGCACGGGACCGGTGTCATACAGTGACTGCCCGCCGTCATGACGGTCCCGGCCGTTGCCGGCGGACCGCCGGGACGCCGAGTCGCGGCTGGATCCAGCCCGGGGTGCGGCGGCAGCCACCGGCCGCCGCGAGGCGCTGGCGGCACCGGGGCCAGTCTCGTAGCGCTCGGGCCGACGCTGTGGACGGTCGTAATCCCTGGCGCGGACGCCCTGATCGCGCTCCGAGCGGCGCTCGTCGCTGTCACGGTAACGCCCGGCCTGCTCTATCCCTGCCCGCGCCCGCTGCCCGGGGCTGCGTGAAGGCCTGGCAGACGACGAAGGCCGCCGCGTGTCGCGGCTGTCCCGGTCCTGCCATCGCGGATCATCGGCATCCCTGCGGCCACGGCCGCGGTCGCCATGCCTGATCGGCTGCTCCTCACGGTCGTCACCCCGCCCGAGCCGGACGCTCAGAAAGACGGCAATGAGAATCACGATGATAACGGCTGCGAGGCCGACCACCAGCAGGACCTTCATTGCACCACCCAACGAGGCATGGCCATCTGGGTAGCGCTAGCGAGGTGCACGCGGCCATCGACGCGGACCTTCCCCTGTGTCGCTAGCGCCTTGGGTCAGACCAAGGCTGAACTCCTGAGCAGTGATTCTGTCCGACCTGTATGGCCTGTGTCACGCGTTTAGAGAACTTTTTACTCCTGATGTTTACACGCTGCGACTAATCGATTACGGACTGGCTTTAGCGGTGAGTCTGCCACGCGCAATGGCCGCCTGCGCGATCGCTGACCACGCCGATTTTACGCTGGCCCCGCTCTGCAGCGTCAGCTTGGACCCCAGCGCGTAAACGGTAAAGCGGTACCAGTGGCTCTGATTAACTGGGCATGGCGGGTCATAGCCTATGGTGCCTTTACTATTGCGGGCCTGCCGTGCACCTGCCGGAATCTGCCCGGCCTGTATATTCGTGGTCAGCGGGCCGATATCAAAGACGATCCAGTAGATATACGGGGTTATCGGGGCTGCCGAGTCGTCCATGACCACTGCCAGCGACTTCGTGCCCTGCGGCGCGCCGGACCAATGGATCCCCGGGTATTTACCGGAACCGTGGCAGGTGAAGGCTGACCCGATCACGCCCTGGCTGAAATCCGGGCTGGTCACCGTCATCTCGTCGGGAACGTCTGCCTGCACGGTCTTCGGGCCGCCCACCAGGCCGCATCCGCTCAGCACCAGGCAGATGCCGCAGCATGCGGCCACTGCCCGGGTGACGTGCCCTGCCCGCGGGCGGGCCAGTGCCCCCTTCAACCGGTTCACGCGCCCTCTCCTGCCGTCCTGCGCTGTCTGTGGTGATCGTACGTGCCCGGGTGAGGATGCGGTCCCGGATCCGGCCGCCGGGGGCACCGGCGCCAGGCCCGGGCAGCAGCAAGTGGTGGCCGGCCAGCGGAATCCGCAGGGCACATCCTCGCAAATACCGGGGTACCCGGGATATCACTGGCACAGGGGTACATATGCACACAAAGTGGTTAAAAGATGACTGCAAGGCGGCGGGCCGGTGAACGTTTATTGCCGGGCCGGCCGGGATTCAGTCGGGCTGCCGGGACGTCCCGAACATGATTTCGTCCCAGGAGGGGACGGACGAGCGCCGCGACCTGCCGCCCGCCGCCTTCCTGGCCGGGCGCTCCCGCGCCGGGGCCTGCGGCTCCCCGGTGACGGCAGCCGGGGTGGCAGTCTCTTCCACCACAAGGGGCCGCGCCTGGACGGGACTGTGCACGGGCTCGGGAGCGGGCCGCGGCTCGTACTCGGCCGACGCCGGGCTGAGCCGGCTGCCGATGGGCGTGACTGTCGCGGAGCCAGGCTGGCGCGAAGGAGCCTGCGGCAGGTCTGCATCCGGCAGGCAGATACTGGCCGCGGTGTCGTTGGCCGGGCTGACGTGCCTGCTGCGCGGGTCGAACACCCACTCCGCCAGCCGGGGGTGGTCCGCAGCGGTAAAGGTGAGCGATACCTGCCAGTTACCGTCGGTCCGCTTGTGCGAGTCCCACTCCGCGTCTTCCGGGTCGGCGCCGAGGTCGCTCAGCCGCTCGGCCACCACCTCACCGAGCCTGCGGCCAGGACCGGTGTCTCCCGGCTGGCGGACGCTGGCTCCCTGGGCCTCCTGGGCCCGGTAGGCGCGCTCGGCCAGCACCGGTCCCTCAAACCGGCGTACCCGCTCGATCGGTACGCCCGCCGCGTCGGCGATCTCCTCCGCCGTCTCTCCGGCGCGGATCCGGTCCTGGATCTCCTTGGGTCGCAAGGGACTCTCCACTTCGATCTCGTACTGAGCGAGCCTGGAGAACTGCCCACGCGCCACAATCCGCAGCCGGTCATCGATCGGCAGCGAGAAGCGGCCGCTGCGCCCCGGCGCTGTCAGCACGGCATAGCTGCCGTCCTCACTCACCGCCACCAGGCGCAGTTCCTGCATCGGCGTCCCTTCTGCGCCGCCGGCGGTGCCGACGTGCCTGCTGCCGCGCGAGGGCGTAGTTCGGACTTCCCCCTCAGGCGAGTGTGACGGGTCAATGCCGTTCCTGGCCAGCACCCTGCACGGCATGTCCCGCAGATGACCGCACAGTATTCTGCGCGGCCCCGCCCAGGTGACCGGATCGCGGATTTCCTCCTGCCCGTGCCAGGGCTGGCCGTCCGGCTCAGGCCTCAGTCAGGTCAGCGCTCGCATCCAGGGCGGCCTGGCTGCCGTCACCGGCGCCATTGGCCGCGCTGATCGTCCCGCCATCGCCGCGCGGGGGCAGGCCGGCATCCCGCCGGCTCATCCGGGACGGCCACCAGTTCCACCGCCCGAGCAGGACCACCGTGGAGGGCACCAGCAGGGTCCGCACCAGGAACGTGTCCATGAGGATACCGAGCGCCAGGCCCAGTCCGATGTCGCGGACCTGGCTGCCGCCAGCGCCGCTGCCTGCCACGAGTGTCAGCACGATGAAACTACCCGCGAGTACGAGCCCGGCCGAGGTGATCGTCGTCCCGGTGACGCTCAGGGCCCGGGTGACCGCACCGCGCAGCGGGAGCTTGTGCGCCTCCTCCCTGATTCGCGTCATCATCAGGATGTTGTAGTCCTCACCGAGCGCGAGCAGGAAGATGAACATCAGGAACGGCATGAAGAACACCAGCCCGCCGCTCCCGCCGATCTTGATGAACACCAGCACCGACAGGCCCAGGGCGGCAAGGTAGGAGATCCCCACCGAGGCGATCAGGTACAGCGGTGCCACCAGGCTCCGCAGCACGAGCGCGAGCAGCAGGCCGATCACCAAGATCGCGATCGGGATGATGTGCTTGAGATCGCTGTTGGAATAGCTGCTGATGTCGTAGAGAGCGGGTGCCTCGCCGCCGACGGCCGAGTCGGTCGCGCCGGCCGACCTGGCGACCCGGGTGGTCGCCGCGCGCAGCGATGGCACAGCTCTCAGCGCGGCCGTGCTGCCCGGGTCTCCAGCCTTCAGGCCCGTGGAATACTGCACAGTGCGGCCGTCCGGGCTGACGTAGTTCGCGGTCGCACGGTAGGCCTCATAGACGGCTGGCGGCACTGTGGTTCCCGGCGGCGGCACCGGGGGCAGTAGCTTGGCCGGTCCGAGCTTGGCGTGCAGCGCACTGTACAGGGCCGGAGGCAGGGCTGCGCCAACCGGATTGAGCGGCCCGCTCACCTGCGTGAAGAGCCCGCTCGCCCGGAGTTCGCTGGCCGCGGTGGCCAGCGGTGCTGGATTCTGCCAGGCCGGGGTCTTGAACCGGAAGATCAGGCTGGTCGGGTTCGCGGACGACTGCGGGAAGTATCTGGTGAGCAGTGCCTGCCCGGCTGCCGAGTCGGTGCCAGCCGGGGGGGCGGTGTTCCCGCCGAAGCCCGCCGCCGTATAGCCGAAAACCGCCAGCGCCAGCCCGCCGAAGAGAACCACTCCTGACACCAGGGTGGGCACCGGGTGCCGCACAATCCGCCCCGCCACCTGGCCCCACACGCCAGGCTTGCCGCTTCCCTGGATATTCCACGGCAGCAGCTTGGGGCGGCCGAACCAGGAGCGGAACAGGGACCGTTTCATGGCCAGCAGTGACAGCCGGATTGACAGCAGCGCGGGCAGCAGCGTCAGCGCCGCGAGAAGGATCACTCCGATGGCGATCGCGAACGGGCCGCCGAGGTCGGAGTAGAAGGAGAAGGTGGCGAGGAGCAAGGTGAGCACCGCGGCAATGACGGTGAAAGCCGAGAACGTGATCGACTCGCCAACCCGGGTGACCGACCTGACGATCGCATCCCTGGCCGGCCCCCTGGTGTGCACCAGGTCGCCGATCAGGCTGCCGCCCAGGCCGGCCGAGCCCGGGTAGTTCTCGCCCGCCGTCTCGTGCCGCTCACCGCGCAGCTCTTCGCGGACCCGGAAGACAAGGAACAGCCCGTAGTCGGTGCCCGCCCCCAGCACCAGGACGATCAGCAGGAACTGGGCGATCGGGGAAACCTGGAGCCCGTGCTTGGCGGCCTCGGCGACCAGCGGCCCGGCGATGGTGACCGACACAAGAGCCGGTATGACCGTCACCAGAGCCAGCGAGAGCGACCGGAAGATCAGCACCAGCAGCGCGACGATGAACAGCAGCGAGAGCAGCTGCAATTGGTTCCCGGTGTTGCCGGACGCCTTCTGCTGGTCCACCTGGGCGGCGACATCTCCGGCGAGGTGTCCCTGCAGCCCGGCGGGCAGCCCGGCCTGGGCTATTCTGGCGCGCAGGCCATTCACCAGCTCGGTCGCGTAGTTCTGGTTGCCGCCGGCCTGATGGGCAAGCACTATCAGCTGTTCCGCATGTCCATCGGGGGAGCGGCCCACATCCAGGACCTTGGTGACCCCCGCCACCGTCCCCAGCCGCCCTTGCAGCGAGGTGAGCGCGGTGACATCTGCCGGAGTCAGCGGCGAGGAAGGTCTAGCCGCCACCACCGGGATCGGTATCAGGGCAGCCGTACCGAACGGGGCGGCCAGCACGGCGGCGTGCTCGGCGGGTGCGCTCGCGGGCAGAAACTTGGTGTTGTTGCTCTGGGTCACGCTCGCGAGGGACGGCAGCAGTGCCACGGCCGCGATGGCCCCGCCAACCCAAACCGCCACTACCAGCCAGCGGAAGCGGACGGAGAAGGCGCCGATTGCCCGGAAGATGATGTCGATGCGCACCCGCTGAAGGATACGCGCCGGGTGTGACGGCGATGTGTCGTGGGCGACCGTCACCGGCCGGGTGCAATTATCATCGGTGGACCATGACCAGGAATGAGCGGTGACCCAGCCGGCTGGCACCCCGCTGATCAGTGTCGTACTCCCGGTCCACGGCGTGGCGGAGTACCTGCCCGGCTGCCTGGATTCGGTGCTCGGCCAGCAGGTCGCCGGCCTGGAGGTGATAGCCGTCAACGACGCCTCGCCCGACCGGTGCGGCGAGATCCTTGACGCCCGGGCGGGCCAGGACCCCCGGCTGCGGGTGGTCCACCTGGCGCAGAGCGCCGGGCCAGGCCCGGCCCGCAACCGTGGGCTGGCGGAGGCGAGCGGTGAGTACGTCTGGTTCGTCGACCCCGACGACCTGCTCCTGGATGGCGCGCTGGCGGCCATGGCGGACGCGCTCTCGCGTCACCACCCGGACGTGCTGCTCATCGACTACCTGATCCAGCACCGGCCGGGACGGACCGAGCCGAGTCCGGGAGCCGCTCTGCTGCGGGAAGTCCCGCCCCGGCCCGCGGCGCAGCCTACCGGGGCCACCGGGCCCACTGAGGCGGGCCCGGCCGGGCGGACGGGCCTGGCGGGGGGGGCGACGGGCACCCCCCCCGCCCCCCGGGCCACGGCGGCGGGCAGGCCGGGCAGAACGCCGGACGGCAGCGGGACTCTCGCGCCGGTCAGTGGTGTGCCCGCGGTCCGGCTGAAGGGCGTACGCCGGGCGTACGGCCAGCTGGAAGCGGTCGCCGGGGTCGACCTGGAGGTCGCCGGAGGTGAGTTCTTCACCATGCTCGGACCATCGGGATCGGGGAAGACCACGCTGCTCCGGCTGATCGCCGGCTTCGAGCGGCCCGACGCCGGCACGGTGGAACTCGGCGGGGTCGATGTGACACGTGAGCCCCCCTACGCCCGCACCGTCAACACCGTGTTCCAGGACTACGCGCTGTTCCCGCACATGAGCGTGGCCGAGAACGTCGAGTACGGACTGCGGGTGCGGCGGGGCCCCCACGACCGGGAGGGGGGCCGGGGGGGGAGGGGGGCTCGCCCGGGCGGCGGCCGCCCGCGTCGCGCCGCCACAGACGCCGGAGCTCACCGCGGTGCGTCGG
>OFHK01000235.1_pt1 | contig 17596 bp, 20 predicted proteins | sample 1521951 | NCBI WGS metagenome assembly OFHK01 (sample SAMEA2468436, study PRJEB22500) | soil metagenome | biome: Glassland; feature: Farmland; material: Clay | place: Australia | collected 2013-01-31 | depth 0.55 m
CGTTGGGGTCCAGCCGCAGGTGGGGGGAGGCCGGGTGGAAGCCGAAGGTCTCGACCGGTCGGAGGAGGTCCTCGAGCGGCCCGTCCGCCTCGTCCGGCGCGCCGTTCATCCGGAGGGAGGACTGGAGGAGCCGCAGGTCGGCGAGGAGCTCCTCCGGCGAGCGGTAGCCGTCCGCGGGCCGGGTGAGCACCGAGCCGATCTTGTGCCCGATGAACGTGATCTTCGCGCGGTGGTGCTCGTCGCGGTTCACCTGGCGGATCTCCCGCGCGGTCCGCGGGTGCTCCTTCCGGTCGCGCGCCAGGGAGGCCATCAGGGCGGGGGAGGCGGGCACGTAGCGCGCGCTCTCCGTGAGGACGTCGATCAGCTCGCGGCAGCGCGCCTGGTAGCGGCCCAGGAGGAACGCCCGCTGCGCCCGCGCCGCCTCCCGCATCGACGCCGGCGTGACGTTCGGGTTCCCGTCCATGTCGACGCCCCTCCAGGAACCGAAGGCGAGGAATCCCGGAATGCGGCCGTGCGCGGCACCGTACACCCGGTCGAGGGCGCGCCCGAGCCCGCGGTAGAACTCGGGCACCAAGTCCAAGACGACGTGGTCGAAGTAGAAGAGGCCCATGCGAATCTCGTCGACGACGCGCGGCTGACGGAAGCGCAGCTCGTCGCTGTGCCAGAGCCCCGTGACCTCGCGGCGCAGCTCCCGGCGGATCGCCTCGAGGTCCGACGGCGGCAGCCTCTCGCGGTCGAGCCGCGCGAGGAGCGCCTGGATGCGGCGCAGGCGTTCGAGCAGGGTCCGCCGCTTCGGCTCCGTCGGGTGGGCGGTGAACACGAGGCGCACGTCGAGGCGCTCCAGGAGCCGCAGCACGTCCGCCCGCGCGAGGCCCGCGTCCTTCAGGCGGAGGAACGCCTCCTCGAGGGACTGGGGCACGGGCGCGTCGCCCATCTCGGCCTCGCGCAGGCGCCGGATCCGCTCGACGTCCTCCGCCAGGTTGAGCAGGAGGAGGTGGAACGAGAAGGCCCGCGCCACGCCTTCCGCCTGTTCCAGGGATAAGGACTCGGCGAGCCGGCGGACCTCCAAGGCCGCCGAAGGGTCGCCGCGGGAGCGGACCTCCTCGGCGCGCTCCCGGAGGGCGCGGACGAGACCGGCGCACTCCGGCCCGGTCTCCGCCTCGAGGACGGCCTCGAGCGTGGACTCGAGGAGGGCGATGTCGTCCCGGATCGCGCGGGCGCCGTGGGCCATGGCCGTCGTCCCCATGGGGGGAAGGGGCAAAAGGCTTCGGTACCGCCTCCGCGACCGCGGGCCTCCGGGGCGTGCGAAATCTTGAAGTAACGTCGGGAGGTTGGCCGCAGGAGAGGCAGACGGCATGGTGCGCATCTTCCGTGGCGGCGTGCTCGACGAGCGCTTCGAAGGGTCCGTCGTCGTCATCGGTCCACGGCCGACGCAGATGACCGGGCTCGTCCGCGGCGACCTCTTCGTGCGCGACAACAGCGTGTGCGAGGTCTCCGGGATGGTGTCCGGGAACCTCGTCGTGGAGCGCACGGGGAAGGCCGTGCTCAGGACCCTGGTCACGAAGGCGTGCAAGGCGACGGGCGGCGACCTCGAGGTCTACGGCCTCGTCCTCGGCGACGTCGTCAACGAGGGCGGCCGCATCTACGTCGACAAGGGGGCGGTCGTCCGAGGCAAGGTGGTCGGGGAGACGAACCCGGCACCGTTGCCCGCGGCCACGGCCCCGGGCGCGCCTCCGAAGGCGCCTCCTCCGGCCGCGCCGCCGTCCACGTGAGGCGGCCTAGGCGCCCGAGGGCTCGGCCTCGTGCGAGTGCGTGGGCGCCACCTTCTCCAGGGCGGGCTCGGGCCGCTTCTCCGCGGCGGCGAAGAGCTGCAGGTAGGGCATGAGCGATGCCATGATCCGGTTCTCCGCCTTCCTCAGGTGCTCCTCGTACGTGGAGCGGCTCACCCCGAGGCTGTGGGCGACGCTCTCCGTCGTCACCTCGCGCGGGCTGGCGTAGTATCCGTACCGGTGGGCCTTCAGGATCGCGTCCATCTGCTTCCCCGTCAGGTCGGCGAAGAGGCTGTTCACCCACACGCTGGACGGGAGGAAGTTCAGGGGGATCTCGCGCTTCCGGATGAGCTCCGCGCGGCCGAGCGCGTTGAAGTCCCGGAACAGGTCCTTCGTCTGCTCCTGCTCGAAGCTGAGGACGCGGAAGTAGCCCCAGCCGTCCTGGTAGACCGCGGGCGGCGCGTCGACGAACTCGTAGTTGCCCCAGACGTTCCAGGGGCTCTTCTCATAGAGGTCGCAGGTGCAGCGGAGCATGAAGATGCGCGCCTCCTGCGCCTCGATCCACTTGTCGATGACCCGGCCCGCCTTGCCAATCTCCTTCTCGATCGCGGCGAGCTCGCGCTCGTCCTGCGTCATGACTTGGACCAGCTCCCGCCCCCAGATGCACCACATGGAGATCGGGATGCCCGGGTGGCGCGCGGACATCTGGATGAACGGGTAGTCGTACTGGGCCCGGAAGGACACTTCCCATAGGGTCATGCGGGACCGATGGGGCTCCCGCGGTATATCAATAGTGCCGTCGTTCGACGGCCGTCTATGGCGGGTCAATCATCCTCGCCCAGGGCGTCTTTCTCCCCTCCGAGGTACAAGACATGTACGCCATCCCGATCGATGGAAACGTGCGCCTGACGAGGAACGAACCCCTGCGCGAGTACGCGCGCCTGGAGTACAAGGGGGACGCGGTGGCCTGGATCCTGGCGTCGGCCCCGCGCCGCCGGAAGGCGGCCCTGCGGCGGCCCCGGCTGCCGCGGCTCCGCCGGTTCGCGCGGCCCGCGACGCCGGCGGTCCGCCCGGTCGCCTGCAAGGGCGTGCCGCGGAGGGCGCCGGAGGAGGCCGCGCCCCCCGGCTGATCAGGTTCTTATCGAAGGGCGCCGTGAAGAGGATCGATGCCCGAGGTCACGATCACGTACTGCGTGCCGTGCCGGTACCAGTTCAAGGCGATGCAGGACGCGGACGCGATCCTCAAGGAGCACGGGGAGCGCCTGACGGCCCTCCGCCTCGTCCCCGGGGACCACGGCGTATACGACGTCGCCCTTGATGGCGAGGTGCTCTTCTCCCTGGACCGCGCCGAGCATTTCCCGGAGACGCGGGACCTCGTGCAGACGATCGGGGCGCGGCTCACGCCCGCGAAGCCGCGGCTGGGGGGGGCGCCGCAGACAGAGGGTTGGAGAGCGGGGACCACACCGAACTGCTCCCCGGTTTCCGGCGAGGCGGGGGCGTGGGCGGACTCCGGGAGGGGGAAGACCTTGTCGAAGCGGGGGTCCAGAGGGCCCATGAACACGAGTGTCAGGAAGGCCTCGAACTAAAGAAGATTCGCAATAGTCGACCCGAGGACGGAGAGCTGCCGCCAGAACAGCCGGCGCAGGTCCAGCTTCGGCATGTCCCCTGTCGTGGCGCCGGGGATCACGAGTCGCCCTCCCTTGCGGAGGGTGCGCACGCTGTCCGGGAAGGTCGCCTCGCCGACATGGTCCAGAATCACATCCACGCCGCGCTTCCCCGTGAGCTCCCAGATGGCCTTGCTCCAGGGCATCTCCTTGTAGTTGACCAGCACATCCGCGCCGAGCTCCTTGGCCTTCTGGAGCTTCGCGTCGCTCGAGCTCGTCGTGTACACGGTGCAGCCGGCCAGCTTCGCGATTTGGACCGCGGCCGTGGAGACGCCGGAGCCTGCGCCGAGGATGAGGACGTCCTCGCCGGGTCGAATCGCCGCGCGGGTCACGAGGAGCCGCCAGGCGGTCATGAAGACCAGGGGCGCCGCGGCCGCGGGGACCCAGTCCATGTCCACCGGGATGGGAAGGAGGTTCCGGGCGGGCACCGCGACATACTCGGCGTAGGTCCCGGGCACGTGCTCTCCTAGGATCTTGTATTCGGGGCACAGGGAGTCGTCCCCCGCGACGCAGAACTCGCAACGGCCGCACGTCAGGCCCGGGTTCGCGACGACGCGGTCCCCGGGCTCGAAGCCGGTGACGTCGGAGCCGAGCTGGGCGACCTCGCCCGCGACGTCGGCCCCGAGGATGTGCGGCAGGGTGAGCTTGAGCGTCGGGAGCCCCTTGCGCACGGTCAGGTCCAAGTGGTTCAGGGAGGCGGCGTGGACGTGGAGGAGGACCTCGTCCGGACCGATCACGGGCTCGGGGCGGTCCTCGACATACTCCAGGACCTCCGGCCCGCCGTAGCGGGGGAGCAGGACGGCCTTCATGGTTCACCCTGGGGGGGAGCGAAGGTCCCGGCGCCTAATGAAGGCGCGCCCCCGAGGGACTCAGCGGACCGTGTAGCCCTTCTGTTGCAGAAGACGGACCACGTCCTTGCGGCGGTCGCCCTGCAGAACGATGAGCCCGTCCTTCCCGGATCCGCCGGTGGCGAGGCCCTTCTTGAGCTCGCGCGCCAGCTTCGCCGCCTCGTCCGGACGGGATTCGAGGCCCCGCACGACCGTCACGGCCTTGCCGTAGCGGCGGGTGTCGAGGTCCACCGTGAGGAGAGTCGTCTCGCGGCCCAGGTCCTCACAGACGCACAGTTCCTTGGGGAGTCCGCAAGTTGCGCAGATCCCGGCGATCAAGCTGCCTCCGGCGGAAGGGGAGAATCCCGGCCCGGTTCTTTAAGCATTCGACTCCATTCTTCAGGCGGCCTCATGGCTGGGTTCCGTGTACCCCCCGGATTGCATCAGGGTTTCCTTGAGCAGGCGGTAGTGTTTGCGGATCGTGACCTCGGACACGCCGGTCAGGCGCGCGATCTGGGCCTGGGTCACGGGCACGTCGAGCTCCTCGGACGCGAGATACAGGGCGCCCGCGGCGATGCCGACGGGCGAGTTCGCCTCGAGGAGCTTCGCGTCCTTGACCTGCCCGACGAGGGACAGGGCCCGCTCGCCGACCTGGGGCGCCAGCTCGAGCTGCGACGCGAACCTGGGGACGAAATCCTCCGCGCGGCTCGCGCGAGCGAAGACGCCCAGCTCGCGGCTCACGACCTTGGCCGTCAGGCTGATCCGGTGCACCGTGACGCCCGTGGCCTGGGCCAGCTCGTGGAGCCCGCGGGGCGCGCCGAGCTGCTTGGAGGCCAGGTAGACGACGGCCGCGACGATCGCGTCCATGGAACGGCCGCGGGATAGTCCGGCCTCGATGGTCTGGCGGAGCAGGATCGCGGCGCGCTCCCGGAACACGGGGGCGAGGCCGAGGCGGCTGGACAGGCTGGAGAGCTGCGCGAGACCGGGGGCCAGGGCGCGCTCCGTGCGGTCGTACCGCGTCCACTGGCTCACGCGGCGCAGCCGGTTGAGGGCGGCCACGGACCGCGCGTCGATCGGGTTGCCTTTCGCGTCCCGCAGGCCGTTGCCGACCATGCTGCCCAAGCCCTTGTCGGGCGCCATGACGGACGGCGGCGGACCCGCGCGGATCCGGTCGTCGCCTTCGAACGTGGTCCAGTCGGGTCCCTGGTCGACCATGCCCTCGTCGAGGACGAGGCCGCAGTTGTCGCAGACCCGCTCCCCGCGGATGGGGTCGACGTAGATGGCCAGGCTGCCGCAGTTGGGGCAGCGGGCCGTCTCCCGAATCTGCCGCTCCTCGCGTGGCTTGGGGCTCCGTGGAACCGAGTTATCCTTCAAATCCATCGAACGGAAGTTGCTCATGCAATCACCTTCTTGGCGTGCTCCTTCAAGACCCACCGGTTCGCCCAGCGCTCCAACCCACGGATGGCGTCGAAGAGGTCCTCTCCCATCGCCGTGAGACGGTACTCCACGGCCACGGGCCGGTCCACGATGACGCGACGTTCCGTGATCCCCGTTTCCTCGAGCTCCTTCAGGGTCTTGGCGAGGGAACTCTGGCAAATCGCGGTGGAACCGCGCAGCTCGTTGAACCGCTTGGGTCCGCTCATGAGGCTGTGCAGGACGCTCAGCTTGAGCTCCGATCCAATCATGGCAATCGCCATGAGGCCGGGGCATCCGGGTCCGTCACAGGGCACGTGGGACTTGGCCATGTTCCTTCACTTCGCGACCGACTAAGACCCCAGGTCCTATAAATAGTCTGCTTTGAATACCAGGTTTTAAGTCCGAACCTGGTACGTTCGTCGAACACGCATTTCGGGTTGCCGAAATTCGTCCATCACATGGAGGAAACGGCGGGGCGCGTGACTCGTGCTGTCAAGCACCACATCACAGAATCTACGAGAATCGGATGTATTTTTCGGTACACCGAAGTACGCGGCCGAGGGGAGAAGGCTATCGCGGGAACGTCTCTCGAAGCGCAGCGAGGTTGCGCCGGTTCTCGTCGGCGAGCTTGCGGAACGTGCGCGCGGCCTCCGTGAGGAGGGATCTCGCCACGTCGGCGGATTCCTCATACAAGCGAACCGCGGCCATCTCGAGGGCCATGGCCTTCGCCGGCACCTCGCTCGGCGAAGCCAGGGCCGCGTCCGCCACGTACCGGTGCCCGTCCAGCCCCGTAATCGGCTCCAAGACCATCTCGTTCAACGTCTGCTGACGCGTGCGCACCAGGAGGCCGCGGCGGCCCTCGTGCTGCGCCGCCAGGGCCCGGGCGAGCTCACTGTAGCGGCCGGGGCCCACCAGGCCCGCCGCGGTCGTGTAGAAGGCCGCAGTCGCCACCTCGAGCTCGATGGCGAACCGGACCAGGGAGCCGAAGTTCGTTAGCTCAGGGGGGTCCATCGGGTCAGATCCAGCGGGTGATGACGACCTTGCTCTCCGTGAAGAACCGGACCGCGTCGCGCCCCTGCGGGTGCAGGTCCCCGAAGAACGAGTTCTTCATCCCGCCGAAGGGGAAGTAGGCCATGGCCGCCGCGATCCCGAGGTTGATCCCGATGCTGCCGGCTCGCGCGCGGTACCGGAAGTCCCGCGCCGCCTTCCCGCTCGACGTGTAGATGGAGGCCGCGTTCCCGTACGGGCTCTTGTTGATCCATTCGATCGCGTCATCGAGGGTCTCCAGGGTCATGAAGTTCGCCACAGGCCCGAAGATCTCGTCCTTGGCCACGGTCATGTCGGGCGACACGCCATCGAGGACCGTCGGTCCGACGAAGTAGCCAGGGTAACCGGAAACGTGGATCTTCCGGCCGTCCAATGCCACCTCGGCGCCCTCCTGCTCGCCCTTGTCGATGTAGCCGAGGACGCGCTCCTGATGCTTTCTCGTGATGACCGGGCCCATCTGGACCGCCTCGTCGAGGCCGTAGCCCACCTTGAGCTTGGACGCGGCGTCCGAGAACTTCCTGCGCACCGCATCGTGAGCGTCCTCGAGGCCGACGACGACGGATCCGGCCAGGCACCGCTCGCCCGCCGTGCCGTACACGGAGGAGATCATGTTGGGGACAATCCGGTCCAGCTTCGCGTCGGGCAGGACGACGAGCAGGTTCTTCGCGCCACCGCCGCACTGCACCCGCTTGCCGTGGGAGGCCGCGCGCGCGTAGACGAGCTTGGCGATGGCGGTCGACCCCACGAACGAGACGCCGCGGATGTCGGGGTGGTCGCAGATTCCCTCGACGGCGTCCTTCGCGCCGTTCACGAGGTTGAACACACCCGGAGGGAACCCCGCCTTGTCGACCAGGTCGGCCATGTACTCCTGGACGAGGGGATCCTGCTCCGACGGCTTCGCGACCCACGTGTTGCCCGTGGCCACGGCATAGGGCCAGAACCAGAACTGGACCATGGCGGGGAAGTTGAAGGGGCTGATCCCAGCGAACACGCCCATGGGCTGGTACAGGACCTCCTCGTCGATGCCCGCCGCGGCCCCGTCCTCTAGGTTGTAGCCCATCATGAGACTCGGGATGCCCGCGGCGACCTCCACGTTCTCGATCGCGCGGCGGACCTCGCCTCGTGCCTCGTCGATGATCTTTCCGTGGTCCTGGGAGACGATCCGCGCGAGCTCCTCGAAGTGCTGCTCCATGAGGTCGCGGAGGGCGAAGAAGTGGCGCCCCCGGGAGATGGGGGGCGTCTCGCGCCACTCCTCCCACGCGGCCTTGGCGGCCTGGACCGCGGCGTCCACGTCCTCCTTCGGGGACAGGGGCACGCGCGCGATCTTCTCGCCCGTGGCGGGATTCGTGTCGTCGAGCCACTCCGTCGCGCTCGAGTCGACCCACTTGCCGCCGATGAAGTTCTTCAGGTCCCCGTAGCTCTTCTGGACCTCGGGGAGCAGGGTCGCGGTCTTCTGGGCCATGCTTCCGACCTCCCTAGGCCTTGCCTGCAAGAGTCAGGTCGATCGTGTCCTCGAGCAGGTCGAACGCCTTGTCCATGAGGGGCAAGGGGATGTTCAGCGGCGGCAACAGCCGGATGCAGTTGCCGAAGTAGCCCGCGGGCAGGAGCATGAGCCCGTTCTTCAGTCCGTTCAGCTGGACCGCGCGCGCGAAATCGGCGTCGGGCTCCTTCGTGCGGCGATCCTTCACGAACTCGAGGGCCCACATGGCGCCAATCCCGCGGACGTCGCCGACCCGTTCGTGCCCCTCGTAGATCTCCGTGAGACGGTTCCTCATCAGGGCCTCCAGGCGGGAGACCTTGGGGATGGCCCGCTGAATCACCTTGACCGCCGCCAGGGCCGCCGCGCACACGACGGGGCTCCCCCCGAACGTGCCCCCCAGGCTCGCGGGCCCTGGGGCCTCCATGACGGCCCGCTTGCCCGTGACGCCGCCGAGAGGCAGTCCGCCGCCGAGCGCCTTGCCGCTGACGAGGAGGTCGGGGACCGTGTTCCAGTTCTCGATGCCCCACAGCATCCCCGTGCGGCCCATGCCCGCCTGGACCTCGTCATCCACGAGGAGCATGCCGTGGTCGTCGCACAGCCTCCGGAGGAGCGGGAAGAACTCCTTGGGCGGCACGATGATCCCGCCCTCGCCCTGGACGGGCTCCGCGATGAGCATGCCCACCTGGCCCTCCACCTCGGGGCTCGAGACGGCTGCTTCGATCTCCTCCACGCGCGCCTTGGCGCATTCCGCGGGGGAGCGGTTCTCCGGGTCGCGGTAGGGGTAGGCGTAGTCGCAGATGAGGACCTCGCGAACCAGCGGGCCGAAGCCCTCGCGGTAGGGCTTCTCCTTGCCCGTGAGGCTGATGTCGAGGAGCGTGCGGCCGTGGAACGCCGTGCGGAACGAGACGATCCAGGGCTTCTTCGTGTATGCGCGGCCGATCTTCACCGCGTTCTCGACCGCCTCGGACCCCGAGTTCAGGAAGATGCTCTGAGTGAGCCCGGGCGGGCAGATCCCCGCCATGACCTCGGCGAGGTCCGTGTAGGGCTTGTACGTGGAGACCATGTAGCAGATGTGCGTGAGCTTGTCCAGCTGGGCCTTGGCCGCGCGCGTGACCTGCGGCGGGCGGTGACCCACATTGTGCACGCCGATGCCCACGCCCAGATCGACGTAGACGTTGCCGTCCGCGTCCTGGACGAACGGTCCCTCGGCCCGCGTGAGCTCGAGGGGCAGCCCGACCCGCAAGCCCTTCGTGACGAACTTCTCCTTGCGCTCGAGGGCGGCCTTCGACTTCGGCCCCGGTGGCACGACGACGACCCTCGGCCCGGTCAGTCCCTTCCTCGCAGTTCCCTTCCTCGCGGCTTTCTTCGGAGAGCGCTTCGCCATGGTATCGTAGCTCGGGACCGACCCCATGCGGGGCCGCCCCGGCATGGAGAAAGGCGAGGGGGATTATAGGCTTTCGACAGGGAAGGAATGTACGTACCTGCACGCGGACTTCAGGGCGTCCGCCAGATAGGGTCATTCGAACGTCTGGCCCTTGGTCTCGGGTCCTGCGCCCGCAAGGAAGACGCCCCCGAGGGCCATGACCACCGCGATGGCCGTCAGCGGGGCCACGATGCCCCCCGTGTAGCCGAGCAGGGCGCCGAACAGGACGGGCCCCAGGATGGAGGTCACCTTGCCGACTCCCTCGGCCATGCCGAACCCCGTGGCCCGGTACTGGGTCGGGAACAGCTCGGGCGTGTAGGCGTACACCGCGCCCCAGGCTCCCAGGTTGAAGAAGCTCACGAGGATCAGGCTCACGAGCACGGTCGCGAAGTCGGTCGCCGTGGCGAAGAGGTAGCCGCTGACGCCCCCAAGGATCAGGAAGAGGGCCAGCGTCCGCTTCCGGCCCCACCGCTCCACGAGGATCATGGACGCGAGGTATCCGGGGAACTGGGCGAGGGCGGAGGCGACCAGGAACCACGCGACGAACACGATGTTCGTGAGCTCGCTCACCCCGAAGTCGGGCAGGACCAACGGGAGCCAGAGGAAGAGGCCGTAGTAGCTGAAGTTCAGGGCCGTCCACGTGACGATGGTGACCACGGACCGCCGCGCGAGCCTGCCCCTAAACAAGGCGGAGACGGGCGCCCGTGGGACCGCCTGCTCCGCGGACAACGAGGCGGGATCGACCGTCTTCCCGGTGATCCGCGTGAGCACGGAGGCGGACTCCCGGAGTCGACCGTGCCGCGCGTAGTAGAACGGGCTCTCGGGAATGGCCAGCCGCGCGATCGCCGCAATGAACGCGGGGAATGCCGCGGCGAGGAAGAGGAGGCGCCAGCTCTCGACCCCCGCGACGGTCACGCCCTGGATGATGAAGACCCACCAGAAGCCGATGGCCAGGAGGAAGCCCAGGGGCCAGAAGAAGTCCAGAAGGACCATGAACCTCCCGCGGGACTGGGGCGGCAGCAGCTCGGAGAGGACCGCGGGATCCACGACGAGCATGCCCCCGAGGCCGAGGCCCGCGAGGAACCGGAACCCGAATACACTCCAGGGGTCCCAGGAGAGGGCCGTGACGGCCGTGAAGACGGAGTACCAGAGGATGCTCACGAGAAAGATCCGCCGCCGGCCATTCGCGTCCGCGAGCCGCCCGAGGACGAGACTGCCGATGAAGGACCCGATCAGGGTGGCGGCCGAGACCACGCCGACCAGCACGGGGTCGTTGGCCGTCGTGACGCCAAAGCTGGCCAGAACGGGCTCGACCACCAGGCTGATCATGATGATCTCGAAGGCCACGAAGGTCCACGAGAAGCCCGTAACCAGGACGACCTTGCGGTGGAACGGGGTCATCCCGCCCTCTCGAAGCACATCCTCGACGTTGCGGGTCGCGGTGGCCGTGGCCATGCGCGGCTCGGACTCGGGCGGGCTATATGAGGCTTGAGAGGGCGGCAAGGCTGGCCTATCGACCCAGGGTCGTGCGGCCAATTTCGCCGCTGTTGCTGCGGACCGTCAGTGACGGAGGGTGAATACGGTCTCCCGGGCATCCCGCAGCGAGGGATCGCGGCGGACGAGTCCTGCCCGGACAAGGTAGGAGACCGCGTTCCGCACGGTCCGCTCCGGCATCCGGGACTCGGCGATGAGCCGCTTCTCGGTCATGGCGCCCTCGTCCTCGAGGAGACGGAAGAGGAAGCGGACGGAGGGCGGAGCCCTCGCCGGGAGCTCCGTCGCGCGGTGCCGCGCGTCGAGCTTCCCGAAGACCTGGAGGTAGCGCGCCTTCCCGAACCGCACGAACCGGGCGGGGTCCGCGCTGGCCTGGATCGAGAAGCCTTTGGACCGCACGCGGATGCGCTCCTGACCGTCAAGGACGAGGTCCCTCCCGAGGCGCGATTCGATCTCCGTGATCGCGACGACGCTCCGCGCCGGGAGGACGAGCGGTCGCTGGCCCGTGGACGAGCAGACGGGGACCACCACGATGGCCTCCGCGTTCTCCATGACCACGGGACCCCCCGCGGAGAGGCCGTACCCCGTCGAGCCCGTCGGCGTGCACACGATTACGCCGTCGCCGGAGTCCCGCCAGACCTGCTCCCCGTCCACCTCGAGCGTGTACCGCAGGAAGCCCGCGCCGCGGCTCGTGCTGAGCGCCGCTTCGTTGAGCGCGGGCGGCAGGCGCCGTCCCTCCATCCGTACGTCGAGGCGCAGGCGCTCCTCGATCCAGTGCTGGCCGTCCAGCAAGGTCTCCAGGGCCCAGCCCACCTGCTCGGGTGGGACCTCCGCGAGGAACCCGTGGCCCGCGGTGAGGATCGCGGTCTGCGACCCCACGCGACGCAACGCATGGAGGAGGAAGCGGTCGTCCCCGAGGACGAGGAGGACATCGGGCGCCGGCGGTCCCGGGTCCGGGGAGACGGACACCTCGGGGAACCGCTCGCGGAGCGTGCGAGTCGCCTCGGCGGCATACCGCTTGGTCACCGCGTCCTTGGAAGCCAGGAGGACGAGCCGCATGGTGGCTGTGGGAGAAGGGACGCGGGCTTAACCCTTGTGCCCCACGCCGACAGGACGTCACGTCTCCGCCGAGCGTTTCTTGCCCCAGGCCACCAGGAGGTGGAACGACAGCTCGGGGACGGACTCCACCTCCACATGGTGGAACTTGTCCTCGAGCACGGCGGTCACCTTCTCTAGGGGCACCTCCGTGACGCGGCCGCCGCTCCGACGCACGCGAACGCCTTCGATGAACGCCCCGACCTCGAACGGGCGGTTCGGGTCGCGGGCCAAGAGTGCATCGGGCAGGATGATGGCCAGCAGCCCGGGCGGCCGGATGATCCGCGTGGCCTCCTCGATGGGCCGGGGCCACTGCCGCGGACGCGGGACCCAGACCAGGACGGACTGGTCCACGTAGTTGTCCCGTAGCGGGACATAGGACTCCCCGCCGTCCAAGAGGGTCAGCCGGGGCTCCTCGGTCTCGAACGTGCCCTGAGGGCGCACGAGGAAGATGTCCCCTTGGACGACGTCGAAGAGCTGGAAGAGGAACCAGCGGAAGTTGATCTCGCTGAGGTAGCCCGGCGGCACGACGAGCGCCGTGCGCCCATGGAGCTTCGCGTGCGGGATGAAGCGGGCGAGGATGTCCAGGGCGCGCTGCATGGTCGTCCGGTCGGACGCCAGGTACTCGAGGTACGCGAGGCGGACCATGGCGATCGCGTCGAACAGGACGTCGTCCAGGTAGTCGCGGCCCTTCGCCGTGATCGCGTACTCGTGGCGCTTGGGCCCGCGCTCCCCGGGGGTCTCGTTGGCCACCACGAGGCCCTCCTCCTCCATGCGCTTGAGCACGGGATAGAGATGGTTCAGGCGGATCTCCTGGCCCGCGTCCGCGAGCGCGCGGTGGATCTGGTACCCGTAGGTGGCGCCCTGCTGGATCGACCGGAGGATGCCCGTGGTGAGGTCGGTGCGCGCCACCTATGTCCCTCGAATGGACATAGGTAGCTCTCCATCCCGCTTGAACCTTGCCGTCCCCTTTCAGTCGTGCTGCGGGTCCATGTACCGGTAGACCATGCGGCCGCAGTTCGGGCACGGGCCCGAGATCCACTGGGCCTCCGCCTTCCATGCATGGTTGCAGTAGGGGCAGTCGACGATGATCTCGTTGGGTATGCCAGGGCTCTCCGTCGAAGGACCTCCGGGATGGCAGCGCGCCGTCGAGAGAAATACCTGTGGAGGGCCCGCCGGGAATCTCCGAGCCCTTCAGCGAAAAGCGTGTGCTCGGACCCTACCGAAGTTTCTTATAGCAGCGGACCGTAAGATGGAATCAGCCCACATCGTCTGATCTCGCGCGGAAAGGAGTTTTTCCCTACGCCTTGCGACTCAAGGCTGTTGTGTCGGCAGAAGTGAGAACATGGACAAGGTATTGACCAAAATCAAGGACCTGACCCCCGAATCCAAGCAGGTAAACGTGCTGGCCAAGGTCGTCGGGTTGAGCGAACAGAGAGAAATCACCTCCCGCTTCGGCGAGGCGCGCAAGTTGGTCGAGGCCACCGTCGGGGACGAGACCGGAACGGTCTTCCTGACGTTGTGGAACGACCAGATCAGCCAGGTCGCGAAGGACGATACGATCCTGATCGACAACGGCTACGTCAGCCTGGTGCGAGGACACATCCGCCTGAACGTCGGCAAGTACGGCAGCTTCGCGAAGGCCGAGACCCCCATCGACACCGTGAACACGGCCCTCGATGTGAGCGCGGTCGAGTACGAGCGCGAACCGCGATACCGCAGCGGCGGATACGGCGGGCAGCGCGAGGGCGGCAGCCGCCAGTTCGAGTTCGGGACGGGCGGAAGCCGGGGCGGGAACCGGGAGCGCCGGGACCGCGGCCGCCGGCGCTTCTGAGCCACTTCCTTCCCCATCGCGTCCGGTCCCTGCGTGGACCGGACTGCTTCCTTTTCGATCCACCAGAACTGGGAGGACCCTGAAGAGACAGGCCCCCTCCGAGGCACGCAGGAACGAGACAAGCTGCGCCTACCGGCGTCGCGGTGGGCGGCGCTCTCGGCGATCCTCGCGCTCCGGCTGCTGGTAAATCCGTTCCGGCTGCCAGACGGTCAGCCGGCCGTTGTAGAAGGCGCGCGCGTTCTCCTCGGTGAACTCGACGTGGAGCACGTCGAGCTTGGACTTCATGTAGTTGCGGAACTTCACGCGCTTCGCGTCGTTCTCCTCATTCCACATCCGGGTGAATTGCGCATCCTTCTCTTCGACCATGGTCGTCACCGCCTCAACGCTCTCGGGAACACGGTGCGCGTCCGCGGGGAGGCCGACCGTGGTTCACTCGGACATGAGGACGCCCCGAGCGAGAGGGACGTGCCTCATAAGGATTTTCATCCAAGGGTTCGGCCGCGAAGGACGCCGCGCGGCGTCAGTACGTGAACGTGAGGATGAGGTCGTCCCCGGAGGCCAAGACCTCGTACACAGTCAAGGGGAACTTCGCCGGGGGGTCGACCGGCTGCCCCGTCTTCAGGTCCCACCCGCCCTTGCAGGACGGGCAGATGAGGACCATCCGGTCCTTGTCGACGGAGCCATCCGCCAGGTTCGCCCACTGGTACGTGCACGCAGCGTCCAGCCCGTAGAAGGTCCCGCCCACGTTGGCCACGGCGATGTCGTAGCCCATGATCTCGAAGTGCCGGAGCGTGCCGTCGAGGAAGTCCGCGAGCTTGCAGAGCACGACGTCCGTGGGCATCGGCAGGTCGCAACCCCCCATGGACCTTAAGGGTTTGCGCGCTCCCCACGCACCTCCTCCCAGGCACCGGCCGCCCGGACCCCGAGGGATTCCCATCCAAACGGTTTTCTAGGGAGGGGGACATGGTCACCCCGGGTGAGAGGATGCGATATGCACGGGTCCTCTTGATTCTCCTCCTGTCCGTCACCCTGGTGTGTCTCCCGGCCGCCCACGCGGCCCCGGCCGGCGTGCCCCGGGCCGTCGCCGCGCCGACCGGCGTGCTCCTGGTGACGTTCGACGTCCAAGTCGATGCGGGCGCCGCCGACTACGTCCAGCGAGCGGCGGGCGTGGCCATCGCCAATCAGTACGACCTGCTCCTCGTGATGAACACGCCGGGCGGATTGCTCGACAGCATGCAGGCCATCGTGAGCAGCCTGGGCAGGGTGCAGGCCGCGGGTCTCCGGGTCATCACGTTCGTCCCGCCGAACAGCATGGCCGCGTCCGCAGGCAGTTACATCGCCCTCGGTTCCAACGCGATCTACATGGGCGGCGGATCGTTCATCGGTCCCTCGACCCCGGAAGTCATCGGCGGGACGCCGGACGAACAGGCCCACGTCCAGGGCGCCATGTACGCGTACATCCAGGCGCTGGCCCAGGACCACGGATTCAACGCGACGGCCGCAGGGAACATGGTCCTCTACAACCAGGCCTACACGACGAGCGACGCCGCCGACATCGGTCTCATCACGGGCCGCGAGGACACGCAGGATGGCGTCCTTTCCGCGGAGGGGCTGAGCGGCCTCCCGGTCGTCCGCTACGATGAGCCCGTCTACGACCAGTTCCTCACGTTCCTCAGCAACCCGCTGGTCGACGGACTGTTCATCCTCGTGGGCGCCGTGGCCCTCGTCCTGGACATCTTCCACCGAACCCTGTTCCTCTCCGTGGTCGCCGTGGTCCTGATCGCCCTGGGCTTCCTGGGAGCCCAGCTCATCGGCGCGCCCCTGGTCGCCATCCTCGTCCTCATCGTGGCCGCGGCCCTCATCTTCATCGAGGTGAAAGCGGGCCATGGCCTGTTCGCCGCCGCAGGCATCCTGCTCGGTCTCGCCGGGACCTACCTCCTCGTGTACGGGGTCGAGTGGTCCCCGACCCCGTTCGGCTTGGGGCAGTACGTGGTCATGGGAGTCGTCGCGGGTCTCCTGGTCGTCGGGTTCATCTACCTTGCGAGGATCCGTCGCGCCCTCATGGCCGAGCCCAAGCTGGTGGACCCGACGCTCATCGTGGGCAAGACCGGACGCGCGATGACGGACATCCTCCCCGGGAAGGACGGCGTGGCCAATGTCAGCGCGGAGGACTGGACCGCGACCGCGGACGAGCCCATCGAGAAGGGCTCCCTCGTGCGCGTGAAGTCCTACAGCGACGGCCGGGTGCACCTGGAGCGGGCGCCGCCCGCGGGCGAATCCGACAAGACCGGGTAGGGTCTGCGGCCGCGGTCAGGGGCTCTGCCTTCGGACCCGGAGGGTGACCTTGTCCGGCTCCACGGCGGTCACGACGACCTCTTCGCCGTAATCGATGTCCTCTTCCGCCACCGCGCTCCACTGCTCGTGCTCGATGTGGACGACCCCCTTGCCCGCGGCGGGGATTGCACCCAGGGCCTTCCCCGTCTTCCCCGTCATGGAATCCGCCACGAAGTACGGTTTGGTGATGAGTTTCACGGACGTCCGCATGTTCGCGACCCCGATGACGACGCCCAGGATGAGGATGATGAGCCCCGAGGCGATGTAATCGTAGCGGCCCACCATCACCCCGTGGACGAGGAGCACCGCGCCCAGGGCGAGGATGATCACCACTACGATGACCGCCCGGATGCCGTAGAGGAAGATCCGGTCCACAAGCGTCTTCGGTGGCTCGGACGTCGGCGGACCCACGGTCGGAACCCCTACTTCTTCTCTTCCTGGGAGCCGCCGCTCTCCGCGGTCGCGAGCACGCTCCGGATGGGCTTGATGAGCTCCGTGAACTCCATGGGGAGGATCCACTTCGTGGACGGACTGGACCCCAGCGTCTTCAGGGTGTCCAGGTACTGGATCATCAGGGTCTTCTCGTCGATGCCCTTCGCCGCGCCGAAGATCGTGGTCAGGGCCTGGGAATAGCCTTCCGCGTTCAGGATGGCGGCCTGCTTCTGCCCTTCCGCACGGAGGATGGCCGATTGCTTGTCACCCTCGGCGACCGTGATCGTGGCGGTCTTCTTCCCGTCCGCCTCGAGGACCACAGCCCGCCGGCGAACCCCACGGCGCCGAAGATCACCGCGGTCTGCGCCATGAAGATCGCGCCGAGTTCCGCAATGGTTCATACAATCGGCCGCTTTCGTGCAGGCAGCATTGATCTGCATCAAGCCTCTTCCGACTGCGGGCCAGGAGCTGCCGCGGCTGACGGCCATCGCCAGCAAGATGGGCGGCAGTGAACCTAAGTTGACTCGTGTCTTACGGAGCGGCATGCCCCGTAGCCGGTCGCTCGGGTCTGTCGGCGCCGGGCAGCGAGACGACACTTCCCGACGAGGCTACGCTCGCAAGCTGGCGTCCAGCGAGTGCCTGCGATGTTGCTATGGCCATTTGTTAGCATAGTGACGCTCGGTGGCCGGTGATTTCCTCGATATCGATCTCAAAGAACAGTGGGAGCAGGGCATGCTCCTGGCCGCTGAGAATGGTTTTCGCGTAGGCGGGCTCCCACCAGAGG
>OFHK01000236.1_pt1 | contig 17594 bp, 17 predicted proteins | sample 1521951 | NCBI WGS metagenome assembly OFHK01 (sample SAMEA2468436, study PRJEB22500) | soil metagenome | biome: Glassland; feature: Farmland; material: Clay | place: Australia | collected 2013-01-31 | depth 0.55 m
CGGGAGGAGAGCTCAGGCCCGCGCCCGGGCCGGGACGCCCGGGGAGGGGGGGGGGAAACCCCGACGAGGGCGCGGGCCGGTTAGGCAGCGAGGCGACGGAGAAGACGACGACGCCGGGCTTGTTCATGACGAGGTCGGCGAAGCCGGGGAAGAGGCCGGGCTCGTCGGGGCAGAAGCGGTCACTGGCAAGCTCGTCGAGCACCCGGCGAAGCCGCCCGTCGCGTTCGTAGCAGACGTGGGGATGGTAGCTCCCCTGCGCGATCATCGTCTCGATTTCCGGCGCCGTGAGCCCGAACACGAACATATTCTCGGCCCCAACGGCGTTGCGAATCTCGATATTGGCGCCGTCGAGGGCGACCTGCGCCACCCCCTGGCGGTAGGCGCTGCGGGCGCGGTCGGCGGAAAGCCAGACGCGAGCCACGAGACTGCCGGCCCCCTGCACAACTCCGTCTGCTTTCGACGAGGCGGACTCCGGGGTTTCGCCGCGCGCGGCGCGGCCGGGTGGGGGAGGGCGAAGAGGGGGCGGGTGTGCCGGCCCGGGGACGAGGCGGGGACCTGTTGGGGGGGGTGGCGGGGGGGAACGGCCGGGAGGTGGCCCGGGCGACCGCAGGGCGGGTGCTGCGGCCGCAGAGCCCGGGTGTCCCACCCCGGCTGGCCGATCCGCCCGCGCGGCCGAAGGCGTCCCCGCCGGTCGCACCCGGTGGCTGGGTGGACGGCTATCTGTCGGCGGTTGAATGGCGTCCAGCCAAGGGCCATTTCACGCAACGCGGGCCCGCCACGATCTGGGCCAGAATGCGCTACCCGCTGGTGGCGGATGAGGAAACGGGGCCGCTGGAGCGGGTGCTTGCCATCGCGGACAGCGGTAACGGCGCGTCCAGCGAACTGGACCTGCACAGCTGGCACTTCATCAACCCCGAACTCACCGTCCACCTGCACCGTGAGGCGGTCGGCGAGTGGATCTGCCTGGACGCTCAGACCACGATCTCCACCGGGGGTGCGGGACTCGCCACGTCTACCCTGTCAGACTTGGACGGCCTGGTCGGAGTCGGCGCGCAGGCCCTGCTCGTGGCCCCCCGCCCGCCGGCCGCCGGCCGGTAAGAGGCGGGTGGTGAATGATCGCGTCCAGCGGGAGACTTAGCGGATGAGCAACGTGCCCACCGTGCGAGGCCCCCTCGACTCCGCCGAACTGGGGCGGACCTACACCCACGAGCACATCTTCACCCTCACCGCGGATGTCCAGCAGAACTACCCGGCCGAGTGGGGAAGCGAGGATGCGCGGATCGCCGATGCGGTCACCCAGTTGCGGGCACTCTCCGCCCAGGGAATCCAGACCATCGTCGACCCCACCGTGGTCGGGCTCGGCCGCAACATCCCGCGTATCCAGCGCGTCGCCGCGCAGGTCCCGGACCTGAACATCATCGTCTCGACCGGGGTCTACACCTACGACACCGTGCCGTCCTTCTTCCTCCACCGCGGCCCGGCCCTGGAAGCCGCCCTGGGCACGCCAGTGCCCGACCCGATGGTGGACATGTTCGTCACCGATATCACCGAGGGGATCGCCGGCACCGGTGTCCGGGCGGGCATGCTCAAATGCGCCATCGACGAACAGGGCATGACACCGGGGGTGGAGCGCGTCATGCGGGCGGTCGCCAGCGCGCACCATCAGACGGGCGCGCCGATCACCGTGCACACTCATCCCCGGTCCCGGACCGGGCTGGAGGTCAGGCGGGTGCTGTGCGACGAGGAAGGCGTGGCCCCGCACCGGGTCCTGCTCTCCCACAGCGGCGACACCACAGACTGCGATCACCTCGCCAGACTCGCGGACGCTGGCTTCCTGCTGGGCATGGACAGGTTCGGGATCAACCTGGAGACCACATTCGAGAAGCGGGCGGACACGCTGGTGGAGATGTGCCGGCGTGGCCATGCGGCCAGCATGGTGCTGTCGCAGGACGCGTCCTGCTACATCGACTGGATCGACCCGGCGGTCCTGCCGTTCCTGCCGCAGTGGAACTACCTGCACATCGGCAACGAGGTGCTGCCCTACGCCATCGAGCGGGGCGTGACCCAGGAGCAGATCACCACCATGCTGGTGGCCAACCCGCGCCGCTTCTTCGAGACCGCCGGGTGGCCGGCATGAACGGGCCCGCCAGCAGTGACGACGGCGAGACCGCCGGGGTCCTGTTCCCGGTGGCGGCAGACGGGCGCCGGAGCACCTCGGCGCTCGGCCGGGCCGTGGTGGCCGATGCCATGCGCCGGGTGGACCCGGCCGGCGCGCTCGGCGCTGAGCAGGAGACCAACTGGCGCACGGGCTACCTGACGCATTTCCGGCGGCTCATCGAGGCGGGCCTGGCCGCCAAGGAAGCGGCGCTGTCGATCGCCGGTGAGGGACTCGGCTCGCTGCACGGCCGGATGCGGGCCGTGGCCGCCCCTGGCGGACCGGAGACGGAGCTGAGCGCGCTGGTCACGGCTCCGGCGCAGCGCGCGTTCGGCAGCGCGGAAGTGACCGGCACGAGGGTGGCGGAGAGCGCGCTGTCGCTGCCCTACCACGGTCAACTGCTGCGAGGCGCTGAGCTGGCCCGCCGGCTGGACAGCTGGGTGGAGGCGGGTGTCATCGAGCCGACCTGCGCGGAGGCGGTGCGGACGGTCGCGGCTCACCCCGACTGGCTGTCGCTGACCGGGCAGACGGTGGTGGTGCTCGGGGCGGGCGCGGAGATCGGCCCGCTTCCCGTGCTGCTGCGCTGGGGCGTCCGCGTGGCGGGCGTCGACCTGCCCCAGCCACACCTGTGGGAGCGCATCGCGGCGACGGTGCGGGAGGGCGCGGGGTCGCTGCTGGTGCCGGTCAGCCAGGAGCCGGATGGTTCCGGGACTGATGCGCTGGACGCGATGGCCGCGGGCCGGGCCGGGCTCGACCTTGCCCGCGACGTGCCGGCTCTCGCCGACTGGATCGCCGGCCTGGACGGCCCGGTCACACTCGGGAACTACGTGTACGCCGACGGCGCCGCCAACGTCCGTGTGTGTGCCGCCGCGGATGCGCTCACGCAACGGCTGCAGGCGGCGCGGGACGATCTCGCGCTGGCGTTCCTGGCGACTCCGACCGACGTGTTCGCGGTGCCGGCCGGCGCGGTCGCGCAGTCGGTGCACGCCTACGAGACCCGCTCCAGGTTCGGCAAGCTTGCCGGCCGGCCGCTGCGCACCGTATCCGGGGGCCGGCTGCTGCGCCGCGCGTACGTGCCCGGCGCCGATCCCGGTATCAACGACAGCCTGGTAGCCCAGCAAGGCCCCAACTACGCACTGGCCAAACGGCTGCAGCGGTGGCGGGCCAGCGCCGCCCGGGCCGGCGGGACCACGGTGTCGCTGAACGTCGCACCGCCCACCCGCACCCGGTCGGTCATCAAGAACCGGGCGCTGGCGGCTGCCTACGCGGGCGCGCACCGGTTCGGCGCCGAGGTGTTCGAGCCGGAGACCACCAGGGTGCTGATGGCGGCACTGCTCGTCCACGACCTGCACACCGGTGGCGGGCCGGCGCACGCCCATCCCTGGCAGGACGAGGCGTATGCGGCCGCGCACGGGGGCCTGTGGCGGATCGCCTATGCACCGCGCAGCGCCCTCGGGCTGGCGGCGCTGCTGGGTTACGGCGCCGCGCGGGCCTGACCGCGGGATCTGCGAACGGGCGGCGCCGCGGCACGTCAGGGCGTTTCTCCCCGCGCCGGTTCGCAGATCACGATGATGGTTTCCCCGGCCGTCGATGTCTGGGTGATCCGCAGGTCGGCGGCATGTCCCGGGTCGGGGAACAGGCGCTTTCCGGCGCCCAGGATGACCGGGAAGACCATGAGCCGGTACTCGTCGACGAGATCGTGCTGGATCAGGGTCTGCACGAGGCTGGCGCTGCCGGCGACCAGGATGTCGCCGTCGGTCTGCTCCTTGAGCCCGCGTACCGTGCCAGGAACGTCGCCGCGGATGACGGTCGAGTTGTTCCAGTCTGCCCGCTCCAGCGTGGTGGAGACGACGTACTTGGGCATGCTGTTCATCTTGCTGGCGAACCCGCCATCATCGTCCCTGGACGGCCATGCCGCCGCGAACCCCTGGTAGGTGACCCGGCCCAGCAGCAGCGCCCCAGCGGCCATCACCTCGTCGAGCTTGAACTTGTCCCCTCCGGGCCCGCGGCTGAACTTGAAGGCCCAGCCACCAGCCGCAAATCCCTCGGCTCCGCCTGGGTCCTCGAACACACCGTCGAGCGTGACGAACTCCGAGACAATGACCTTGCTCATTGCGCTCCTCCGGTCTCGATAGGGGCAGCCGGGCCGCGCTGGCTGGCTTCTACCTGTGTCTCGAACGGGCGGCCGCCAGATCGACAGCGTGGCAGGAATTCCTTGCCCCCGGCGGGCCCCGGGTCTGGTGACAGCAGGCGGCGGCTTGCAGCCAGGTTGCAGGTGCCGCCCGGGCCGGCCGCTAGGTCGCGTGCCCGGCCGGGATGGCAGTCAGCAGCAGGGTGGAGTCTTCCTCCGCCCGGACTGTATGCCGGGCCGAGGGGATGACCAGCATGTCGCCGGTGCGGGCTTGCCAGGAGTCGCCGTCCGCGGCCAGGGTGATCCGGCCGGAGATCACATACAAGGTCGCTTCGCCGGGGTTGTCGTGCTCGGCCAGGGTGGCACCGGTGAGCAGGGCGAGGATGGTCTGCCGCAGCGCGTGCTCGTGCCCGCCGACCACGGTCTCGGCCGCGCGTGATGCGGCTGACTGCCGGGCTGCGGCGAGCTGCTGGCGGGCGATCGCCTCGATCGAGAACTTCCGCACGATAGCTCCATTCGTCCGGTTGCTGTGCCGCCACCGGCGCCGGCTGGCCCGGTGCCCGTCTGGTATCCACCTACCCGCAATGACGGCCGCTAGCCGACCGGGAGTCAGCGATGGCCGGTCCGTGGCCAAGGTCCCTGCCATCCGGGGCCACCTGCCCCTGCCACGCCAGCCGTGACGGCAGCATTCTTCTGATGTGAACGTTCCCCTGGTGCGGAGCAGGCGAGGCCCCGCGTTATGCTGACCCGGCTGCTGCGCACCCGCCTGCGTCCCTACATCTCCCAGGTGGCTGTCGTGGTCACGCTGCTGGTGATCCAGACTGTCGGGAACCTGTACCTGCCCAATCTCAACGCCGACATCATCAACAACGGCGTCGTGAAGGGCAATGTCCGCTACATCTTCCAGACCGGTGCGCTCATGCTGGGCATCACCCTGGTTCTGGGCGCGGTCGCTGTGGTGGCCGTGTATTGGGCCGCACGCGTGTCGATGGGGGTAGGCGCGGATGTGCGCGCCGCGGTCTACGGGCGGGTGCAGGGTTTCTCCACCCGCGAGATGAACCACTTCGGCACCCCGTCGCTCATCACTCGCAATACCAACGACATCCAGCAGATCCAGCTGTTCCTGCAGATGGCTCTCACCCTCATGGTCATCGCCCCGATCATGTGCGTCGGCGGCATCATCATGGCAGTCAGGGAGGGCGCTGCGCTGTCACCGCTGCTGGCGGTGGCGGTGCCGGTCATGGCGCTGGTGATCGGCGCCATGCTGGTCCTGGTGGTTCCGCTGTTCCGGTCCATGCAGACCAAGATCGACCGCATCAACCAGGTACTGCGCGAGCAGATCACCGGCGTGCGGGTGATCCGGGCGTTCCTGCGGGTGCCATCGGAGCAGCGGCGGTTCCACGCGGCGAACGCCGATCTCACGGCCACCGCGCTGCGGGTCAACCGGCTCTTCGCCCTCGCCATACCGGCCCTGATGGCGATCATGAACCTGTCCAGCGTCGCGGTGCTCTGGTTCGGCGGGCGCCTGGTGAGTGAGGGGTCGATGCCGATCGGCAACCTCACCGCCTTCCTCACCTACATCATGCAGATCCTGGTAGCGGTGATGATGGCCGTGATGATGGTGATCCTGGTCCCGCGTGCCATGGCGAGCGCGGAGCGGATCAAGGAAGTGCTGGACGCGGTGCCATCGGTCAGCGACCCCGTGCATCCGGTCACCCCGGCCAGCGTCACGGGCGTGGTGGAGTTCCGCGACGTCACGTTCGGGTACCCCGGCAGCGAGCAGCCGGTCCTGCGCGACCTGGCGTTCACCCTCCGGCCTGGGCAGGCCTGCGCCGTCATTGGCGGCACCGGGAGCGGTAAAAGCACACTGCTCAACCTCATCCCCAGGTTCTTCGATGCGACCGGCGGCACGGTGCTGGTGAACGGGACCGACGTGCGGGACCAGGAACTGGAACAGCTGTGGGACTCGATCGGGCTCGTCCAGCAGCGGGCGTTCCTGTTCAGCGGCACCGTGGCGAGCAACCTCCGGTTCGGCCGGCCGGAGGCGACGGAGGCGGAGTTGTGGCATGCGCTCACCGTGGCGCAGGCACGTGACTTCGTGGCCAGCATGCCCGGGCGGCTCGATGCCCCTATCGACCAGGGTGGGACGAATGTGTCGGGCGGGCAGCGGCAGCGGCTGTCGATCGCCCGCGCGCTGGTGAAGCGCCCCCGGCTGTACCTGTTCGACGACTGCTTCTCGGCGCTCGATGCGGCGACCGACGCGAGACTGCGCACAGCACTGCGGGCGGACACCCGGGACGCCACTGTGGTCATCGTCGCCCAGCGGGTGAGCACGATCATGCACGCTGACCAGATCATCATGCTCGACGAGGGCCGGATCGCCGGTATCGGCACCCATCAGCAGCTGCTGGCGACCTGCGGCCCCTACCAGGAGATCGTCACCTCGCAGCTGGGCGAGGGGGTGGCGGCGTGATCGGCGGGGGCGGGCGCGTGCGCGCCATGGGCAGGGGCCCGATGGGCCCGGGCATGGGGATGCCCGCCGAACGCAGCAAGGACCTGCGCGGCACGGTCCGCAAGCTACTGGCCCGGCTCCGCCCGGAGCGGCTCAAGCTCATGACCGCGATCGGGCTGGGCGTGGTCTCGGTGGGGTTGCTGGTGACCGGCCCGAAGATCCTCGGCACCGCCACTAACGTTCTGTTCGACGGCATCGTCGGCAAGCGCCTGCCCGCGGGGATGACCCAGGCGCAGGCCGAGGCGCTGCTGCGGGCTCATGGCCAGGGGCAGCTGGCGGACATGCTGTCGGGGATGACCGTCACTCCGGGTATTGGCGTGGACATGGCCCAGTTCGGCCGGGTGCTCGGGCTGGCGGCCCTGGTCTACCTGCTCGGCGCGGTCTTCACCTGGGGGCAGGGCTACCTCATGGCTGGGATTACCCAGCGCGCCATGTACGGGCTGCGGCGTGAGGTGGAGGAGAAGCTGGCCCGGCTTCCGTTGCGGTACTTCGACAGCCATCCGCACGGGGACATCCTGAGCCGGGTCACCAACGACATCGACAACCTCTCCACCACCTTGCAGCAGGGATTCAGCCAGCTGCTGACCTCGGTGCTGACGATCTTCGGCGTCCTGGGGATGATGTTCTGGATCTCGCCGCTGCTGGCGGCTGTCTCGCTGGTCACGATCCCGCTCGCGGTCGGGATCACGTTCGTCATCGCGCGGCGGTCGCAGACCCAGTTCGCGCACCAGTGGGACCGGACCGGCACCCTGAACGGGCTGGTCGAGGAGACCCACACCGGGCACGCCCTGGTGCAGGTCTTCGGCCGCCGCAAGCCGATGGTCGAGGAGTTCGGCCGCCAGAACAAGCGGCTGTATGACGCGAGCTTCCGTGCCCAGTTCCTGTCGGGGGTCATCCAGCCGTCGGTGCAGTTCCTGGGCAACCTCAACTATGTGGTGATCGCGGTGCTCGGCGGCTGGCGGGTGGCCACAGGCGCGATATCCCTGGGCGACGTGCAGGCGTTCATCCAGTACTCGCGGCAGTTCACCATGCCGATCACCCAGATCGCCGCCCAGATGACCATGCTCCAGTCGGGCCTGGCCTCGGCCGAGCGCGTGTTCGAGTTCCTCGCCGCCCTGGAGGAGGCAGCCGAGCCAGGCGCGGCCGCCGTTCCCGCCGGGATGGCCGCGGTGGCCCCCGCGGCCCCCGCACCGGTAGCCGGGCGGGTCCAGCTGGAGCACGTGTCGTTCCGTTACGACCCGGACACCCCGCTGATCGAGGACTTCTCACTGACCGCCGAGCCCGGCCAGACAGTCGCGATCGTGGGCCCCACAGGCGCCGGCAAGACCACCGTGGTGAACCTGCTCATGCGGTTCTATGAGATCGACGCCGGGCGGATCCTGCTCGACGGCACCGACTACCGTGATCTGACCAGGGACCGGGTGCGAGGCTGCTTCGGGATGGTGCTGCAGGACACCTGGCTGTTCGCCGGCCCCATCCGGGACAATATCGCCTACGGGAAGGAGGGCGCGACGGACGAGGAGATCGTGGCCGCCGCCCGGGCCGCGTACGTCGATCACTTCGTGCGCACCCTGCCCGACGGCTACCGCACCCTCCTCGACGAGGACGCCTCGAACATCTCCGCCGGGCAGCGTCAGCTGCTGACGATCGCGCGGGCCTTCCTCGCCAACCCGGGCATCCTCATCCTTGACGAGGCGACCAGCAACGTCGATACCCGCACCGAGGTTCTCATCCAGGAGGCGATGGCACGGCTGCGGCGGGGACGGACCAGCTTCGTGATCGCGCACCGGCTGTCCACCATCCGCAATGCCGACACCATCGTGGTCATGGATGGCGGCCGCATAGTCGAGCAGGGCAGCCACCGCGATCTGCTCCGCCGCCATGGCTTCTACTATGCGCTGTACAACAGCCAGTTCACTGAGGCCATGGCCGAAGCCAGCTGATCCCGCGCGGCGGTAGGCGCGGGTGGTGGCGGTTAGTCCCTGACCACCTTCAGCACCGGCCGCTTGGGCCCCCGCGCCAGGATGCGCATGATGCTGGCCCTGGTGATACCGGTGATCTGCTGGATCTGGTGGATGCGGACACCGGCCGTGAATGCTTCCCGGACAATCTCATCCCGCCGGGCGTTTTCGTCGGCCCAGCGGCGGAGCTTGTCCTCTGCTGCCGTAGCGGGCGAATGTGCCATGGGTGAACGCTAGTGGAACCCGCCCGCCGATCCTGGCAAATCGGCCTTGCGGGCGATGGCGTGCCGGCGCCCGCCGGGCCAGGATCAGAGCACGTAGGGTTGTGAGCCGAGCCAGGAGGGACATCATGCCCGCGCAGCGTGCCAGCCATCCGGTCTTCGCCCGCTACTACGCGCGGGTCAGCCTGGCGATGGACAAAGGCGGGATGGCGGCGCACCGGCGGCAGCTCCTGGCGGGCCTGGCCGGCCCGGTCATCGAGGTTGGCGCCGGGAACGGCCTGAACTTCGCTCACTACCCGGCCGACGTCACCCGGGTGCTGGCCATCGAGCCAGACCCCCACCTGCGGGAAATCGCCTCGCGCAATGCCGCGCAGGCCCCCGTTCCGGTCGGGGTCTGCGGCGGTGTCGCCGCCGGGCTCCCCGCTGATGACGGGACATTCGACGGCGCGGTGACCGCTTTCGTCCTGTGCAGTGTCCCTGATCAGCACGCCGCGCTCCGCGAGATCCACCGCGTCTTGCGGCCAGGCGGCGTACTGCACTTCCTGGAACATGTGCGCGCCAGCACCCCTGTGCTGCGGCGCGTTCAGCGTCTGGCCGACGTCACCATCTGGCCGGCCCTGGCCGGGGGCTGCCGTACCAGCCGCGACACCGCCGCGGCGATCCAGGCCGCCGGGTTCACGATCGGCCAGCTGGAGCCGTTCCGCTTTCCCGACCCGGGCCTGACCATGCCTGCCACACCGCACGTACGCGGAATTGCCACCCGCAACCCTTAGCCGGGACCGCTGCGGGCATGATCACTGGCGGTGCGGAACCGGGATCCGGCTGAGATCGTGGGCCACGATCAGCTGGCCAGAGAAGACCGCTGCCGCCTGGTCGGCGAACCGCTGGCTGTCGCTGCCGGCATAGCGCTGGGAGAAGTGGGTGAGCACCAGGAGCCGCACCTGTGACTCAGCGGCGATCCGTGCGGCCCCGGCGGCGGTCAGGTGACCGTACTCAGCCGCAAGTGGCGCGTCGTCCTGCAGGAACGTGGATTCGCAGACCAGCATGTCCGCTCCCTCGGCGAGCGCGAAGGCAGCGTCGCACAACCGGGTATCCATGATGAACGCGAATCGCTGCCCGCGCCGTGGCTCGCTTACCTCCTCCAGCGTGATCCGGCGTCCTTGGGCCGGCAGCCAGCCCTGCTGCTGAAGGCGCCCGATGTCGGGCCCGGTGATACCCAGCGAGGCGAGCCTTGCCGGGAGCATGCGCCGCCCGTCGGGCTCGGCCAGCCGGTACCCGACAGCGGGCACACTGTGCGACAGGCGTCGCGCCTCCAGCCGGAACGGGGGCGCCTCAGCTATCGTTCCGTCGCCCACCGGCCGTTCGCGCAGGGGGGTCACCTCATGGAAGAGGGCTGCGTGGCGCAGTCGCCGGAACGTCGCACCGGACTCGGCCGGGTAGCAGACGTTGACCACATGCGGGATCCGGTCGAGCGACAGCCGCTGCAGGACTCCTGGCAGCCCCAGGCAATGATCCCCGTGGAAATGGGTGAGGCAGATCCAGGTGATCCCGCTCGCCCGCACACCGGCGGACAGCATCTGGCGCTGAGTGCCCTCCCCCGGGTCGAACAGCAGCCCTTCGCTATCCCACCGCAGCAGGTATCCATTCTGGTTACGGCTGCGCGTCGGCGTCTGGCTCGCCGTACCCAGCACAACCAGTTCGCGGTCGGACACGGCATCAGACCCTACGCCCCGCCCGGCGCTCACATTGGCAGCCGCCGTCTCGCGGATGGAAGGGACCTTCGCCCCTGGTGAACAGTCCTGCCACGAGGGAAACTGATAGTAGGCCTGCGGGACGAGCGGAGGAGCTGATCGCGGTCTCCACCGGACGAGACTCCAGGGAGCATCCGCGGTCGGCTGAGAGGCTCGAAGGCGACTCCTAGCACCTGACCCGGGCAATGCCGGCGGAGGGAAATCGCCTCGCAGGTCTTTAGTGCGGGCCGGGTCTAGGCAGGCGCCGCCGAGAACATGGCCCAGACGACCTTCCCCCGGTCGCCGAGGGCATAGCCCCAGTTGTCACTGACCGCGTCGACGACGTACAGCCCGCGGCCGGTCTCGGCAAAGGGGCCGGGCTGCTGCGGTATGGGAGGCTCCCGGCTGGGGTCGGCGACAGCACACAGCACACACGGCCCGGGCTGCAGCAGGGCGAGCCGGATGGCCCTGCGGGGCCGGGCCTTGCTGGGTTCTGGCAGGGCATGACGCAGCGCATTGGTGAGCAGTTCCGACACAACGACCGCCATGTCCCCGGAGCGTTCCTGCATGCTCCACCGATGCAGGGTGGCGATGGCGAACTCGCGGGCTGCCGGGACCGCCCGGGGGGCATCCACGCTCGGTGTGCGGATGGCCACCCGCGGAAAGCAGGTCCACTCCGAGGGCGCCGGATTTGGCAGCAACGGCCAATTCCCGCTGGCCAGCGCCGCAGTCTCCAGGGCTGGGGTCAGCCATTGGAACACGCCACTGGCGCCCACGCCGTTAATGGCGCCCGCTGCCGGCATCAGGGGTTGCGTGATCATCGCCTTCCGGCCAATCGCCCTGAACGGGACACTTACCGTCATAGCCTCCTGTATGCACACAACTTTTGCAAGTGCTTCTGCACGAGCGTTCTGCACGTGCAGCTAATCGGGTCCCTCAGCCCCGTGGGCTGGCAGCCGGGGACCGCGAGGCGGCCGTCGGCGACGAAGTAGGGGACACCGGTTATGCCCAGTTCGCGGGCATGGCGTTCGTCGGCGCGCACGTCCTCGCCATGGGCATCCCCGGCCAGGATGGAGCGAGCCGCGTCGGGGTCCAGCCCGGCGTCTGCGGCGATCGCGGCCAGCGCCCCGGCATCGAAGATGGAGCGCTCACCGCCGAAATGCGCCCGGTACGCAGCTGCCAGAACGGCCTGCTGGCAGCCGCGATCGTGAGCGAAATGAGGCAGCCGGTGGGCGTCGAACGTGCTGCCGTGCGGCCGGCTGGCAGCGAAGGGCAGGTTCTCGGCTTCCGCTAGGCCGGCGATGCGCCGAAGCGGGACAGCGCCTGCACGAAGCGGGCCTGCCCCACGTAACACCACGGGCAGACGATGTCGCTCCAGATCTCCACCAGCACAATGCCTGATCATACGGGCCGTCAGGCAGCAACGCGGCGTCCCGCCGACGGGGACGGGTGTGCCCGGCATGGCAGTCTGGATGGATGCGATCCAGCTCCGAAGAGCTTGCGTGGGCGGCCGGTATCGTCGGTAGGCCGGTGCCGCCCACACCTCAGTACGCGTGGCCCTTGCTCGCGCATCAGGTGGGCGCCGGGCGCACCCCGGCAGCGTGATGTCAGGCATACCCGGGATGACAGGCCTGGCCGCAGGTGGCCGGAAAGCCCTGCTGCGCCGGGGGTTCGCCCTCGAATACGCCACGCTGGGCTGGAACCTGGCCGGAATCGTGGTGCTGGCCATCGCGGCCATATCTGCCCGGTCGGTCGCGCTGGCCGGGTTCGGCCTGGACTCGCTGATTGAGATCGGTGCGTCCACGGTGGTGATCTGGGAACTGTCGGGAACTGGCCAGCACCGCCAGCGGCGGGCGCTGCGGATGATCGGGTACGCCTTCGCCGCCCTGGCGGTCTATCTGCTGGGGCAATCCACCTTCGTGCTGGCCATCGGCTACCACCCGCGGCACTCGGCACTGGGCATCGCCTGGGCCGCGGTGACCGCGGCGGTGATGTTCGCGCTGGCGGCCGGGAAAGCCCGGACCGGCCGGGCACTGGACAACCCGGTGCTCAGGACCGAGGGCCGGGTCACCCTGATCGACGGGATCCTCGCCACCGCCGTTCTGCTCGGCCTGGTGCTCAACGCGGCACTGGGCTGGTGGTGGGCCGACCCTGCCGCCGGGTACGTGCTGGTCTACTACGCCGTCCGCGAGGCGCGGGAGATCTTCACCGGCTTGCGCCCACATTCACCCGGGGGAACCGCCCGGGCAGGGTGATGTCTGCCGGATCCGCCGGACGCAGGCTGATGGCTAGCGAAGGAGACAGCCAATGGCCGTGAAGAAGATCGAGCATCTCAGCCTGGAAGAACGCAGGGCACGTGGTAAGCAGGCCCGGGTTCGCGCGCCGCTGCCGGCGCACGGCGGGTGGGCGCCGGCGGCGGACCGTCCTGATCCGGTCAAGCTGCTCGAAGACCAGGACACCACCCGGGAGCCCGACCTGGTGCCGGTGCGGCATGGCCGGATGATGGTCTCGCCGTTCACGTTCTACCGGGGGTCGGCGAAGATCATGGCGGCCGACCTGGCCGGCACCCCCCGCGCTGGCCTGGATGTCCAGCTGTGCGGGGATGCCCACCTGTCGAACTTCGGCCTGTTCGCTTCCCCCGGGCGGGTGCTGCTGTTCGACGTCAACGATTTCGACGAGACGCTGCCGGGCCCCTTCGAGTACGACGTCAAGCGGCTGGTGGCGAGTTTCACGATCGCGGCCCGGCATAACGGCTTCGCCAAGGCGGATGTGCGGGCGGTGACGAAGGCCGCGGTGGCCGCCTACCGGGAGGCGATAGCCAGCTTCGCCGGGATGCGCACGCTGGACATCTGGTACGCGCGCCTGGCCGAGGATGAACTGCTGACCGCCACGCGCCAGGCGGCCAGGCAGGTGGAGAAGGAACGGGCAGCCAGGCAGGCGGCCAGGGGCAAGAAGACCGCGAAGGATCCACTGGAGACCAGGAAGCTGGAGAAGCGGGCCGTGAAGACCGCCCAGAAGGCACGCACCCGGGACAGCCTGCAGGCGCTGTCCAAGCTCGGGGAGATGGCCGGTGGCCGGTACCGGATCGTGAGCATGCCGCCGGTCGTGGTGCCGTTCCGCGACCTGACCACGATGTACGGGATCCCCCCGGACCAGCTCCAGGAAATGATCCACCACCAGTTCCGGGAGTACCGCGCGTCGTTGCAGGCCGACCGGCGGCAGCTACTGGAACGGTTCGAGATCGTGGACATGGCCCGCAAGGTCGTCGGGGTTGGCAGCGTCGGCACGCGTGCGTTCATCGCGCTGCTGCAGGGCCGTGACGAGGGTGATCCACTGTTCCTGCAGATCAAGGAGGCCACCGCCTCGGTGCTCGAAGACCACCTGCCCAGGAGCCGCTACCGCCAGCCGGGTGAGCGTGTCGTGCAGGGCCAGCGGCTGATGCAGGCCTCCAGTGACATCTTCCTGGGCTGGTCCAAGGGAGAGGAGGCCAACCGCTGGTTCTACTGGCGCCAGCTGCGCGACATGAAGGGATCGGTGCCGGTCGAGACGATGGTGCCCGAGAGCATGACGTTCTACGCCGGTATCTGCGGCTGGACGCTCGCCCGCGCGCACGCCCGGTCTGGCGATGCGGCCGCGATCGCCGCCTACCTCGGCACCAGTGACAAGTTCGACCAGGCGATCACCAGCTTCTCCGAGCGTTATGCCGGCCAGAACGAACGCGACTACCAGGCATTCTCCGACGCTGTCCACACCGGGCGGATCACCGCACTCGAAGGAGTCTGAGGGCGAGCGAGGGCGCGCCTGAGATCCCCATCGGAGGTTAGGGACATGGCCAGGAAGAACAGGGACAAGCAGCGCCACCACGGCGCCGGTGCCCAGGCGCCGGCGCGGCAGGAGGCGCAAGCCGGCCCGCCCCCGAAGATGGGCCGCAAGGAGTACGAGCGGGAGATGAGGATCCTGCACGGCGAACTCGTCGCCATGCAGGAGTGGGTCAAGGCGTCGGGAGCCAAGATCTGCATCGTGTTCGAGGGCCGCGACACCGCCGGGAAGGGAGGCACGATCAAGCGGATCACCGAGCGGGTGAGCCCACGCGTGTTCCGGGTCGTTGCCCTCCCGGCCCCGACCGAGCGCGAGAAGTCGCAGATGTACATACAGCGGTATATGACGCATTTTCCGGCCGCCGGCGAGGTGGTGATCTTCGACCGCAGCTGGTACAACCGGGCGGGTGTCGAGCGGGTGATGGGTTTCTGCACGCCGGAGGAGACTGAGCGGTTCCTCCAGCTGACGCCGGGGGCCGAGAAGGCCATGGCCGATTCCGGGATCCTGCTGCTGAAGTACTGGCTTGAGGTCAGCCCCGGTGAGCAGACCCGGCGCCTGGAGAGCCGCATCCACGACCCGCGGAAGGTCTGGAAGCTGTCGGACATGGACCTGGAGTCCTACAGCCGCTGGTACGACTACTCCAGAGCCAGGGACGCGATGTTCGCCGCGACCGACACCGCGTGGGCTCCCTGGTACGTCGCGCACACCGACGACAAGAGGCGCGGTCGGCTCAACGTCATCAGCCACCTGCTGAGCCAGGTCCCGTACAAGCCGCTCGAGCACGGGGACATCACGCTGCCCAAGCGGCAGGGTGCCCGCGGCTACGTGGAGCCGGATCTGCCCCTGCGGCACATCCCGACGCCGTTCTAGCCATATGTCCCGATCCACAGGACAGCCGCTGCACCGCTGCGCGGTTAGCCGCCGATCGCGCTCGCCACTGCCGACCGCGCCTGGCGTGCGGAGGGTGCAGCCAGCGCCAGCTGAGCCAGTTCCTCGCAGGTGGCAAGGGTCTGGCCGGCGAGTGCTGCCCGCACGTCGGCGATGCTCGCCGGGGCCATGGACAGGCTGGTGGCGCCCAGCCCGGTCAGCACCAGGGCGAGCAGCGGGTCACCCGCCATCTCGCCGCACACGCCGACCGGCTTGCCCCGGTCACGCCCGGCCGCCGCGGTCCCCGCGACGAGGTCGAGCAGCGCCGGCTGCCAGTAGTCGAGCAGGTCAGCCAGTCCGCCGGTCATCCGGTCAACTGCCAGGGTGTACTGGGCCAGGTCGTTGGTGCCCAGACTGGCGAAGTCGACGGCGTCGAGCACCTGCCCCGCCCGCACAGCGGCAGCGGGCACCTCGACCATGACACCCACGACGCCCAGCCCGTACTGCCGGGCCTGGGTGGTGAACCAGGCCGCCTCCTGCGCGGTGGCCACCATCGGGGCCATCACCCACACCTCAGCGCGAGTCCCGTCCGCTGCCTCGGCGACGGCCTGAAGCTGGGTCGCGAGCACCTCGGGGCGGGTGCGGGCAATCCGCAGCCCGCGTACACCCAGCGCGGGGTTGGGCTCCGCTTCCAGGCCAAGGAACGGCATCGGCTTGTCAGCCCCGGCGTCGAGGGTCCGCAGCACCACCCGCCGGCCGGGGAACGCTGTGAACACGTCCCGGTAGGCCTCGCGCTGCTCACTCAGGGTCGGGGCCTTGCCTTTGTCGAGGAAGAGGAACTCGGTGCGCAGCAGCCCGACGCCCTCGCTGTCGGCGGCGGCCGCTGCCGCGACATCACGTGTTGCGCCGAGGTTGAGCAGGAGTTTGACCGGGTGGCCGTCGGCGGTGCTGGCCGGGCCGGTGCTGCTGGCCAGCCGGGCGGCCCGGGCGGCCTGGCGGCGTTGGAACTCATCGAGCAGCCGCTGGCCCGGATCTATGACCACGCGCCCGGCCGCACCGTCCACGGCGACCGCCGCGCCGTCGGCGAGTTCGGCCGCGTCCACGCATGCCACCACCGCCGGGATGCCCAGCGACTTGGCGAGGATCGCCGTGTGGCTGGTCGGGCCGCCTTGCTCAGTGACGATGGCCAGCACCTGGGCCGGCTGGAGGGTGGCGGTGTCGGCAGGTGAGAGGTCACGGGCGACCAGAACGAACGGGTGACCCGGGTCCGGCACTCCCGGCATCGGCAGGCCAAGCAGGTGAGCGATGGTGCGGTCCCGCAGATCGTCCAGATCGGCCGCGCGATCAGCGAGGTAACCGCCGACAGCGGTCAGCGCCGCGCGGAACTCCTCGAAGGATCGCGCGACGGCTGCCGGGCCGCTGCGGCCGGCCTCGATGGCCTGAGCCACCTTGCCGGCCAGGACCGGATCGCGGGCCATCATCGCCTGCGCGAGCAGCACCTCGGCGGCGGGGCCGGACACCCGGGCGGCCCGTGCCTCCAGGCCGGCCGCGGTCGCCTCAAGCGCCGCCCGCGCCGCCGTGACCTCGGCGGCGGCCTCCTCGCTGGTGCGGGACACCTGGCCGCCGGCGGGCACCTCCGGCGGACGGGCCATCCGGGCGACGGGACCGGCGGCCGTGCCGGGGCTGACGCCGAGACCGGTGAGGGTGCGGGCCATCGCGCTCACCCCTCCGCGTCCAGGTCTTGAGCGACCAGGGCCGCGAGTTCGTCCAGCGCAGCCGGTGCGCCCGGGCCATCGGCGGTGAGGATCACCTCGTCACCGCCCCGGGCGTCCAGCCCGAGCACGGACAGGATGCTCCGGGCGTCAACCGGGTCCGCGCCGGGTTTCCCGATCGTGACCGGCACCGGCTGGCGTGCTGCGGCCTGGACGAACAGGGCCGCGGGCCGGGCGTGCAGGCCGACCTTCGAGCCGACGACGACATGGCGTTCAGGCATGGTGTCCTCCTGATCTGGGTCTTCAGTGGCGGGGGGGGGTTAGCTTGGCACGGGGGCGGGCGCGGCAGCCCCCGCGGGGGGGGGGGGGGGGGGGGGGGCGGGGGCCTCGGTGGCCGGGGGGCGCGGGGGGCTTGCGGGGATCGCGCCGGGCGCGGACAGGACCGCGGCGGCGGGGGAGGGGGCGGCGGCCAACGCCCGGGGCACG
>OFHK01000240.1_pt1 | contig 17479 bp, 16 predicted proteins | sample 1521951 | NCBI WGS metagenome assembly OFHK01 (sample SAMEA2468436, study PRJEB22500) | soil metagenome | biome: Glassland; feature: Farmland; material: Clay | place: Australia | collected 2013-01-31 | depth 0.55 m
TCGTGGGATAGGCCAGCTCGCCGAGCGGGCGGACCGGTTTTGCGACTTAGAGAGGTATCGGATTCGCAACAGCCGCTAGGGTCGGCTCAGGTAGAGCATCACCAGTTGCCCGTTGGCCAATTCGTCGTCGGTGCAAGCGGCGAGCGTGGCGTTGAAGCGGATGCGCCTGATCTCGAATCCGTCGGCGTGAATGCGATCGAGGAACGCGCGCGGGTCGCGGCCTTTTCCCCGTATCTGCGTGGGATCGAACGCGAGCAGAATGCGCAGACGCGGGCTGCGCTCGATGATCCGGCGCATGCCATCCCAGATGAGCGGCTCGGAGCCCTCGGCGTCGATTTTCATGACATCGACCGGCGAATCGATGAGTTCGTCGAGCGGAGCGGCGTCGACGGTGAGCACCTGACCGGGAAGGTCGGGCGAGGCATCGGTGAGCACGCTGTGGCCGCCGAGGTTCGTGGGATTCTGCCAGAGGCGGACCTGTGCGCGGCGGTCGAACGCGGCCATGCGCAGGGCTTTCGTGCGCGGCGTGAAGCCGTTCACGTCGAGGTTCCATTCGAGGAGCTGGAAATTGCGGGGCTCCGGCTCGAAGGCCCACACGAAACCGTTCGGGCCCACGCGTTCGGCGAGCAGCAGCGAGAAGTAGCCCATGTTGGCGCCGACGTCGACGACGCGCATGCCGGGCTGGACGAGAGAGAAGAGCAGGCGGGTGATGTCGGGCTCCCAGCCGCCTTCGGTGAGCAGGTGGACGGAGATGGCCTTGTCGCGCGTATCCACGTACATCTTGTAGCGATCGAGGGCCCAGGTGAGCGCGACGTTGTCGCCGACGTAGACGGCGAAATGCTGGTGAACGCGTTCGGCTGTGAGCAGGCGCTGCTCAATGGCGAGCAGGCGTTCGGTGAGACGCTGGTTGATCTCCGCCTGACCGCCGACGTTCGCGATCAGTTGCGCGGCGATGGTCCCCACCGCATCGAGATCGCGCCGGCACTCGGCCAGGCGCTCGGCGACGGGCGCTTCGGCGGCAAGCGGTTCGGCGACCGCGGCGAGCGTGCTTTCCTTCGTTTTCATTTTGTTCATCGCTCCTTGTTCCTTTCGCGTTTCCTTCCGGTGGACGATCGCGCCGGTGGACCCGGCCGCGACCGCGATTCGCGCGTCAGCCGCGGCGCAGATAGAGCATCGCGAGCGGACCGCCGGTGAGTTCCGTATCGGAAAGCGTTTCGAGTTCGGCGTCGGCGCGAATGCGCGCGATCGAAAATCCATCGCCGCGAATGCGGGCGAGGAATGCCAGCGGATCGCGATGCTTCGACGCGATGAACCGGGCGTCGAATTCCATCACGATTTCGAGCTGCGGACTTTCGGCCAGCAGGCGGCTCATCCCGTCCCAGATGAAGGCCTCGGAGCCCTCGGCGTCGATCTTCATCAGATCGAGCGGGCCGTTGATGCAATCGTCGAGCGGGGCGGCATCGACGGTGAGAAACGCGCCGGGCGCGGCCGTTGCTCCTTCCGGGAGAACGCTGTGGCCGCCCAGGTTCATGGTCTCCTGCGAGAGGCGGACCTGGGCGCGGCGGTCGAAGGCGGCAAGGCGAAAGGCTTTCGAGCGCGGCGTGAAACCGTTGGCGTCGAGATTCCACTCGAGCAGGCGGAAATTTTGGGGATCGGGCTCGAACGCCCAGACGCGGCCCGCGGGACCGACGCGATCGGCGAACAGGAGCGAGTAGAAGCCCATGTTGGCGCCGACGTCGGCGACGTGCATGCCGGGCTTCACGCGGCGCTCGAGGAATGTGGTGATCCAGGGCTCCCAGCGGCCTTCGGTGAGCAGGTGAACCGAGATGGCCTTGTCGCGCGTATCGACGTACATCTTGAATCCGGCGAGCACGGTGGTCAGCGCGAGTCCGTCGTCGAGATAGACGGCCGTGCGGCGGTTGGGCGCGCGGTGCGGGCCCAGAATCTCCTCGATCGGCAGGATGCGTTCGGGGAACGGAACGCCGGCAGGCCGGGCGGCGGTGACGGGCTCGCGTGTGGCTGCCTGTTTCTCGCTTGTGGGCTGCATCAGTCTGTTTTCTCCCTTGCGTTGCGCGGCGCCTGCGAAGGCCGGCGCGCGGAATCGTTTTTCATCCGGCGATAACCGGATGGACGGTGCGCGCCGGGGACACGGCGTCGAGCTGGCGAACGAACTCCTCGGCGAAGAGCGCGGCGATGCGCCGGCCATCCCATTTCTCGACCATGTCGCGGCGTCCCTTGCGGGCGCGGGCGGCGGCTTCCTCGCGGCGCGTCGAGACACGGCGCATCAACTGGCGCAGATGCTCGACGCTCGGCTCGGCCCACCGGTGGCCGGCGAAGATTTCGAGGTCGAGATTCGGCGGCGTGGGCAGGATGTCCTCGACGTCGATCAGGTGGCTGTTCGTGTCGTCGAGGAAGTCGAGCTGGCCGCCCCAGCGCGTCGCGATCACCGGCCGCTCGCAGGCCAGCGCCTCGCCGTAGGGCCTTCCCCACCCTTCCCCGCGCGTCGGAAGCACGAAAGCGTCGGCCGAGGCATAGAGGCGCGGAAAGTCGGCCCGGGGAATCAGGCCGTTCAGCAGGATGATCGGAGCGACGTTTTCGAGCGCGACGCCGAGTTCGCGTTCGAGAAAGAAAGCGAGCGTCGATTCGATGTCGAGCCAGGGCTGATTGATGGTGGTGACCTTGAGAACCAGCGCGACGTCCTCGTCAGCGCGGAACTCGGCGGCAAAGGCGCGCAGCAGCACGTCGTATCCCTTGCGTTGCTGCCAGTCGAAAACCGATAGGAAGGTGAACGCGCGGCGCTCGGGAATTTCGAGCGGGGCGAGGCCGGGCCGGAAGAGTTCGGTGTCGATGCCTTCGGGCATCACGCGCAATTTGCGCTCGTTGACGCCGGCGCGGGAGAAGGTCTCGCGGTTGAATTCGCTCGGCACCCAGATTTCGTCGAATTCCCCGCATCGCTCGGCCCAGCCGTCCGGGATGCGATCGGTTTCGAACGTGGTGCGGCCGATATTGCGCAGGCCCGCGATTTCGGTGCTGAAAGCGTTGCCGGGAACGCACTGATAGAAGATGCCGCGGCCGGGATCGACGCGCGCCTGCTGCATCGCCGCGAGCCGGCGGCGCATTTCGGCCGGAAGGAGCTTGCTCGTATCGCTCTGATGGCCCTCTGCCAGCAGTTGCACCGGCACGCCGCGACGCGCGAGCTCCAGCAGCGCGAGCAGGTTTTCATCCGCGTAGCCGCTGGCGCCATAGACGGGCGCTCGATAGAGGATTCCGCCCGGCGGCACGCTGTTTTCTCTCTGCTGGCTCATCTTGATCTCAGAAATCTCTTATCGGCGCGCGAGCCGATTCCCTTCGCTGGAACGAGCCGGAAGAGTTTGCCGCGCCGTCGCGGCAAGAGTTGCCGGAAAGCCGCGATTTGGAGCGTCATTTTCAAATTCCCGCAGGTAGTACAGGCAATCGCGATGCCAAAGTCCGCGGACCGGTCTGTGCGCAAGCGGAACAGATGTGAGGCCTCGCGGCGGCGCTTCGCCGTCGATTCAACTCCGCGGGGCTTCCTGCCGATGACTGTGGATGGAGTCGACGGGGTCAGGACGCCGGCGATGGGCGCCCGACCCTCGGGAACTGGGAGTGTCATGATTCGCCTGACCCGGCTGAACAAGCAGCCGATTGGGGTCAATTCCGATCTCGTCAAGTTCGTCGAGAATTCCCCGGACACACTGATCACGCTGATCACCGGCGAGAAAATTCTGGTGCGGGAGAGCTACGACGAAATCGTCGCGCTGATGGTGGCTTTCCGGCGGCGCGTGCTGGCCGGCGTGGACCCGAACGTTTACGCGAGCAACGGGCCGAGCAATGAAGCGCTGCGGCGGGCGGGAGCGGCTTCGCCGCGGGGGGTGCGCCCGGTGGGGGGGGGCGGCGCGCGGGCGTGGGCGCCGCCGCCCGATGTAGCCGAGGGGGGAGGCTGTTGGGCAGGGGCAGCCTAGGAGGAATGCTGGGGGGGGTGGGCGGGATCGCGGCGGGTTTCCTGTTGGATGGCGGCACCATCGGCCAGCTCAGGCAGCCGACCGCCGCGATGATCGTTTTCGGCGGAACGCTGGGCGCGGTCATGCTGCAGTTTCCGCTGCCGATCGTGATGCTGGCGTTCGGCAGCCTGATGAACATTTTCGTCGAGCGGGGAAATAAGGCCGGCGCGACGATCGCTCAACTGGTGGGCTACGCGCACAAGGCGCGCAAGGACGGCGTCGTATCGCTCGACTCGGAACTCGAGCAAATTCAGGAACCGTTCCTGAAAAAATCGCTGATGCTGGCCGTCGACGGAACCGAGCCCGAGGAACTGCGGAAGATGATGGAGCTGGTGATGGAGAACCAGGCCGAGCGGGAGGAGAACATCCCGAAAGTGTACGAATCGGCGGGAGGGTTTTCGCCGACGATCGGCATCATCGGCGCGGTGCTCGGACTGATCCAGGTGATGGGGCATCTTTCCGATATTCAGGAAGTGGGACGCGGAATCGCCGTGGCTTTCGTCGCGACGATTTACGGCGTGGCGCTGGCGAACCTGTTTTGCCTGCCGGCGGCGGGAAAGCTGCGGATCCGGCTGCGGGAGGGGCAGATACAGCGGGAAATCATGCTGGAGGGAGTGATCTCCATTCTGGAAGGGATGAACCCGCGGATGCTGGAGACGAAGCTCCAGGGATTCCTGTCCGAAGCGACGCAGGCGAAGGCACAGGGCGATGGCGCGTAAGAAGAGGCACGCGGAACACGTGAATCACGAGCGTTGGCTGGTTTCCTACGCCGACTTCATCACGCTGCTATTCGCCTTTTTCGTGGTGCTGTTTTCCTCCTCGCAGGTGGATCACCGCAAGATCAGCGCGATGTCAAAAGCGATCCAGTCGGCCTTTCAGCAACTGGGCATTTTCGACACCGCCTACAAGCAGCCGCCGCTCGAACAGGGCGGATCGATGCCGGTGGACCAGAAGCGGCTGGTGAACTCGCACGTCGCTCCCGAGCAGATGTTCGGAGCGATGGCGGCGGCTTCCTGGAGCCTGAGCACGCAGAAATCGATGGAGGATATCCGCAAGGCGCTCGAGAAGGACCTGGCGCCGGAGATTCGCCGGCACGTGGTGGCGATCGGCGCGCGGCCCGATGGACTCGTCATCAGCCTCCGCGAAATCGGATTTTACGCGAGCGGCTCGGCGGCGTTGAAGACATCTTCCCTGCCGGCCGTTCAGCGAATCGCGATGGTGCTGCTCGACCGGCCCGAGGACATTCGCCTCGAGGGCCACACCGACAACGTCCCGATCCACGACGCCGAGTTCGCCTCGAACTGGGAGCTGTCTTCGGCGCGGGCGACCGGGATGATTCAGCTGTTCATCACGAAATTCAGTTTCCCGCCGGCGCGGCTCTCGGCGGCGGGCTACGCGCAATATCACCCGGTGGCCACGAACGCGACGGCCGCGGGCCGCGCGCGGAACCGGCGCGTGGACATTGTGGTGCTGGCGCCGCGAGCGCCGGTTCCGCTGTCTTCTTCGCCCTTGGAGGCCGTGGCGAACCGGGCGCCCCCGGCGGCGGCGCAAGCGGCCGGGAGCGCGGCAAATGGCGCGATGGCGGTTCGGCCCGATTTACCGAGTGCTGCCGCAGCCGGCGGCCCAAAAGCCGGAGCGGTTCCCGTGCCGGCAACGGTTAAATCGACGGCCGCAGGCGGGTAACGGCAGCGATGAGCCGCAATATGGAATTTGGGGCCGCGTTCCGTGCCGCCGCGCCGGAAACGGAAGAGAACGCGAGATTGACGCCGGAAACGGGACGACGGGGACTCAGCCGGTTGCACGGATGGGGTGGGCCGGCGCGAGAGGCAACGATTCCGGGTGTCGCCAAATTCGTCCGGGCGGTGGATTCTCTCGATTGGTCCGCTGTCCGGCTCCAGGCAGTTCGAGCGTTGCTGCGGGCGCTCGAGGAGCCGGGCAATCGCGAGCCAGCCGTGAGCCGAGGATGCGAATGCGTGACTTTCCCGCTCTCCACGCGCATTCCCCGCGGCCTGATCTGCGGCGCGTCGGCTCCGATGTCGAGAGAATCCCGCCCGGCGAACGAAGTCCGGAGAACGGAAGCCATCGCGATCCGGTGGCGAGCCGAAGAAAAAGTTTGTGAGTTTGTGTGGCAACTGGCGGATGCGAGCCGGGCAAATCTCCCCCTCCGCCCGCCGCGTCCACACAGCACGGAACGCCCCGCATTTGGAATGGCGTCGGAGCGGGACTGGCTCATCCGCTTTCCCTGCCGGTGACGCAAGGGAAAGCCGCGCGGCGACGAAGGACGGAGTTGCCACACTTGTTCTTGTGCCGGAACCGCTCGTTTGAATTGTTCCGCCGGCGAGCGGGGCCGGCCTCGGGCAGAGGTGGAGGAAAAACGCGCTCGGCGCAGGACTTGGCGCGCGGACAGCGCGGCTGGTGAAGCGGCAGACGGCGCATGCTGGCCGGGCGACCGGCGGCAGGGCGGCAGGCCGGCGCGGCGCCAACTGCGAAAACACGCCTGACCGCCGAGCGCTCCACCGCCCGCCAACAAGGCTTCGGCATTGCCGCGTCGCCGCGCGAGAGCGGGAACGTTGGCCGCGCGGCCGGCCGAGGGGAACGGAACGCCGCGGACTCACGGAAGAATGACGGAAGAAAAAATGGAAGGAAGGTCGACCGGGATGAAATGTTCGTTGAACATCGAACCTTCGCTGGCACTGGGCGGCACGACGGAAGAGGAATGGCCGGAGAGGCTGGAAACGGCTGCCGCGGAAGTGTTGGCTGAATTCTCCGGCGGACCGGCTCCGGCGAACAACGAGGAATCGTGCGGCGAAGTGGGCGCCACGGTCGGTCTGGCCGGGTCGGCGTGGGGCACGCTCAGCGTTTCTTGTTCGCCCGCGGTGGCGCGAAGGCTCGCCTGCCGGATGCTCGGACTTCCACGCCCGAGCGAGGAACAGATTTCCTTCGCCTTGGGAGAAATCGCGTGCCGGGTCGCGCGCAGGATTCGCGCTCGATACATCCGGCCTGCCGAGGAATGTCTGCTGTCGCCGCCGTCCATCGTCACAGCCAATGAGGGCGAAGACGAATGGTGGGGGAACCGGGAGAGCCACCTGGGCGCGGTGGGGTTTGAAGGGTTTCCGGTTTGGGTACGGTTTTCGCTGGAGCTGTGAAGAGGCGAATTTCAGATTTGAAATTTGAGATTTCAGATTTGAGAGGGACGCTGCGGGGCGCCGGTCAGATTTGAGATTTCAGATTTGAAACGAACGCTGCGGGCGCGGGGCGGAAAGAGGAAAGGTTTTGTAAACGAATTGGGTTCTGCCGGCCGTCCCGCCTGGCAGGAGCCGGTCGGGCGGCGTCGTTGGCGATTTCGATCGCCGGACGCCGCCCGGCCGGTGAAGTTGTCGCGGATTGGCGCTGAGCGGCGATGAGGCTGAACTTCGATGCGCCAGGCGTTGGTGGCGCTGAACGCCGGCTGCGCTGGATTTCGATGCGGAGGTTGGGCGGGTCAGTGGTAGCCTAGCGGGTCGCGGACTACGCCGTATTGCGCGCCCCAGGCATCGGTCATCTTGCTGCGGATCTCCCACAGATCGGGGAAAAAGCGGACGCGCATTCCCTCGTTCAGGATTTCGACCGAGCGGCCCTTGAGCGATTTCGCGCCCAGGCCGATCGTGCGCTGGATCAGCTGCATGTGGCAGAAACGGAACCGCTGGAACAGCTCGTCGAATTCCGCCATCGCCTCGGCGATCACGTAGGCTTCCCCGTGGTTATATTCGGTGTTGTAGATTTTCTCGATCGTGAGGTTGTGCGGATCGAGGTAGTTCTCGCGGAACGATTGCCAGAGATGGGCGGGCATGCGCAGCAGCGTGCGCCAGCCGGGCGACTCCTGGCCGCTGCCGTTGCCGAGGCGCGTTCGGATTTCCTGGTATTCCTTGGGCGACATCGTCTCGAGCAGATCGAGTTGCTGGACGAGCAGGCGCTGCGCCGTGTGGCCGCGGCGGAACAGGGTGAGGACGCGCGGGGTGTCCTTGCGCTGGAGAGAATCGTCGACGTCGAGCAGCGTGTAGCCGATCAGCTTCATCCACAGTTCCTCGATCTGGTGGACGATCTGGAACTGCAACTCGTCTCCGTTGCAGAGATCGTGAAAACCCTTCTGGCAGGAGAGCAGCGCGCGCGTGTTCAGATAGATTTCGTAATCGAGCGTGCCCTCGCCGTTCATGATCGAATAAAAAAATTCGCGGTCCATTGGCGGCCACCTCGCTTCTTGCCTCCCATTCTAGTCCGGATTTTGCATAGCTGGTGCGCGTGCATGTAGGAACGGGATTGGCGGGACCAGGTGGCGCGGGCACTCTTGCCCGCGCGCTTTTCCCCCGGCTAGCTTTCGGATACTTGCTTGAAATAAGGCCTGGTCGGCATCTCATGAACACAGGCCCACGGTCGGGGAAACGCGGACCGTGGCTACCACGGCGCAGGCCACGGAGAATGAGCATGGGGTTTGCGGTAGCTGGCGCGGGTGCATGTAGCGGCGGGATCCTTCGCTTCGCTCGGGATGACAAATTTACGATGATCGTGGATTCCTGGTTAGAGTCGCCGAAACGGTGCGCCGAAGGATGGGTGAAAAATTAGGCTTGACAAGTTTGACGCACTGTTACAGGATGTAACGCTACAATGGATCGCAGAAAAAAATCCGGACCACCCAAAGGGCTCGGCCAGCTCGAACAGGCCGTGCTGGAGACACTCTGGCAGTCGGGCATTTCGACCGCCGAGGAATGCCGCGAAGCGCTCATGGCTACGCATCCGATGAAGGATTCGACCGTGAGGACGGTGCTGAGGCGGCTGGAAGAAAAAGGATACCTGACGCACGAAGTGCGCGGGCGCACCTACGTCTACCGGCCGTCGGAAGAGCGGCAAAGCGTGGCGGCGCGCGCGGCGAAACAACTGGTGGACCGTTTCTGCGGCGGGTCGGTGGAGCAGTTGCTGGTAGGAATGGTGGACAACGAAGTACTCGATCCCGAAGAGCTGGAGCGACTGGCGCGGCGGATCGCACAGCGGAAGGAGCAGAGGTCATGAGCCTGCCCTTGGCGCACGGATTCGATTCAACTCTCCTGCATTACGTGCTGGTGCCCGCGGCGCGGGCGCTGGCGCTTGGGGGAGCGGTGTGGCTGCTGCTGGCGGCGTTCCGGGTGCGGGACGTCGGCTTCCGGCTGGCGGCCTGGACGGCGGTACTCTACGCGGCGCTGGCGATGCCCTTCCTCGGGCGGGTGATGCCGGAGATTCCGGTATTGCTTCCGGCCGTGCGGAGCGCGCAGCCCGCGGGGATGGCGCAACCGCCCGTCGTAACGCAGGCGACGGCGACGAACTATGCCGCGGCATTGCCCGCCCGCAGCCAGGCTGAGACCGCATACGCGAACGCGCCCGTGGCCGGCGAATTGCCGGCGATGGAAGCGAGCGAGGCGACGAGCAATATTTCCGTGGCTCCCCCGGCGGCCAGCGCGAGCCTGCCGAAACCCGTATCGATTTCCTGGCCCACCGTGACCGCTGGCATTTACGGGCTGATCGCGGCTTTCCTGCTGGGGCGGCTGGCCCTCGGCGTGGTGCTGAGCCGGAAAGTTGCGCGCGAAGCGATTGAAATCGGGGACGAACGCCTCGCCCGGCTGCTTGCCCGAGAAGCGCGCAGGATCGGGCTCGGGAAAGTGCCGCGACTGGTGGAATCGGCGGCGCTGTCGATCCCGGCGGCGATGGGCGTGTTGCGGCCGGTGGTGCTGCTGCCACACGGCTGGGAGGAGTGGAGCGATTCGCAGATCGAGGCGGTTCTGGCGCACGAGCTTTCGCACATCGCGCGGCGCGATCCGCTGACGCAGATCCTCTCGGGCGTGCACCGGGCGATTTTCTGGTTCAGCCCGCTTGGCTTGTGGCTCGACCGGGCACTGGTGGAACTGGCCGAACAGGCGAGCGACGACGCGGCGCTTCGCGCCGGGGCCGATCGCACGCACTACGCCGAGGTTCTGCTGCATTTCTTCCGGGCGCTGAGGACGTCGCGCGGACGCGTGCGCTGGCAGGCGGTGTCGATGGCGCAAGGGGCGCGATCGACGCGGCGCCCGGAACGGATTCTCTCTGGATCGAGCACTTCGATCCGACTGGGGCGCGCGGCGGTGGTGGCCGTGGCGATTGGCCTGGTACCGCTGGTGTGCCTGGCGGCGTCCGTGGAACCTTCGTTTTCCGCCGGGACACAGATGCCCGCTCCCCCGCCGCCGATGGCGCCTCCTGCCCCGCCCCCGGCGGCGCTCCAGACGACGCCTCCGGCGCCGGTCGTGGCTCCCGCCCCAGCGCCGAAAGCGCCGAAGCCTTCGGCCGCGCCGATGGCGCTCGTGGCTCCTCATGCCGAACCGCTGTTGCTGATGGTACCGGCGCCGATGGCAGCGCCGGCCGCGCCGATGATTGCGCCCGCCCCGGCGGTCCGAATGATCTGGTTCTTCCGGCAGACAAAACTGGTGACGCAGGAAGCGAATGCGAAACAGCAGACGACTCGCCGGGAAAACGAGAGCTGGTACTCGAACGGCGATTGCGCCGGCAACGAGGCGTTCGTGGTCGTTTCCGGCGACCGAACGATGACGCAATGCGGATCGGCGGCGGACATGGCACGGGTGAGCGTTCTGCGCCGCAGCATCCCCGGAAACTTCCTCTTGTTCCGCAGGGACGGCCGCTCCTATGTGATTCGCGATGCGGCGACGGTGAATGCCGCGATCGCGGCGTTCGCTCCGGAGCGGTCGCTGGCGCGGCAGCAGTCGGAACTGGGCAAGCAGCAGGAGGCGCTCGGCAGGAAACAGTCGGAGCTGGGCATGCAGCAGGAGCAGGTGCGCGTCGACGTGCCGGACTTTTCGGCGGCGATGAAACAGATGGAGGTCTCGCTGCGTGAGATAAATTCAACGGCAATGCAGCAGAGCCTGCAGCGCGCCAAACAACAGATGGAGGCCGCATTCAAGTCTCTCGACTCCTCCGCCACGCAGGAGCAATTGGGCCGCGCGCAGGAGCAACTGGCCGAAGCGCTCGAGTCTCTCAATTCCTCGGCCACCCAGCGGGAACTGGCGCGCTCGGCGGCCCGGATGGCAGAACTGCAAAGCAGGCTCGGCGCGCTGCAATCGGTAGCTGGCGAAAAGCAGGCCGCGCTCGGCGCACGGCAGGCGACGCTCGGACGCCAGCAGGCGGAACTGGGGCGCCGGCAGGCGACGCTCGGACGCCAGCAAGCCGAACTGGCGCGGCGGGCCACACAGCGCGTGAAGCAGCTGATCGATCAAGCCATCGCGCACGGGCTGGCGAAACCGCAATAAGCCGGGCCATCCGGCGTCAACTTCACGGGGATTTGCGATTCCCGGCGCGGGGCCGGGGTCGCGCACAATCCATAGCGGGAATCGTTGCGGACGGGGTGTTGCCGATCAACTGCCGAATCTGAATTCGAGTTTCCCTCCACACCGGAAACAGTGAGGGTAAAGCGCAGAAGGCGCCGCGGATCCGCCCCCGTGGCGCCTCTGCGTTTTTATCGCCCGGATAGAAGAGAAAGATTTGAACACAGAGGGGACGGAGGGCCGCCTAAGGCGAGCGCGGTTCTCGGGCTCTATCCTCTGCGGCCTCCGCGGGGGCCTCTGCGTTAGTGTTTTGATTTTTTGCCGTAGCGCCGCGATACGATCCACCTTGCGGCAGGTTGCATCGCGGTTCCTTCGAACACAGGCCCACGGTCAGGAAAGCGCCGACCGTGGCTACTCCGTTTTCGGATACCAGTTGAGGAGGCGGACTTCTATGCCGGTGCCGGCCAGCGCCTTCTTGAAAATTTCCGGGTCGGAGCCGCGGTAGTGATACGGAATCGCGATGCGGGGATGGAAGGCCTTGACGGCGGCGGCGGCTTCCTCGGGCGTCATCGTGTAGGGGAGATTCATGCAGATGAAGGCGACGTCGATGTTTTTCAGGGCGCGCATTGCAGGGATGCCCTCGGTGTCGCCGGAGAAATAGAAGCGCTTGCCGCCGTAGGTGAGGACGTAGCCGTTGCCCCAGCCTTTCGGATGATAGAGCTTGCCGGGTGCGGGGCCGCGCTTCAGGTTGTACATGGGGACGGCTTCGATCTTCCAGTCGCCCCAGGTGACCGACTGGCCGTTTTCGATTACATGAGCGGTGGTCACGGTCTTCGCGACGGCGGCGGGAGCGAAAATCTCGGTGCCCGGTTTGCTGAGTTTTGCGATTGTGACCGGATCCATGTGGTCGCCGTGGGGGTGGGTGATCAGGATCAGATCCGCCTTGGGAAGGCCGGTGAAATTCGCCGGGTGTGCGGGATCCATGTAGATGTTTTTGCCGCCGGCCTGGATCAGCGCGCTGGCGTGGTAGATCGGCGTGATGACGACCGGACCCGCGGCGGTGGGAAACGTCTGTGGCTGGCGCGGCGGGGCGGTTTGCGCCAGAGCGGGCATGGCGAAGATGACGGAGGCGGCAGCGGCGGGTGCGGCCAGGAATGCTCTCATTGGTCGGCTCCTCGACTTCTCTTCCCCAAGGTGAACGCGATGCTACCATGAGCGACTGGACGTCGCAATGCGCGGTGGCGCCTTCGGGACAGCGAGACGACATGCGGGATTTTGGGATCGAGCTGACGCTCGAATCCCGTGATTTTTCGGGTGCCCCATCCGTGCGGTTTTTGCAAGGAGTGGGAGGCTCGGTGGACCGACCGCGCGATTCTTGAGTGCGAATTCGCAGTATGATGATTTCCGTGAAACGAACCTTACAAATCCTGTCCATCGCGACGCTGGCGGCGTTTCTGGCCGCTTGCGGAAATGCACCGCAAAAAACCGACGCCGAATTGGGGTTGAATGCGCAGCAATCACAGGGGCGCAAGGTGTTTCAGGCGTATTGCGCCTCCTGCCACCACGCCTATTCCTCGGCTGGGTCGAAAGGGCCGAGCCTCAAAAAACTGTTCCAGAAACGTTATCTGCCCAGCGGGCTGCCGTCCAACGACCGGTTCGTTCAGGGAACGATCGTCGGCGGGCGCGGCATGATGCCGGGCTTCGCCGGAGCGCTCACCGAGCAGCAGTTGAGCGATCTGATGGCGTATTTGCACACGCTGTAGGAACCGTCAGGAAGCACCCGAGCCAAAGCTGCGTCCGGCTATTTGCGCACGACTCGCGTATTCGCAAAGCGGTCGCCCAGCCGCTCTCCCTGGCTCAGCAGCATCACCGCCTCAACCAGCATGATGATGCCCGACACCGGCCCGGCAATGAAGTAGCCGAGGACAGGGATCATCATGCAGGCCGGCCCCACGGCGATGGGAAGGTTCCGGAGAATCCGCATCTTCACGGTTGCCGGCTGACCATTCTTGCCGGTAACTTTCATGCCGAGCGCCAGCTTGCCCAGGCTCGCACCGGTGATGTCCCGCAGCAGCCAATAAGGCGTCAGAAAGACGCCGGCGAGAACGAAACCGATGATGGGGATCCACGCGACCAGGATGATCAGGAAGGTAGGGAGAACGTCAATCAGGTAGCCGGCGGCTCGAATCCATTTATCGGCAGCGACTTGCGTTGCCCCGACATCGGGCCCGGTTACGACTGCGGCCTGTTCTGCATTCATCTGTCTGCCTCCGACTGGGCTCACCCAGGTGGGTTCCCTGCCAATTCGAACAGAAGTCGCTTCGCGTATAGTGCGGTTCGATGGCTTTGGCAACTGACAGAACACGACAAAAGCTGACATGGACCGCGATACACACCCGATCGACGCCTGATAGGACCGGTTGTGTGTTCAAATGGGCATGGAACCGCACGGTCTTGGCCGTCTGGAGCCCAGGGAGGAGATCGCTTGTTTCCTTGCCGGCGACGCCGGCTAACGGTTGGTGAGGAGAAGGACCATGAACTCAAAAAACTTCGCCACGACGGCGCCAACGCCGGTGGCCGTGCGGGTGGTTCCAGCGCAGGCGCTCGCCGAGCGCGAGAGCCGCGTCCGCGAGCGGATCGCCCGGCGGGCCTACCAGATCTTCGAGCAGCGCGGAGCGACGCACGGCCGCGACGTGGAGGATTGGCTGCGGGCGGAATCGGAGCTGCTGCGGCGCTTCCCGCACACTGTGGCGAAAACCGATCACTCCTTCATCGTTTTCGCCGAGCTGCCGGGAACCTGGACGGCCGAGCAGCTGGTGGTGGGAGTGGAATCGCGGCGGCTCGTCATCAGCGGCGAGCGAGAAGTGGAAGTGACCTACACCCATCCGCAAGGAACGCGGACCGAAAAGTATACGCAGTCGATTTTCCAGGCGCTGGGCTTGCCGGTGGACATCGATCCGTCGCGGGCTACGGCCAGCCTGGCGGGGATGACGCTGGAGATTTCCATGCCTCAGGTGCGGGCTTAGCACACAGGGGATCATGCCTGTTTGTACTTTGCCGCCCGATCGTGAAAGAAAGTCAAAAGATGAACGCAGAGGGCGCAGAGGGGACGCGGAGAGCTCGGAGAGGGTGGCGCTTACCGTGACTGCTGCGGGATAGATCGCGTCGCGGCGACATTTCCGGAAAAACCACAAACGATTTCTGTCCAATTCTGACGACGCAGCTTCCGGAGAGGAACGGAGACGGAACCTGGGCCGCTCCGGCTCAGCCCCGTGGCCGGTACGGTGTTGGGCCGGTGGCTACATTCAACGCGACAGGCTAGCGCCGGCGGCCTCCACCGCCGAAGCGGCCGCCCCAGGCTCCGCCGGAGCGCTGGAAGCTCTGGAAGCGGCTGCTTTCCATCGAGCCGCGCTGCCGGTTGACCCGTTGATTTTGCAGGTCCTGCATCTGGCCCGCGCCGCCGCGCCATTGCTGTTGGCCGGTCTCGGCGCGCTGGCGCTGCTGCTGTTCGGCGGCCTGGCGTTGCTGCTCGGCGGCTTGCCCCTGCTGGGCTCCGGTTGTCTTGGGCGTGGAGACGGTATTCCAGTTTCCGCCGCCGCCGTATTTCTCCCAGCCGCTGCCGGTGTTGCGGTAGACGTTGCCATCCTTGCCGGCATACAAATCGCCGCTCGACGACTTACCGGCGAAACCGCTGTTGTATGCGCCCTTCCCTGCCACGGCCTGTCCGCCAGCCGAGGTTTCCGCTCTTCCCACGGTTCCCTGCGCGGTTGAGTAGTGTTGCGTGTAGGCAGTTTGGCCGCCTCTCGAAACCTGTGAAGCCCCCCATTGCGCGTAAGGGCTCGATCCCTGGCGGGTGGCGGCGTAGGAGCCCGTGTAGGGGTTGTAAGCCTGGCCGGCGCTGCGCGATCCGTAGGGGCCGTAGACGGAGCCGCTGCGGGCGTATGTGCCGGTGTAGGGATTGTAGGACGCGGTCCTCGTGTATCCGCCATAGGGGCCATAGGCGCCTTGGGCGTAGCCGTAGGCTCCGGTTCGCGTGTTGTAGTAGGGCACGGCGCCGTAGGTGGTGGCGTAGGGATGGTAGACGGGGTAGCCGGCGGCCGGATAGTAGAAGTAGGGCGGATAGTAGTAGCCGGTGCCTGAGGCGACGACGGCTCCAACGGTCGCTCCCACGACGAACGCCCCCAGATAGCCGGAGGTGTAACTGGACTCGACGTTTCCATCGGAAGTGGTGGTCTGCGTCACGTAGGTGACGTTGTAGACGGGAGAGCTGGGCGGAATCGTGTAGATCTGCTGGGGAACGGAGCCGGCCGTTTGCCAGGGCCCCTGCGGATTGCTGGAGACGAACCAGATGCCCTGCAGGCAGAGGTAATAGCTGTTATCGACTTGTATGACTCTGCTCGTGGTGTTGGTGGCGTAGGAGAGCGATGTCCCTTCGATCGGCGCGAACTGTGGCGCGCCGTTGTAGGTGACCTTGGCCTTCGCGGCAGCGGTGGCCGGATCCACGACCATCGTCATGGGAATCTGCGCGATCAGCACCGCGTCCCTGGCTTCGTCCGTTGCCGGCACCGAGGCGAGCACGCCGCCCACAGGACTATTGGGCGGAATCTGGGCGAAGTCGGGAGGCAGATCCGGGGTGGCATACGTCCACGGGCCGTAGATATTCTGGGCGCTGAACCAGCGTCCCGCGGTCAGAAAATACACCTGTTTCGTGCTGCTGTAGACGAAGACCGGGCTGTCGGTGTTGGTGGCGTAGACGAGTTGCGTGTCCGGAACCGACGCATAGACCGGCGGCCCGTCGAAAACGATCATCACTGACGGGCGGGTGCTGAAGTAAACCGCCGGCACGACCGCTCCCTTGGCCTGGGGCGGCGGAATCACCTTCTTCAAATCCGACCATGCCGGAATTCGCGGCAGTTTTTTCATGTCCGACGGGAGCTTGGCGGCGCGCGTCCAGGGACCGTCGAGACTGTTCGCGGTCATCCAGACCTGCCCGGCCAGGAAATAGTAGGAGGAACTCGCTTGCTCGAAGAAGAGCGGCCAGTGCGTATTCACCACGAATTGCAAGCCGGTATTCGGAATTTGCGCGAGGACGGGCTTGCCGTCGACGGCAAGCAGGACCGCGGGGCTCTGGCTGACGAAAATGACCGGCGGATCGTTGTTGAGTTGGACGCTCTGCGTCGGCGCCGGCTTGTCCATGTAAGCGATCACGCGCTCGAGCGAGATGGTGACCGTGGGCGGGAGGAACGTCGTGAGAAGCTGCTTCATCTCCCCGGCGGTGGCGGGATCCGCCGAGGGGAAATAGGCGTTGGTGATCCTGGGATTGTTGATTTGCACCAGATGGTTGTCGGTGTCGACCACGGTATCGCCTTGCATGGACACGGCGCCGAGGACAGCCTTGCCGCCGGCGGGCTTCAGCGAAATCGCCATCCGCCAGTTCAGCAGACTGTAGTTCCGCCAATCGTCGACTTGCGGCTGGTAGTAGACGAGAGTGCCACCCGCTCTGGTGATTTTGCGCGGCCAGCCTGGATCCTGAGCGGCTGCCGCGGCGACGATCCCCAGAATCATGATTGCGAGGAAAACTATCTTTTTCATGACCGTTTACTCTCTGGAATGGTGAAAGGCCCCGCTCGCTTCTCGCGAGCGAAGCCATCGCCCCCGGTTTCCTTGTTCCCTCGCCTCGTACCGGATTGCGAAGCGGGAGCCGGGTTCTCGGCCGGACGAGCCCGATCAGAAGGTGTAGGCCGCCGACAACACCAACGACTCCATCACCACCAATGAAAAAGCTAACAAGGGCGCCTGGGAGGGGTAACTGTCAGTTTTGACAGGGGAAAATGCGGGAGGGCCGGGAGCGGATTGGGCGGAGGATGCTCCCGGGAGACCGGGGCCGTGGCGAGGCACAGTGCCGGAGCGTCGCGACGAGATCCTTGGCATCCTGATCGGATACGCTCACGATGACGGACTTTTACCTCCCGGCGATCCAGCCGTTGTCACCCTTACGAGAAGTCCTGGCTAGAAATCCACACACACCTCCAACGCGCAATCGTTCACGTGCCTGGGTCAGGTGCAGCCCGCATTGCCGCGCGCCAACGAGATCTACGCTCACATCCTGCAGGTCATTCCAAGTGCCACACCACAATAATAGGA
>OFHK01000241.1_pt1 | contig 17426 bp, 15 predicted proteins | sample 1521951 | NCBI WGS metagenome assembly OFHK01 (sample SAMEA2468436, study PRJEB22500) | soil metagenome | biome: Glassland; feature: Farmland; material: Clay | place: Australia | collected 2013-01-31 | depth 0.55 m
CGCGGGACTGCCCCCCCCCCGCTCACGCGCCGGCCCCGGCGGGCGAGGGTGCGCCCCCCCCGCTCCGCCTCCCCCGGCTCGACCGCCTCGCGGAAGCGGATGCCTGCTTTCCCCGGCGCCGGCCGGGGTTTGGCGGGGGGTGGGGCAAGGTGGGGGCGGGGGGCCCCCCGGCGGGGGGGGCCGGGGGCCCGCCGGACCCGCAGCCCGCCGTACCCGGAGGTGTCGCCGGTCGTCGGGGTGCCGAACATGCCGGTCCGCGCGACCTGCTCGGACAGCCGCTCCTGGCCCGCGATCGCTGCCCGGTCGGGGAGATTCTCGCTGGTCACTGCCGGCTCTCCTGTTCCGCCTCACCATCGCCGGGTTGCCCGGCGGCGAGCAGCGCCCCGGACGGGGGTGCCTGCCCGGCGTGCGGCGGCCCGACGCCGGCGGCCAGCGGCAGCCGCCGCAGCCTGGCCTGCTCCAGTTCCTCGATCTCCGCCCGGCGGTTCGCGCCCAGCTTCATGTTCTGGATCTTGTCGTGCAGCTTGACGATCGCATCCAGCAGCATTTCCGGGCGCGGCGGGCAGCCGGGCAGGTAGATGTCGACCGGCACGATGTGGTCGACGCCCTGGACGATGGCGTAGTTGTTGAACATGCCGCCGCTGGAGGCGCAGACCCCCATCGAGATGACCCACTTGGGGTCGGGCATCTGGTCGTAGATCTGCCGCAGCACCGGCGCCATCTTCTGGCTGACCCGGCCCGCGACGACCATCAGGTCGGCCTGCCGGGGCGTGTTGGACGCCCGTTCCATGCCGAACCTGGCCAGGTCGTGACGTGGCCCGCCGGTGGCCATCAGTTCCATGGCGCAGCAGGCCAGGCCGAAGGTCGCTGGCCACACCGAACTCTTGCGCGCGTACCCGGCGACCTTCTCGACCGTGGTGAGCAAGATCCCGCTTGGCAGCTTTTCTTCCAGACCCATGTGCCTAGTCCCACTCCAGCCCGCCGCGCCGCCAGACGTAGGCGTACGCGACCAGCACCGTCGCGATGAACAAGACCATCTCCACGAGCCCGAAGACGCCGAGGCCGGTGAAGGTCACCGCCCATGGGTACAGGAAGATGATCTCGATGTCGAACAGGATGAACAGCATGGCGGTCAGGTAGTACTTCACCGGGAACCGGCCGCCGCCGCGCGCCTGCGGGGTGGGCTCGATGCCGCACTCATACGCCTGGAGCTTGGCCCGGTTGAACCGTTTCGGGCCGACCAGCGACCCCATCACCAGTGAGAAGACAGCGAAGACCGCCGCCAGCCCGGCGAGCACCAGGACCGGCACATACAAGGTCAGCACCGCATGCCCTCCCTTCTCGTCTCCCTCGCCCGCCGGGGCCGGCCTAGGCCGCGGGCGTCATTTTCGACAGCGCGTTGATGACGCGGTCGGCCGCGTCACCGCCGCGTGGCTCGGTCAGGTTCGCCAGAAGTTTCATAGTGAAGCGCATGAGGGCCGGCCGTGGTAGCCCGTGCCGGGTCGCGAACTTCATGAGCCCCGGGTGCCCGATCGCCCCGACGAACTTGCGCCCGAGGGTGTAATAGCCACCGTAGGCGTCTTTCAGCGCCCGTGGATAGCCCTGCAGGGCCAGTTCGGTGCCGGCCAGGCCCGGGCGGGCGAGCGCCTGGGTGATCACCCGCGCGGCGGTCTCGCCGGACTCCATCGCGTAGGCGATGCCCTCGCCGTTGAACGGGTTGACCATGCCGCCCGCATCCCCGACGAGCAGCAGGCCCCGGGTGTAGTGCGGGGTCCGGTTGAAGCCCATCGGCAGGGCGGCGCCGCGGACCGGCTGGGTGCGGTTCTCCTCGGTGAAGCCCCACTCGGCCGGCATCGATGCCAGCCAGCGGCGCAGCAGCGCCCGGTAGTCGATGTGCTGGAAGGCGGCCGTGGTGTTGAGCAGGCCCAGGCCCACATTGCTGGTGCCGTCCCCGACCCCGAAGATCCATCCGTAACCGGGCAGCAGCGCGTCGCCGTCCCACAGTTCCAGCCACGATTCCAGGTAGTTGTCGTCGTGGCGGGGGCTGGTGTAGTAGGTGCGGACCGCCACGCCCAGCGGCCGGTCGTCCCGCTTGCGCAGGCCCATCGCCAGCGACAGCCGGGACGAGTTGCCGTCGGCCGCCACCACCAGCCGGGCCCGGTAGGTCCGCTGGGCGCCCTGCCCTTCGTTCCCGCGGCCAGAACCGCCCGGGCCGCCGTCCACGCCGTTGCCGGTGCCGGCCGCTCCGGTCTCCCGCGCGGTGACCCCGGTGATCCGGCCGGTCGCGTCGTCCAGCACCGGCCCGGTCACGGTGACGCCCTCCAGCAGCCGGGCACCGGCCCGCTGGGCGGCACGGGCCAGGGTCTCGTCGAACCCCCGCCGGGTGCGCACCAGCCCGAACCCCGGGTAGCTGGACAGTTCCGGCCAGTCGAGCTCAAGCCGGACCCCGGCGCCGATGATCCGCAGCCCCCTGTTCGGGATCCAGCCATCGGCCGCGCCCAGCGGGATGCCCATGCCCACAAGCTGCTTCACCGCGCGGGGGGTCAGCCCGTCGCCGCAGACCTTCTCGCGGGGAAAGGTGCTCTTCTCCAGCACCAGCACGTCCAGGCCGGCCTGCGCCAGATGGTAGGCGGCCGAGGAGCCACCGGGCCCGGCGCCGACGACGATAACGTCCGCCTCGTCCGCGGCATGGGCACACACGTTCCCGGTGGGGGGTACCTGCTGGGTCACCGATGAAGTCCTGACTGTGCTGTCAAGCGCTGTCTTGTGAAGCTGTTCACAAGTGCTCTTTCCCGGAGTCTAGACCGTCTGCAGCGAGGGCCGTGCGTTACCCCCGCCCTCCCTGAGGGCCGCCTCAGCCGGGCTGCCCGGATCATTCCGGACGGCGGGCCGTATGCACGCACACCACCCCCAGGCTGAGGTTCCGCCAGCGTACTGCCGACCACCCGGCGGCGGTGAGCCGACGGGTGAGCGCGGCGGCAGCCGGCCAGTCCCGGATCGACTCAGCCAGGTAGGAATAGGCGTCGCCGGCCGGGGAGAGCCGCCGGGCCACGGCTGGCAGCGCGGCGCTCAGGTACCGCGTGTACAGCCCGTCCAGCCACGGCCAGGGCAGGTGGCCGAACTCGCATATCACCAGCTTGCCGCCCGGCCTGGTCACCCGCAGCATCTCGGCCATGGCGGCCGCCGGGTCGGCCACGTTGCGCAGCCCGAACGAGATCGTCACCGCGTCAAAGGCGCCATCGGCGAACGGCAGCGCCAGCGCATCCCCGGCGGCGAAGCGGACCACCCCGGCGCCAGGCAGGGCAGCGGGAGCGGAGCGGAGCCGACGGCCGCCCACCCGCAGCATTCCCAGCGAGAAGTCACAGGCCACGCAGTTCGCGCCGGCCGTGGTGAAGGTCAGCGACGAGGTGCCCGTGCCGGCCGCCAGGTCCAGCACCCGCTGGCCTGCCCGCGCGTCGAGGGTCTTCGCCACGACCCGCCGCCACCAGCGGTCCTGGCCGAGCGAGAGCACATCGTTCAGCAGGTCGTAGCGCTCGGCGACGGTGTCGAACATGGCGGAGACGTCGCCCGGCCGCTTGTCCAGGTGCGCGCGGATCATGCGCTCAGCCTCGCACATGACCGGCGGGGAACGGGTGCTGGTCATAGGACGAAACCCTCCGGCTCGCCCTGCGCCGCCGGGGTACTGCGAAGCGCCCGGGTATCCCGCGAGAGCGCGGTGACCACGAGGCGGGCGGCGGCGTGCGCCTCTTCGTCCTCCGGGTGGCGTTCCAGCTCTGCCCGCAGGACTGCCCGGGCGTCCCGGAGCAGCCCTTGACGGCCTCCCGCGAACCAGGCGAGTTCCGCCGCGGCAGCTGGCCCCGCCGTCGGCGGCGAGCCCTGTCGGCGGCCTCGAACCGCGTCACTGCGGGCCACATCTTGCCGACCAGTTCCTGGCCGAACCGCACCGGCGCGGTGACCAGCGGCCACCGGGAGAAATGGCCCTCCCCGACGACCTTGGCGCCTGCCGTCTCGAACCGCCGTCCCTGTCGGTGAGCGGGATGCTGGTGCTCGATGAGGGGGCCGGCAATGCCTGCCCCGGCTGGGCTCTGCCGGGCCAAAGATAAGACCCCGCCGGGCATGATTACCCCGCAGCGATGCGGGCATGCGCAGGGCATCGCAAGGCGATCAGCGTATTCAACATCAAGTAGGTGGCTTAAACTTCGCTTGTGAACTTGACTCTCTCCAGGCGGGGAGCCTATGCGGCACGGGCGGCGATCTGCCTGGCCCGTGCCTACGGGACCGGGCGGCCGAAGAAGCTGCGGGAGATCTCCGCGGAGATGGACATCCCCCGGACCTTCGTCGCGCAGATTCTCGGGGACCTGGTCCATGCGGGCATTGCGGTCTCCTCGTTTGGCAGGGCTGGCGGTCACCGGCTGGCCCGCCCGCCGGACCAGGTCAGCATGGCTGAGGTGATCGAGGCGGCCGAAGGGCAACTGGCATTCGAGCGCTGTGCGCTCGGTGACGGGCCATGCCGATGGCAAGCGGTGTGCCCGCTGCATGAGACCATGACCATGGCGGCCGCGTCCCTGCGAGAGGTCCTGGGATCGGCCACGCTTGCCATGCTCGCGGACCGGGACGCGGCCATAGAGTCCGGGACTTACCCCGTCCCCGCCGACGCCCACCCGCACGCCGCTGCGGTCGCCATCGCTGATTCGGTGCATGTCGAACTGCCAGCGGCTGCCGTCCAGGCTCGCCTGCGGGCGGGCAGCTCATGGCTGACCAGGCACGCCGAGGCAAGTGACGAGGACGTGCTGCGGGTCCGGGTCGGCCCAGGCGGATACGGCTGGCTGGGAAAAACCGTGGCCGTGCACCTCGGCGAGCTGGCCCAGGCGGACGGCGGCGTTGTAATCCCGCTCGTCTGGGAGGCCACCGGCCCACTGGGGCTATTCCCCCGGTTCGAGGGCAAGCTCCGGCTCACCGGCCTCGACCAGGAGCGCTGTGAACTCAGCCTCTCCGGGCACTACCGCCCGCCACTCGGCAAGGCGGGCCACATCCTCGACGACGCGCTGCTCACCCGCGTTGCCCAGGCCGCGCTGCGCTCGCTGCTACGCCGGGTCGCCCGGGTCCTGGAGGAGGAGCAGCCCAGCCTAAGCATGCCCGCGAGGGGGGCAGGCCTTGGGGCGGGTGAAGCGACGCATAGGGGGTGAATCACGACCGGAATCTGGCACGGCAGCCGCGGCTACCACCCCACCACGGCGTCGACGCCCACGCAGACGGACAACAGCGTCAGGTACGTGACCGAGTAGTGGAACAGTGCCATGGCCCGCCCGGGCGCTGGATCGCGCCGGAAGCGCCGGGCCGTGGCCACGAAGACGGCACCAAGAAGCACCGCCCCGCCCAGATACAAGATCCCCAGCCCGCCGATGGGCCCGACGGCCAGCGACACGGCCACCAGAACTGCCGTGCAGCCAAGGACCCAGTTGGCCACCGCGCCGGGCCCGGTCACCGCCAGAACTCGCAGATCACCAGGCGGCCGCCGGGCCTGGTGACGCGGGGCATCCCGGCCAGGGCGGCATCGGGGCCGGCCACGCTGCGCAGGCCGAACGAGATCGTGACCGCGCCGAAGCACATATCGCCGAACGGAGCCGGAGCGCATCGCCTGCCACAACCGCACCCGGCCCGTGCCGGGGCGGGTGCGGTTGTGGCGCACGCAGCCTGCGGACTCCCGCCGCCACCAGCGGTCGCGGGCCAGGTGGCGCTACCCGCTGATGTTGCCCGCTGCGGGTACCTGCCCGCCGCTGTTGAAGCTCGCGTCCACCCACCGCTGGTGGAGATGCCTGCTGGTCGTCCGGTAGGTGTATCCCCAGTCGTTCTCGTTGCCGGCGCCCACCAGCGTGGCACTGGGGCTGAAGAACAGGGTGGGCCACAGATAGGACGGGTCGGCGTCCCCGTTCACGTGCCTGGGCACCAGTCCGGTATGCGGCAGCTGGTTCGCGTAGAACGTCCCGAACAGGCCGTAGCCATGGAAGTTCCCGTGCGGGTGGCCGCTGATCGTGTCGCCGGTGAACGGGGCCCCCTGGTTGGGGGTGTAGGCACCGGGAATGGTGGCGAAGCTGCCCTTGTCGCTCAGGCTGGCGGTGTAGGCGTAGCAGTGCCCGCTGACCACCCCGCAGTCCGGCAGCGGCGCCGTACCGCGCAGGACCACCTTGGCGGTGCGGTTGAAGCTGTCGTAAGCCCAGTTGCCGTTCCCGCCCGAATCGGAGCGGTGCGACAGCTTGGTGACAACGGTGTACGTGTGCTGGGTGGTGGCGCTGGCCGGGCCGGCCAGCAGCACAGGTGCCACGAGGGCCGCGACTGCGGCCGCCGGGGCGAGAGCGGTGATAATGCGCGAACGCATCTGCATCATTGCCTTCCTTCCGTTCCGTGCTGGTAGCGAGGGAGAATTGAGCTGGCCGCCACTGTGGAGACGCGGGGCACCCGGGATCGGTATACAGGATCCGGTAACAGGCAGGTCACAAACCGGACAAACCACTCTCGCCGTGCCCCGCGGGCCGGACCGGGTCAGCCACTATCCGCTCCTGGGCAGGTCCCACGTCTGCGCCGGCCGGGCCGGCCACCGCCGGGCGGCGGCGGGAGCGGCCGGTGATCCCCCAGATGCCAACCCGCCAGAACGCCTCCGCGACGATCGACCGGCTCATCTTGCTGGCACCGTGCTCCCGCTCCACAAACGTGATCGGCACCTCGATGACTTCCAGGCCAGCCCGGATCGCCCGCAGCGCCAGGTCGACCTGGAAGCAGTACCCCTGCGACCGCACCTCCTCCAGTGCGATGCGTTCCAGGGTGGTGGCACGGTAGACGCGGTAGCCGCCGGTCATGTCCCGCAGGCTGGTGCCCAGCATCAGCCGGGCGTAGGCGTTACCGGCCCGGGACAGCAGTTCGCGCGACCTGGGCCAGTTGAGCACCCGCCCGCCGGGTACCCAGCGCGAGCCGAGCACCAGGTCGGCGCCGTCCAGTGCGTCCAGCATCCGTGGCAGGTCCTCCGGCCGGTGGGACCCGTCGGCGTCCATCTCGACGACCGCGCCGTAGCCGCGTACCAGTGCCCAGCGGAATCCCGCGAGGTAGGCGGCGCCGAGCCCGGCCTTGCCTGCCCGGTGCAGCACGTGGACCTGGGCGTCGCCGGAGGCCAGGCTGTCCGCTATGTCCCCGGTGCCGTCGGGGCTGTTGTCGTCCGCTACCAGCAGGTCAGCGTCCGGGACCGCCGCGCGGACGCGGCCCACCATGGTCCCGATGTTGTCCCGCTCGTTGTAGGTGGGCATGATGACGGCAACACGGCCTATGGCGATCGCCATTGTTATATTTCCCCCAAATGTGAATGACTGACTGCAGAGCGCGCCGCGGCATGGATGGCGGACAGCACGAATTACAGTGAAGTTACCTGGCAGCACTTGGTAGGACGCGTGACCCGCCGGAATGGGTTACCAAGGACACGGCCTGCCGCGAAAATTACCCTCCTATTAATAAGGACGTTTCGCAGAAAAGGCATAGTAAGACACCCGCCGGCCGCGCCGGTGTCCTTCGCGGGAGTGGCGGCCGCCTCACTCCGCCGGCTCGTCCCGCTCCCCGAAAGCCCCGTACGCCGGGCGCAGCACCTCTGTCAGCGGGCGGCCACGCACGGCCACATCGACCGCCGGCAGCTGGTCCAGTATGGCCCCGCTGGACGTGGCGGGCGGGCTCGTCACCGGCAACGGTGCCTGCATGGCGAAATACGTGTCGAGGAGGTCGGCCAGCGGCACCCCGGCCCGCTCGCCGTAGTCCGCGGCGCTCCCCCCGTCGCCGCGTGCGGCCTGCAGGCTGGCCAGCAGGGTGTCCCGCTCGCGCCCCCGCCAGGCCAGAATGCTGAACGGATCGTCATCGAAAGCCTCAGCCAGCAGGTAGAACACGGCCGCGATGTGCTTACAGGGGACCTCCCAGTCCGGGCAGGAGCAGTCCATCGACAGCTCTCCCGCCGCCGCCGGGAACAGCGACAGCCCCAGGCCGCCAAAGACCTCCTCGATGTCCTCGGGCATCTCCCCGGCCAGCAGTTTGGCCGCGTACCAGGCGTTCTCCGCGAGCGCGCGCTCCAGCTTGGCCCACTCCGGCTTGCCGAAGGCGGTGATGCCGATCCGGACCCGGTAGGGCCGGGATCTGCTGCCCTGGACCAGGGAACTGACCATCCCGGCGGCCAGGTCCAGCGAGATGACCTGGCCCTTGCGGGCATAGCTGCGGCCCCGCTGCAGCCGGCTGCCCAGGCCGATGCCCTCCAGAACGGCGATAAAACGGCTTGACCACCAGGTCTGGCCGATCGCACCGCGCGTGCTGCGCGCCTTCAGCCCGCCCTCGACGGCCCGGGGGCGCGACGGCGGCGGATACCAGCTCACCGCAGGCTCACCCGGCATGCAAGGGACAGGAACCGGGTGCTACTCACCGGCGGCCTCCTCCGACAGGGCGAACACCTCGCGCAGGTCCCGGGTGGACAACTCGGTCAGCCAGCCCTCGCCGTCGCGGATGACCAGGTCCGCGAGTGCCTTCTTCTCCTCGATCATTTCGTCGATCTTCTCTTCCAGGGTCCCGGTGCAGACGAACTTGCGCACCTGCACGTTGCGCTGCTGGCCGATGCGGAAGGCCCGGTCGGTGGCCTGGTTCTCGACCGCCGGGTTCCACCACCGGTCGAGGTGGATCACATGACTGGCAGCGGTCAGATTCAGCCCGGTGCCGCCCGCCTTCAGCGACAGCAGGAACAACGGTGGCCCATCGCCTGACTGGAAGCTGGCGACCAGTTCGTCACGGCGTTTCTTGGGGGTCCCGCCGTGCAGATAGGCGATATCGGTCCCGAAACGCACCGACAGGTGCGGCAGCAGCATTTCGGCGAACTCGGTGAATTGCGTGAAGCACAGCGCCTTGTCACCCTCGGCGAGGATCTCCTCGCAGATCTCCTCCAGCCGGATCACCTTCCCCGAGCGGCTGCCCACCGCCGACCGGTCGTGCAGCAGCAGCGCCGGGTGGTTGCACACCTGCTTGAGCTTGGCCATCGCCGCCAGCACGTTGCCCCGGCGTTCGATCCCCTCCGAGTTCTCGATCTTGTCCATCATGTCGTCGACCACTGACTGATACAGCGAGGCCTGCTCGGCGGTGAGCCGGCAGTACTGCTTGATCTCGATCTTCTCCGGCAGGTCGCTGATGATCGCCGGATCGGTCTTGAGCCTGCGCAGCACGTACGGGCGGGTGACGGTGCGCAGCCGCTGGGCCGGCCCGGTGAGGCCGTGCCGCTCGACCGGGATCGCGTACCGGCTGCGGAACTTCTCAGCCGGCCCCAGCATGCCCGGGTTGAGAAAGTCCATGATCGACCACAGCTCGGCCAGCCGGTTCTCCACCGGGGTGCCGGTCAGGGCGACCCGGTGCCCGGCGTTCAGGCGGCGCACCGCCCTGGCCGCCTGCGAGAGGCTGTTCTTGATCGCCTGGGCCTCGTCGAGCACCACCCGCCGCCACTGGTAGCCGGCGAGTTCGTCGATGTCGCGGGTCGCGGTGGCGTACGTGGTGACCATCAGGTCGGACTGTGCCAGCCGGCCGCGCAGCGGCTCGCCGCGCAGGCGATCCCGCCCGTGGTGCGCGTACACGCGCAGGCCCGGGGCGAACCGGGCGGCCTCCCGCTCCCAGTTGCCGACCAGCGACATCGGGCACAGCAGCAGCGTCGGGGGGTCGCCGGGGTCGCCGGCGCGGTGCACCGCCTCCAGCGCCAGCAACTGCACCGTCTTGCCGAGCCCCATGTCGTCGGCCAGGCACGCGCCCAGGCCCAGGGAGGAGAGGAAGGCCAGCCAGGCCAGGCCCCGCTCCTGGTAGGGCCGCAGGCTGGCCCGGAAATGCGCTGGCAGCGGCACCTCCCGCCATTGACGCGGAACGCTGCCGTCCAGCAGCTCTCCCAGCCAGCCGCCGGCGTGCACCGCGGTGATGGGCAACGGCGTGTCACCGTCGTCGGGGTGAGCGGCAGCCAGGCGCAGGATCTCCCCTGCGGTCGCCTGCCCGTCCCGGTGCCGGGTGAGAAACTCCAGGCCGCGCCTGAGCTGCTCGGGGTCGACCGCCACCCACTGCCCGCGCAGCCGCACCAGCGGCGCCTTGGTCGCCGCCAGAGCGGCGATCTCCTCCTCGGTCAGGGTGTCGTCGCCGACCGCGAGCTGCCAGCGGAACTCCATCAGCTGGTCCCTGCCGAACTTGCTGGCCTTGTCCACCACGCCGTCCACCGGGGTGGACGCCGACATGGTGAGCCCGAGCCTGGCCTGCTTGTCCCACCAGGACGGCAGCAGGACGCCGAACCCGGCCTGGTCCAGGGCCGGGGCCGCGGCGGCCAGGAAGTGATAGGCGCCGTCGGCGTCCAGGCCGAGCCCGCAGGGCCGGGCCTGGCGCAGGCCACCCGCCAGTTCCGGGTAGATCCGGCTGGCCCGGCCGAGCTCGGCGAGCAGCAGTTCCTGCGGCCGGGGCAGCCACCGGCTCAGGCTGCCGTCGTCGGCCCAGGTCCGCTCGGCGGGCACCAGCAAGCTCGGGTCGCTGACCGACTGCAGCAGGAACTCGATCCGCCAGCCGCCGTCCTCCGCTGCGCCCGCTCCGGCCGGCCCACCTGCTCCGGCCGGCCCGTCCTCTCCGGCCGGCCCACCCACTCCAGCGGGCCCACCCACTCCGGCCACGCCCGGCACACCCGGTCCGCCGTCCATCTCCACCAGCCGGAACGTGGCCCGCGCGGGGCCGGTCTGGCCGGTGCCCACCTCGTCCCAGGGAGCCAGTTCCCGGGCCAGCGCGTCGAGGCCGCCAGGGTCCGCGTCGAACCGGCCATCCGGTCCGGTGAGCGCCGCCAGCCAGGCTTCGGCCACCGGCAGCCGCGCCGGGCGCCGGCCACGCCGGGGTGGTGCGAGCTGCAGGCCGGCCGGCAGCGTCTGCCGCACTGCCGCGTCCACCAGCGCCGCCAGGGCCGCCATCACCACCTGATGCGGGTCGTCATGCTCCGGCACGGCCCGGCAGACCGGGGGCACGGCGGTGACCAGGGCGTGCAGGGCAACCGCATCGGGGCCCTGCACGACCGGCCGCCATCCGGCGCGCGCACCATTGCCAGCACGGGCCAGGCCCGGCAGCACCCGGCCACGGGCCACGAGTCCGGTGGCAAACGTGGCCAGGCCCGCCAGGTAGTTCATCGAGGCGCCATACCGGACACCTGGTGTCTGGGCCGCAAGGACGGCCAGCGCCGGGGCTGCGTTGAGAGCGATGACGGGGACAGCCCAGGGCAGGAGCGCCGGCCTGGTGTGCGCGGCCGGGCGGGGGGCGACCCTGACGAGTTCCGGCGAATCCAGCGGGGCGGATCGCAGCGACGGCAACAGCAGGACCGCTTCACCCTGCTTGCCCGCGTGGATTCCGGCCAGGACGCTGGCGGGCGCGGCGAACGGATGCGGGCGGGCGGACGTCAGCGCCTGGCTGCTGCTCCTGACCGCCCGCCCGGAGTCCTCGGCCCACAGGCATAGCCCATCGGGATCGGACCAGAACCCGTGCAGGACCAGCATGGGGGGCTCACTCCAGCACTAAGGGGTGTGGCGCAGCAGCCTAGCGGCATCAGCCCGGCGCCGCGCCGAGGTCGTGCCATGAGCCGCAGCGAGCCTGGACGCCGCAGATCCGGCTTGGCGCAGGCCGGGATATCGGCTGATGCCCGGAGATGGCATCGATGAAGGCCTCCGCAAAGCTGGGAACCCCGGCTCAAGGGTGTGCCAGGCGCGGTCGTGCAGGTGGTAAACCATTGTGCGGCGCTCGCCGTCTAGTAACGGACGGCGCACAGCGGCATGCGTGTGGGATCCAACGGGCAACGCACAGCAACAAGGAGAAGAAAATACCGATGGCAGCCACGCTTCAGGAGATCCTGCTGACGCCGGACTCCCAGCCAAAGGTGATGACCGACTGCTACACGCTGATTGAGCAGGAGATCTCCGACAAGTCAGGGGTCTCCGGGACCGCGGTCAAGCTCGCCTACAAGACGGTGACCAGCTTCGCCCCGGGCTACTACCACGGCATGGTGGAGGACCTGCTTCCGCAGATAGTGGGCAAGCTGGAGCCGTACTGGGCGGACTTCAGCACCTCCGGCGGCTCCGAGTTCGGCGACTACCTGGCCAAGCGCGGCGAGGAAGTGTCGGAGGCCCTGCTCTCGGTGACCGATGCCGCGGCGGCGGCCTCCGAGCGGCCCACGATCATCAAGGCGTACCGCACCGTCCGCGGCAGCGCGGCCAGGCACGTCGAGGCCGCGCTCCCGCGCGTCGGCGACCTGGTACTGAAGTACGCGCCCTGACCATCACAGGCTGTCCCGTGCGGCCCCCGATTTCGTTCCCGCTGCCGCTTCACTCGGCTGAGCGGTACAAGCCCGCAGCGCCCGGTCGGGCCGGGTGGATCAACGAACACGGAGAGGACCGGCTGCCCTAGAGCAGGTCGGGGCGCTGCCAGGGCTCGCCGAGGACATGGGTGGCCAGGAATGCCAGCACTGCCTGGTACCAGACGATGGCGTGGCCGGGCGTGGTGATCCAGTGGTTCTCGGTCGGGAAGTACAGGAATTTCACGTCGGCCTTCCGGCCGGGCCGGGTGGTCAGCCCGGCCCACAGCCGCAGTGCCTCCCCGATCGGCACCCGGTAGTCCTTGTCACCGTGGATCACCAGCATCGGGGTGGAGATGGCGTCGAGGTGCAGGTGCGGTGAATTCGTCTCGTAGCGTTCCGGTTCGGTGAGCGGATCACCGAAGTGGCGCCGCCAGTACGACGCCGCGTCGGTCGTGCCGAACATCTGGTCCAGCGCCCACAGGCCGGCATGGCTGACGATGGCCCTGAACCGGCCGGTGTGACCAGCGATCCAGTTCGCCATGTAGCCGCCATAGGAGCCGCCCATCGCCGCGGTCCGGGTCTGGTCGATGTCGGGCCGGGCGGCGGTGGCGTCGGTGATCGCCATCAGGTCGGCATAGGGCCGCAGTCCCCAGCTGCCGTGGCCGCGGCCGACGAAGTCGTGCCCGTAGCCGGTGGACAGGCCGGGGTCGGGCAGCAGCACGGCATACCCGTGGGCCACCATCAGCCACGGGTTCCACCGCCATGACCAGGAATTCCAGCTGAGGCGCGGGCCGCCGTGCACCCACAGCAGCAGCGGCGCGGGTTCCTGTTCGGACGCCGAGGCGGGCAGCGCCAGCCAGCCACGGATGACCGCCCCGTCGTCGGCGGTCGCCTCCACTTCGGTGAGCCGGCCGGGCAGTTCGAGGTGACCCGCGGGGCTGGGCAGGTAGCGCGGCGGGCTGCCGGGCATGGCGAGGTCGAGCCGCACCGGTACCGGCGGGCTGTCAATCGCGCTGCGCAGCGCGTACAGGAACTTGCCGTCCGGCGACGGGCACATGCTCGTGTAGGCGCCGTCGTCGGTGGTGACCCGGGTCACCGGCGCTCCGTCCAGGCTGGCCCGGAACACCGGGCACCTGCCGTGGTCGTCGGCGGTGAAGTAGACGGCCTGCGAGCCGGGCGCCCAGACCGCCTCCACCGGGCGCCGGTCCAGTCCCCCGAGCAGGTCGGCCGGGCTCCCGCTCCCGTCGAGCGGGACCACGACCAGGGTGGCGTCGCCGGGCGCGTCATAGCTGTCGTGGGTGGTGGCCGTGCACACCACCAGCCGGCCGTCCGGCGAGATGTGCGGCTCGCTGTAGTCGCGGCCGGGATCGGAGAGCAGGGTCCGGCGCTGGCCGGTGGCCGTGTCGATGACAGCGATCTCGGCCCGGACCTCGGCGGCGTCATCCCAGACCGACCAGCCGGTCACCGCGAGCGAGCCGTCCGGGGTGAGTTCGGGCCGCTGCTCGTCCAGGGCGCGGCCCGGATCCGGGGTCAGGTCGCGGGGCGGCGCGGCGAGCCCGCCGTTGGCGGCCGTGGCCATGAGCAGCCGCAGCTGGTCCGGGCCCAGGTCGTGGTCCCAGTGCCTGACCCGCGGGGCCTCATGCAGGATCGCGGTGACACCGGCGTCCTTGCGCTGCTGGCGGCGTTTGGCGTCCTCGTCCGGCCCGTCCGCGCCCGGCAGCATCGGGCAGGTGAGCACCAGGGCCGGGGCGCCGGTGGCGGCGCTGGTCCCGCTGATGCCACCCGGCGGCGCGGCCAGCCGCCGGGCGTCGCCACCCCCCGCGGGATGCAGCCAGAGAGCGGGCTTGGCGCCGTCCTGCGTTACGTCTGAATCCTGCCAGGCCGCCAGGTCGGGCCGGGCGGAGGTGAACAGCAGCGAGCCGTCGGGCAGGAACGCCGGGTTGTCCTCGCCCTGCGCCGACCAGGTCAGCCGGGTGGGCAGGGACTGGCCGCCGGGCGGGTCCGGCGCCTGGCCTCCATCCGGGCCATCGGTCACCGGGATCCGCCAGATGGCGGGGACGAACGTCTTGCCGTCCGGGCCAAGCTGCTGCACCGTCGCGGCTAGCCAGCTCCCATCGGGGGAGAGCCGCAGCCCGCTCACCCTCGGGATCGCGATGTAGTCGTGGAGGTCTTCGAACGGGCTCACCTGGGCTGCCCAGCGCTGTGAACGCCAGCCGGCGAAGGGGAAAGGAGGGTCATTCCGGCAGTCTCCCCTCTGTCCGTCCCGCCTAAAACAGCGACCTGGCCGCGGCCGGTCAGCCGTGCGGCAGCTTGTCTTCGTTGCCGTGGAGGGCCTGTCACCCGCGCTCAGTCCTTATGCCGGGCCACGATGATGATGACGACGACCACCACCGCCACCACGAACCCGAGCCCTATCACCATGGCGCGCCTCCCGCTGGTCTCGGTTCAGGGTATTGGACGCTGACACCGCGCCTTACGCTGCTGGCGGCGTTTGGCGGCCTCATCCGGCCCGTCAGCGGCCCGGACCGCGGCCGGTCAGCCGCAAGGCAGCTTCGCTGGTGGCGGTCGCTCGGCGCAGTGCAGCGCTGATCACGCGGGGGTGCGGCGGAGCGGCGGCAGGATCGCGAGGATGAGCAGCGCGGCCGGGTACCAGGCGTAGGGAAGTTGCACGTCCGCGCTGGAGACCGGCCACCAGAGAGCGATCGGCGCGGTGACCACATCCCGCAGGAAATGCGCGGACACCCCCCAGGCGGCGCCCGCGGTGATCCCGGTCACGATCGCGGCTGCCCGGCCGCCGGACAGCTGGGACCAGCGGCCCGCGATGATCGCGGCGATAGCGAGCGCCGCCACCACCCACAAGGCATGGGTGTACGGCCTCGGCGTGCCGGCGGTCAGCGCGTTCGAGCCGAGCTCAAGCGGCAGGTGGTCGACGTCGATCAGCACCGAGGCGGACAGCATCGCCCAGACGAACCAGGTGCTGGGTGGACGGCCCCGCCACCGGATGAGGGCGCCCAGGACGATCAGGGCGGTCGCCAGATGGCACGGCTCGTCCAGCAGGGCGCGCGGCCCGAAGGACAGGTCCCGGGTCAGCAGCACCCGGTCGGTCAGGACGATAGCCGCGGCCAGGCCCAGGGAGACCCCACGGTTGGAGCAGACCCTGGCCAGCCACGCCGTAGGCGCCCCCCGCTGTGCCATCAGCACCGAGGCTACGCGATCTTGCTCAGCGCCCGTCGGTGATCACGGCCTCGCCGTCGGCGCCTTGCCCCTGGCCGGACGGCACGACACCACCGAAGCCATCCGCTGGGCCAGCCGCGACATGAACCGGCCCTTCACCGTTCTCGGACTCAAGCGATGATCTTGAAACGACCGTGCCCATGCGCTCGGCCAGAAGGTAACGAAGTACCGTGATGGAACAAACGCACAAGAAGAGTGCTATCACGCGCAACGTTCCTTCGGTCGGCCACGTCGTCAGATGCGTCGCCTGGATCTCCAGCGTTACCGGATGCGTAACCGCATTCACGGACAGGTAGACGACCAGCACGGTCGCGACGAGGGTCACCGTTTCGGATGCGGCCATTACGAACGGCGCACGTGCTCCGGTCAACGGCGTTCTTCCCCGCCTAACGGTAGTCCGCCGGCGGCGGCGCAACCGGAGGTACTCGCTCGTGCATAGGCAGACTGCCATCACAAGGCAGGCAACGATGCCACAGGTGTCGGTCCGTAGGCCTGGCACGCCACGCCAGTAAGGAGCGCTGAGGCCAGCTGGCCGGAAACTGCCGACGAGACACACACTGGCCCAGCCCAACCCCGCACCGTAGGCAAGCCCGGCTGTCAGCGCCTCCAGCACCAGCACGGGGTCCGTTCCGCCGCGTACAGGCCGACTTCTCATTCCATGAATCTCCGCAACTGCCACGGCCATGTCCAGGAATCGTACTGCTACGTGGTGGTGGCTGAACGAGCACGCATAGTCAGCAAGTCAGCTCGGTCCGGGAAGACGCCGACCACCAGCACGATGGCCGTCTCACCACGGATGCGCCCGTCACGACCTGCCCACATATCGCTTGGTCGTACGATAGGCGTCGCAAAGACCTGTCCAGATGAAGCAGTCCAGCGACGAAACGCGAAGAATTGAACGAGCAATGCTGCCGCCGACTCCTGGCGGGACACCCTGTAGCAGGCCCGAGTCCCGTCGACCCGGACGGAGGATGCCAGCCGTGAACCTGGGAATTGGGGTCGTCCCGGAGCGCATGAGACCGCTGGCCGAAACCTCGTACTGGGCGGCACGCGGGGCCCGGGCGCGGGTTCTCGCAAGGGTGAGGCTGCCGTCCGCACAGGGCATCCAGGCACCGATCTTCGTCATCGGCTGCGGCAGATCAGGGACTACCCTGCTCGGGGAACTGTTTGCTGCGCACCCAGCGATCAGGTACTTGTTTGAACCGTACGACCTCTGGGCCGCCATTGAACCTGCGACCGACTTCCTCCAGCTGTATTCGCGCGGAGAGCACCACTGCATGCTCGATGCCAGTTCAGTCACCGCAGCGGCCCGGTGCCGGTTCAGGCGCCTGATGTCGCCGCCGTCTGGCTTCACGTTGGTGGAGAAGAGCCCGCTTAACGCACTCCGCATCGGCTACCTGGAATCCCTGGCGCCGGACGCTCGCTTCGTGCACATCGTGCGTGATGGCGTCGATGTTGCCCGTTCGATTGAGAAGATGGCCACAGTCACCAAAAGGATGGCGTTCCGTCCGCCACTCAACGTCTGGTGGGGTGTGGGCTGGGTGAAATGGGCTGCTCTGAAGCACGACGGGCGAGTGGCCGGCTACTACCCTGAAGAGGTGCGCCAGCTCGCCACGGATGCTCAGCGCGGCGCGTACGAGTAGCTGCTATCCGGCCTGGAAGTGGATGCGTAGCTCGCGCAGCTGGGCACGCAGCTGATCGAGATCACCGACCAGGTGCGCGAGGCGCTCGGCGACGCGAACGGCGCCGCCGCGGCGCTCGTGTACGTGCCGCACACGACCGCCGGGGTCGCGATCAACGAGCGGATCGACCCCGAGCTCGTCGATGACCTCGAGAACGC
>OFHK01000242.1_pt1 | contig 17421 bp, 14 predicted proteins | sample 1521951 | NCBI WGS metagenome assembly OFHK01 (sample SAMEA2468436, study PRJEB22500) | soil metagenome | biome: Glassland; feature: Farmland; material: Clay | place: Australia | collected 2013-01-31 | depth 0.55 m
TTTTTCGCTGAGTCTCACGGACAAAACCGTTACCAAAAGCACGGCCAGCGTCCGGGATTTAGAGTTGCTGGGCCAGGACACGAGCTTGGAGAAGGATGATGACGCCGCGAAGCACATCGCCGCCCCCCTCCACAGCGATTCGGTTGATCTCGACCGGTACGTCGCCGGGTTGGCGGAGAAGTACAGCTACTCATTCCAGGCGAGTGGCAAGGTGAGCGGCGACTGCTACCCGGCTTCCCTCAGCCCCTATCGGATCGTGACGGTTCAAGGTGTGAATCCGAAACAGAGTGGAGATTACCTGATCAACCACGTGACCCATTCCCTGAATCGCGACAGCTATTCGCAGTCGTTCGTCATGAAGCGAAACGCGCGTTCAAAATCCTCCGCCGGAGGGCTAGCGGACTTGGCAGGGACAATTTTCTGATGGCCGACGGAATGGAAAGGCAGATTGTCGACGTCGCGGAGTTGGTTCGCTCGCGCTTCTTCGGGAAATACCGCGGCCTCGTTAAGGACGTGGACGACCCCGACAAGCTGGGGCGAATTACAGCTCAGGTGCCGGAGGTGTACGGCGACACCGATTCGCCGTGGGCCGTCCCGGCCGTCCCCTTCGCGGGAAAGGACCACGGGCTGATTCTGCTGCCGGAGGTGGGCGACGGGGTCTGGATAGAGTTCGAGGCCGGAGACCCTTCTCGTCCGATCTGGACCGGCGGTTGGTGGGGGAGTGATGAGATGCCGGGCGATGGCGGACCGTTGAAGCGGGCCCTCGTGACCACCAAAGGAAGCAAGATCATCCTCGATGACGATGGCGGCTCCTTGCGGCTCATCCACTCCGGCGGGGCTGAACTCACCATGACCGACAGTGACATCACGCTCAAGATCGGATCATCACAGATTGTATTGTCGGCAAGCGGAGTGGACATCAACAACGGCGCGCTTAAGGTGAGCTGATGCCGGGGAACATGTTGACCACGGCCAGCACGATCATGTGCCCGCACGGCGGGCAAGCGATACTCATGACATCGAATACGCGCGTCACGGCGGGGGGGGCGCGGTCGGTGGCGGGGGTGGTGGGCGCCGCCGCGCCGCGGTGGCGCGCCCGGCCGGCGGCGGCAGGGCGGGCCGCGGAGACCGCGTGGCCGTCCCCGCCGATCGTCACGAGCGCGTCGATCCCCAGCTTCTGCAGCGACTCAAGGCAGGCATGCAGCCTCCACTCCGGGTCGGCGGCGCCCTCGTCCCGCACCGCCGGGTTGGCCCGCGAGGTCCGGATGATCGACCCGCCCTGGACGTGGATCCTCGACACATCCGTGCTGGACAGGGGCCGCGCCTCCCCGGTCCGGCCCTCGATGAGATGCTGGAAGCCGTCCATGATCCCCAGAACGTCCCACCCGGAGTTCCGGGCCTCGATCGTCGCCGCAGAGATGACCGAGTTCATCCCGGGGGCCGGGCCGCCCCCGCACAGAATCCCCAGCCGCACGCCCCCATCGTCCCAGCAACCAGGCGCTCCGAACAAGCGGGCCGGCCCCGGGCCTGCGCCAGCCCGGACCCGGTGATCCGCGACGCCAAAACGGTCAGCCTTCCGCACCGCTGCCCACGCCGTGCCGATACCCCGCGGCACCTGCGCCCGGCCGCTATAGGTGGGAGTGCTGACCCGTGGGTGGCTGCAGGGATGCGGGCGGCTTCTGCGGTCGGCCAGCCTGTGCTGGCTGAGCTATGGTTGGGTCACTGGCGGCAGGTCGTCTGCCGTCCGGTGCCTGGTCATGATGGCGCCCTGCCGTCGTGTCCAGGGGTGAGCTGGCTCATGGACGATAATGAGTGCCTGCCTGATGTCGCGAGCAACGGTGGCGCGGTGCCGCTGCCTGATGCGGGACCGGCAAGCCCAGGGCGGCTGACCGCGGAGGAGACCGCCAGATACGTGGTGACGGCGGCGGTGTGGGCGCCCTCGGTGCACAACACCCAGCCCTGGCGGTTCACCGCCGTCCGGCAGCAGATCAGCCTGCATGCCGACGCCGCGCGGCAGTTGCGCGTGGCCGATCCCGATGGCCGCGAGATGTTGATCAGTTGCGGTGCCGCACTGTTCACCGCCCGGCTGGCGCTGCGGTCGCTTGGCTTTGTTCCCGAGACCGATGTGCTGCCCGATCCGGGCCAGCCGCTGCTGGTCGCGCGGGTGAGCTGGCCGCGGCGGGCGGCCAGCACCGAGTTCGAGCAGGCGCTGTTCGGCCAGGTGCGGCAACGGCGGACGCACCGCGGCGGGTTCGACCCGGTGCCGCTCCCGCCGGGTCTGCTTGCCGCACTCCGGGAGAGCGCCGCACGGTACGGCGCGATGCTGCGCATTGTTGCCGACGACGGGCGGCGGGCCGCGCTGGCAGCGGCCGTTGAGGAAGCGGAACGCACCCAGCGGCTCGACGGCGAGCGGACCCGGGAACTGGCCCGGTGGGCTCCGGCGCCGGGCAGCCCGCGGACCGACGGGGTGCCGCCGGACTCCTACCCGGCGCGGGCCGAGCACACCGATCCGGACTTCCCCGGCCGGGATTTCGCCCATGGCCACGGGTGGGGCCTGCCGCCGCTCAGCACCGCGCGGTGGCCCAGGTCCGCTGGAGTCGCCGCCCTGCTCACCACCGCCCGTGACCGCCCGGCGGACTGGATCAACGCCGGGCAGGCCCTGCAGCGTATCCTGCTCACCGCCGCCACCAGCGGGGCCGCGACCGCGCTGAACACCCAGCCGCTGGAGTTCGGCCGGCTACGTGAGTCCATCCGGACTGGGCTCAGTGACGGCGCTTACCCGCAGATGGTGCTCAGGTTCGGGGCAGTCATCCAGGCGGCGGCCAGCGTGCGGCGCCCACCCGATGACGTGCTGTCCACAGGCGGCAGCGAAGATGACAGTACCGGTGAGGGGTAACCGGCCTGCGCCTGGGGCCTGCTGGCAACAGCGGGCTAAGTCCCGGTGCTTGACGTGCGACCCCTGGCGGGCTGCTCGGCGTGATCTCGGGGCCAACCGCAACGAGGCCCTGAAGAGGCGGTCAGGGCCGAAAGGCCAGGCTTCCTGGGACCTTGGCGCATGGCGGGCCACCAGGCCTGGCGGCACACCATAGAGGCGAGGGCTTCGGCGCGGATGGGAGGTGACCGGGCGTGGCTTCGCGGCAGGGGGCAGGAACCAATGACGGGCCGCAGGAGAGCGCGGCGCCGCCGCCGGCCTGGGAACCGGGCGACCTGGGCAGGCGAGTGTCGGCCAGGCGTAAGGACCTCAAGCTGAGCAGGCGCCAGCTCGCGGAGCTGGCCGGCGTGAGTGTGCCATATCTGCAGCATCTGGAGACGTACCCGGCTTTGCCCTCGCAGGCGGCCCTGCGGCAGCTGGCCGCCGCACTGCAGACCACGCCAGAGACGCTGCTCGGCGCCGGCTCCAGCCAGCCGCCCGGCCAGGCTGGCCCCTCCGCCCATCCGGTGCTTCAGGTGCTCACCGCAGTGGAGTGCTATGACCTGCTGTCACCCGGTGGGGTGGGCCGGGTGGCGTTCACCGCCGCCGACGGGCCTGTCGTGCTGCCGGTGAACTATGCCATGGCGGGCCAGACGGTGATCTTCCGGACCGCCCCGGACACGCTGCTCGCAAGGTGCCTGGACTGCCCGGCCGGGTTCGAGGTAGACCGCCTGGATGAGACCCTGAGGCAGGGCTGGAGCGTGCTGGTGACCGGGCGTGCGGTCCGTGTGACCAGCGAGGCGGACGTCCGCCACCTTGAGCAGCACGCTGGCGTCCGGCCCTGGGCGGGCGGTGCGCGCGATGTGTACGTACGGATCATCCCGCGCAAGATCACCGGCAGGCGCATACGCGACTAGCCCAGACCGGACCCAATGGGGTGCGCTGGCAGGCAGCCGGAAGACTGATCACGCCAGACAGAACGTCCTGATCTGCACCCTCGGCTAGTGATCGCCGAGACGCTACCATCCGCCCAGAACGAAGGCGGGTAGGGGTGCGTGCTGGTACCTCTGATCGGCCGCGCTACGTGAGCGCATGATGATCTGCGTTGACGGGATGGTGCGCGGCCCGCTCTCTCAGGACCCCGCTGGGGTGCGCCGCGCGCGGACGGCGGCGAGCACCCGGCGGCCAGCCCGGTGAGTTTCATACCCGGCGCCGGGAAACCCGGCCAGGCGGACCGGAGATCTGTCCCGCTCCAAGACGCCCCGATCGCGGTCATGGGCGGATATCGGGAACCCGGCAGCGGAGCAGTCTTCGGCGGGCTGGTCTTCCCTGCCAGGGCACCCGCTGGATCTGCCGGGCGATGGGATGGGGCGAGGTTTACCTCGGTGATGCAGCGTCTGCTGCCGGATGGTCAGCGTCGCTGCCGCCGCTGGCGGCGGCCCTCCGCGCAGTGTGGCGGGCGGCCACTGGCTGACGGGCATGCTGGTAGCCAGCGGAGTCGCCCGGCGGACGGCTGAACGCGCCGCTATCAGCTGGCGGCCGGGCCGGCCCAGGCCGGGCGGTCACGGGAGCGGCGGTTGGGGGCTGCCACTCCCGGGCCATATGGCCCGGGACCGGCTCCGGCTAGGGCTCCCAGCAGGCGGGCAGGGCGGTGGTGGGAGCGCATCAGGGCTGGTCTGGCTCGGTGGCTGGCTGCGGCCAGGGTGTTCCCGCCTCAAGGGCTGGCTGGTGCTGTGGTACTGGGTGGGTGATGGCGCCGGAGAGGCCTGCCAGGAGGGAGCGGATCGTCGCGGTGGCGAGACGGTGCATGATCGCCTCGTCGAGCACGGCCCCGGTCCGGCCGAACGGCGGCCGGTAGGAGCCCGTGAGTGCCAGCAAGGTCTGGCCGTCACCGTGGCGGGCCACGATCAGGTCGGCATCCAGCACGGGGAACAGTTCCCCCACCGCACCGGTCGCCTCCCAGCGCATCGGCACCGTGATCGTGGCACCGCGGCGGACCGGTTCCGCGAAGCACACCCGCACCAGCTTGGAGAACCCCCGCCTGCCGCCGAACGGGCCGACCCGCAGCACGACCGCCAGCCCGTCCTGGTAGGCGCCTTCGCAGACACTGCTCACAGCGCCCCGGTGCAGCAGGTTGGCCAGCCGTGCGGCGGCCATCTCAAAGGGGACCTCGATGGTGACCTCATAGCCAGCGAACATGAGCCCACCGTGCTCGCCCCGGACGTGCTGCGCTCAGGGCCTAAGGTCCCCCGCCGGGAGGCAGAGGTCTGGACCTTTCACCCGCCTGCGCCTCACCCGCCTGCGCCGGGTTCGCCATCGATGGTGCGCCGTGCAGCCGTCCAGGACCACGTGCAGGTGCCGCCGCAAGCGCCACCGGCTTGGGCACGGGTCCTCAGAGTTCCCTGGCAGTGACATTAGCCGTCCCAGCGGCCAACTGTCTGGCCCATCTCGAGCCGGATGTGTGCTCCGGTCAGGTGGCTGTCTCCGGGCCGGTTTCCCACGGCTTTTCCGCTGCCGCATCGCCGGGCGCCGGGACCGTGCCCTCCAGTGCCCCGCCTAGGTTGGTCATCAGGCAATGGATCGTTGCGGTGGCGGCCTTGTGCAGGAGCACCCGGTCCAGCCCGGCGCCCAGCGGGCCAAACGGAGGCCGGTATACGCCGGTCAGTGTCATCCTGGTGTCCTGGTGCCCCTCGGCGGTGAGCGTGATGTTGGCGTCCAGCGCAGGGAACAACCGGCCACTGACGCCGATAGCTTCCCAGCGCATCCCGGTAATCACCGAGCCGGTCCGGTCCACCGGATCCAGGAAGTGGACCCTCACCAGCCCGGACGGGCCTGGCGAGTTGCCAGGCGGCCCAGCCCAGCTCAGGTGATCAAGGCCGACCCGGTAGGCCGTCTCCGAAGTCCCGCTGAGGTGGCCATCGTGAATCAGGTTCGCCAGCCGTGCCCGCGCAGCGGCGAGGCTGATGGCGAGCATCCGCTGATCCGAGAGGAACATGCCACAACCGAACCGATCACACGGCCTGTGGGGTAAGTGACCAACGTCACTGCTGGCGGCGCAATAGTCTAGACCTTCATGCGATCCACCGGATCCTGCCCCTAGCCTCACAAGGCGGCCGATGAACCACGCCGATGCAGGCGGTCGTCGCCCCGCCAACCGTGCAGGCTGCCACCGCATAATGCCAAGGGTCTCCCCGGCCCATCCCGCCCATTTACACCCCGGCCCACGGGTGAGTAGCTTAGGGCTTCCATGGTTGCCCTAAGCGATGCCCTGGTCCCCGGCGGCTGCTCTTGGGCCCCTCGGATTTATGGTTAGAGCGATTGGCCACGAAGGACCAGGCAATTGGGTGAACCGTCTGCGTCGCCAGGGCAGGTGACCTGGCTGGGCTGGCTCCCTATCCCGGCACTGATCCTCGCCTCCGACGGCTCCACAGTTGCAGTGAGCCCAGCGTGGGCCACCCTGTGGCCGGAGGCCTCAGCCGGTGACCGGTGGCTCGAAGCGGTCGAGCCACCGTTTCGCTCCGCACTCAGGGCACAGCTGCGGCTGGCCACAGCCACAGGTGAACCTGGCCACACCGACTGCCAGGTCACCGGCCCCCGCGGCAGCCGGTGGAGCCGATGGTGGTGGCACCCGGCCCCACCAAACAGCCTCGTGGTGTGCGTGGCAGTGATCGACGATGGCCCGGCCAGCGCGGCGCTGCCGGTGCGGGGCGAAACCCCCGATCTGCCCGCACAAGGGCATCCCGTGGCTGCGCCCGCCATCAGCATCAGCGCCGACCATGCCATGACCGTCATTCACCGGATCTTCGAGGCCGGCCTGGCGCTGGAATCCGCCGCCAGCCTGCTCGACGGCCCCCTGGCTACCTTGGTCCTGCGCGCCCTCGATGACCTCGACCAGCTGGTGCACCACATCCGCAGCGCGGTACTCGAGCAACTGACCCACCCTGCAACTCCCCCACCCCGGGAGGCACCATGACCGTCCAGAACACGGTGTCACAAACACGGTGTCACAAGAGCCATCTGTGATCCGCACCGGCAAGACGCCGCCGCAGATGAGGCGGCGCTGCACGCTACCCCCCCGGCAGCGGCGCTGACTGGCACCTATCCGGGGACAGCCAGCACAAGATCAGCTCTCACCGCAGCTGGACCCTAGATGCTGCGACCGCGTTTAAGAGGGCTTGCAGCTGGGGGGCGGGGGCGCTGTCGACCATGCCGGCCACCAGCGTTGCAGCGCGATCCAGGGGGAAAGCCAGGCGCGCACCGAGCGCAGCGCCCGCGGCCAGGACGGCGCCGCAGTCCGGCACCGCGAGGCTAACCCCGGGCTTCTGGCTAATGACGGACAGGTCCTTGTCATTTAGCCACACAATGCCGCCGCGGCCCTGGGTCCTCGAACAAGCCCTGAACAGGCCGCCGGCCCGAAGCCGTTCATGCCACCTGGACGAACGAGGGTGAAGGGTCACTGCCTGGACGAGATCATGTACTACCCGCCGGCCTTCTTCCAGGAAGCCGCGACGTGCTCCGCCGACTGTATCCGGACGCCATCGTGGCCTCCGCTGCCGACGCGGAGGCGTTCGGGCTTAACGCCGGATCTGATAGCAACCATGCCGTACTGCCTCAGGCAGCCACCCATCAGGTTTCCGGTCCGGGGATGGCGGGTCACCGCCAGCTCCCGGCGCCGGAACGCGCGAGTGGCGGCCGGGGTGGTCCCCCGCGGTCAGCAATTCCTGGTGCAAACGCTGTAGCGGCGACGATGGGTCGATGCCAAGCTGGCCATGGAACCACTCGTTGAGCGGGTACATCGCCACCAACGACCGCAGTTCGCCGATGAGTTCGCGCCCGCGGCACAGCTGGACATCCGCCTGGATCCGAAGCTGCAGTGCCCGCAGGTGCTGCTCTTCGAGGTGGACAGCATGCCTGCTCAGCAGTGGGCCGCGGGGAATGTCCGCAAGCGCCGGACCTGACCACAGATCAAGCGCTTCTTGCAGCCGCTGCGAGGCAGCCTGCGGCTGCCCGCCCCCCGGCGGCTGCGGGAGTGCCCTTGCGGACAAAAAGCACTACTCTCGCCTCGCCGCTTCCGACCTCCGCGTATATGTGCTCCAAGCCATCGTCGGGGGTGGCGGAATCCGTCAGATGGTTACGCAGATCTGTGTCGCTGACCGGTAGCGCAACGGCCGCGCCGCAAGGGGATGTCGTGCTGGAATCACTCGGCCATGGCGCCGGCACCGTCACCGTCACCGTCACCGCTTACCGTGCTGTGCTCGCGAACGTGTCACTGGACGGTCTGGTTGAACACGGTCGGCAACCGCGGCGCGTGGTCCAGTGGGGACACTGCAGCTTGGCCATTGACACTGCCAAGCTCTCTTGGGTTCTCCACGCCGGTCTCCGGTCGCTACCCTGAGGCAACGTGTCCTGGCGCGGGCGAGGACGTGGCCCCGAGAATGTGCGTTCTCAGAAGAGCTCCGGAGGCGCAGGACAGATGGCGATCACCGTCAGTGAGCTCGTTGCCATCCCTTCGTTGGGTACTCGCTTGGTTGCCGGGGCCGGGCGAGCCGATCGGGTGATCTCCTGGGCGCACGTCTGTGAACTCGATGAGCCCTGGAGCTGGCTGGGTGACGGGGAATTGCTCATGACCACCGGCATCGGGATCCCATCCGCGGTGCCCGCCCAGGTGCGTTATGTCGAGGAGTCGGCTGCCGCTGGTCTGGCGGGGGTCGTGATCGGGGACCGCATGCGCGCTCCGCCGCTGACCGACCGGATGCTGGCCACGGCCGATCGGCTGGGATTGCCTGTGCTGCTGACCCAGCCCGAGGTTCCATTCATCGCCCTGGCTCGCACTGTGGCTGGTGCCAATGCGCGCGAGGAACAAGCTCGGCTGGCCTTGACCGAACAAATCTACAACCGCCTGCGGTCGCTTACAGCTGGCGGCGAGATCGGAGCCCTGCTGGCTCCCTTGAGCGCGGATCTGGGCCAGCGACTCGTCGTGGTCGACGGCCTCACCCGGCACGACGCCGGAGGTTCCGCTCTGCTCTCGGAGGATCCGGAGGTGAGCGCGCTGATCTCGCTCGCCGCCGACCACCCAAAGCACCCACGCCCAGCCGTGATGCGGCTGGGCCCCGGATCCGGAGCGGTCGCGCTGGCCCTGCCACCTCCTCGCCCGGCTGTGCTGCTGGCGATCCCGCGTTCGTCCCGCCATCCCGATGTCGGCCTGCTGCATCATGTCGCAGCGGTCATAGCGGTGCATCGGTCAATCTCGGCCGCGGACCGGGAACGCGCCCGGCGGCTCGGATCTGCCCTGTTCGCACGGATTATTGATGACGCCATCGATCCGACGGTCGCGCTCGATGAACTGCTTGAACGTGGCCTCGGGGTGACCCGGGTGGTGGCGGTCGCCTCACAAACCGAGGACAGTGACGAGTGGGGTGACCTGCACCATCATCTCGACGATCAGGGCATAGGCCACCTGCTGCTCGCGCGCGGCGGAATCGCCATGGCGATGCTGCCCGATCAGGAGGATGCGCTCACCACCCTCGTCTCCGCTCTTCCCGCGACCGCACGGGTAGGAATCAGCGAGCCGTATGACCGTGTGGCTGACACGCGTCCAGCGTTGCTCCAGGCCAGATGGGCCCTGCACCAGGCACCGGCCGCAAGCGTCAGGGTGAGCCGGTATGCCCCCGTCGAGGGCTCGTCGGGGTTCCTCCCAGCCAGCCTGCCTGACAACGAGCGGGCCGCGCGCCGGGTCCTCGGCCCGCTCCTCGCGTACGACAAGGAGAAGCACAGTCAGCTTGTGCCCTCGCTACGTGTCTTCCTCGAAGAGAACCGCTCCTGGCAACGCGCCGCCTCGCGGCTTCACGTGCACAAGCAGACTCTCGTCTACCGGATAGAACGAATCGAGCAGCTCACGGGCCGTCAGCTGAACTCGACAGCCGATGTCGCCGACTTGTGGCTGGCTATCCAGGCCGCGATGGCCTGCGGGCTCCTGGCCATCTGAGCCTTCCCGCTCTCATGCACCAGTGAGGTGGGGAGCAGCCTCGTCGTCGGAGTAGGGAAACCACCAGAAGTCGTGAGCCGTTGCCGCCGGGTCAATCATCACCAGCTTCGTGTGACGGAAGGTGTCAAGCCCCTCCGCACCGAGTTGCCGACCGACGCCGGACATCTTGCGGCCGCCGAACGGCCCTGCGTCGTTGTCCAGCAAGGCAGCGTTCACCCATACCATCCCGGACTGGATCTGCTCGGTGGCACGGATCGCCTCGGTCAGGTCGGTTGTGTAGATCGTGGCACCCAGGCCAAAGTCGCTGGCGTTCGTGAGCGTAACGGCTTCCTCGAAGCTGCGCACGCGGCACAGCGGCGCGGCCGGGCCGAACAACTCTCCTTGCAGGATGTCGAAGTCGGGAGCCACATCGACAAGGACTGTCGGCTCGGTGTAGAAACCGCGTTCCAGGCCGGCCGGCCGGCCGCCGCCGATCGCGATACGAGCACCCTGCTCAACGGCGCGGGCGACCGCCGCCTCGTAGCGCATGCGCTCCTTCGCGCTCACCATCGGGCCGACATCCACCCGGTCGAGTCCGTTGCCCACCCGCAGCTCCTTGACCTGCTCGACCAGGAGAGCAGCGAATTCGTCGTAGACGTCCTCGTGGATATACAAGCGTTCGGCCGATGTGCACACCTGCCCGCAGTTGAGGAACGCCGCGAACGTGGCCGCACGGGCGGCGATGTCCAGCGGAGCCGACGGCATCACGATGAAAGCATCATTTCCCGATGCCTCGATAAGATGCGGCCGCAGAGATGAGGCTAGGACGGTGGCGACCGCCTTTCCCGTGGAGACGCTGCCTGTGAAAGCCACCATGTCGGTCCGCGGCGATTCACAGAGCCTCCGCCCCGCGTCGGCACCGCCGGTGATGCACTGCACAAGGCCGGCGGGAAGGTTGGCGAAGGCTTCCAGGAACTTGAGCGTCGTCAGGCTGGTGTGCTCTGACGGTTTGATGATTACCGCGTTTCCGGCGGCCAGTGCGGCCGCCGCCTCCCAGGCCAGCAGGCAGAGAGGGTAATTGAACGGGAGCACGATGACGACGGTGCCCAGAGGCTCCTTGACCGTGTAGTGCAGTTGTCCAGCGACAGCCGGGCCATGGACACGACCAGCCTCATGACGTCCGACCTCCGCGTAGTAGTTCATCGCGGTGATCGACCACCGGACCTCGTCCGCGCTCTCCTTGTACGGCTTGCCCATCTCGCGGGTGAGCATCTCCGCCGTCTGGGGCAGCGCGTCGTGCATGCGTTGCGCAGACTCATGCAGCAACTCGGCACGGGCCAGCGCTGACAGTGACCACCACCCCGGCTGGGCCGTTTTCGCCGCGGCCAGAGCGGCGCCGATCTCGTCAGGCGTTGCCTCAGCGATGTCGCCGGCCTTTTCCTCTGTCGCCGGGTCGATCACCGGAAGCGGCGCCCCGGCGCTCCGGCGGAACGCCCCGGCGATCAGCAGGTTCCGGCTAAGCCGGTCGAACTCATGGAGCACAGTCACGGAACTCCTCCTCGGTGCGCGGTGGAACGGGCATGGGGCAATCGGTCAGGCGAACCCGCGGGTCGGCGACCCATTGCGGAGCCGGTATCCCCGTACAGGGCACTTTCAGCGATGTTGGCGTTGAGGTCCGGCAGGGCGCGGGTCGTCGCGGGCACGATCCCCAGATGGCCGGCGCAGGGAAAGGTGAGGATGAAGCGTGTCACGGCCTCAACCCCTGACCCGCTCGGACCGCGGATCGTAGGTGGGAGTGAGCGACAGGGTTGCCGTGATCAAGGACCCGGCGATGTCCACCTGGTAGTGGCCGGCCTTGAGCCACTCAGCTGTGACAGTCCTATCGGCCTCGATATAGGCGAGGCAGACCGTTGCCCCCACCGTATGTCCATACGCGCCCGACGTGACCTTGCCAGCGATCACGCCGTCACGAAGCACGGGTTCGTCGTGGTGTGCGAGAGCCTGCGGATCGTCCAGAACCAGTTGCACGAGCCTGCGCCGCACCCCCTGCTCACGCTGGGCCACCAGCGCCTCGCGGCCGATGAAGCCGGGCTTGGACCAGGCAATGGCGAAGCCCAGCCCGGCCTCGAGCGGGGTGTCGTCCGGCCCGATGTCGTGACCCCAGCTCCGGTAGGCCTTCTCCATCCGCAGCGAATCCAGGGCGTGATACCCGGCATGCACCAGCCCGTGAGCGGCACCCACCGACACAAGCTGGTCGTAAACGTGAACAGCCATCTCAGCGGGTATGAGGAGCTCCCAGCCGAGTTCGCCCACATAGGTGATGCGCGTCGCACGTACTATCGCGTATCCGAGATCGATCTCCCGCGACGTCCCGAATGGGAAGGCGTCGTTCGAGAGGTCCGCGTCCGTCATTTCGGCCAGGAGGTCCCGGGACCGCGGGCCCATGACCGCGAGCATCGCCCAGCCGTTGCTGACGTCCGTGACTGTGACGAAGTCGCCGGGACCGCTGTGCTTACGCAGCCAATCAGTGTCGCGCACCGTGCTCAGCGCCGCGGTGAGCACGAGGAATTGGTCAGACGCCAGCCTGGTGACCGTGACATCGGCCTCGATGCCGCCCCGCTCGTTAAGCCACTGGGTGTAGACGATGCGGTCGGGACCGGCATTCAGGTCGTTTGCGCAGATCCGCTGGAGAAAGCGCTCGGCGTCGCGTCCTTGCACGAGCAGTTTCCCGAATGAGCTGAGATCCAACACGCCAACGCCACGCCGGACGGCGCAATGCTCAGCGGCGCTGCACGTGAACCAGTTCGGGTGCTTGAAGGAGTATCGGTAGCGGGGCTCCACGTCGCCGGTCGCATACCAGTTGGCCCGCTCCCAGCCGACCGCCTCTCCGAACACCGCGCCGGCGGACGCGACCCGGTCGTGCAGCGGCGTCCGGCGGATCCCCCGGGCACTTTGGCGCTGCTCGAATGGCCAGTGAATCCCGTAGGACAGATCGAGGGTTTCCGTCACCCGATCCTCGAGGTAGCGGCGGGTGCCCTGGTATGGCATGGCTCGGCGGGGATCGGCCTCGGTGAGCGCGAATGGGGCGTGGCCGTCCACGATCCAGTCGGCGATGTACTTCCCCGCGCCCGGGCCGCTGAGAAATCCCACGGAATTGAATCCGGCCGCTGCCAGGTAGTTCCGAACGCCCGGAACCTCCCCGAGGTGGTACACCCCGTCCGGGGTGAAGCTCTCCGGGCCGCAGAAGAACAGGCGTATCCCGATGTCGGCGATCGATGGGATCCGCGCCGCCACCCGCTCGAAGAAGGGGGTCACGTGATCCCATTCCCCGGGAATCGTGGCGAACTCAGTCTCACCCGGGATGCCGCGTGAGTTCCAGGGGCGGCTCCCGGGCTCGAAGAAGCCGACAAGAAGTTTGCCCGCGTCGTCTTTGACGTAGGCGCAATCGTCCGGGCTCTTGATCGTCGGGAGTCCTGACCCGAGGCCGGGCACGTCGTCAGTCACGATGTAGTAGTGCTCGAGCGCCTGCAACGGCAGCGTCACAGCGTGATTCCGGGCGAATTGACGTCCCCACATCCCGGTGCAGTTGACGACGTACTCGGCCTCGACATCGCCCGCCTCAGTTCGCACGCCCCGTGCAAGGCCCCCCCTCACGATCACCTCGGTGACCGCGGTCTTCTCAAGGATCCGCACGCCCGCCTCCTTGGCGGCCCGGGCCAAGGCGAGGGTGGTGTCGGTGGCGTTGCCACGGCCGTCGCTGGGGTAGTACACCCCGCCAACGAGGCCAGTGGGATCGAGGAGCGGATAGAGCGGCTGGATCTCATCGGGGGCCAGGATTTCGGTTTCGATCCCCTCCGCGGACACCGATGACGCCTGGCGGCGCAACTCCTCCCACCTGTCCCCGGTCGCGGCTAGGTGAATCGTCCCGGTGCGCCGGAAGCCGACGCCGGTTTGGGCCTCGAGGTCATGGAATACCTCCAGGCTCTGCCTGACAATGCGCCGCATCCCCTCGGTGGGCCGGGCCTGCGTGATCAGTCCGGCCGCGTGCCACGTCGTGCCCGACGTTAGTGACTTGCGCTCAAGGACGAGCACATCTGTGCACCCACGCCTCGCCAGATGGTAGGCAGTCGCACAGCCCACGATGCCGCCACCGACCACTACCACGCGGGCGCGGGACGGAGGGCAGTTCCCCATGCTCGACTCCCGGCTTGCCTTGGATGTGTCGCTGTGAAGCATGCCTGCTCAGGCGCGCATCAGGAACGGCTGGGGAGGAAGCTTCTTTCTTTGGTATGAGACGGCGGTCAAAGTCCGTGCGGCAGGCGGATGGCCAGCCGCGAACAGGCCGGATACTGTGCCGGGCACGTGCACCGATGCCCCGCCGTACAGCCGACGTGGCAACACCGGACCGTTGATCACGATCACACGAGTCGGCCGCCGCGGGTGAGTTGTCCGAGGGCGGCAGCGACATCAGGCAGGAGGACGCGTTGAGTGACAACGGACTGCGGGCCCCCACCAGGCAGCGGGATGCCCTGAGCGCCATACCCGCGCAGGACATGCTCGTGGACCCAGCCGAACTGGAAGTCGTGCTTGAGGAACCGGCCGTCCACGGCGTGGTTTCAAGGACGGCGATGGCCGCATGGACCATTGCCTCGCTCGCAGTGACCATCATGGCCGCGATCTGGTGGGCTGCTGCCGGGCATTGAAGGAGGCCACCATGGCAATCACCTCTGAGAACAGCGCCAAGCCACGCTCGACTCGCTACGGCCAGGACGTGCTGCCACTGCCGGGCAAGGACCGGTACGCAGGGACGCTGCTGATGTTCTGGCTGTGGGCAGGCGGCAATGTCTTGCTCACGACCTTCCTTCTCGGTGGCTACTACGCGTCCGCCCTCGGGGTCGTGGGGATGATCGTCGCCACGTGCGTGGGAAGTCTCCTCGGCTGCTTGTGGCCGACCCTGACGGGCATGCGCAGCGCACGCTACGGGATCGACGAGTACGTCGGCATGCGCTCAACGTTCGGAACCTACGGCTCCTATATAGGCGTCGTGCTTCTCGTCGCGATCAACTTCGGCTGGATCGGGATCCTGGCGCAGATCGCGGGCAACTCTGGGATCTCCGCGATCCATCAGCTCGCCAAGAACGGGAATTTCTCGACCAATTTCGGAGCCAACTGGTTCACGCTCTTCGCGCTCATCTGTGGCATTGTCATCCCAGTCGTCATGCTGTACATCAGCCCGAAGACCGTATTCCGGCTCGTCAAGTGGGCGGTCCCCCTCCTTATCCTGTTCGCGCTCGTCCTGCTGTTCAAGCTGCTCGGCTCCTATAGTTGGGGCAGGATGACAGCGATCCACCCCGACCACTCAGTGACGTTTGCCTACGCGATCGAGGCCGCCGTCGCCTACAACATCTCCTGGTTCCCCTATATGGGTTCCTGGAACCGTTTCGCTAAGACCCAGAAGGCGGCGTTCTGGGGTGCATGGGGCGGGCTGACGGTGGTGAGCATCCTCTTCGCGGTCATCGGGGGGATGGCTGCGCTCGCGTTCCACTCGGCGGACCCGAGCGCGTGGGCCACCCGATCCGGCCTGGGCATTCCGGCCATCTTCATCATCGTCTTCTCCACGATCATCAACTGCGCCATGCTGTTCTATGCGTCCGTCATGGCGCTCAAGGTGGCGATCCCCAAGATCAACTACCATCTCATTGTCCTGCTCGTGGCAATTCCATCCATTCCATTCCTGTACCAGGGGACACTGACGGCGAAGTTCAACGATATCCTGACTGTTGTGGGCGCACTGGAGGCCCCGTACTGGGGTATCGCGCTCGGTGATTACTTCCTGCTGCGTCGCGAGCGCCTGTCAATCCCGGATCTCTATCGGCGCCACGGTCCTTACTGGTTCACCGGTGGCTTCAATCTCGGCGCTATCGCCATCTGGGTGATGGGCGTGGCCCTGTGGCTCTGGCTCGCCGGGTCGACCACCCTCATCTCCTGGGCGCAGAAGTTCGGTACCGGCGTCCATGTCTACAACGTGATCACGGCCTCCACACCTGTGATCGCGCTGTGCGCGGTCGCGTACTATCTCGTTGGCCACCGGCTCGGGTGGAAGCTGCGGTCGCGGCCAAGGACCCCGGAAAAGGCAGTGGCGGCCCCCGCCGACGCGTCCTAGGTCAGTCCAGGCGCGTCATTGGCGACCACCAGCTTCCGGGGCTGGTTCACCATCCGCGGCCAGTGCCTGCCAGGGCGATCTGGCACGCCCTCCCGGCACTCTCATGAATTGCCTGCCGCAGTTGGCTGTTACTCATGGGTATCTGGTACCCAGTGGACAGGGCGTGCCTTGGAGGCACGCCGATGCCCCGATCCGCTCCGGTCCGAGCAGCCGCCGGGCCCTGAGGATCGCGTTGACAAGGTCCCCCTCGGTGCCGTAACGGGCATCATCATTCACAGGGCGGCCTCCTCCGATCAGCGGCCACGTTTGCGGGAGCGGGCTCGGGTGGCCAGGCGTGCGATGCACAGGCTCGGTTCGTCGGTGACGAAGGGATCGAGGCCTTCGACGCCAAGGGGAGCGTTCAGCCGTTCGACGGTGGCTGTGAGCATGCCGAGGTGAATGCCGCATATCACCGCGCGGTTCTCCCGCGCGACCTCTGCGAACGGGCAGCGGTGCAGCAGGATCTGGTTGGCATCCGGGTCAGGCTCCGGGTCGAAACCCAGGCGGCCGAGCAGGTCGGTAACGGCGGCAGTGGCTTCGCCGGCCGATAGCCGCCGCGCCGGGAGCGGCCGTTCGTAGAGCGCGGCTGCCCACCGCCGGCCGGCCCGCATCGCCTCGTCCGGCACATCGGCCATCTCGGCAAGCTGCCGGGCGAGCAGCCCGGCGAGTTCTCGGTAGCCGGCTTGCCCGGTTCCGGTTCCATATCCGGCGTCGGCCTCTTCGAGTATGCGCGGGACTGCGGCTGCGGGCCCATACAGGACTCGCGGCCGGCCGCGGATGCTGCGGTCCTCCACCAGCTCATTCGCTGCATTGAAGTAGAGAATCCGCTGGCAGGAGTCGCAGATCACGACCTGGGTTCCGGTGCGCACTTCGTTGTAGGTCTGCGGGCGCAGCATCACCTGGCAGGCGGAGCACTTGTGGTCCACGGCCTCGGCCAGGGCACTGCCGCGAAGCTTGAGCACCCGGTCATAGTGGCGCAGCGCGTCGGGGTCGATGGCGGCGCGCAACTGGTCGCGCCGGCGCAGGCGGAGCTTGGCGCCGTCACCGCAGCCGGCAAGCCCGACGAGCTTTCTCGCTGGTATGCCGCTTTTTTGGAGGGTGGCATTGCCGCGGCGATCTCGCGGCGGGAGCCGTCGCTACCGGCGCCGCCGGCACGGGCAAGACCCTCATCGGCGTCGGCCTGACCCCCACCGGCGACAAGCAGCGCGACGCGGTGATCGAAGCCGCCGTCTGGTACGCCAAGTACCACGAAGGCATCATCGCCGCGACGGGGGATGACCCCTCCGCGATGGCGGTTGACCGTCGGGAGCGATTCCAGGAGTTGTACGACGGACTCGCGAAGCT
>OFHK01000244.1_pt1 | contig 17344 bp, 13 predicted proteins | sample 1521951 | NCBI WGS metagenome assembly OFHK01 (sample SAMEA2468436, study PRJEB22500) | soil metagenome | biome: Glassland; feature: Farmland; material: Clay | place: Australia | collected 2013-01-31 | depth 0.55 m
TGGCGCGTTGTTCCCCTCCCCGCTCGATCGCAGCCGTGACTGATCAGCCTGCGGGTTCCGCACGGGATGCAGCCGCAGGAATAGGGCGTTCAGTTGTGTGCCCGACGCCGCTGTACCCCCTCTCCCGCCCCCTGTGTCCCATGATGCCATCCGGCCAAGCGGGTGCGGTGTGGCGGCACGAAAACCACGATATTCCGCTGTCGCCAGTGAATGCCTATCATGCGGATTGCCGGGCGTAAACGAGCCATGAATGCAGAAAACCACAAAAAATATCCGGGTGACCACTGCCGTGGCGGCGACCGCGCGGCGTCCTTATCGCAGGGTGGCATGGTTTCGTCCGTGACCGCGGAAACCCTCAAGATGCAGCGGCCGATTCGGCGGCCGTCGCAGGAGTAGCCTATGTCCGATTACGAATTCGAGCAGGAGGGATTGCTGCCGGCCGATATGCGCGAGTGCTATGCGCTGATCTACGCGCCGCGCCGCCAGCGCAAACGTTATCCGGAAAACACGGTCTATTTAAGGGCCTCGGCACAGGAGACCGTGGCCGAGGCCGACGCGGCGCGGAATCTGTTTGCCGCAAAGGTGTGTGGGCCGTTCCGCTCGTCGGAAGGGTTTATGCTTTACTACCTGGTGGAGTGGCTGGAAGGGACGGAGTGAACCAATGAAGGCGGAGTTTTGGTTGGAGCGCTGGCAGCGCAACGAAATCGGTTTTCATCAGGGCGAGATCAACGCCCACCTGCAGGATTACTGGGACCGTGTCGGCCTCAAGGAGGGCGGCGAGGTTTTCGTGCCGCTGTGCGGCAAGAGCGACGATATGCTGTGGCTGCGGGCGCAGGGGCATCGGGTACTCGGCGTGGAACTCAGTCCGCTGGCGGTGGAGGCGTTTTTCGTCGAAAACGAACTCAAGCCCGAGATACGCAGCGTCGGCGCCTACGAGCGCTGGAGCTGTGACGGCGTGAGCATCCTGTGCGGTGATTTTTTCGATTTGGAGGCGGCCGATCTCAAGGGCGTCGCTGGTGTTTATGATCGCGCTTCGCTGGTGGCGCTGCCGCCGGAGATGCGCGGGCAGTACGCGCACCATCTGCAACGGGTGCTGCCCGCCGCGGCGCCGATGCTGCTGGTGACCATGGACTATCCGCAGCCGGAGATGAACGGGCCGCCGTTCGCCGTGGCCGAAGAGGAGGTGCGTCATCTCTACGCAGGCCGTTACACGGTGGATCGGCTTTACGACCGCGACATCCTGGCCGAGGCGCCGCGCTTTCGCAACGGCGGCGTGACGCGCCTGGAGGAGGTGGTCTATTCGCTGCACCCGCGCCGCTGATGGACGATTTCCGACCGCGTAACCACTGGGGATACGGGGCATTTGCGGCAAACTCGTGCAACACCGCCTCGACACACCTTATGCGTCCCATGTGCCCGCGGTTAAGATTTTTGCTCTTTTAATTTCGATTTAGACCGCAGTCGGTTGGACAGAAAGCCGGGGATCGCCTTGCGGCGGCCGACGGTCCTCGATCGGCTACGGTTAACGTCGTGCCGTGTACCTTGTTTTCGCCGCGGACAACCTCATCCTTTGTCTTAGGCCACGTTGCGAGGTAGCGTCATGTTCGTCGATTCCCACAAGCTTAAAATGCCTACACCGCACGAGGCCCTGCCTGGCCGCGAGCAGGCGATGCCGGTGCCGGAGCGCCATTTCGTCAACGGCCGACGCATGGTGCCGCCCTTTCCCGAGGGCATGGCGCTGGCGTTGTTCGGTATGGGTTGTTTCTGGGGCGCGGAGCGGTGCTTCTGGCAACTGCCCGGCGTCTATTCGACCGCGGTAGGATATGCTGGCGGTTACACGCCGAATCCCACTTACCGCGAGGTTTGCAGCGGCATGACCGGGCATAACGAAGTGGTGCGCGTGGTGTTCGACCCGAAGGCGATCGGTTACGACGCGTTGTTGCGGCTGTTCTGGGAATCGCACGACCCGACTCAGGGCATGCGTCAGGGCAACGACGTCGGGACCCAGTACCGTTCAGGCATCTACACGGACGATGCGGCGCAGGAGCAGGCGGCGTTGGCGTCGCGCGATCATTACCAAATGCAGCTCACGGCAGCCGGCCGCGGCGCCATCAGCACCGAGATCGTCGCGGCGCCGATCTTCTATTACGCCGAGGAGTATCATCAACAGTACCTGGCCAAGAACCCAGGCGGTTATTGCGGACTGGGCGGCACCGGCGTCTGTTACGCATGAGCGCTCCGATGGAGGCGATGCCGATATGGGGAGCCGCTGACGCGTCCGGTCGTTTGTCCCTGGCAATGGCTTTTAATGGGGCATGCGCGGGGGCAGTGTTTTGCTTACCGGATTCAGGGCAATAAAAAGCCCGGCCAAGAACAACAGTGATATACCGAAAGCCTTCCAGTCCGGTTCCAATTCACCGCACCGCCGCTACCGGCTCGTTTACGGTTTGCCACCAGCCCTTGCGTTTGAACCAATCGGCGTTGTCGGCATCGTTGGGGTAGCGCTCGCGCCAGGCGGCGATGGAGGCATATTGGTCGTAGGGGTCGTTGCCGTGGGGGAGATACTCCCAGCGGAAATCGCGGATGCAATTGTCGACCTCCTTGGCCTCGATTTTCACCGCCTCGGGGTCGCGCTCGCGCCAGTAATGGGGCGGGCGGTGGTGGGCCTGGTCGTAGGCGGCGGTGGTGGGGTCGAGATGGCGCACCGGCTCCATGACGGCCAGGTCCGGCAGGGGTTTGGAGATGTCCATGAACTGCTGGAGCGATTCCCACAACTGATACATGTAGGCTTTGTGCGACGCCTCGGCGTTGGCCATTTCGATGCCGCCGTTGCGGTCGCGCCCGCCCAGATGTAGTTGCCAGTGTATGCTGCCGCTCTGGGGGTCGGTGCTAAAGCGGAGGTAGCCGTCCAGCTCATCAAAACGCAGATCGAAGGACCTTTTGAGCTTGGAGATCGGCAGCGTGACTATTCCGGTGCGGCGATTGAAGATGATGTTGTTGGCATCCTTTGCCAGTAGAGCGCCGAGGGCGCCGAGGAAGGTGAGTGCAAAGGGGATAATTACGGTTAATAGGAGTACAGGGTTTTTTTCAAAGTATATTGCTCCGGCATTGTGCCACGCAGCTGCCATAGTAAGTAGAGCAACAATGAGAAGCATTGCCGCCACATTCCGAAGCACGATCCATTTGGCTTTGGGGTTGTCCATCGTCGGCACGCGCATGACTTCCGCCGACCCCTCCTGTGCCAATACCTTTTCATCTTTGCGTTTGAGTCGCCGGACGCTGCCTTTCGAATTGCTGTTGCGGTAATCGCCGACGTAGATCCCCCAGGGCAGAGACGGGCCATCGCCACGGGCATAGCGCGATACACGGCTCCACTGTTCTTTCGGCAGGCGCGGGGGCAGCGCGCGCGGCCGGGTCGAGTCGTAGGCGGTGGGGGCGTAGTAGTGGTCGCTGGTCATTGGTTTCTTTCGCCTGTATCCAGTCAGCTTTGCTTGGCGGCCTTGGGCGGCTCAGGGCGTATGTCGGCCTGGGCCGACCAGCAGGCGGCGGTTTTGCGGCTGGCATCGAATGCCGCCAAGGCATAGACCCAGCCGGGCTCGTCGATATGGATAATCTGCGGATCATCGGCCGGCGGCTCGACGTAGATCCGTTTGCCCTGGGCGTCGCGCGGCATCACCGGGAAGGTCAGATGACCGGCGGTCAACCGGGCCTTGGCGCGGTAGCGGTAATCGACGCCGGCCAGGCTCTTGTCTTGGGCTATGCGTCCGCCCGCGGCGCCGCTGTCGTGACGGAAAGGATTGGGCAGCGCCGGGTAGTAGACATTGCGGGTGAGCTCGCCCTGTTTGTCCCGGCTTATCGGGCGCTCGCCCTGCCCGGGGAGGCGCGGCATCAGCGGCCATTGCATCGGTGAGACGTTGACCTTGGCGGTGGGGTTGTAGCCGTTGTCGCTCATGCGGTCTTGGCGTTGTCAGTTTCCGTGCCTTCGTTCCACCATCCGGTCTGCCGCAGACTGTCGGCCACGGCGGCATCCTGGGGATAGCGCTCGCGCCAGGCATCGAGGGAAACGTATTGGCCGTAGGGGTCATTGCCGTGAGGGAGGTATTCCCAGCGGAAATCGCGAATCGTGGCCTCGACGACATCGGCCTCGGCCTTCACTTCGTCGGGATGGCGGTCGCGCCAGAAGTGGGGCGGGCGGTGGTGGGCCTGGTCGTAGGCGACCGTCGTGGGGTCGAGATGGCGCACCGGTTCGGTGAGCGCGATGTCGGTCAGGGGTTTGGAGATATCCATGAATTGCTGGAGGCTTTCCCATAGTTGGTAGCCGTAAGCGGTCTTGTAGATCCTGCTGTTGATATTGAAGCCGTGATAGCTGGTGCGGTGGCCCAAATGCAGACGCCAGTAGAGCGAGCCGCTCTTGGGGTCGGTGCCATAGCTCATGTAGGCGTCGAATTCGTCGAACGGCAGTTCCACGGCGCCCTTCCCCGACCGGCCCGGCAGGGACACCATGCCGGTGCGGCGGTTGAGGATGATGTTGTTTTTGTTTTTGACGAAAGGAATGATTAATGAAGCAACTAGAAATACGGCTAGGGGCGCGATTGAAAACCAAAGCCGCAGTGGATCTTCCAAATAGTAATGTAAATTACCTATTCTCCAATCATCAAAAAATGTCCATACAATAACCAAAGATATTAGCCCCGCCACCCCGCGCACCATAGCCCACGCCGCCTTGGGATTGCGCAGGGTAGGAAATAGCATGATCTCGGGCGAGGTCTCCGCCATCAGTGTCTGTTCGTCTTTGGTCTTGAGCTTATAGATGTCGCCCCGCGAGTTGTTGTTGCGGTAGTCGCCGACATAGATCCCCCAGGCGAGGTTCTGGTTGTCACCGCGCATCACTTGCGCTACACGCGGAAGCTGGGCATGCGGTGTGCGCGGGGGCAGCTCGCGCGGCCGGGTCGAGTCGTAGGCGGTGGGGGCGTAGTAGCTGTTGCCGTTCATCGTTGTGTTTTCACCACCATCGTGCCCGCATCGCATCGATCTCCTGTGCGCGTTGTGGATAGGTCTCGCGCCAGGCGTCGATGGAGGCGTATTGGCCGTAGGGGTCATTGCCTTGGGGTAGGTACTCCCAGGGAAAGTCGCGGACCAGGCCGGCGACCTGGTCGGCCACGAATGCGACCTCCTTGGGGTCGTTGTCGCGCCAGTAATGGGGCGCGCGGTTGCGGGCCTGGTCGTAAGCGGCGGTGGTGGGGTCGAGATGGCGTATCAACTCCATGGGGGCGACGTCCGGGAGGGGCTTGGAGATGTCCATGAATTGTTGCAGCCACTCCCAGAGCTGAAACATGGAGGCTTTGTGGGGCGCCGAGGCGCTGGGCATGGCGATGCCCTCGTCGCGGTCGCGCATGCCCAGGTAGAGACGCCAATTCACCCGTCCGCTCTGGGGGTCGATGTGGTAGTTGATGTAGCCGTCGAGCTCATCGAAGCGGACCTCGACGGGCTGCTTCTTCCTGAACCGCGGGACGCTGACGATGCCGGTGCGGCGGTTGAAGGTGATGAAGCCGCTGTTCTTGGTCAGCAGGACGCCGAGGGCGCCGAGGAGGAAGAGGGCAAAAGGAACTCCTGGAATTAATAACGAAATTGGGTTGTTAGCGTAATAGTTGGTTTCATGGTTAAATCCTTTGCTTAATATGAAAACCACTTCCGATGCAAACACGACTAATAAAAACATTGCCGCCACATTTCTAAGCACATACCACATGGCCTTGAAGCTGTGGATGGTGGGGATGTAGAGGGTGTCGGCGGAGGGAGGCGGCGAGGAGGTCTTGCCGCGTTTGAGTTTGCGGATCTCCTTCTTGGTGTTGCCGTTGCGGAATTCGCCGAAGTAGATCCCCCAGGCCAGGGAGGGGTCCTTGCCGCGCAGGGCCGACTGGGCGGAGTGCCAATGCTCGCGCGGCAGGCGCGGGGGCAGCGCGCGCGGCCGGGTCGAGTCGTAGGCGGTGGGGGCGTAGTAGCTGTTGTCGCTCATGCGGTCTTGGACTCGGGTGTTTCCGTGCTATCAGCCCACCACCCTTTGCGCTTGAACCAATCGGCGTTGTCGGCATCGTTGGGGTAGCGCTCGCGCCAGGCGGCGATGGAGGCATATTGGTCGTAGGGGTCGTTGCCGTGGGGGAGATACTCCCAGCGGAAATCGCGGATGCAATTGTCGACCTCCTTGGCCTCGATTTTCACCGCCTCGGGGTCGCGCTCGCGCCAGTAATGGGGCGGGCGGTGGTGGGCCTGGTCGTAGGCGGCGGTGGTGGGGTCGAGATGGCGCACCGGCTCCATGACGGCCAGGTCCGGCAGGGGTTTGGAGATGTCCATGAACTGCTGGAGCGATTCCCACAACTGATACATGTAGGCTTTGTGCGACGCCTCGGCGTTGGCCATTTCGATGCCGCCGTTGCGGTCGCGCCCGCCCAGATGTAGTTGCCAGTGTATGCTGCCGCTCTGGGGGTCGGTGCTAAAGCGGAGGTAGCCGTCCAGCTCATCAAAACGCAGATCGAAGGACCTTTTGAGCTTGGAGATCGGCAGCGTGACTATTCCGGTGCGGCGATTGAAGATGATGTTGTTGGCATCCTTTGCCAGTAGAGCGCCGAGGGCGCCGAGGAAGGTGAGTGCAAAGGGGATAATTACGGTTAATAGGAGTACAGGGTTTTTTTCAAAGTATATTGCTCCGGCATTGTGCCACGCAGCTGCCATAGTAAGTAGAGCAACAATGAGAAGCATTGCCGCCACATTCCGAAGCACGATCCATTTGGCTTTGGGGTTGTCCATCGTCGGCACGCGCATGACTTCCGCCGACCCCTCCTGTGCCAATACCTTTTCATCTTTGCGTTTGAGTCGCCGGACGCTGCCTTTCGAATTGCTGTTGCGGTAATCGCCGACGTAGATCCCCCAGGGCAGAGACGGGCCATCGCCACGGGCATAGCGCGATACACGGCTCCACTGTTCTTTCGGCAGGCGCGGGGGCAGCGCGCGCGGCCGGGTCGAGTCGTAGGCGGTGGGGGCGTAGTAGTGGTCGCTGGTCATTGGTTTCTTTCGCCTGTATCCAGTCAGCTTTGCTTGGCGGCCTTGGGCGGCTCAGGGCGTATGTCGGCCTGGGCCGACCAGCAGGCGGCGGTTTTGCGGCTGGCATCGAATGCCGCCAAGGCATAGACCCAGCCGGGCTCGTCGATATGGATAATCTGCGGATCATCGGCCGGCGGCTCGACGTAGATCCGTTTGCCCTGGGCGTCGCGCGGCATCACCGGGAAGGTCAGATGACCGGCGGTCAACCGGGCCTTGGCGCGGTAGCGGTAATCGACGCCGGCCAGGCTCTTGTCTTGGGCTATGCGTCCGCCCGCGGCGCCGCTGTCGTGACGGAAAGGATTGGGCAGCGCCGGGTAGTAGACATTGCGGGTGAGCTCGCCCTGTTTGTCCCGGCTTATCGGGCGCTCGCCCTGCCCGGGGAGGCGCGGCATCAGCGGCCATTGCATCGGTGAGACGTTGACCTTGGCGGTGGGGTTGTAGCCGGCGTAATCCTGCGGATTGACGTAGCGCGCTTCGGCTCCTTTGACCTCGACGTGCAGTTCGTATATTGCGTTGGGAAACAGCGTCGGCAGGCCGAGCCGGATTACCAGGTCGTAGCAGGTCTGTAGCGGCTGGCCGGCCTGGTATTGGACATGATCGATGGCGAGGCTCGGGGTAAACAGGACCCCCATCAGATATTCGAAGGCCGGGAAACCATCGACGTTGCCCGCTTTGTCCTTCATTCCGCCCTCGCCCAGCCAGGCCAACTCGGCGTCACGCGGGGTGCCGGCCTTGGCGAAGGGGCCGTTCTTGGCCCAGCGGTCGAGATCGGTATCTTTCATCATGGCTATCAGGACGGTACCGAGCAGTACCACACCACCGCCGATCCAGCCGATGGGACCTGTGGCGACCTCCATAAACAGACTGACGCTCTCGCCGGCGGCTTCACCAAGGAATTCTGTCGCCGCAGTGGTAGCCGCTTTGCGGACAACGGACGAAGCGGCCTGGTTGAGGAAGGTCAGCCCCATGCCGACAGCGACGACGCCCTGCGCTACAGCCTCTCCCGGATTGCCGGCCTCGTATGCATCGACGGCGGCGCGTACTGCCAGGACTAAGCCAAGAGCGGCAAGTGCGGCACCCAAGCCGGGAAACCAGCGGATGCGGGTGCCGGGGATGGTTGCCTGCATGAATTTTGCGACGGCCTCGTTGCCTTTGAACAGGCTCTCGACGATGTCGCCGGTGGCGTAGAGGAGATTGCCGCCTGCATTAGTAAGCTCAAACGTTTTTTCGAGCCCACCATTCTTTGACCAAGCCTCATACGCCCCCAACGTATTCCATGCGTTGAACAGCAGCATCACCGTTTTTGCCCCGGTGGCGAATGACTCCAACCGTTGCCCCCGGCGCCTGGCCTCGAAGGCCTGCATGGTTTGGGCGTCGATGCGCTCGAGTTCGCTTTGGCGTTGTTGCAGCACGGTCTGCTTCTGCTCGAAATTCTGCCGCGCCTGTTGATAGCCGGCGGCACTGGCCGGGGTCTTATGGAGTTTGGTTTGGGCCGCATCCGCATCGGCACGGGCCTGCGCCGCATCGGCCTCGGCCACGGTGCGTGCGGGATCGGCGTAATCGAGATCGAGGGCGATGGCGACTTCGCGCGGCAGAATCACCGCCTCCATCGATTGCATATAGACATCCTTGGGCCACTCCCAGCCGGCCTCGGCCGCCCCGGTGCTCCCGGTTTTTGCAGAGTCTTTCTGAGAGGCGGCACTGTTGGCGCCGACGGCGCCCGCGCTTGCCGTCTGATTTTTCCCGTCTTGCGATTGCGCAACGGAACCGCGGGTTTCCAATACCCGGAGACCGAGGATCACGTAGTCGGTGGGCATCTTACCCATCGTAGTGATGCGCAAATACCGGAAATGCTCCAGATCGGCGGCCTTGAGGCCACGGGTGAGCGTGGTCATGCGCAAGGTGATCTTTTCCGCATCGACGGCGGCGCCTTGTTGTGCCGAGGCATTGACCCCGGCCTGATGGGCATCGGCTTGGGCGCTATCGCTAGCCTTGCTCGATGCCTGGAGTTGTTTCTGCCACTGCTCCCAGAGGCGGGTGTAGTGGGAGGCGAAGTGGCCGGCCGCGCCACCTAGGGTATCGATGGTGCCGGCAACGATATCGCGCCCGTCATTACCGTTGTCCTTTTCGTCGATCTTCCCGCCCAAGGCGCGGAAACCTCTGGGGTCGAAATCCTGCGGACGGAAGGCGCCGGAACCGTCGTTCTTCACCACCTCGAGATCGGGCTTCGCATCGGAGGTGACCGGGCACTGTGCCTCGGTGGGGAACAGCATCGGGTTGAGCGGGTGGCTCTTCTCCAGCAGGGCCAGGAGGTGGCGGACGCCGGGGTCCTGGTCGTCGGGGGTGCGTTGGCGCTCTTCGGGGAGGGTGATGTCGGCATCCAGATCGGACGGGTCGAACGAGAGGCCGCCGCAGACATCGCTCATGATCTGCCATGCTCGGCGGTAATCGCGCGGGCCGAGCGTAAAGGCGTCGATGATCGCGGTGTCGAACGGGATGAAACGGTCGGCGGCCTGCACCGGCTGGCCCTGATATTTACCGTCGAGCCAGTCGGCCTGGAGCTGCTTGAGTTTGCGGATCTGCTCGCGCAGCGGTTTTCGTTCTTTTATCTTCAGCGTGGTTTCGAGCTTGTCGCGGTCGGTGTCGTTCGCGGTCCGGACGATCGGGTCAGTTTGATCAACTACCTTGGTGACGCCATTGGACACGGCGGGTCCATGGCCTGTCAGCCTGGAAATCCAATCCGCCTCAGCGACAATGGTGTTGACCATCGGGATACCACGCAAAGCTTTATCCACCGCTGTACCAATGCGGCTGTTGCGCTTGCCTTTGTTTTGCACTTCCTGATTGAAGAAGAGCTGGTAGGCGATGACGGCAGAATGGTAATAGGGGTCAACCTTGGCCTGATTGACCAGCCCTTGCAGTTGCGCGTACAAGTCGAGCATCTGCTCGCCCTGGCGCAGCGCCACCCCTACCGGGTCCTGCAGGTAGGCCACGCCCATGCCGCCGCCCGTGAACAGCTTCAGCCATTTGGTGTCGCCGTTGGCGGCGTAGTGGGCGGCGTCGATGTTGCAGAGGTTCTTCGAGCCGCTGAATTTCTCGGCGTAGTTGCTGAAGTCCATGCGCTGCATGCGCGCCTCGCGCTTGGCGCCGTCCTGCTCCAGCGCCTCGATGTAGGCGGCGCTCCACTGCACCGGCGAGACCGCCAGTTCGATGATCTGCTCTTCGCCCTTGACCTTGTGCGGGACGATGATGCACTCCTCGGCGGCGCAGGTGGCCTTGCGCCGGTCCGGCAGTTTGCCCTTATGCGCCTCGCGCATGGCGTGCAGGTTCACGTCGCTCAGGGAGCCCGATTTGAGCACGGCCATTTCGCGGAACAGCTTGCCGTTGCGGTAGACGTAGAGGTAGCTGCCCTCGGTCAGCGTCGAGGCGTTTTCGCGCTTGAGGTCGGGGGTGGTGAAGACCAGGGGGATGAAGCTGATCAGGGTGTTGGCGCCCTGGCCCTTCTGGATCTTGTCGGCCTCGCCGGGGGCGAGGCTCGGGATGCCCTGGCCCAGGAGGATGCGGTATTCGCCGTAGACGAAGTCGGTGAGCACCAGGCGGTGGGTGTGTTTGCCGCGGGGGATCGTGCCGCGGATCAGGTAGGCGCCGTTGGGGTTGCGCTGCGGGCGGTTGACCGGTTGGCTGGCGACGATCTTAGGAGTTTGGCTCATAAGCCGGCCCTCCGTGCGTCCCGACATACCGGTAATTTCATGCCCGCCAAACGGCCGTACATCATTGACCTTAACATCCGATGTTCTCCTTAATCTTCCATGTATTTTCTGTGCACTCCTCCCAGTCGTTCCGGAGTGCATGAAGTGCCAAACGCGGCAATCTATATCATTGTACCGGCGTTTGATGCAACTGTTGGGTGTACTGAAGTGCATGGCTGGTCACAGAATACATTCGTTCTCAGCCCCTGAATTTTCAGGTAAACGGAATCCATACATAGTACGAGCGCGACGCCATTCCCAGCGACCCGCCGCCAGCTGCAGATTGCCCCGCGCTATTGGCGCTATAGGGCACAGCGCATTGAGAGCCGATAAAAAGCTGGTGAGAGCGGCATGCACACTGAGGCCCGCTTGTGCCGGTCTCTGCTACCGATGATCGACATGAAAAATGCAGCCCAAAATCAGAGACGCATGGCCGCTCATTTGAGGTGGAGGTCCTGCTTTATTGTCTTTTAAATCCTGTGGGAGGGTGATTGGTGGGTTTCGTTGCGCTCAACTCACCCCACATCCATGTCAACGTTCTCCGCGCCTGGATTTTTTGAGCCCATACACCAACCCTGCGATTGCGCCGATTACAACTCCGGCCGGACCAGTGACGAATATCCCCAGTAACGGCCCTTGATTCGCCTCGGGCGCAAGGACCATAGGCCCCAGAAAACCGGCCGCGAAACCTGTGCCGCCGAACAGAATCGCGCCGTAAAAGATATAAGCCGGGAGATGGTTGGGCATCTCATCCGCATGCAGCCACACATACCTTCCGGCGGCAACGGCGGCGATGATCGGGATGAGGAAGGTCAAACCGCGAAACCCGAACAGTACCAGGATCGGTATTGCGGTCAGAAAATACGCGCCCAGGAACGTCATCAACGCCAGTGCGGCTCGACGAGCGGGCTTCGTCGCGGCGTTCTGCGTCACGTGGCAATCACCTCATCGGTAACATCCGCATCGAGTGACCGCTTGATGGATATCGCTGCGCTTAACCAGCGGGTATTCAGCCGGGGCTATCGCGGCCACAGCCGGCGCGAAAAGAGCAGGATCAATCCGGCGACGATGTAGGCGCTGAAGAACAGCAGCATCCACTCGGCGATGCTGAAGGAGAGGAAGGTCCAGTCCACCACCGCGCAGTCGCCGGTGCCGCGGAATACCATCAGCAGCGCCTTGTGGAAGGGGAAGGTTTCGAGCATGTAGCTGAGGCCGGGGCCGCAGGAGGGCACCTGATCGGGGGGCAGGTGTTGCAGCCAGACGTTGCGCCAGGCCATCGCCAGGCCGAAGCCGCCGGCGAGCACGACCAGGGCGCCGTAGATGCGGCGGCCGACGGCGGCGGGGTTGTGGATCGCGCCGATCAACAGCACCAGGCCGGCGGAGATGACGGCGATACGCTGCATGATGCACAGCGGACAGGGTTCGAGTCCCTTCCCGTATTGAAAGTAGAGCGCCGTCGCCATCAGTGCGACCGAGACCAGAAATCCCAGCAACATTACCTTTCGTTGACTCACTGCCATTCCCTCTTCGCATATAGTGGTTTGAACGCGCTGCGCGTGGCACTATTATCGCCCTAAACGCCGCACGGCGTCAGCACGCACCTACCAGACGGATTTGAACATCGCTATGAGCCATATCACCCTCGCCCACGGCAACGGCGGCCGCTACATGCGCGAGCTGATCGAGGGGCTGTTCGCCCGCCACCTGGCCGATCCGGCGCTCGACGTGCAGGTGGACGCGGCGCAGATCGAGGTGCCCGACGGCGATCTGTTCATCACCACCGACGGCTTCACCGTCAAGCCGCTGGAGTTTCCCGGCGGCAACATCGGCTCGCTGGCGGTGCACGGCACGGTCAACGACCTGTCGGTGGCGGGCGCCGTCCCGCTCTACCTCACCCTCAACGCCTTCATCGAAGAGGGATTGGAGACCAAGCTGCTCGACAAGCTGATCGCCTCCCTGGCGGCGGCGGCACGTGAGGCCGGGGTGCGCGTGGTGGCCGGCGACACCAAAGTGGTACCGCGCGGCGAAGGCAGCGGACTCTATCTCGCCACCACCGGCGTCGGCGTGCGCCGCAGCGGCCTGCGCCTCGGTCTCGACTGCATAACCGGCGGCGACGTGGTGCTGGTGAGCGGCCCGGTAGGCGACCACGGCACCGCGGTGATGCTGGCACGCGAACAGTTCGGCCTGCGCGGCGACCTGCAATCGGATGCCGCCAGCGTGCAGCCGCTCACCGCCGCCCTGCTCGACCTGCCGGGCCTGCGCTTCATGCGCGACCCGACCCGCGGCGGCCTGGCCACGGTGGCCCACGAGATCGCCCGCGCCCGTCGCCTCGGCGTGCGGCTGCGCGAGACGGCGATCCCGGTGCGCGACCCGGTGCGGGCGGTGTGCGAGATGCTGGGCTACGACCCCTACTATCTGGCCTGCGAAGGACGCGTCGTCGCGGTGTTGGCCCCGGCCGACGCGGAGACGGCGCTGGCCCGCTGGCAGGCGCTGCCGCAGGGAGGCGACGCCGCCATCATCGGAGCGATCGAAACGGATCACGCACAGGTTATCCTGGAAACGCCGCTCGGCGGCGAGCGCCTGCTGGAAGAGCTGGAAGACGATCCGCTGCCGCGCATCTGCTAATCCCCCAACTCCATCCACTATGAACAAACCCGGCAGTAATCCCGAGCGCCAGACCCTGCGCGCACTGCAGATCATCGGCACCCTGACGCCAGGCGATTTTGAGGAGCTGGCATGCAAGACCGTGGTCGAAGAGTACGCCGCGGGCCGCCGCCTGTTCCTGCGCGGCCGCCACGATCAGTGGACCTACTATTTGCTGCAGGGGCGGCTGCAACTCGACGGGGCCGACGGCGGCAGCGAGATACTGATCGGCGGTACCGCGGCGGCGGCGGCGCCGGTCGCCAATGCGCAGCCGCGCGAGGCCAGTGCGACCGCCCTGGAGCGCATCAGATTCATCCGCATCGACAATAACCTGCTGGAAGTGCTGTCGCACAGCGCCGGACCGGAGAGCTATCGGGTGGAAGAGGTGCAGGCGGACGATACGGCGGCGCAGAACCGCCTGTTCTACGCCATCTACCGCGACTACCTCGACGACAAGCTCCATCTGCCGCAACTGCCCGACGTCGCGCTCAAGGTACGCGAAGCGGTGCAGAACCCCGACTGCGACGCGGCCCATGTCGCGCGCATCATCCAGGCCGACCCGGTGCTCGCGGCCCATCTAGTGCAGGCCGCCAACAGCCCGCTCTACGGTACCCAGACACCGATCAACAGCTGCCGCGCAGTGGTGATGTTTCTTGGCCTCAATACCACCCGCGACCTGGTCCTCACCTACACCCTGCGCGAGCTGTTCCGCACCGATTCGCCGCTGCTGCGCGAACGCATGGGCGCGCTCTGGCGCCACAGCGCACTGGTCGGCGCGGTGAGTTTCGTGCTGGCGGGAATGACCGCCGGGCTGGATAAGGATCGCGCCCTGCTCGCCGGCCTGCTGCACGATATCGGCGCGCTGCCGGTGATCCACTACGCGACCGGCGAACCGGAGCTCGCCGCCGAAGCAGCGCCGCTGGAGCAATCGATCCGCGCGCTGCGCGGCCAGGTCGGCGCCATGGTGCTGCGCCGCTGGCAATTCGGCAGCGAAATGGTGGGCGTCGCACTGGAGGCGGAGGATTGGCAACGCGACCCGGCCAACGGCGCCGACTACACGGATGTGGTGATCATCGCGCAGCGACTGCTCGACATGACCCTGGACGAAGAGGGCATGGCGCAGCTGACGGCATTGCCCGCACACCACAAGGTGGCGCGCGGCAAACTCGACGTCGAATTGGCCGCCGAAGTGTTGCAGGAGGCACGCAACGACGTAGCGGATATGTTGCAGTTGATGGGGTGAACGGTCAGTGCGCGCGCAACATGCCGGCCACTTCATCTCCGTGTTCAATTTTGGAACGCAGGATCTTGGTGCGCCATTTGTCTAGCGATGTAGGCCGGACTTAGCGCAGCGGTGTCCGGCATGGTCTGCCCGATACCGCTGCGCTCTATCGGGCCTACGACGGCTCACAAATTCCACGGAGGAGCCAAAATAAAAACCAGCTGCGCGCTGCATGCAGTACGTTCCTTCTCCCTGGAGGAGAGGGGACTCTTCTTGGTAGATTTGTCTATGACCAAATGCTTGGCGCTCTCGCATCCACTGCGGTAAATAAACGTCGCGGAATTCAACTCGCAATCCACAACCCCACCGACAACAGCAGGCCGTGGCCGAGCAGCGCGCCGATGGTGCCCTGAATCGCCGGCGCCAGCCGCTGCGGGGTCTCGGCATAGCGCACCAGTTGCAGCGCCGAACGCAACGACAGCGGCGCCGCCAGCAACGCCAGCAGGCACCACGCCGGCAGGATATGCGCGGCCACCATGCCGATAAGCCCGCCGTAGGCGACCACCATCGCCGCCAGATAGCTCCAGCGCGCCCGCCGCACCCCGAGCCGCACCACCCAGTGATGCTTGCCGGCACGCTCGTCGGCCCGGCGGTCGGGAAATTGGTTGATGTAGAGCAGTGCCGCGCCCAGCAGGCCGTAGGGCGCCGCCGCCAGCAGCGGCAGCCAGTCGAAGGCGCCGCGCTGCACGAAGTCGGCGCCGAGCGGAATCAGCGAGCCGAAGCCCGCCGCCACGCACAGTTCGCCCAGGCCGTGGCTGTTGAGGGAGAGCGGCGGCGCCGAGTAGGCCCAACCGATCGCCAGACCGGCCAGCCCGATGACGATCAGGCCGCTGCCGGCGCGCTCCAGCAGCGCGAACCCGATCAACGCGGTGATACCCAGCAGGGCAAAGCCGAAGCGCGCGGTCTGGTCGCGGCTGAGCACGCCGTTCTGGATGAAGCGGCTGCCGCCGGTGAAGGGATAGAGGCGTTCGGTGTTGATGGCGTCGGTACCGTTGAGGGCATCGTAATAGTCGTTGAGCACGTTGATGCCGGCATGCACGATCACCGCGCCGATCACCGTCAACACGGCCGTCCACCACAGGACAGGCACGCCGCTGTAATGGGCGGTGGCGATGCCGATGAGTGCCGGCACGAAGCTGGCGAGGAGGAACGGCGGGCGGGTCGCCGCCACGTACTTGGCGATGGGGTTGCCGGCGAACTGCTCGACGGTCGGTTCGATAAAGGACACCTGGCTCTCCTTTGCGTGCATTGGTCGTATTGTTGTTGCGCAGCACCGCCGGCAGCGATGTTGTTTCAGTTTCCGCTATCGACCACCCGCACCGGCAGCGGCTCGACGGCGTTGACCGTGCGATGCGGATAGGGGATGTCGATACCGGCGGCGTCGAACTCCTCCTTGATCTCGCGTTGGATACTGTTCTTCAGGTCGAGGAAGTTTTCGCGCACCGCCCATACCGAGAATTGCAGGTCCATGGACGATTCGCCGAAGCCGTTGAAGATGAACAGCGGCCGCGGCTCGATCAGACAGAGCGGGTTGGCGTCGGCCACCTGCATCAGCACCTGCTGCACCTTGGCCATGTCTTCCTTGTAATTGACGCCGATGAGCAGGTCCAGGCGCCGGATCGGAAAGCGGGTGAGATTGAAAATCTCGGACTTGATCAGGATCTCGTTGGGCATGCGCACATAGAGGTTGTCGAAGGTGCGCAGCTTCACCGACAGCAGATCGATGGAGAGCACCTCGCCGACGCTGTTGCCCACCTTGATCACGTCGCCCACCACGAAGGCGCGCTCGCCGATCAGGAACAGGCCGCTGATGAGGTTGGAGGCGGAGGTCTGCGAGGCGAAGCCGATCGCCACCGTGAAGATGCCGGCGGCGCCCAGCAATACGCTGAGATTGAAGCCCATCTGCTGCAACGCCGAGACGATCGCCAGCGCCAGGATGCCGTACAGCACCACCCGTTCGGCGATCATGGTTTCCTGCGCGGCGGTGTAGCGTTTGGCCGCGCGCCGCGCCGCCAGACTGGCGACCTTGGCGGCAAACCAGCCGACCACCAGGATGATCCCCGCACGCAGCAGGTGTTCGAATTGAAGCCCGCTAAGCAGCGCCATCGTCGCCTCCCCCGAAGCCGAACAACGAACCGAAGGCCTTCGCCAGCAGATTGCGATCGGCGCGGCTGCGCGGCGCGGCCAGGCGCTGCGCGGCGCCCGCCTCCGTCGGCGCACGGCTCCCCAGTTGCGCCAGCGTCAGGGCGGTGGCGGCACGGTGTTCCAGTTCCACCGCCTGGGTCCACAGGGTACCGTCCGGTGCCTGGAACAGCGACAGGTAGGGCACCGGCAGACTGAGGCGTTCCACCGCCACCGTATCCTCGGCCCGGTTGATGAGCCGGATCGGCGTCACCGCGCGCCACGGGCTGAAGGGAAAACCGTCCAGGGAGGTGAGCGCCAGGGTCGACGCGTGGTAGCACAGGCCACCCTCCTCTATGAGCGGACCGGACCAGGTGTCGGAAGAGCGGACGATGGGCATCTCGCGCAACAGCGCCGCCTGGGCGCCGCCGCGCAATTGCAGCCACAGCGG
>OFHK01000245.1_pt1 | contig 17311 bp, 18 predicted proteins | sample 1521951 | NCBI WGS metagenome assembly OFHK01 (sample SAMEA2468436, study PRJEB22500) | soil metagenome | biome: Glassland; feature: Farmland; material: Clay | place: Australia | collected 2013-01-31 | depth 0.55 m
ATGCCGCCGGCACCCAGGATGGTTTGCCGCGGCCCGCCTGATCGTGGCAGGGTATCCAGCACGGCCGTTTCCTTTCGCTCGGATGTGTCGCAACACCCAGCATGAGGGAAACGGCCGTGCTACGCGCAGAAGTGGCACATATGCGCGAATAGCACAACTATGAACTGATACGACCAGAATTTAGGTTAAAACCTAAGTTGTGACGCTGGCGCCACCAGGCCGCAAAGACGTCGAAGATCGGCTCCTGAAGTAACGATCTGGCACTCGGCCGCGCTGCGGTCGCGGTCAGGTCCGCAATGTGCTCTGTGTTCTGCACAGCGTTCCTCGTGGGCCGACTCCAGCCCGGCCGCGGGCATCCCTGCCGCAGCCGCCACCGAACTCAGACACCGATAGAAGTCCGACCCCACCAGGCAAGCGTCGTGGGCACCAGGCACCTCTAACACCACCACATCAGGCCACCTCAGTTCACGCTCGCCAGAAGCGAGCCCCAACGGCCAGCCGCCCCCACCCCCCTGGCCGGACCGTTAGCACGACAGCGGCCCGCCATGCATCAGCCGCACAGTGGCCGCACGCCGTCCAAACGCGTCGTGTAGCCAGTGTGTGCCCTGCGCGCGCTCCCGTTGTCCCGCCTACTTGCGAAGACCCCTTCGGGGGTCTGCCTCCGCCGTTCCCGACCTCACCCCCACCCCAGGGGTCCCGAGGGCGAGGTCGGGAACGGCTCCGGCTCAGGTAGTGCACAGGCAGGCAGGAGAACGGGTGGCTGATGTCACCAGGTGTGGTCGTCGGTGATAGCGCGTTCGATGGCTGCCCGGAGAGCCGCAACGGTGGTGGCGTGGAGGGTCACGGCGGGGCACCAGGCGGTCCACTGGCCGTCGGCGTGCTGCACAGCCCACCCCGGGTAGTCGTCGGCGATGGCCTGGGGGTACTCATCCCCGGCCGGGCTGGTGGTCATGATCGGCTTGCAGGGTGCTGGGGGGCGCTGGCCTGGGCGCCGGCGATCTTGCTGCGCAGGCTGGGCAGGTCATGGGCCACCAGCACGTGCAGGCGGGTGGGTGTGGGCCGGTGGATGGCGACCCAGGCGGGTGGGTCGTCCTGGTACTCGATCTGCCAGCCGGTGTGGCCGGGGAGTAAGCCGGCCGGGCCGGGGGTGACGTCGCTCATGGCTGCATGATACCTGGGTAAACCTAGGTCAACCTATGGTCGCCGTGTTTTACCTGGCAGCACCCATCTACGGTGATCACGTGGAGCGTGACCGTATCGACCACGACGCGGGCGAGCCGGTATGGAGCCAGCTGGCCGCGATCCTGCGCGGGCAGATCACCCGCGGGGAGATCCAGCCGGGCAAGCTGCTGCCATCCATCAGGACGCTGATGCAGCGCTACGAGGTCTCCGACGGCACGGTCAAGCGGGCGGTATCCAAGCTGCGCGAGGAGGGCCTGGTGGAAAGCGTCCCCGGGCGTGGCGTCTACGTGAAGTAGCGCCGCACAACACATTCACGGGCTGCGCCACACCAGCGAACCCCCGCCACCCACCCAGACTTGGCCCTTTCCGTACGGCACCCCAGATTCACCCCAGAGTGACAACGATCATTGCCCTGGCGGCGCGGCGGCTCTTCAGCCGTGCGGGAGGAGCCGGTCAGCCCCCGGGCGGACGTGCCTGGGATGGGGTTTGGCGAAGCGGCAGTGCAGTGCGATGGCAGCGCTTGACACAGCGGCCCAGCCGCACCACACGGATGCGAACCCGGAAACGGTGAGCCGGGCTATGACGATGACCGCGACCAGGTTGACGATGCCGAAGATGGCGACGTCGCGGTAGCCGGAGACCAGCAGCGGCGCGCACACGGCGACCACGTACAGGGCGGTGATCAGGAAGCCGTCATGCAGGCGGACGATGTAGGACAGGTGGTAGGCCTCCATCCTCACCCCGACCGGGCCCGCGAGCATCGCCGCGAACAGCGCCACGGCGACCACGGTCCCCAGCACAGCGAAAGGCACCATCAGCAGCTTGCGCAGCCTCGTCGGCTCGAGCGCGATGATGGCCAGCGGGATAGCCGGGGGCAGGATGACGAAGGCGATCAGCAGATACGCCCAGAGCGCGGGCAGGCCGGCCCCTCTCGGCACATGGCCCTGCAGCCAGAGCCAGACGAGCGCCTCGATGAACTGGTGCACGCCCAGCAGCACCGGGATCCAGGCCAGCGCGATGAGCTCGCGGCGCTGACGAACGTGGCGGACAGCGTCCACCCCGATCGCGGTGATCACCACGCCACCGATGAGGTCGGCCTGCGGGGAAAGGCACATGCGGATCCTCAGCCCAGCGCGGCACGGTCAGCCGGGCGGAGGCCGGCGAACAGGTCATCCTCGGGAACCGGCGCACCGGTGGAATCGCTGGCCCTGATGAAGCTCTCCCGGCCGAACGCTGCCTCCGCGATCTCCGCCGGGATCTTGCTGAACCACGACTCGCTGATCTGGCTGGCGTGTGCCATCAGCGCATCGCGCTTCCTGTCGAGCACCGGGCGGATATCGATCGTCGTGCTGATGCGCGCCTCGTGTCCGGCCATCTGCTGCCGCATCTGCGGGCTGACGCTGCTCATGTCCGGCACGTCTTCGCCAAGATCGCGCAGTGCCTGCCAGATCTTCTGCCAGTCGCTGCCGCGCATCGCGGTGAAGTAGAGCTTGGCAGGGATCCCGGTGGCGGTGACGGCTGCCACCGCCGCCTCACTCGCATGCACGTGATCGGGGTGCTGGTACGGGCCTTTGGGGTCATAGGTGACCACGACCTGCGGCTGGTACCGCTCGATCAGGCCGCCGATCCGGGCGGCCACATCAGCCAGCGGAACATTGCAGAACGCCTCCGGCCGCTGCTTGTAGTCCCAGTCGGGCATGCCGGAGTCGTGGTAGCCGAGCAGTTCCAGGTAAGAAACCCCCAGGATCTTGCACGACTCGCGCAGTTCGGCGAGCCGCAACTGCGCCACCTCCTGCGTCTCGTGGCCGTTCCCGCCGGGCTTGACACCTCCCGGCGCATCCCCGAACTCGCCATTCGTGCAGGTCACAACCACCGTACGGATTCCCTGCCCGGAGTAGGTGGCCAGCACGCCGCCGGTGCCCGACGCCTCATCGTCTGGATGAGCGTGCACCGCCATGAGGGTCAAAGTCTTCGCCATACCCCAAGCCTGCCAGTCATGGACTCAGCTGTGCCGCCAGACCCAGGGCTGCCTTCAGCGGCCCAGGCCGCGGCTGCGCGATTTCGGGTAGCGGCCAACCCCCAGGGTCGCCGCACGCGCACGGCACGGTAACCGCGTCGCACGGCGGGGCCACCCCGGGCAGCCTGGTTACTGTTGGTGCGTGACGACGTTCCCCACCGAACGGTCTTTCGCGCAGGAATGCGACGCCTCCGACCCGCTGGCCAGCTTCCGCGAGCGGTTCGCCCGTGACGACCAGTCCCTGATCTACCTGGACGGGAACTCGCTGGGCATGCTGCCGCTGGCGACCGCCAAGCGGGTCAGCGAGGTGGTGGGCAACGAGTGGGGCAGGGGGCTGATCCGATCCTGGGACCAGTGGATCGACCTGCCCCGCCGGGCCGGCGACCTGCTCGGCCACCATCTGCTCGGCGCCGCGCCCGGCCAGGTCGTCGTCGGCGATTCCACCACGGTCAACCTGTACAAGCTGGCCCGCGCCGCCCTGGCCGCCCGCCCTGGGCGGACAGTCATCGTGACGGACGACGATAACTTCCCGACCGATCGTTATGTCCTCGAAGGGATTGCCGCGGAACGCGGCGCGGACCTGCGCCTGATCCACACCGACATCGACGCGGGCCTGGCCGTGGACACGGTCCGTGCCGCCATGGACGCCCGCACCGCCCTGGTCTGCCTGTCCCACGTCGCCTACCGCAGCGGCGCCCTGGCCGACATGGCGCAGATCACCGCCATCGCCCATGACCACGGCGCGCTGGTCCTGTGGGATCTGTGCCATTCGGCCGGCGCCGTCCCGGTGGACCTCGACGGCTGCGGCGCCGACCTGGCGGTGGGGTGCACATACAAGTATCTCAACGCCGGGCCGGGCGCACCCGCCTTCCTTTACGTGCGCCAGGATCTGCAGGAGCAGCTGCACCAGCCGGTGCAGGGCTGGTTCGGCCAGCGGGACCAGTTCGCGATGGGGCCCTCCTACGACCCGCTGCCCGGGATCGGGCGGTTCCAGACCGGCACCCCCAATGTCATCGGGACGGCTGCGGTCGAGGAAGGCGCCCGGCTGCTCGGCGAGGCAGGCATCGGCCGGCTGCGGCACAAAGGCCAGCGGCTCACCGATTACCTGATCGCGCTCGCCGACGCCTGGCTGGCACCGCTCGGATTCACCCTCGCGTCCCCGCGCGACAGCGCGCACCGTGGCAGCCATGTCTGCCTGCACCACCCCGACGCCGCCCTGATCGCCGCGGCCCTCACCCGGGTCGGCGTGATCGGTGACTACCGTGACCCCGGCCGGCTCCGGCTGGGCCTGGCCCCGGTCACCACCCGCTTCACCGACGTCTGGGACGCCACGGACACCATCCGGCGGATCACCCAGCACAAGACCTACGGCCGGGCCGCCGGCTGGCACGCGGGTACGCGGCGCGCTGGCGGCGGGGCGCCCGGCCAGGACCAGGGCAGCTACGACGAGTCCCGGGAAAGCCCCAGGTGTTCCACCTGCGGGCTGGCACAGGGCGCCAGCGTGCGGATCGTGGCCGGCCCGGACGCCAGCATCTGTGACGGCTGCGCTGCCCTGGCGCAGTCCGTGCTCGCCACCGGCGATCCCGCAGCCGCCGGCACCGTGACCATGGTCAGGCTTGCCCCCGGGGCCGGTGTCGCGCCCGCCGCCGGTGCCAGCGCCGACGGGTGCAGCTTTTGCGGCAAGCCCCCGGCCCGCCTTTCCACGGCCGGGCTGGTGGCGGCCGGCCGGACCCGGATCTGCGGCGAGTGCCTCGCGCTGTGCCGGGAGATCTTCACCGAGGAACTCGCCTGAGGCCGCAGGCGGCGTGCTCAGCCGGGGAGCAGGCCGGCGACCAGGCGGGACGGGACCACCTGGACGGGGAACGGCCGGATGGCGGCGAAGGACTCGCCGCCTGTGACGTGCGCTGCCTCCTGGTAGTGGCCGTCGCGGAGTTCAAAGGCGATCATTCCGGGCTTATGCTGCCTCCATAACGCCATGAGTGCCACTCAAGCAGCAGGCACCGACAAGACCATGGTCCCGAAGACCAGCCCGGGTCACTCCCACTCGATCGTGCCGGGCGGCTTGCTGGTGATGTCGACGACGACCCGGTTGATCTGGCGGACCTCGTTGGTGATCCGGGTGGAGATGGTGGCCAGCACCGGCTCAGGCAGCCGCGCCCAGTCGGCGGTCATGGCGTCCTCGCTGGTCACCGGCCGCAGCACCACCGGGTGCCCGTATGTGCGGTAGTCCCCCTGCACCCCGACCGAACGGACGTCGGCGAGCAGCACCACCGGGCACTGCCAGATGTCGGTGTCCAGGCCCGCCCGGGACAGTTCCTCCCGGACGATCGCGTCAGCCTCCCGCAGGATCTCCAGCCGCTCCGGGGTGACCTCGCCGATGATGCGGATGCCGAGACCGGGTCCGGGGAAGGGCTGGCGCCAGACGATCTCGGACGGCAGCCCGAGTTCCTGCCCGATCCGGCGCACTTCGTCCTTGAACAGGTCACGGAGGGGTTCCACCAGCTGGAACCCCAGATCCTCGGGAAGCCCTCCGACGTTATGGTGCGACTTGATGCTGGCGGTCCCGGTGCCCCCGCCCGACTCCACCACGTCCGGGTACAGCGTGCCCTGGACCAGGAAGTCCACGGTCTGGCCGTGCGCGCCCGCCTGGACGGCGATCTCCCGGGTGGCCCGCTCGAAGGCGCGGATGAACTCCCGCCCGATGATCTTGCGTTTCTCCTCCGGCTCGATGACCCCAGCCAGTGCGGTCAGGAACGTGCCTGCCGCATCCACGACGTGCAGGTCGACCCCGGTCGCGGCCACGAAGTCCTTCTCGACCTGCTCCGCCTCACCTTTGCGCAGCAGCCCGTGATCGACGAAGACGCAGGTGAGCTGGGCGCCGATAGCACGCTGGACCAGCGCGGCAGCCACCGCGGAGTCCACGCCGCCGGACAGGCCGCAGATGGCCCGGGCCCCGCCGACCTGCTCGCGGATCCTGGTGACCTGCTCGTCGATGATGCTCTGCATGGTCCAGCCCGGGCGGCAGCCCGCGGCCGTCAGGAACCGCCGGAGCACCTCCATGCCGTGCTGGGTGTGCAGCACCTCCGGGTGGAACTGCACGCCATAAAGCCCTCGCTCAGCAGCCTCCACTGCGGCTACCGGTGTCGCAGCCGTCCGCGCGGTAACGGTGAAGCCGGGCGGTGGCACTGTGCAGGTGTCCCCATGTGACATCCAGACCTGCTGGTGGGCGGGCAGCCCGGACAGCAGCGTTCCGCCGGGACCTGTCCTGGCACCGGCCGCTGGCTCGCCCGGTGGCTCCAGCAACTCCAGCGTGGTCGCGCCGTACTCGCCGGTCCCGGTGTGCGCCACCGACCCGCCGAGTTCGGTCACCATCAGCTGGAAGCCGTAACAGATACCGAGCACCGGGACCCCGGCGCTGAGCAGGCCCGGCGGCGCTGGTGGCGCACCCTCGGCGTAGACCGACGCGGGACCGCCGGAGAAGATGATCGCCGCGGGCTTGCGGGCCAGGATCTCGGCCGTCGCCATCGTGGCCGGCACGATCTCCGAGTAGACGTGGCATTCCCGGATCCGGCGGGCGATCAGTTGCGCATACTGGGCGCCGAAATCGACCACCAGTACGGTGTCGAACTCACCAGCAGCCTGCACAACGCCGCCTTCCACGGTCACCGGGATGCCCGCTCTGTGCGGGAGCAGCCACGATGTGCAAGTCTAGCCGCGGGCCGGCGGCCACCCTTCCTCCTCCGGCCGGGCGCCGGCCGCGCCACCCTGGCCTGCCGGGTCTCCCTGGCCTGCCGGGTCTCCCTGGCCTGCCGGGTCTCCCTGGCCTGCCGGGTCTCCCTGGCCTGCCGGGTCTCCCTGGCCTGCCGGGTCTCCCTGGCCTGCCGGGCCACCCGCGCCAGCCGGGCCACCCACGCCAGCCGGGCCACCCACGCCACCACCCGGGCCTGCCGGGTCTCCCTGACCAGCCGGGCCACCACCCGGGCCTGCCGGGCCGCCCTGGCCAGCCGGGCCGACCCGGACCCGGGCGATCCGGCGGCCGTCCATCTCGGTCACGGTCAGCCGGTACCCGTCCAGTTCGACGGTGTCTCCCACGCCTGGCAACCGCCCCAGGGCTGCCAGGACATATCCGGCCACCGTCTCGTAGGGCCCTTCCGGCAGCCCGACCCCCGTCTGCTCGGCAAACTCGTCGAGGTTCAGCAACCCGTCCACCTCAAGCTGACCACCGGTCAGTTTCTTCGGGCCTTCTTCGATGTCGTATTCGTCCTGGATCTCCCCGATCAGTTCCTCGACCAGGTCCTCCAGGGTGACGATCCCGGCCGTTCCCCCGTACTCGTCCACGACGATCGCCAGATGAGCCCGGTCCCGCCGCATCTCCGACAAGGCGGACAGGACAGTCTTGCTGGTCGGCAGCATCTTCACCGGCCGGCAGAGCCCGCCCACCGTTGGCGGGCGGTCCGTGAGATCGGGGGTGAGCAGGTCACGTACGTGGATGAAGCCGATCACGTCGTCGTAGGACTCCTGGTACACCGGGAAGCGGGAGTAGGGCGAGGCTGCCGCGATCTTGGCCGCGCGTTCCAGCGGCGTGGACGCCGCTATGAATTCCACCTCCGTGCGCGGCACCAGCACCTCGCGCAACTGCCGTTTCCCGGCGTCGAACACCTCACCGACGATGTGCCGCTCATCAGGGGACAGTGCCTGATGACCGGCGACCAGATCATGGAGTTCTTCTTCGGTCATCACCCCACGCCCGGCCCGGGGGTCCCCGCCGAGCAACCGCACCACCAGGTTGGTCGAGTGCGACAGCAGCCACACCAGCGGGCGCGCGAGCACCGAAATGCGGTCGAGCGTCGGTGCCGCTATCAGCGCCATCCGCTCCGAGCGCTGCAAGGCCAGCCGCTTGGGGGCCAGTTCGCCCAGCACCAGGGTGAAGAACGAGATCACCACTGTCACCGTGATCAGCGACAACGCGGACGCCCACCCCGCCGAGACGTGCTGCCTGATCAGCGCGCCCTTCATGTCACTGGCGAGGGTGGCCGCACCGAACGCACCTGAGAGCAGCGTGGCCACCGTCACGCCGATCTGGACGGCGGACAGGAACCGGTTGGGGTCCTGGGCAAGCTTCGCAGCGCGCTGGCCGCGCTTGCCGCGCTGCATGAGCGAGCGCACCTGGCCCTCGCGCAGCGAGACCAGCGCCATCTCCGCCCCGGCGAAAAAACCGCCGACGAGCACTATGACCAGCACGACGGCAATGTCCCAGCCGACCTGGTTCACGGCTTGACCTCTGACCTCCGTATCCACCACGGACATGGGACTTCCCGGTGACCCCCGGCCGGCCGCCTGGCAAATGATCATCGCCACATGCGTGATGTGTGCACAGTCTAAGCAGTCTGCCGCGGGCGGAGGGAGCACTCGCCAGGCGGGTCGGCCGCGGGAGCCAAGTCCCCGATAGCGTATGTGTACCGTGAGGGTTCTGGTCTGGAAGAGCAGCGGCAGGCTCGCCGACGGCCGGGAGATCATCTACTTCGACGAGTCGCCCGGGCTCGGCCGGGCCAGCGTGCCTGACCAGCGGCCGCTCGCTGCCCCCGCAGCCGGCGCTCCATCGCCCGACACGGCCCGCGGGCCAGATCTGCAATCCCCCGGGCTCCGCTGGGACGCCCTGACCGGGGAGTGGGTGGTTATCGCCGCGCAACGCCAGGACCGCACGTTCCTGCCGCCGACGCAGGAGTGCCCGCTGTGCCCGTCGCGCCCCGGCAGGCTGACCGAGATCCCGGCAGCCGACTACGATGTGGTCGTCTTTGAGAACCGTTTTCCCTCGCTGCGGGGCGCCGTGCCCACGCCGGACCCGCGCACTCCCGGCCCGCGCACGCCGGACCCGCGCACGCCGGACCCGCGCACGCCGGACCCGCCCACCCTGGCTCCACAGGCCCCGAGCCCACAGGCCCCAAGCCCACAGGCCCCAAGCCCACAGGCCCCAAGCCCACAGGCCCCAAGCCCACAGGCCCCAAGCCCACAGGCCCAGGTTGGGCCGCTGGAGACGGGCGGCGTTGCCGGGCGGCCGGCCATCGGGCGCTGCGAGGTGGTCTGCTTCACCGCCGACCACAACGCCTCGTTCGCCCAGCTATCCCCCCGGCGGGTGCGGACCGTACTGGAAGCGTGGGCGGACCGGACCACCGTCCTGCAGGCGGCTCCCGGCATCGAGCAGGTCTACTGCTTCGAGAACCGCGGCGAGGAGATCGGGGTGACGCTCCACCACCCGCACGGGCAGATCTACGGCTTCCCTTTCGTCACCCCGCGCACCGCCCGGGCACTCGGCCAGGCGCAGGCATACGCGGCGGCCAGGCGCGGCAACCTGTTCGATGACATGGTCGCGGGCGAGGTGGCGGCGGGGACCCGGATCGTGGCCCGCAACGAGCACTGGACCGCATTCGTGCCCGCCGCCGCCCGCTGGCCGTTCGAGATCCTGCTCTTCCCCGCCCGCCGCGTGCCGGCGCTCCCGGAACTGGATGAGGCAGCCCGGGTCGCGTTCTGTGACATATATCTTGACCTGCTGCGGCGATTCGACGCGCTCTTCGGCCTGCCGCTGCCCTACATCGCGGCCTGGCATCAGGCGCCCGCCGGCGACGCGTTCGCCCGCCGGGAATTCGGGCTCCACCTGCAGCTGATCTCCATCCGGCGGGCGCCGGGCAAACTCAAGTACCTCGCGGGCACAGAATCAGGCATGGGTGTCTGGATCAACGACATCCTGCCGGAGGAGGCCGCGAGCAGTCTCCGGGAGGCCGGATGAAACTGCTTGTCACCGGAGGCGCGGGCTACATCGGCAGTGTGGTCGCCGCCATGCTCCTCGCCGAGGGCCACGAGGTGATCGTGCTGGATGACGAGTCCACCGGCCACGCGGACGCGGTACCTGCCGGTGCCACCTACGTCCGCGGGACTATCCAGGACCGGGCGCGGGACGTGCTCGCCGACGGGGCCGACGCCGTGCTGCATTTCGCGGCCAAATCGCTGGTGGCCGAGTCGGTGGCCAGGCCGGCGCTGTACTGGCGGCACAACCTCGGCGGGACGCTGGCACTGCTGGAGGCCATGCGGGCCACCAAGACCGCCCGGATCGTCTTCTCATCCACCGCCGCGGTCTACGGGGAACCTGAGCGGGTCCCGATCACCGAGAGCGCCCCGGCCAGGCCCACCAACCCCTACGGCGCCACGAAACTCGCCACCGACACCGCGCTCGCGGAACACGCCAGGATGCACCAGACCGGGGCGGTAAGCCTGCGGTACTTCAACGTGGCAGGCGCCTACGCCGGCCCGGACGGCAGGTGGTTCGGTGAGCGGCACGATCCCGAGACCCACCTCATCCCGAACATTCTCTCGGTCGCACTCGGCAGCGCTGGCCCGGATGCCTGTGTGCAGATCTTCGGTGACGACTACCCCACGGCCGATGGCACCTGCGTGCGCGACTACATCCATGTCACCGACCTCGCCCGGGCCCACCTGCTGGCCCTGGATGCCTGTGACCCCGGCCTGCACCGGATCTACAACCTGGGCAGCGGCAGCGGGTTCTCCAACCTGGAGGTACTCCAGACCTGCCGGGAGGTGACCGGGCGGGAGATCCCGTCCCGGATCGCCCCCCGCCGGCCGGGCGATCCGGCGGTTCTCATCGCCTCTTCCGACCGTATTAGCGCCGAACGCGGCTGGCGGCCGGAGTCCGGCCTGCGCGCGATAGTCGCCGATGCGTGGCAGTTCGCCCAGGGCCTGGCCCGGTGAGCGACGAGGCCGACGCCAACCGGGTGGCCGGCTGGTTCGGCGACTGCTACGGCAGGCAGCCCGAAGGGGTGTGGCAGGCTCCTGGCCGCGCCAACCTGATCGGCGAGCACACCGACTACAACCAGGGATGGGTCCTGCCGTTCGCGCTTGACCGCGGTGTGCTGGTCGCCGCCGCCTGCCGCCACGATGGCATGCTGGTGATCCGGTCGCGGCAGGCGCCTGGCGAGCCGGCCACGCTGCCACTGGCAACGGTCGCGCCCGGCCGGGTGACCGGCTGGGCAGCGTATCCGGCTGGGGTGGCCTGGGCACTGCGCGAGGCCGGCCATCCGGTGGGCGGCGCCAGCCTTGCCATCGATTCCACCCTGCCGCAAGGTGCCGGGCTCTCGTCCTCGGCCGCGCTGGAATGCGCGGTCGCTCTTGCGCTCACCGGGCTGTACGGGCTGGACGTGCCCCGCCCTGACCTGGCTATCCTGGCGCGGCGCGCGGAGAATGACTTCGTGGGGGTGCCCAGCGGGATCATGGATCAGTCCGCATCGCTGCTGTGCCAGGCCAGTCACGCGCTCCTGCTCGACTGCCGCAGCGGCGAAGGGTCGGCGGTCCCGCTCGAGCCGGCCGCGGCCGGGCTTGCCCTGCTGATCGTGGACACCGGCGCCAGGCACGCGCTGGGCGACGGCAGGTACGCGCTGCGGCGCGGCGAGTGTGACCAGGCGGCCGGTGAGCTGGGCGTGCGATGCCTGCGCGACGTCGCCGACGCCGCCGCCGCGGACGGGCTCGCCGACCCGGTGCTGCGCCGCCGGGCCCGGCATGTGGTCACCGAGAACCACCGGGTGACACAGGCCGCGGCCATGCTCCGGGCTGGTGGCCTGGCAGGGGCGGGTGCGCTGCTGTCGGCCTCGCACACCTCCCTGCGGGACGACTTCGAGGTCTCCTGGCCGGAAGCGGACACGACGGTGGACGCTGCGCTGGAGGCAGGGGCGCTGGGCGCCCGGATGATGGGCGGCGGCTTCGGCGGGTCGGTCATCGCGCTGGTACCCGCCGCCCAGGACGCTGTCCGCGCCGCCATCGGCGAGCGGTACGCCCGCCTGGGCTGGCCGGCCCCCGGGTTCCTCGACGCGCCGCCCTCGGCGAGCGCACGCCGTCTCCGGTGAGGGCGCCGGCGATGAGCGGGCACGGCGATGCGGTGGACGGCACGGCCATCGACGGCACACGGGCGATGACAGCACGGGAAGGGATGCGCGGCGTCCTCAGATCCGCGGGAGATGATGGTGCCCGGCGCAGTCGTCGGCTCATGCAATGGCAATCAGGACGACGGGATGAGCCAGGACGCCATCAGCCGTCGCGGGCCGGGGATCCCGGGCAGCGCAGTGGCGGGCCTCATCGCCACCGCCACCATGATCACGGAATCCTGCCAGTCGTATCGCCTGTCAGGATTCCGTGATCATGGAACGTGCGGGCGGGCCGGTCAGAGGCTGGCGACGCCTGCCTGCTTGGCGCGGACCGCTTCGGCCGCCTGCCGCAGCGCGGCAAGTTCCTGCTCGGTCAGGTCCCGCTCGACCACCTTGCGCACGCCGGACGCGCCGACCTCGGCCTCGACCCCCAGGTACACGCCGGAGATGCCGTACTGCCCGTCCACCCAGGCGCAGACCGGCAGGGTGGCACCGGCGTCCTCGGCGACAGCGCGGGCCATCCGGGCGGCGGCCGCCGACGGGGCGTAGTAGGCGGACCCGGTCTTGAGCAGGGCGACGATCTCCGCGCCCCCCTGCCGGGTCCGCTCGACCAGCGCCTCGATATCGGCCCCGGACATCAGGCTGGTGAGTGGCTTCCCGTCGACCGTGCACGCGGACGGGACCGGCACCATCGTGTCACCGTGCGAGCCGAGGGTGAGCGTGCGCACCGAGCCCACCGGCACACCCAGTTTCTCGGCCACAAAGTAGGTGAACCGCGCGGTGTCCAGCATGCCGGCCTGCCCCATCACCCGGTGCGAGGGGAAGCCCGACACGTTGGCGGCGAGCGCCGTCATCTCATCGAGGGGGTTGGAGACCACGATCAGCACCGCCTCCGGTGCGTACTTGACCACGTTCTCCACCACGTTGCGGACGATCTTGGCGTTGACCTCGATCAGGTCCATCCGGCTCATGCCCGGCTTACGGGGCAGGCCGGCTGTGATGATCACGATGGCCGAGCCGGCGATCACCTCGTAGCCCTCGCCGCCCGGCCCGGTGGTCTGCCCGGTCACCTTGGTCTCGAAGCCCTCGATAGGCCGCGACTGGTTCATGTCGAGCGCGATGCCTTCGGGCTTGCCGTCGACGATGTCGGTGAGGACCACCTCGTCGAACAGGTCATACTCGGCAAGCCGCTGTGCGGTGGTCGAGCCGTAGAAGCCGGCCCCGACGACGCTCACCTTTCCCTTGCGGGCCATGTCCGCCGATCTCCTTCGCTGTCAGTCTGGATTGGTGGCCTGCCCCGTCCCGGATCAGGCGGCCATCGCCGCCCGGAGGTTGCTGTCGAGGGCGGCCAGGAATTCCTCGGTGGTGAGGTACGGCGTGTTGGCCCCGACCAGCAACGCGAGGTCCTTGGTCATCTTGCCGCTTTCCACCGTCTGGATACACACCCTCTCGAGCATCTCGGCGAACGCGGTGACCTCCGGCGTGCCGTCCAGCTTGCCCCGGTGGGCGAGGCCGCGCGTCCAGGCGAAGATGGAGGCGATCGGATTGGTGGAGGTCGGCCTGCCCTGCTGGAACATGCGGTAGTGGCGGGTGACGGTGCCGTGGGCCGCCTCGGCCTCGACGGTGCGCCCGTCCGGCGTCATCAGCACACTGGTCATCAGGCCCAGCGAGCCGAACCCTTGCGCCACGACGTCGGACTCCACGTCCCCGTCGTAGTTCTTGCACGCCCACACCAGGCCGCCGTCGCCCTTGAGCACCTGGGCGACCATGTCGTCGATGAGGCGGTGGTCGTAGGTGATGCCGGCCGCCTCGAACTCGGACTTGAACTCGGACTCGAAGATCTCCTCGAACAGGTCCTTGAAGCGCCCGTCGTAGGCCTTGAGGATGGTGTTCTTGGTGGACAGGTGGAGCGGGTAGCCGCGGGTGAGGGCATAGCGCATGGTGGCCCGGGCGAAGTCGCGGATCGAGTCGTCGAAGTTGTACATCCCCATCGCGACGCCGCCACCGGGGAACTTCGCCACCTCAAGCTCGAATCCCTGCGCCTGGGTGCCCTCGTCGGGCACGTACGAGATCGTCACCCGGCCGGGGCCGGGGACGACGAAATCGGTGGCCCGGTACTGGTCGCCGTGCGCGTGCCGGCCGATGATGATCGGCTTGGTCCAGCCCGGCACGAAGCGCGGGATGGTCGACACCACGATCGGCTCCCGGAAGACCACCCCGCCCAGGATGTTGCGGATCGTGCCGTTGGGCGACCGCCACATCTTCTTGAGCCCGAACTCCGCCACCCGCGCCTCGTCCGGGGTGATGGTGGCGCATTTCACACCCACCCCGTACTGCTTGATGGCGTTCGCGGAGTCGATCGTGACCTGGTCGTCGGTCTTATCGCGGTTCTCGATCGACAGGTCGTAGTACTTCAGATCGACATCCAGGTAGGGCAGGATCAGCTTGTCCCTGATGAAGCTCCAGATGATCCGCGTCATCTCGTCGCCGTCGAGCTCGACGACCGGGTTGGCTACCTTGATCTTGGGCATCCCACTGACTTCCTCTCTCCACGCCTTTGCCTTCTCCCTCGGGGTGCGGGGAGTGCCCAGGTCACGACGGCGATGACAACAACAGGCCAGCGATCAGCAAACCGATAGCCAGAGCCGCCAACGTCACTACGTCTATGCTGCGCCGCCGGGAAGCGAGCATGCCTGCCCGCGCTTCCGGCAGAACCAGTCTGGCGAGCGCGGCGACGAGCATCGCGCCCGCCAATGCCAACGTACCTCCCCGGACACGCTGGATGGTGCCCTGCCACAGCCAGGCCAGCCCCGCCACCGCGATGGCCAGCGCGAGAATATACGGCACCTGGGCGCCCCGCACCGGCCTCAGGCGGGAAGCGCGCGCAGGACGGCCCACAGGCCCGCTACGGCTCCCACGCCGCGGCGCGGACACCGGCGGCGCGGGCCTTTCCGACACGCTCGCCCCTCCCGCGGTGCCCCTCACCGCTGGTCCAGCGGTATCCAGCTAAGCCCCCGCTCACCAATGTATTCGCTGTCCGGCCGGATCAGCCGGTTGTCCGCGTGCTGCTCGATGACATGGGCGGTCCAGCCGGCCATCCGGCTCATCGAGAACACCGGGGTGAACAGGTCGGTCGGGATTCCCAGGTAGTGATAGACCGTGGCAGCGAAGAAGTCCACGTTCGGGTACAGGCCCTTCTCCGCCAGGACGACCTCCTCCATCCGCCGCGACATGCGGTAGAACGTGTCGTCTCCGGCCGTCTGCGCCAGTTCTCCCGACATCTGGCGCAGGTGCGTCGCCCGGGGATCCTCGGTCTTGTAGACGCGGTGCCCGAACCCCATGATCTTCTCGCCCCGGGCCAGCCGGTCGCGCACCTCGCGGTCCACGGCCCCGGCCGGGTCATCGGGCGCGGTGCTCCTGATGTCGGTGAGCGTGCGCATGACCTGCTCATTCGCACCGCCGTGCAGCGGGCCCTTGAGGGTGCCGATCGCCGCGACGACCGCCGAGTGCATGTCCGACAAGGTGGCAGCGCACACCCGGGCGGCGAAAGTGGACGCGTTCATCGTGTGGTCGGCATGCAGCACCAGGCAGGTATCGAAGATCTCCGCCTCACGGGCCGATGGTGGTGTGCCGCGCATATGCAGCAGGAAGTTCGCCGCCAGCCCCAGCCCCGGCTCAGCCGGGCAGACTTTCCCCCCGTTCCGCGCGGCGTGGTACGCAGCCACCAGCAGGGGTTGCTGGGCAGTGAGGCGGGCCGCCTTGCGGGTGTTCGCCGCTGCGGCGTTGGAGTCCTTGTCCGGGTCGCCAGCCCCGGCCAGGGACACCAGGCTGCGCATCGCCTCCATCGGCGACTGGCTGCCGGCCACATCAGGCAGGCATGCGGAGACCAGTGAGCCGAGCGTGCGCCCGGCTGCGATCTCGGCGCTATAGGAGGCCAGTTCGCCAGGGCCGGGCGGATGCCCGCGCTGCAGCAGGTAGGCGACTTCCTCGAACGTTGCGGATCCCGCGAGTTGATGGATGTCATATCCGCGGTAGAACAGCACGCCGGCCCGGCCATCGATGTCGCTGAGCGCGGTTGACGCCGCGATGATGTCCGCCAGTCCCTTGGACGGCTTGTCCGCCATTTCGTGTTCCTCCCGGGTGGCTCGCTCGGCAGTGTACTTCTGCCGGTTTAACCCGGGTCGCACTGGCCCGCCCTGGCGCACGGGACCGGGCCGGCAGCCTGCCCGACGGGGCCGCCCGCGAAGCACTTCCGGTGAATGTGGTAGGAGACCCGCGCGAGAGGGTAACTGGACCGTAAGACCTCAGTAGCTACTCAGGCAGGCAGGAGGACCTCGTGGAGGGGCCCTATATTCGCGTGGAGGAGACCGGGGCGATCATCCCGCTGTCCGGGCAAGTGACGACGATCGGCCGGGGTGTGGCGGTGGACGTCCATCTGGCTGATCCGAGCGTCTCCCGGCTGCACGCTGAGATCATCCGGCATGGTCCCTACGCGTACGTCGCGGACCTCGGATTATCACGCAACGGCACCCGGGTGAACGGGCGGCTTGTCGCCCGCCGGGTGCTCGAGGACGGTGATGTGGTCAGCTTCGGTGCTGCCCGCTGCCGGATCGGCGGCATCCCCAAGGAAGACACCACCGCCGAGGTGGAGATGCGGCGATCGGCAAGTCCTGAACTGACCCGCCGCGAACTGGACGTCCTGACCTCCCTGTGCCGGCCCGCGCTGTCGGACGAAGCCTTCGTTGCTCCCGCCACCGCCAGGGAGATCGCGACGGATCTCGTCGTCACCGAGGCGGCCGTTAAGCAGCATCTTCTGCGGCTGTACCAGAAGTTCCGGATCCCGGAAGGGGCGAACCGGCGGAGCCTGGCGGGCCGCGGAGCAGTTTCCCGGCCGGCCTTTGGGCAGCAGCGGACAAACCTGGGCAATCAGTGTTGGGCCTGATGCAACGCTTGATTGGCGCGTCATGCAGGACCGCGACCGATTGAGCTTTAATTTAACCGCGAGCGGCCACCGACTTGATGCGTTAACAGGCATCGAAATGCGGTTTCCATTCAGCGCCCGCCGGACTCCTACCACCCTTTTGCCCGGCGGCTTCCGCAAGGACGGATCTTTCAGCTTGCCAGGCATTCTGAGCGCACCCGATTTTGGCCAGATGCTCGTCTCTACGCTATCCGGCACCGAAGT
>OFHK01000246.1_pt1 | contig 17306 bp, 17 predicted proteins | sample 1521951 | NCBI WGS metagenome assembly OFHK01 (sample SAMEA2468436, study PRJEB22500) | soil metagenome | biome: Glassland; feature: Farmland; material: Clay | place: Australia | collected 2013-01-31 | depth 0.55 m
CCCCGTCACACCCTCCCGGCGTCGCCTCCCGGCACCGTCCGCTGGCCCAGAGGCGCGCGGTGCGCCAGGGCCGTGAGTTCGCCGTTAGCGTTCCGGGTCTGCCCGGCCTGGCGGCCGCCCATTCGCTTGCCAGGCGCGGACGTGGTGTGGTGGTCCTGGGTGCCCGCTGGGGGATCCCTTCCTTGCGAGTCGGTCGTGGCCTCCTGACGGGGGGAGGACGGCGCGACGGGGCTCCTCTACGGCGGACCGCGGATCCTCAAGGACGACCCCCGGACCGAGGCCTACGGGACGAGCGATGAGGCCGTCGCGGCGATGGGGATCGCCCGCGCCGAGCTCGCGATGAAGGAGGAGGGCGCCGAGTTCGGGGTGGGGGTGGAGGCCGGACTGGTCGAGCTCGCCGGAGGGCTCTTCCTCAACCTCCAAGTCGCCGCCGTCGTGGACGCCACGGGGCGCCTCTCGTTCGGCTCCTCTTCCGGCTTTCCCATTCCGGCGAAGTTCGCCGCGAAGCTGAAGGAGAACCGCGAGGAGTTGGACCGGTACACCCACGAGCTCACCGGGGCCAAGAAGGTCCGCGAGGAGGAGGGACGAGACCCGGAGCCGACCGCCGCGGTCATCGACTCGCAGTCGGTCAAGGCCGACGCCACCGTCGTAGCCGACACCCGCGGATACGACGCCGGAAAGAAGATCAACGGCCGCAAACGGCACATCGCGGTGGACACCCTGGGGCTGCTGCTGCTTGTCATGGTCACCGCGGCCAGCGTCCAGGACCGCGACGCCGCCCGCCCGCCCCACCCGGCGGGGTGAGTGCGGCGCGCGCCTGCTGCGCGGCGGGCGGCGGCCGCTGCCGCCCGGCTGCCCTGGCGCGCTGCCTCATGGCCGCTGCCGCCCGGATGCCCGGTCACCGGGCCGGCCGACGCCGCCGTCCCGGTGAGCACCGCTGCGGCGCTGACGGCCAGCGTCAGGGCACCAGCGACGGCCGTCATCAGCCGGCGCGCAGGAAGGCCTGGCCGGTTCGGGCCATGTGTGCTCTCGCGATTAGTCACAGGGAGTAGTTAATCATTCACAATCTGTAGTTACTTCGGGGGGCTCCCCAGCGCCATTTGCCGGTTGTGCCCCTCTTGCTGAGGCAACCGTACGCCAACGTTTCGGCAGACGCGCGTAATAGGACCACCAGGCGCGGATGACCCGCTCCCCGAGCCGGCGTTCCGGTCCCGCCGGCCCGCCCGGCGAGCTGGCCGGCTGGTGGGGGCCGGGGATGCGGAACGGCCTCGATGGGCGTCTACTCTTGACTCATGGGACGCCAGTCGGAGTCCGGTTTCCCGCTGGAGCCGGTCTATGGGCCAGGGGATCCGCCTGGATTTGACCCGGCGCAGCTGGGCGCGCCGGGCAGCTACCCGTTCACCCGCGGCATCCATCCCGGCATGTACACGGCCAGGCCCTGGACCATGCGGCAGTACGCCGGGTTCGCCACCGCGCGTGACTCCAACGCCCGCTACCATCAGCTGATCGCGGCCGGGACAACCGGCCTGTCCGTGGCCTTCGACCTGCCCACCCAGATGGGCTACGACTCCGACGCGCCGGTCGCGCACGGGGAAGTCGGCAAGGTCGGGGTGGCCATCGACTCCGTCGAGGACATGCGAACGCTGCTGGCCGGGATCCCGCTGGGGGACGTTTCCACGTCCATGACGATCAATGCCCCCGCGGCGGTGCTGCTGCTGCTCTACCAGCTGGTGGCCGCGGAGCAGGGGGTCGCCGCGAACGCGCTGACCGGCACCATCCAGAACGACATCCTCAAGGAGTACATCGCCCGCGGCACCTACATCTACCCGCCGCAGCCCTCGCTGCGCCTGGTCGCCGACACCTTCGCGTACTGCCGCCTTCAGATGCCGCGCTGGAACACGATCTCGATCTCCGGCTATCACATGGCCGAGGCCGGGGCCACGCCGGTCCAGGAGATCGCGTTCACGCTGGCGAACGCCAAGGAGTACGTCCGTGCGGCCCTGTCCTCCGGCCTGGCGGTGGACGAGTTCGCGCCCCGGCTGTCGTTTTTCTTCGTGGCCCGTACCACCCTGCTGGAAGAGGTCGCGAAGTTCCGCGCTGCCCGGCGTCTGTGGGCACGGATCATGCGGGACGAGTTCGGGGCTGCCGACCCGCGTTCGCAGATGCTGCGGTTCCACACCCAGACCGCCGGGGTCCAGCTGACCGCCCAGCAGCCCGAGGTCAACCTGGCCCGGGTGACCGTCCAGGCGCTGGCCGCGGTCCTTGGCGGCACCCAGTCCCTGCACACGAACTCCTACGACGAGGCGATCGCGCTGCCCAGCGAGAAGGCGGCCCGGCTGGCGATACGGACCCAGCAGGTGCTCGCGTACGAGACCGACCTGACCGCCATCGCTGACCCGTTCGCCGGCTCGTACGCGATCGAGTCCATGACCGACGACGTGGAGACCGCCGCCACGGAGCTGATCGCCAAGATCGAGGACCTGGGCGGGGCGGTTGCCGCCATCGAGCGCGGCTTCCAGAAGGCTGAGATCGAGCGCTCCGCGTACCAGATCACCCGCCAGATCGACGTCGGCGAGCGGGTGGTGGTCGGGGTGAACAAGTTCACCACCGCAGGTGAGGAGGCATACCAGCCGCTACGGGTGGACCCGTCGGTCGAGCAGGACCAGGCGGAGCGGCTCGCGCGGCTGCGCGGTTCGCGGGACGCCGGTCAGTGGCAGCGCCGGATCGATGACCTCAGGAAGGCAGCCGCGGGGCCGGAGAACGTGCTCGTCCCGCTCCGGGAGGCGTTGCGCGCCCAGGCCACGGTGGGCGAGGTTTGCGACGCGCTGCGCGAGGTCTGGGGCGTCTATCACCCCAGTGACGTTTCCTGACCTCAGCCTTCCGGCCCAGCGGCTGGTGGGCGGCCCGTGCCCGGATTGATCTCGCCGCGACAATCGCGCAACTCCAGCGGATCATCAGCGCGCGCGATACGATACAGATCTGCGCCGGAACGTGTCCCGTCAGCGGTTGCCGGGACGCAAAGATGGCGCCCATTCAGCGCATGCCGAACTCGTAGAGCAGATGACGTGGCCTGCCCGCAAGATTCAGGCTTCGCGGGCATGTCCCTGGTGAGTCAGTGACGGGGGAGCAGACGATTACTCGATCGTCCTGCCCTCGCTGCGCATCTGCCGCAATTCCCAGGCGCTGACTGCGCCGGCCCGTATTGGGGCGGGCACGACGCAGGGCTCGCTTGAGCAGGGCGGTCATCGACGGGGGGCCTGCCGACCGCGGGACAATGACGCCCGTAGGCGAGCTGGATCGAGGGATTACATGGACATGCTGCCGGGCACCGGAACCTTCGGGAGCACGAGGTTTACCATGAACCGCTTCGCCTGCCCGCGGGAGGCGGCGCATGCCCGCGCCTGACCTGCCGAGGGACCTCAACGAGTTCCTCGTCGGACACGAGCAGGAACTGATCGCCTTCCGCCGGGACCTGCACGCCCATCCTGAGACCGCGCACGCCGAACGGCGCACGACCGCCAGGGTGGCACAGCGCCTGACGGCAGCGGGCCTGCGGCCCCGCCTCATGTCATCAGGCACGGGCCTGTGGGCCGATGTCGGCACCGGCGATGGCCCGATGGTGGCCCTGCGCGCCGATCTGGATGCCCTGCCCATCGCCGACGAGAAGAACGTGCCCTACCGGTCCACCGTGCCGAACGCCTGCCATGCCTGCGGCCATGACGTGCACACCACGGTCCTGCTTGGGGCGGGCCTTTACCTGGCCGAACGGGCACGCCGGGGGCTCCTGCCCGGACGGGTGAGGCTGCTGTTCCAGCCGGCCGAGGAAGTGGTCGAGGGCGCGCTGGCTGCCATGGGCGAGGGTGCGATCACCGGTGTGGACAAGATCTTCGCGTTGCACTGTGATCCCCGGTTCGAGGTCGGCCAGCTCGGGCTGCGGGTCGGCCCGATCACCGGTGCCTGCGACAAGATCAGGGTGCAGGTCAGCGGGCCGGGCGGGCACACGGCGCGCCCGCATCTGACCGCTGACCTGGTCTATGCGCTGGGCAAGATCGTGACCGAGTTGCCGGCGGCGCTGTCGCGGCGGGTGGACCCGCGGTCCAGCCTGAGCCTTGTCTGGGGACGGATCACTGCCGGGCTTGCCCCCAACGCCATCCCGGAGGAAGGCTTTGCCGCGGGCACTGTGCGCTGCCTGGACGAGGAGGCCTGGCACCAGGCTCCCGACATGCTGAAGGGGCTGGTGGGCTCGGTCGCCAGCGCCTACGGGGTGATCGCGGAACTGGACTACGTACGCGGCGTTCCCCCGGCGGTCAACGATGAGGACTGTGTGCGCCTCTTCGGTGAGGCGGCCGAACTGGCACTTGGCCCGGAAGCGGCCGCCCAGGCCCAGCAGAGCCTGGGGGGCGAGGACGTCGCCTGGTACCTCGAATCGATTCCCGGGGCGCTCGCCCGGCTGGGCATCCGGGGACCGCAGACGCCGACGGACCTCGATATCCATCAGGCTAATTTCGACATCGATGAGCGGGCGATCGGTGTCGGCGTGAAGGTGATGGCCACGACCGCGCTACTCGCGCTCTTGGACGGGTCGGCGTCCGAGAAAGCGGTGGCATCAACGCGTGGCATGGCCTGACCCGGTCGGGCTGTCCGGGGAGCCGCGATAGGCGGCCCCCGGGCTGTCCGGGGAGCCGCGGCGGGCTGTCCGGGGGGTGCCGCGGCAAACGGCACCCGCCCCATGGGAAACGGCGGCTACGCCTACTCTGCAACGCACTCCGATACGCTACGTGCGCGATACAATACTCGCCGATGTCGGCTGCTTTACTCTGGCCGGCTGTGGGGGCATGGTGGCTGTCCGTGCGGGAGCCCGGGATGGAAGCGGCGATCCCGGTGGTCACGGTCGTCTTCTGGTGCCTGACGTCTTCCTGCGCGCTGACCGCTGCGGAAGGTTGATCCGTCGAGGTGGAGGCAGCGCATGGTGGCGTTTGACCTGCAGGATGATCTTGATGCCTTTCTGGCCGCCTGGGAGGCTGAGCTCATTGCCTTCCGCCGGGATCTGCATGCCCATCCCGAGCTTGCCTACCGTGAGCACCGGACGACAAGCCGGGTCATGCTGCGGATGGCGTCGGCGGGGCTGCGCCCGGCGACCCTGCCCAAAGGCACCGGGGTGGTCGTCGACATAGGGGATGGCCCCGCTGACGGCCCGGTGGTCGCCCTGCGCGCTGATCTTGATGCCCTGCCCATCCGCGACGAGAAGAACGTGCCCTACCGGTCCATCGTGCCGAACGCCTGCCATGCCTGCGGCCATGACGTGCACACCACGGTGCTGGTCGGTACCGGCATCTACCTGGCCGGCCTGGCGGCGGCCGGCGCGCTGCCTGGCCGGGTCCGCCTGATCTTCCAGCCTGCGCAGGAGGTGGCGGGCGGCGCCCTCGACGTGATGGCCGCGGGCGGCATCACTTCCGCGGAACGTATCTTCGCGCTGCATTGCGATCCCTGGCTGGAAGTAGGGAAGGTGGGGACCAGGACCGGCCCGGTCACCGGTGCCTGCGACAAGATCAGGGTGCAGGTCAGCGGGCCGGGCGGGCACACGGCGCGCCCGCATCTGACCGCTGACCTGGTCTATGCGCTGGGCAAGATCGTGACCGAGTTGCCGGCGGCGCTGTCGCGGCGGGTGGACCCGCGGTCCAGCCTCACCCTCGTCTGGGACCGGATCAGTGCCGGGCATGCCCCCAACGCCATCCCGGAGGAAGGCTTCGCCGCCGGGACCGTGCGCTGCCTGGACGAGCAGGCCTGGCAGCAGGCGCCGGGCCTGCTGAAGGGGCTGGTGGGCTCGGTCGCCAGCGCCTACGGGGTGATCGCGGAACTGGACTACTCACGCGGCGTCCCGCCAGCCATCAACGACCCGGCCAGCACTGCGATCCTGGGTGCCGCGGCCGAGGCGGTGCTCGGCCAGGACGCCGTTGCCACGACCCCGCAGAGCCTGGCGGCCGAGGACTTCGCATGGTATCTGGAGTCAATTCCGGGAACGCTGGCCAGGCTCGGCACAGCGGCCCCGGGGACGGGCGATCACGCCGACCTCCATCAGGCCACATTCGATGTTGACGAGCGCGTGATCGGGGTGGGGGTGCGGCTGATGGCGGCCACCGCACTCGCTGCGCTTGCCGGCGGGCGGGCCGGTGAGGCTGCCCGCGTCCCCGACGGGGCCAGCGCCTGAGAGCCCGCTGAGCCCGCGCCAGGGCCAGCGCCTGGGAGCCCGCTGAGCCCGCGCCAGGGCCACCTGCGCGTCCCCGGGGGTGTCCGTCCCACCCCAGGGGCACATCGGAGGAGTCCCGTGGCCGCCGTGGCGGGTTTACAGTGGGCAGGGGCCGCGCCGAGCCCGGCCCTTCCCCGTAAACGAGTGGAGTGCCCGGCGGTGTCGTCGCAGCAGGATCCGGCCGGTGACCGGGAGGTGTTCCGGAGCGCCGGCTCGGTGGTCTTGTGGTGGGTCTGGGTTGTGATCGCCGTCATCACGCTGGCTGACCTGGCAGTCCAGGGCCGTGATCACACCGCCCTCGTCATGGCCTTGCTGGTCGCTGCCGTCACCGGGGTGGTCTACGGGTGCGCGCTCCGGCCGCGGATCATCGCCGGCCCCGACGGCATCACAATGGCGAACCCGCTGCGCGACCACTGGGTGCCGTGGGCATCAGTGGTCAAGGTGGACATGGTCAACGCGGTCCGGGTGCATTGCGCGGCAACGCCCGGCGACAGGCGGGGCAAGATTCTCTATAGCTGGGCGGTCCAGTCCTCCGCGCGTTCCGCGCGGAACGCACAGCTCCGCGCCCACCGGGCAGCACGCCGGCCTGCGGTGCGAGGGCTGCCGGGCCGGCCGGGTTATGGCGCGTACCCCGGGCAGGTGCAGGAGGCGCTGGATCGCACACCAGCGCAGTTCGCGGCCCACGAACTCGACGAGCGGGCGCAGCGGGCACGCAACGCGGACCCGGCCGGCCGGGGGGACGTAGCCCACGCGCGGCCTGAGGTGCGCTGGGCGTGGGGCGCGATCGCCGCCATGGTGCTGCCGGCAGTGGCGCTCATCGTGGTCGCGCTCATCTGAGCGCCGGGCGCGCCCGGCGTGGCCCAGTCCGGTGCTGGTGGCGGTGATCTGCCGTTCGATCGCTGGCTCCAGGCATCGCCGGGATACCCGCGACCACGCCATTGACTTAAAGTCCGCTTTAAGGCAGAGCATGAGGCCATGACCACTACACGACCAGCGGCGGGATACCGGGACCTCCCGGCACTCATGTCCTTGCTGACCGGGGACGCCAAGCACGACCACGCGGCAGGCTCCACCCTCGATGTCATCTGGGTGCTCTATGACCGGGTGCTGCGGGTGAGCCCGCAGACGGCCGGCGAGGAGGACCGCGACCGCTTCTACCTGTCCAAGGGACACGGGCCGATGGCCTACTACGCCGTGCTGGCCGCCAAGGGCTTCCTCGACCCGGCGGACCTGCCCGGCTACGCGTCGTTCGGGTCAGCCCTGGGCCGGCACCCTGACCGGCAGCTGGTCACGGGCGCGGAAATCTCCAGCGGATCGCTGGGGCACGGCCTGCCGCTGGCGGCCGGGACCGCGCTCGGCCTGCGGGCGAGGAGGCTGCCTGGGGCGCGGGTCTTCGTGCTCGCCGGGGACGGCGAACTGGACGAGGGCTCCAATCACGAGGCGATCGCCTTCGCGGGCAGGGCCGGGCTGGACCGGCTGCAGGTGGTGGTCGTGGACAACTCCTCCGCCACCCATGGCTGGCCGGGTGGCATCGAAGCGAGGTTCGCCGCTGAGGGCTGGTCGGCGCTGCGGGCCGACGGTCACGATCACGCGGGCCTGGAGGCCGCGCTGACCGCACCGCATCCGGGCCGGCCGCATGTCGTCGTCGCCGTGGTCGAGCCGAAGTGGTCAGCCCCCGGCCCGGCCTGACCGGGCCGCCGCCTTACCGGCCCGCCGACCGGGCCGCCGGCCTGACCGGGCCGCCGGCCTGACCTGGCCCGCCGGACACCTGTGAGAGGTACAGATGCAGACGATGAGAGAGCGTTTTGTGTCAGTCATGTCGGAGCTGCTGGCGGAAGATCCGCGGCTTGCCGTGGTGCTCGCCGATATCACCGCCGACGGGTTCGAGCCTGCCCGCCGGCGGTGGCCGGACCGGGTGGTCAACCTCGGGATCCGGGAGCAGCTGCTGGTCAGCGTGGCCGGCGGGCTGGCGCTGGCCGGGATGCGGCCGGTTGCCCACACCTTTGCCAGCTTCCTGGTGGAGCGGCCGTTCGAGCAGATCAAACTGGACCTCAACCACCAGGGTGTGGGAGCGGTGCTGGTCAGCGCGGGCGGTTCCTACGACTACTCCCAGAGCGGTCGCACCCACCAGGCACCTGGCGATGTGGCGGTGCTGGATACGCTGCCCGGCTGGACCGTGCATGTTCCGGGCCACCCCGATGAGGCCGAACGCCAGCTCCGGGCGGCTGCCGCCGGGGACGGGCTGGTCTACCTGCGGCTGTCCAGCCGCTCCACGATGGTGCCCCTGGAACGGGAGCCGGGCAAGCTCAGTGTGCTGCGGACCGGCGAAGCCGGCACGGTGGTCGCGGTCGGGCCGCTGGCCGACGAGGTGGTCGAGGCGACCCTCGGGCTGGACGTCACCGTCCTGGCCGCCGCCACCGTCCGTCCCTTCGATGGCGCCACCTTGCGGGACACCCTGCGCACGCCCGACGTGGTGATCGTGGAGCCCTACCTGGCGGGAACGTCGGTCCGGGTGGTGGCGGACGCGCTCTCGGGCATCCGCCACCGGGTGCTGGGACTCGGCGTGGGCCGCGACGAACTGCGCCGCTACGGCACCCCCGCCGAGCATGAGGCCGCGCACGGGCTCGACGCGGCCTCGCTCCGTGCCTCGATTGCGGCGTTCCTCGGCTCAACGCCGGGGCGGCATGGTCACTGGCCGTTGGAGGTACAGGGACGGGCCCTCAGTCCGGCAACGTAGTCCGCCGGTGCTCCAGCCTTCTCCGCCGCGTCGGCCAGAATGCCGAGATACCGGGCGGACGGCAGCCCGCCCTCGTACGCGTTGAGCACATAGAGCCATGCCAGCACGTCGCCCTCGAGCGTCTGCACCCGTACCCGCAGCTTGCGGTAGTAATCGAGGGTCGCCCCGTCCCAGTGGTCCAGCACGCGCTCGTCGAGTTCGGTGACGTCGTAGAGCACCACGAATACTCGTTCGGCGGCATCTTCTACCACGGTGGCGCGGGCGCCCTCCCAGTTGATGTCCTCGCCGCCGAACGTCAGGCGCCAGCCTTCGAGCCAGCCGGAGCCCTGCTGGGGGGAGTGCGGGCAGCGCTCGGCCATCTGCTCCGGGTCCATGTTGCTGCCATACGCCGCGTACAACGCCACGGATGACAAGCGTACGAGCCCCGGCGTTCCCTGGTGGCGTGGTCACCGAATCGTGTTAGTGAGTGTGCAGTCACTGGTCCCGTGCCCCGCCAGGGCGAGGGGCACGCCCCGGCGGGCGGAGGCGGCACAGCCGCCGGGCAGAAAGGCACGCCCCGGCGGGCAGAGGCGGCACACGCGGCCGGAAAAGGAGGGGCATGCCCCGGGCGGGCCCGACCGTGTCCTGAGAGGAGAATGGGGCGTCGTGAGACAGCCACGTGTGAAGATCGTGATTCTGGGGGGCGGCCCGGGCGGGTATGAGGCGGCCCTGGTGGCCGCGCAACTCGGGGCGGATGTCACCGTGGTCGATTCCGGCGGGCTCGGTGGCGCCTGCGTGCTGACTGATTGTGTGCCGTCCAAGACCCTCATCGCCACGTCGGAGACGATGGGGCTGCTCCATGGCTCGGCGGGCCTGGGCATCACGATCGCGGGGCATCGGGGCGGCGTGGGCCGGGTTGCCGGGGGCCAGCGCCCCGCGGGAGGGCCGCCGCCCGGGCCCGGGCACGAGGCGGCCGATTCGGTCTCGGTGGACGCGCCTCGCCTGTATGCGCGGGTGAAGGCGCTGGCACGTGCCCAGTCGGCCGATGTCGCCACCCGGCTGGCGGCGGAGGGGGTGAAGGTCATCACCGGGCGGGGACGGCTGGCCGGGCCGCATACCGTCATCGCCGGTGATCGGGAGGTCAGCGCGGACGTGGTGCTGGTCGCGACCGGTGGGACGCCGCGGGTGCTGCCGGGCGCGCAGCCCGATGGTGAGCGCATCCTGAGCTGGCGGCACCTGTATGACCTGGACGAACTGCCGGCCGAGCTGATCGTGGTGGGCTCGGGGGTGACCGGCGCCGAGTTCGCCAGTGCCTACCAGGCCCTGGGTTCGCAGGTCACGCTGGTCTCCTCGCGGGATCATGTGCTGCCGCACGAGGATGCCGACGCCGCCGTCGTGGTGGAGGACGTCTTCCGGCGGCGCGGGATGACCGTGCTGAGCCGCTCCCGCGCCGAGGGCGTCCGCCGGGAGCGATCGGGTGTGGTGGTCACCCTGGCGGACGGCCGGACGGTGCGGGGGTCGCATTGCCTGCTCACGGTGGGGCTGGTGCCGGCCACCACCGGTCTGGGCCTGGCCGAGGCGGGTGTCGCGCTGGACGGGCAGGGATTCGTCCAGGTGGACAAGGTGTCGCGGACCTCCGCACCGGGCGTCTACGCGGCTGGCGACTGCACCGGGGTGATGATGCTCGCCTCGGTCGCCGCGATGCAGGGGCGGATCGCCATGTGGCATGCGCTCGGGGAGGCCGTGCAGCCGCTGCGGCTGGGGCACGTGGCCGCGACGATCTTCACCGAGCCGGAGATCGCCACCGTCGGGGTGGACCAGGCGGCGGTCGAGTCCGGCCAGGTGGAGGCCGATGTCGTCAAGCTGGCGCTGGCCACCAACGCGCGCGCGAAGATGCAGGGGTTCCGCGACGGGTTCGTCAAGCTGTTCGCGCGCCACGGCTCCGGGACCGTGCTCGGCGGAGTGGTGGTCGCGCCCCGCGCCAGCGAGCTGATCCTGGCCGTGTCGCTGGCGGTGGAGCAACTGCTGACCGTGGACCAGATAGCGCACACCTTCGCGGTCTACCCCTCGCTGTCGGGCAGCCTGACCGAGGCGGCCCGCAGGCTCATGGCGCCCACCCCAGGCGGCCGGTAGCGGTGCGCCGGCCCTTTCCGCGACCGCGGTGCCGCCCTCTTCCGCGACCGCGGTGTCGCCCTTTCCATGAACAGAGGCGCCCGGGCGGGCTCAGTGGGTGGGCCGGCCCAGGTCGGGATCGGTGGGCACGGGCAGCCCGTGCTGGCGCAGCCTGGCTGCCCGCAGGTCGTCCGCGTACAGCGCGACCGTGAGCACGCTGCCGGACAGGATTAGGATCACCATCATCACGCTGACCCATAGCGGGGTCGGCAGGAAGATGGCGAGGACCAGCACGAGGATGACGCAGACCGGCACGATGACCGCGAGGTGACGGATCACCGTGCGCGAGCGCCAGCCGGCGTCGGTGAGTTCGTGCCGCACCCAGTGCACGTTCGCGGGCGGCAGCCGGAACCCGTAGGCGAACCGGAGCCATCCGAGAGGCCCGGGGTCGCCTGGCAGCCTGGTCACCGGCTGGCCCTGGGCCGCTGGCTGGCTGGCCATCCAGGGGCGTGCCCGGGCAGGGCGCGGCCGGCTGGGGTACCGCGTAGTGTGCCGCTGAGGGCGGGGGCGGCGCGCATCCCGTCAGTCTGTCAGGTGACACAGAGCCGCGCCTGCCGATACGGTCTGGCCGATCTCCACGCTCAGCCCGGTCACCGTTCCGTCTTTGTGCGCGGTCAGTGGCTGCTCCATCTTCATGGCCTCCAGAACGACGATGACGTCGCCTGCCGAAACCCGCTGGCCCTCGCCGGCCACGATCTTCACGATCGTTCCCTGCATGGGACTGGTGACCACGTCACCGTGGGCCTTCGGCCCACCAGCGAGTGCGGACCGGCGGGCCCGGCCGGCCGGACGGCGGGCGGTGGCAGGGTCAATGCCGCCGAGCCCGGCCGGCAGCACGACCTCCAGCCGCTTGCCCGCCACTTCGACGGTGATCCGCTGGCGTGGTGCCGGGCCGCCGTCCAGCCCCGGCTCGCCCAGCGGCACGGTGAACGCCGGAATCTGCCCCGCGAACTCGGTCTCGATCCACCGGGTGTGCACCGCGAATGGCTCCGTGGCGAAGGCCGGGTCATCCACCACTGCCCGGTGGAACGGGAGCACGGTGGGCATCCCGCCGACCTCGAACTCGGCCAGCGCGCGCCGGGAACGTTCCAGCACGTGCTGGCGGGAGGACCCGGTGACGATGAGTTTCGCCAGCAGCGAGTCGAACGCCTGCGGCACCGTCATGCCCGGGCCGTACCCGGCGTCGACCCGGACCCCGGGACCCGACGGCGGGCGCCAGTGGGTGATCGTGCCCGGCGCGGGCAGGAAGCCCCGGCCCGGGTCCTCCGCATTGATCCGGAACTCGATCGAATGCCCGCGCGTCTCCGGATCGCTGTACCCGAGTTCCTGCCCGTCCGCGATCCGGAACATCTCCCGCACCAGGTCGATCCCGGTGACCTCCTCCGAGACGGGATGCTCGACCTGGAGCCGGGTGTTGACCTCCAGGAACGAGATCGTCCCGTCCTGGCCGATAAGGAACTCGCAGGTTCCCGCGCCGACGTAGCCGGCCCGGCGCAGGATCGCTCTGGAGGCTTCGTAGAGCAGGCCGGTCTGCTCCTGGGTGAGGAACGGGGCAGGTGCCTCCTCCACCAGTTTCTGGTGGCGCCGCTGGAGGCTGCAGTCACGGGTGGACACGACCACGACATTGCCGTGTGCGTCGGCCAGGCACTGGGTCTCCACGTGGCGCGGCCGGTCAAGGTAGCGCTCCACGAAACACTCACCACGGCCGAAGGCAGCCACCGCTTCCCTGACCGCCGACTCGTACATCTCCCCGATCTCCGCCGCGGTCCTGGCCACCTTCAGCCCGCGCCCGCCGCCGCCGTAGGCGGCCTTGATGGCGATCGGCAGGCCGTGCCGGGCGGCGAAGGCGTCGGCCTCGTCGGCACCGCTGACCGGGCCGTCCGTGCCCGGCGTCAGCGGCGCGCCCACGATCTGCGCGATGCGGCGGGCGGCCACCTTGTCGCCGAGTGCCCGGATGGCCGGCGGCGGCGGGCCAATCCAGGTCAGCCCGGCGTCGATCACAGCCTGGGCGAATGCCGCGTTCTCGGCCAGGAAGCCGTATCCGGGATGGATCGCGTCCGCGCCCGAGTCCGCGGCCCGTTTGAGGATCTTGTCGATACTCAGGTAGCTGTCGGCAGCGCTTTTCCCCTCCAGGGCGTACGCCTCGTCGGCCATGGTGACATGGAGCGCGTCGAGGTCGGCATCGGCATAGACGGCGACGCTGGCCAGGCCCGCATCCCGGCACGCCCGCACGACGCGGACGGCGATCTCCCCCCGGTTGGCGATCAGCACCTTACGCACGAAGATCTCTCCTCCCCAACTGCCGAGGAGTCTAAGCGGGAGCGTCCTCAAGGGCACGTCGGGGCCGGGCCGGAGTGGCCAGTATCACGCTGCCGCGCCTTCGTGGCGCAGCAGCCATTCCTTGCGGGCCAGCCCGTAGTAGTAACCGCCCAGGCTCCCGTCGGTGCGCAGCGCCCGGTGGCACGGGATGACCGGCGCGATCAGGTTGGCCGCACACGCTGACCCGGCGGCCCTGGCGGCACGCGGAATGCCCGCCCGGGCGGCAAGCCCGGTGTAGCTGATCGTCGTCCCGGCTGGCACGGCGCGCAGTTCGGCCCACAGGCGCTCCCGTGATGCGGTGGCCGGCTGGTGCACCGGCAAGCTGTCGGGCGCGGTCAGGTCGCCGTCGAAGTAGTCGCGCAGCGGCTTGACCAGCCATGGCAGCTCACCTGCGGCGAGCGGGAGCCAGCGCAGCCAGGCATGGAGCCGGTCGTGCAGTTCGCCAGGGTCGCCGGTGAACCCGGCGCCCACCAGTGCGTCACCGTGCGCGAGCAGGCTGAGTGGCCCGATCGGGGTGTCGAGGATCGCCGTTGTGATGTGATCGGCTGGCATGGCTGATTACTCCCGTCCGGTATCGGTGGTTTGCGTCCCCGCCAAGGTTCTGCCAGCGAGCGGGCCAGCCAGGGCTGGTGGTTCGGTCACGGCCGGTGCTTCGGTCACGGCCGGTGCTTCGGTCAGGAAAGCCCACAGGTGAAGTGCCGCGTAGGCACGCCAGGGGCGCCAGCGGTCCGCCCGGCCCGGCTCACAGCCCAGCCGCTCCATGGCCCGGCGCACGCCCAGGTCCGTGCCGGGGAAAGCGTCCGGGTCGCCGCCTGCCCGCATCAGGATGTAGGCGGCGGTCCACGGACCCACGCCAGGCAGCTCCGCGAGCCTGGCAGCGGTTTCCTCGGGGTCAGCGCCTGCATCGAGATTGAGCTTGCCTGCCGCGCAGGCTGTGGCCAGGGCACGCAACGTCGCCTGCCGGCCTGTGGTCAGCCCGAGGCCGGACAGGTCGGCGTCGGCAAGGCCGGCCGGGGTGGGGAACAGCACCGTCAGCGTGCCGCCCACATCGCCGGGCCCCGGCTCGCCCGCCGCCGTCAGCGGGGTGCCATAACGGCCGGCCAGCCGTCCGGCGAAGGTGCGGGCGGCGGAGACCGAGACCTGCTGGCCGAGGACCGCGCGCACGGCCAGCTCAAAACCGTCGTAGGCGCCCGGCACCCGCAATCCTGGCCGGGCCGCGATGAGGGGTGCGAGGATGTCGTCGGCGGCCAGCACCGCGGAGATCGCCTGCGGCTCGGCGTCGAGGTCGAAGAGCTTGCGGCAGCGCGATACCACCTGGCCGACCCCTTTCAGGCCGGTGAGGCGGACCCGCAGCAGCACCTGGCCCTGGCGTGCCGTCGGCGGGGGCACGAGCTCGATGATCCCGGACCCGCCCGGGGCCCGGATCGTGCGTGCGTACCGGTCCTGGTCCACGTGCTCCACCCCGGGGATCGCGCGGGCCGCCAGGAAGCCGAGCAGCGACGGCCCGTCGAACGGCTCGCGGCAGGCGAGCCGGAGCGTGAGCCACGTCCCATCCGCCGCTGCATCCCCGGGCGCCTCCTGCCCCCCCGGTCCACCCGGGCGGCGCAGCGCGGATGGCGGCTGAGCGTAAACCTCCTGGAAGCTCGCGTTGAACTGGCGGATGCTGGAGAACCCGCTCGCGAACGCGATCTCGGTCACCGGCATGCGCGTCTCGGCGAGCAGCCGGCGCGCCGTCTGCAGGCGGGTCGTCCGGGCCCGCCCGATCGGCGTGGGGGCGCGCTCGGCCAGCAGCCGCCGGGGCAGAAGCCGGTCGGGCACCGCCCGCCCCCGGGGCCGCCCCCCACGTGCGGCCCGCGCCGCCGCGAGGAGCGATACACTCGCGAAGGAGATATAGCCGTGAGCTGGGATTTTGAAACCGAGCCCGAGTTCCAGAAGGAACTGGACTGGATCGATCAATTCGTGCGCGCGGAGGTCGAGCCGCTCGACTACGTGCTCGGCCATCCATACGACGTCCGCGACGCCAGGCGCAATGCGCTGGTGCGTCCGCTGCAGGCGGAGGTGCAGAAGAGCAAGCTATGGGCGTGCCACCTGGGCCCCGAGCTTGGCGGTCCCGGCTACGGGAAGGTGAAGCTCGCGCTCATGAACGCGATTCCCAGCCGATCGCGTTTCGGGCCGGTTGGAAAAAGCTGAGCTGGTTTTGAATGATGCCATCAACGATCTCCGGCGAACCCTGGCCGAGTTACACCCTACTCCAATTGACGAGCCTCTTCCGGAGGCCCTGCGCGACCTGGCCGCCCAGGGCTGCCTGGACGTGGTGCTGTGCTACTCCCCGGACCGGCTGGCCCGTAAGTTCGCCTGCCAGGCGCTGCTGATCGAGGAACTCACCCGGGCCGGGGTGCGGGTGGAGTTCGTCAGGGGCCCGCGCGGTGATACCCCCGAGGACCAGCTGCTGGTCCAGTTCCAGGGCATGTTCGCCGTGTCGACGAGCGCGGCCTGATCGTCACGACGGCAGAGTTCACTCGTGAGGCCATGCACGAGGCCGCCGCCGAGGGCAAGGCGAAGATCGGGCTACTCGGCGGCGATGCCCTCGTCCGGCTATGTTCCGAACGAGGCATAGGCGTCGACCGGATACAGAAGACCGTGCTCAAGCTCTCCGTCGGCGACCTAGCCGACTAGCTCGAACGGCCTGCGACAGCGGCACATAGGATCGACTTGCCTGACACCCTGACGGCTCGTTCTGCGCGCCATCAGGTTGGTCCGGCATCTTCGGCTACCGCACTCAGAATGCCCGGATCTGGACGCTGGTGGGAACCCGGTCCCGGGCGGCGGTCGACCGCTCGTGCCGATGAGCGGACGACCGTTCCTGTGGGCACGGCAGAAGGCGAGCAGGTTGTCCGGCTGACGCATCTGCTCGCTCAACCCGCCTAGTGGACGCTCATCCCATATTGAATGGCAGCCTGAAGGACATCGACGTTTATGTCTGCGAGGTGTCTGAACTTGAGGCAATAGCCCGTAACACTGGCCTTGCCGATCGAGCCGCCATAGCTGCGCGCCAGGTAGGTCTTGTCGTCGAGGCCAAGCACATAGACCGAAATGCCAGTCGTGTTGGCGCTCAGGCCAATGCGATAAAACTCTCGCGACGACCCGTCGGCGTAGGTGATGGTGTAGGCGCCGTAGCCAATGTTCGGGTTGGCCACAACCTTGCCCTCCGCGTTCGTGCCATCGGTGAACCACAGCCTGCATCCGGGAAATTCCGCAAGGATGTGGGCGTGCAGTCGTCGGAGGTCGGCCTGCTTGGGCTCGCGTTGACTGGCGATGTACGCCTCGACGTGCTCAGGTACATCCATCTCGCGCCGCATGCTAGCAACGCACTGTGCCTTGCCGGGTCGGATGGACGCCGCCCAGGCATCGCGGTGTCCGCGTAGATGGCCGTCAGCCGCGAACGGGTCTGTCAGAAAAAGAGTTCCTGACAGTCCTCAGGTCGGTAGCATGACCCGGGCCTACGGCCCGGGTGGTGCCCGAATCACGACCACAGCCAGGTCGGGGCCGGGGAAGGCTCATAGCCTCGCGTCGCTGTTGTTATGAGAGGGACTCGAAGGTCTCGTGGCCTCCGTCTGAGAGAACCGCTGTCGGGCCTGGCGGTAGCGCGATCGGCCCTGAACAGCCCCGCGGCGATAATCGCCGGGGTCGCCGCCATCTCGGATGGCGTTTTCCGGCGTGGCTCATCTCGCCGTGAGGTGGTGTTTCAGGGCATCGAGCCGGTCGTCCCAGTCGTTGGCGAGCGCGGCGAGGAACTGTTGCGCGAGCTGGACCGGCGCGGACCGCCGGCGGTGACGGATCCCGCGGCGGTCC
>OFHK01000247.1_pt1 | contig 17289 bp, 15 predicted proteins | sample 1521951 | NCBI WGS metagenome assembly OFHK01 (sample SAMEA2468436, study PRJEB22500) | soil metagenome | biome: Glassland; feature: Farmland; material: Clay | place: Australia | collected 2013-01-31 | depth 0.55 m
CAGACCGCCAAGCCCGCGGGGAGGCGCAACCGGTGCCTCGCCGATTACGTGGCTCCCGCCAGGGACCATCTCGGCGGGCTCGCGGCGGCGTGCCACAGCGCGGAGGGACTCCTTCCCCCCTCTCTGCGCGGCGGCTCAGCCGCGCTGGTAGGTTTCGCCGGCCGCATCGGCTTCGGCCCCCGGGCCGGCCCCTCTTCTGGCCCCCCCCCCCCCCCCCCCGTCCCGTGTCCCCCGGGCTGCGGCTCTCCCCGTACGCCGCCGGGCGGCGGAATGCCGCCCGCCGTTCCTTGCTGCCCCCCCCGCGCGCCCGCCGCTGAGCGTGCCCGCGCCGCGGGCTACTTCACGTAGAAGCCCTTGCCACGCACGCTGACGATCAGGTCCTCGTCCTTGAGCCTGGTCAGGGCGTGCGCAGCCGTCCGGTGCGAGACGCCATGCTCCTGGGCGAGGCTGAGGATCGACGGGACGCGGCCGGTGATCTTCCCGGATTTGATCTGCTCCCGCAACAACCCGGCGAGCTGCTCGTTGAGCGGGACAGGTGACTCGTGATCAAGCACATGATCACGCTAACTACCTGTGATCACACGGGTCCGCCGGGGCTTACACGTGTACACATGTGTATACCCTGTGCATGGCCGATCCGGACCGGATGGGGCGTGAAGCACGAGGACGGCCAGTGGACCGCCTGGTGCCCCGCCATCACCGTCCACGCGAGTTCTGCTGCCGGACTGCGCGCGACAATCGAGCAGGCCATCACCGATGACCAGCAGCCATAACCAACCAGACATTGCAGAGACTGGGTCAGGAGACGCGGTTCCAGACGCCGAAGGCATCTCCCCAGCCGTTGCCCTGCCCATCGTTCCACATGTAGGCGGGCTCCTCCATGATCGTGCCGAGCATGGTCCCGTTCGTAGTGGAGTCGAGCGCACCCAGCATCCATGGGCCCTTGAACGTGCCCCGCTGTCCGTTGACCGTGGTGAAAGCGCCCTCATTGAACTGCGTGTCGCGGATGTCCATTGGGAACGCTGGAGTTGGAGCGACCGCAGTCCCGTTGGCGTGAGCGTTGGTCCAGTCCGCCAGCGCTTGCGCCTTCACGAAGGTCGCACCGGACATGCCGACGGCGAAGGTGTGGGTAGTGCCATCCGGCAGGACGATCTTCGCGTCCACCACGTTGCCTGATAGCTCCTGGTAGACACTCGCGTACACTTTGTCACCCTCCACCGCGCCTGCTAGCGGGATGAAGTCGGCGAAGACGTCGGTGCCGTCCCGGAATGCCTCGGTGTACGCCTCCCAGCCACTATTCGGGCAACTAACCGGTTGCTGGCGCACACCCGTGACCGGCGTACCACACGGTGTGACGCCTGCCCGGACGTACGTGTAGTTGTCGCTGGAGGAGTTGTCAAGCCCCACGTAGATCTGCGGGTCGAAGTGGACGTCACCAATGTGATCAGGCACCGTGATTAGGGCTTGCGCGTACCTGAAGTCCCGGTTGCTGGCCACGTAACCGGCCATGGCGCAATTGTCGCTGGGGAGAGTCGGTGGCGTCGTGCAGTGGGTATTGGTGGTGGTTACCGGGACCGACAGGGAAAACGTCGTACTTCCGTGGGTGGCCGCCCCCGCTGAACCGGCCAGTGCCAAGGCTAGGGCGGTGATCGTGGCGCCCGCCGCAGCGGCACACGCCCACGTGATGTGTCTGCGCATCCGGACGAATCCTTCTTCCAGTGGCGGGCGAGCGCGCCGGGCCTTCCAGTGACTACCTGGTGCGGGGACGAGGTCGCACTGGATCACTGCGGGGCGATGCTGCCCAGGCCCTAACGGGCCTGGGCAGCATCGATGTGTGCGATGAGAAGGTCAGACGCGCTGCCAGACGCCGAAGGCGTCACCCCAGCCGTTGCCCATCCCGTCGTTCCACAGGTAGGCGGGTTCGGCCACAATCGTGCCGAGCGTGGTCCCGTTGGTGGTGGCATCGAATGCCTCGCGCGTCCATGGGCCGGCGAAGGTCCCACGCTGACCATTCACGGTAGTGAAGGCGCCCTGATTGAACTGAGTGGTGCGGACGTCTACCGGTGAGGCCGGGAGCGGCGCGGGGGTAAACCCGTTCGCGTGGACGTTGGTCCAGTCCGCCAGTGCCTGGGCATTGCCGAACGTCGTGCCGGCCATACCGACGGCGAAGGAGTGCGTGGTTCCATCGGGCAGCCGGATCAGCGCGTCGACCACGTTGCCCGTAGGCTCCCGGTACACACTGGCAAAGATCTTGTCACCCTCAACCGCCGTCGACAGGGGGGTGGTGGTGGCAAAGACAACGGTCCCGTTCCGGTACGCCTCGACGTACCCCTCCCAGCCGCTGGTAACGCCCGCGCACGCAGGGAGGAGTGTGGGCGCGCCCGCGTTGTCACATGGCGTGACTCCCACCCGGACGTACGTGTAGTTGGAGAACGGATTGTAGGTACCCGGGCTGAAGTTGCTGGAGTTGTCGAGCGCTACGTAGATCTGCGGGTCAGTGTCGGGGTCGCCGACGTGGTTGGGCACCGTGATCAGGGCCTGCGCGTACCGGAAATCCCGGTTGGTGGCCTCATAGCCGGCCATGGCGCATTTGTCGGTCGGGACGCCCTTGATCGGGGCAGTGACCGTGATCGTGCAGTGCGTGTTGGTCGGGGTCACCGGAGCCGACGGGGCGAAGGCCATGCCGCTGTGGGTGGCCGCCCCCGCCATACCCGCTGCGGCGAACCCCAGGGTGGTGATCGTGGCGGTCGCTGCCGCTGTGCCAACGAGTGCCCGAGTGATGCGTCTGCGCATCGGATGGATCCTTCCTTTCGAGTGCCGGGGCCGGACACGGCCAGTTGTGGCCTGGGGCGGTGAAGGGTGAAGGCCGGTCCCGGACTGCCTCCGTAGTGGTCCCCGCTCTTGCGCTGAGCCCCCGCCCCCGGTAAGTCCAGGAGAACCTTACCACGAGTAGTTGCTCTATCACTGTTAGCGACCATAACCGCGTTGGCCAGGGCTGAAACCTCCTACGGTGTACGGAAAATGGCTACGCGGAACGCCCGGCAGATCGCCTATAAAGAGCGGAAATAGGGATGAAATGCGCAGGTCGGCTCGCAGCGGGGCGACCCTCCCGGTGCTGACACGGCCGACCCGGTTGCCGGAGGTTACGGCGCGGGTCAGCCCGGATGGGAAGCGGATTGCACGGTGCGGGTCAGCCCTCGCGGGAGGTGGCCTGCACGGCGCGGCCCTTCCATTCGCCGCCCCGGCCGGCCCGGTGCCGGCGCGCCGAATCCACCGTCATCGCGGTGTACAGCAGGGCGATGAGCGGCAGGCACGGGGTGCGCAGCAGGGAGAGCCCGTACAGCCGGAGCATGGGGCCGTAGCTGACCGCCATCAGCCCCCAGCCGGCCAGGCCGGCCCAGGCGCACCACCAGGCGGCCGGCCCGCCGCTGGCCGCCGCCACCGCGGCCAGGCCGCCGAGCGTGGCGAGCGGCGGCAGCAGATACAGCCAGCACAGCCCGGCCACGGTCCCGGCGAGCAGGGCCGGCGAGTAGCGCACCTGGGGGTAGGCGCTGCGGGCGACCATGTCCCACAGCCCGCCCAGGCCCGGGTAGGGCCGGCGGCTGTGCACGCCGGTGGTGAACCCGAGCCAGCAGCGGGCCCGGGCCGGGCCGCGCTTGAGCAGCCGGGCCAGCGCCACGTCGTCGATCCGGGCGCCGGCGATACGCTCCAGCCCGCCCGCCGCCGCCAGCGTCTCGCGCCGCCCCAGCATGCAGCCCCCGGCCGCCGCCGCGGTGCGGCCCCGCGGGCGGCCGACCCGCCGGAACGGGTACAGCTTGGCGAAGAAATACACGAATGCCGGAACTATCCATCGTTCCCAGCCACTTTCCGCACGCAGCAGGGCCATCTGCGAGACCAGTGCCCGGTCATCGGCGACGGCGGCGCACACCAGGCCGGCCAGCGCCCCCGGCCCGAAGGCGATGTCGGCGTCGGTGAACAGCAGGTAGTCGCACTCCCCCGCGGCCGTGACCCCCTGCGCCATCGCCCACACCTTGCCCGCCCACCCGGCCGGCGGTGGGCTGCCGACGACCACCCTTAGTTCGGTGGCGGCGCCAGCGGGCCGGCTGGCGTTCTGCTGAACGGCGGACCCGGCGGACCCCCTCGCGTGCTGCAGGGTGGCGGCCAGCGCCAGGGCCTGCGCCACCTCGCCGGTGCCGTCGGTGCTGCCGTCGTCCACCAGCACCACCGAGAACGGGCCCGGGTAGTCCTGCCCGAGCAGCGTGGGCAGGGTTTCCGGCAGGATCGTTGCCTCGTCCCTGGCCGGCACCACCGCGATCACGCTCGGCCAGTGCCCCGGGTCAGCCGCCTCATCGAGTTTGGGCAGCCGGACGTCGGTGCGCCAGAACCCGCCATGCCCGATCAGCAGATACACCCAGGCAGCCGCCGCCAGCACGCAGGCACCAACCAGGATCAGCACCCCCGCAGCCTCGCACACGACCGCCAGCATCTGGCAACGAAGCAGGGACAACTGGCATCGGCCGCATGCATTCCGCCGTTTCCCGGCGGCTATTTCCCGTCTAGTGCTACGACGGCACCACGATTGTCGCATGACAGAGGTACCCACTCGTGATCTCCGGAACGACACGGCCGGGGTCCTCCGCCGGGTTCAGGACGGTGAGGACATCGTGATCACGCTCAGGGGACGTCCGGTGGCGCGGCTGACACCCATCACGGTGCCGCGGCGCCGCTGGCTGCCACGCGCCGAGCTTGCGGCGCGGCTGCGGAAATCCCAGGCCGATCCCGGGCTGCGGCTGGACCTGGCGCGGCTGGCCGGTGACACGACCGACGACCTCGGCCCGATCCGTTGACCGCGCCCGCCCGCGGGATCCTTGACACCAGCGTGTTCATAACCCGCGAGAACGGGCGGCCACTCGATGAATCCGTCCTTCCGGACGAGGCGGCGATCTCAGTGGTGACCCTCGCAGAACTGCACGCCGGGGTGCTTGCGGCAACGGACACAGACATCCGCGCCGGCCGGCTGGCCACCCTGAACACGGTGGCGGACATGCTCGTCCTCCCCATCGAGGATGAAGCGGCCCTGATGTGGGCGCGGATGCGGGTGCACCTGGCGGAGGCCGGCCGGCGGGTCAACGTCAACAACCTGTGGATCGCAGCGACCGCAGCCGCCCATGGCCTCCCTGTGATCACCCAGGACGTGGGCTTCCAGCCACCCGCCGGACTGGCCGGTCTCACCATCATCGAGGCATAACCCGCCGGTCGCCGCACTGTTTCCACCCGGCCGGGCATCCGCCAGGCGTACCAGGCAGTGCGGAACCTGGAGCCGACGGTGCAGAATCCCTGGCCGCAGGGATGGATAGTCCAGTGCGCGGGTCGGCGGAAGTATGCCGGCCCGCGGTCGATGCAAGAACTCATGTATGACAAAATCAATACATGGGTGAACCAGCCGAGGTCCCAGCGCCGCAGCCCGCCGGCAGAGAGCGCCAGCGGGAACAGGCCCCTGCCCCCGGGCTGGCCCGTCAGCGGGACAGCCGGTCCAGCGAGCCGACCGGCCGCGCGAAGCGGGCGGCGCCCAGGCGGCAGCCCGTGGCGGCAGGCAGTGGGACAGTGACCATGCAGGCCCGGGTTGACGCGATCTTTGCCCGTGAACTTATGGAAGTAGACGCGGCCGTGCTCGGGCTCCACGGCTCATCCGAACTCGTCCGCGAAGGCCTGCGGCTCCTGCACGAACGGGCCCGCGCGCTGGCCATGGCTGCCTCATACGACGAGTTCTACGGCGAAGAACCCGCGCCTGCCTCCGAGGTCGCTGCCGCGCTCTGGCCGGATTAGGGGTGGAACCGCTCCGGGGCGAAGTCTGGGACGCCCGCGTGGCACGGGCAGGAGTGCACCCATTCGTCGTGCTGACGGTCAATCCGATGATCGCCCGGCTCGGGTCCGTGACCGCCGCGCTGGTGACAAGCACGGCAGGGCCGTCCAGTACGCATGTGGCGGTCGGCGGCGAGGCAGGGCTGAGCGAGCACCAGGAAAGCTTCGTCAACGCCACCGACCTGCACACGATCCCGAAGCCGGCCTTGCGGCGGCGCCGAGGGCGCCTGCACCAGGCCGAGATGGCCCGGGTCGAAAACGCCGTCCGGACGTATCTCGGTCTGTGACGTCCAGAGGATCGGCGAGCGGGCGCCCCTGCCCGGCGATCGTAAGAGGCGGCGCTGAAGTTCATGTTCAGTCTCAGCCCACTGCTCTTCGGCGACCACCACCCGCAGGCCCGGGTGGGCGAGGAGTGCCCTGCCGCGCTCCCGTAACAGCTCGGCGACCAGGACGCTGGTATCGGCTACGACGACCATCGCGGGTGCTCACGCCGCAGGTCTAAGAGTCCCCCGAGTTCATCTTCCGAAAGCCCGGTCTCGCTGAGATCGTCGGCACGCTGCCAGTCCTGGCAGGGCATGTAGGCGATCCGGCGCAGCCACGTCAGCCTGGCCTGGACGTAGTGCGTGAACTCCTCGTCGCGGCCAGCGCTCACCGGGCGCCGCGCCTTGTCCTTGGCTGTTTCACACGCGGTGAACGCCGGCGGCGGCCCGCCTGGTTGCCGGCATGCCCAGCCGAACGGGGCGCCCGGCTCCCCGCCGGGTTCGGCAGCCCGCCCTATCAGCCTCGTTGTCCACATGCTGGACACCCAGCGAGCACATTTCACGGATTCGGCACCCCGGAACCAGGACGAACCGGACATGATCATGGGCCCAAGACGTGAAACGTCGTCGGCGGGCATGCCGTAACGCTGGTTCCATGAGGCGCTCCCAGTGCTTGGCTCGCACACTGCAGGTCCCCACTGGAGCCACCCCTCTGGCTAACCGTGCCGTGGACACTCAGCCGCACCGATCATGCACATCTGGCGGCTGGTATCGCTTCGGCTTGGTTCCATTCACGCAGACAATGCATGTTGTCTATATGCGGATCGGTGAACCAGCGCGCAAGCACGGAGTGCCTGGCAGATCTCCGGGCGATTGCTGAGGCAGCTGACCAGGCACGGCGTAATGAGGCACTATTCACGGAACGCGGGGCGCTCGCCCGTGCTCACGGGCGAAGCTGGAACCGGATAGCCGCCGCGCTGGGTGTGTCCAGGCAGGCCGCGCGCCAGAAGTTCGCCGGCAAGGTGGACGCATAGCCGGGGATTCGCGCCCATCGTTGCCGCAGTAGGCGCTCCGTCGCACGCCCGATGTTCACCCCAGGGGCCGCATGGTCCAGCGGGCCGGGTCAGCGCCCAGCAGGTGAAGCTTCCGGCGAAGGCGGTCGGGCTCCGGAGGTGGTTCAGGTTCTGCCGTGATAGGGCAGAACCTGAACCACTGTTCGTTAGCCGCCGGCGGCGCCTTCGATGGCGGCCAGAGCGGCCGGGTCAGCCGGGCCGGCCGCCGAGCCATTCCCGGACACGACGTGCTCCTGCGAGCCGGCCAGGTTCTTCTTGACGGAGTCCAGGATGGTCAGGCCCTGGGCGACCAGTGAGGCGGCGAGCTCGCTGAGGCCCTCAGCTCCGTTCAGCACGTTGACGTTCGCGCCGGCCAGGCCGCCCGCCGCCTCCTTGACGATCTGCGGGAGCTGGTCGATGAGCATCCGGTCCAGCGCCACCCGGTCGTTGGACGCCGCCGCCTCGGCCAGGATGCGCATCCGCTCCGCGTCCGCCTTGGCCAGGATGCGGACCTTCTCCGCCTCCGCCTCGGCCGGCTTGACCACCTCGGCGACAAGCTGGCGCTCGCGCAGTTCGGCCTGCTGCCGGGCCAGTTCGGCCTGGGCGGAGATGACCTCCATCTGCGCCTGCGCCTGGGTGAGCGGCCCCACCTGGGCCGCCTTCGCCTGCGCCTGGTCGATCTCGGCCTTGTACTGGGCCTGCACGACCGCGGTCTGCCGGGCGTACTCGGCCTGCTTGCGCTGCGCTTCCTGCTGTGCCTCGGCGGCCTGCTGGTTGGCCTGCGCCTGCGCGATCTGCGCCTGCCGCTGGATCGCGGCGTTGTGCGGCGCGGCCATCGCGTCGATGTAGCCGGAGTTCATGTCGTCGATCGACTGGATCTGCAGCGAGTCGACCGTCAGGCCGATCTTGGCCATCTCCGCCTTGGAGCCGTCGAGGACCTCGGTCGCCAGTTTCTGCCGCTCGGTGACGATCTCCTCGACCGTCATCGAGCCGATGATCGAGCGCAGGTGGCCGGCGAAGATCCGGCCGGTCAGGGTGGACATCTGGTCCTGGTCGGACAGGAACCGCTGGCCGGCGTTGACGATGCTCTCATCGTCGTTGCCGACCTTGAACGCGATGACGGACCGGACGTTCAGCGAGATGCCCTGCTTGGTGACACAGGTCTCGGCCACCTCGGATTCGCACATCGCCAGGGTGAGGTAGCGGGCCTTGCGGAAGAACGGGAGCACGAACGCGCCGTGGCCGACCACGACCCGGAACGGAGCGCCGCCCCGCCAGCGCCTTCCGCCGGAAATCAGCATGGCCTGGTCGGGGGCGGGGACACGGTAACCGAACATTGTCAGGCTCCTCAGACAGCTTCGTCAGGAAAGGGGTGGAGCGGGTCTGTCCACTCGCTGACATCCACCGTCCTGGTGCCGCGGGACTCGATGACCAGCACGGTCGCGCCCTTGGGTATCGGATCGATGGACCAGGCGAGGTAGGCTTCCGTCCCGCCGCGGACCTTGAGCAGCACCTCGCCAGGACCCGCCTGCCCGCGCGTGGCGACTGCGAGAACGCCGATGGAGCCGATCAGGGATTGGTCCCCAGCCACCGTCAGCTTCTCCTCATACCACCCCGAGTGTGACTTCACACACTATCCCTCGCCGTTGCCCGGGCGCGGCTCCGCCGTGACTCACAGAAGCACCTAATCACGGAGAGTTGTATAATGTTACGATTAGTAGCCGGAACTACATGAAGCGCAAGCAACCCGGCGGCGAGCCTGCCCCTCTGCCGATTCGGCCCTGTGAGACGTCTCCGACCTGGAGGTCTTACCCATGAAACCGTGGTCCCGTGCCCTGGCGGTGCCTGCCGCCGTCCTGCTGGCCGCGCTCGCGGCCTGCGACCCCCAGCACGCCAGAAACGTGGCAGCGCCCACGTCGGATGCCACAGCGTCCATCCCGGCCTACGACCACATCTTCGTGATCATGGAGGAGAACAAGGACTACTCGCAGATCATCGGCTCCTCCGCCGCGCCGTACCTCAACTCGCTGCTGTCCCATGGCGCGTCGGCCTCAAGCATGGACGCGGTGACGCATCCATCGGTGAACAACTACCTCGCGGACGTCTCCGGCCAGACCTATACAACGGTTCCGCCGGCGGTTGGCACACCCAACAACGACACCTGCCCGCCTACTGACTCCTGGGGCTCGACCACCGCCACAAACCTCTTCGATGAGGTCGAGGGGTCCGGCCGTACGTGGGGCGCGTACATGGAGGACATGCCGTCCCCCTGCTACACCTCCCGCAGCAGCGGGAATTACCTGGAGCGCCACAACCCGGTGCCGTACTTCTCGCAGATCCGGGACAGTGCCAGCCGCTGCGCGAACGACAAGCCGTACACCGCGCTCGCGGGCGACCTGGCCTCGGCCGCCACCACGCCGAACTTCGTCTGGATCACGCCCAACCTGCAACATGACATGCACAATGGAACGATCCAGCAGGGAGATGCCTGGGCACGGGGCAACGTGCCGCAGATACTGAGCAGCCCAGCGTGGACAACCCAGCGTTCCCTGCTGGTCATCACCTGGGACGAGAACGCCAACCAGAACGATGGCAACCACATCCCGTTCATCGCGCTATCGTCGGACGGCTCCATCGCACCCGGCACCGTGGATCCCGCGCACTATTCGATGTACTCGTTCCTGCGCACGGTGGAGGACGCCTGGGCCCTGCCGCCGATGCACGCCGGCGACAGCGGTGCCGGCGACATGAGCGCACTGTTCACCGGCACTCCCTCGCCCTCGCCGTCACCCTCGCAGACGAGCCCGTCGCCGTCCCCGACAGCCACCGGCACCCCGCCGCCGCAGCTTCCCCTGCGCGCCGCGTTCGTATACCCGTGGTACCCGGAGAACTGGTCGCAGGGCGGCACCTTCCCCAAGTCACACTGGCAGCCGGTGGCCGGCTACTACAGCGAGGACAGCAAGGCAACGATCGAGCGGCAGATCACAGAGCTGAACTACGGCCGCATCCAGCACGGCATCCTGTCGTGGTGGGGCCAGGGGTCAAAGACGGACCAGCGGGTGGCCCCGATCCTCGCGGACAGCGCAGGCCGGGACATGTACTGGTCGCTGTACTACGAGCCCGCCTACACCGGCCAGGCGGCGCTGAGCAGTGATCTGGCCTACATCCACAGCCACTACGCGTCCGACCCGCACTACTGGGTCTATGACGGCAAGCCGGTGCTGTTCGCCTACACGCGCTCGGTCTCCTCATGTACGGACGTCGCCAACTGGATGGCAGCAAACGCGGGCCGGTTCTTCATCGACGCGCAGGTGTTCGCCGGCTACCGCAACTGCGCGGTGCAGCCCGATAGCTGGCATCAGTACTCCCCGGCAACCCGGTCAGACGATCAGGCGGGTTACTCCTACTCCGTCTCGCCCGGCTTCTGGAAGTACGGCGAGACCAGAGCCCGGCTCGCGCGCAGCGTGAGCGCGTTCCGCAGCGCGGTGGCAGCGATGGTCGCCAGCAAGGAGCCCTTCCAGCTAGTCACCACGTTCAACGAGTGGAACGAGGGCACCGCCGTGGAGCCGGCCACCGCGTGGGCCAGCCCCAGCGGGTACGGGCAGTACCTTGACGTGCTGCACGCCTACCCCACCAACTGACGGCTGATCAACAAGGCTAGGAGGGCTCAGTTGCGCCAACACGTGCTCGCCCCGGCCTTGCTGGCAATAACGCTTCTGCCGGGATCACCGCTCGCCCAGACGACAGCGGGGACCCAGGTCCCCGGTGCGGTTACCCGGGGGTCTCCGCACCCGGCCCGCCGTTCCGGTGGCTGCCCCTTCGCGGCCCGGGCTGCCACGCCGTCCAGCACCGGACCCTGCCACGTCCCCCGTGAGGGCACGCTGCTCGTGGCCGGGGACATCCCGACCTGCCCGCACCGTAAGCCTGCGGGTACCGCCCGCGCGACGGCCGCGATCATCGGGGCGAACCACGGGACTGCCGCCCCGCTTGGCGACCTTGTCAACGGCTATGGCAGCCGGGGCGACTACCGCCACTGCTACGGTCCCACCTGGGGCAGGTACAAGTCCCGCACCAGGCCAGCCCCGGGCAACCACGACTATAAGCATGGGAACGCTGCTGCCTACTTTTCCTACTTCGGCGCCCGTGCGGGCCCACGGGGCAAGGGCTACTACTCCTACAACCTCGCGACATGGCACATCGTGGTGCTTAACTCCAATTGCTCCTACATCGGCGGCTGCGGGGCCGGCTCGCCGGAAGAGAGGTGGCTGCGCTCGGACCTGGCCAGGCACCGGGCCTTGTGCACTCTGGCGTACTGGCACAAGCCACTGTTCACCTCCGGCACGAGCGGCGGCGGAGACCCTGCCCTGCGCACGTTCTGGCAGGACCTGTACAGCTTCGGGGCGGAGGTGGTTCTCAACGGGCACTGGCACCAGTACGAACGGTTCGCCCCGCAGACCCCGTCCGGTGCCCTCGACCCGTTCCGGGGAATCCGCGAGTTCGTTGTCGGCACCGGCGGCTCGCCCCTCAACCACTTCCGGACGATCAAGCCCAACAGCCAGGTCCGCAACGACACCACCTACGGGGTGCTCAAGCTGACCCTGCAGGCCGGCTCATACCACTGGCGCTTCCTGCCGGCCCGCGGTCACACCTTCACCGATTCGGGCCGCGGCACCTGCCACCGGGCGGGCGGGCAGCCGGCGCTGCCGGTGTGGTCACCGGCTCCCGGCGCCTGATGGCCTCATCGTCGCCCCGGCGCCGGAATAGCCGGGCAGGTGGCGCTGTTGTGATGATCGCTGGTGTGTTTGTGTCCCCCGGGCCGCAACAACTATTGCCGTCGCGGACTACCGTCCGGCTGGAGCCGCGTCGAGCCTCTCGCCGAGGAGGCGACCTCACACCAGCGCTGCATGATGACGCCCCCGCGAGCGGGGGCCTCATCATGCCCAGCCCAGCGCAGGCACCGTCACTCCGCCCCTGGCCACGTCAGCCCGGTCGCCGCCAGCACGTCAGCCGGACCCGGCAGCCCGGCCTGGGCGCCCCGCCGGGTAGTCGACGCCGCCCCTGCCGCACATGCGGCCCGCACCGCCCCGGCCGCCGCCACCCCGGACGCCAGCGCCACAGCAAGCGCCGCCACGAACGCATCCCCCGCTCCCACGCTGTCGATGCTCGGCACGCTGAACCCGGGTATCAGCAACCCGCCGGCCGGGCCGTCGAGCGCCGCCCCAGCCGGGCCCAGGGTGACCACTGCGTGCCGGGCTCCCAGCCCGGTCAGTGCCGCCGCCACCGCCTGCGCATCGGCGTCCCCCGCTGCACCCTTCCCCGCGCCGCCGGGCCCCGGCACCGGCTGTCCCAGCATTACCGCGGCCTCGTGCTCGTTGACCACCAGCCAGTCGACCCCGGCCGCCAGCAGGTCCGCAGCCCCGGCCGGCATCGGCGCCAGGTTCAGCACACACATGACCCCGGCGGCGCGGGCCCGCTCCAGTGCCGCGGCAAGGACCCGGACGGGAATCTCCGCCGACAGCACCAGCACCTCGCACGGGGCCGCGAGCGCCGCCCCGACCTCCTCGTTGCCAGCCAGGCTGTTCGCTCCCGCCGCCACGGCGATCGCGTTCTCACCCGAGGTGTCCACGGTAATCAGGGCCAGCCCCGAGGCCGCACCCGCGACCGCCCGTACCCCGCTGGCGTTGACCCCCTCCGCGGCCAGCCCCGCCCGCAGGCGGCGACCGAACTCGTCGTCGCCGCAGCAGCCGACCATCCGTACCGCCGCGCCCAGCCGGGCGGCGGCCACCGCCTGGTTGGCCCCCTTACCGCCGGAACCGATCACGGCCCCGCCCGGCGACAGCACTGTCTCGCCCGGCGCCGGCAGGTGCGGCACGACCACCGAGATATCGGTGTTGAGGCTGCCCAGCACGGTCACCCGGGGACGCTGTTCCATGTCTGTCTTCCTCCCGGGACGGTAGCCGGTCCTAGCGGGCGGTCAGCCCGGGGAGCACCAGTGCGGGATCGCGCGCCAGACCTCGCGACGGCGCCGGGCCGGATCGCGTTCGCCGGATGCCCAGGCCACGTACCCGTCCGGCCGGACCAGCATGGCAGGCGGCAGCCGGGCGGTACAGCCGGTATAGCGAACGCCCCTGACGTGGGGCGGCAAGCCATGACTGAACGAATTGCATCGAAGTGACCGCCCGCTGTACCAGCCAGCGCGCAGCCCACAAGCGGCAGAAAGTGGCCCCCACTCCGAGCAAACGTGGTACCAACCTCACCCGGAGCATCATCGGCGAAATCGGGTATCGTTCAAAGATTGCTGCGCTCCTGTCCCACACCTCCGTGCGGACGCTGATCCTGGGGATCGATCAATCCGGACGGATAGTCCAGCATGACCGCAATTCCACGGAGCTGCTGGTGCCGCCGGGTGGCAACCTGCTCGGCTCTCACCTGGGTGACCTGATCACCGCCCCGGCACTGGCGGGGTCGCCGCTGGCCGGCCTGCTGGAGGCCGCCCGCTCGGGACGCGAAGCCACCGCGGTGCTCACAGTGCGGACGCGGCGTTACGACCCCGTCGATGCAGTGGTCACCTTGCAGCCCATGCGCGGGGACAACGACAGCATCTGCGCCCTGGTGATCATGCGCATGCCGCCGCCCAGCGACGAGCAGTTCCTCGATCCCGCACTGATGCGGCATGCGCTGCTGGACGACACCTTCCGGCAGATCGGCGCCACCCTCGACCTCGACCAGATGGCCAGGGGCCTGATCAACATCGTCGTGCCGCATTTCTGCAACAGCGCTGGCCTGCTGGTGCTGGAGACCCTGGTGGCGGCCGACGAGCCGCCCGCCTACCCGGTGGACGGGTCACACCTGCTGCGCCGGGTGGCCGTCGCGGCCGACGACGCAGACCCCCGCTGGGATGCGGCATTCCCGACCGGGGAGGTGCTGCGGTACCCGCCGGGAACGCCCTACACCGAGTGCATGGACACCGGCAAGCCGGTGCGGACCATCAACGTCGCCACCGGTAGCGCGGCCGAGATCGCCGAGTCCTGGCTACGCAGGCCGGTGGCGAAACTGCTCGCCGGCACCTCCATGCTCCTGCTGCCGCTCAACGCGCGCGACTCCACGCTCGGTTTCATCGTCTGCGTCCGCCGGGCCGGCTTCCGGCCGTTCGACGCCTACGACACCCAGATCGGGATGGAGTTCGCCGCCCGGGCGGCGATCTTCATCGACAACGCCCGCCGGTACAGCCGGGAGCGGGCGACCGCGCTCACCCTCCAGCGCAGCCTGCTGCCGACCGGCCTGTCCGCACCCTCCTCGGTCGAGGTCAGGCACCGCTACCTGCCCGGCAGCCAGCTGATCGAGGTCGGCGGCGACTGGTATGAATCCATCGCCCTGCCCGGGGCCCGGGTGGCGCTGGTGGTCGGCGACGTGGCCGGGCATGGAGTGCGCGCCGCCGTCACCATGGGGCGGCTGCGGACGGCGATCCAGACCCTGGCAATGCTCGAACTGCCGCCCGCCGAGTCCCTGCAGCAGCTCAACGAGCTCATGGTGGTGATGGGAGCGCGCGAACCCCACTTCGCGACCTGCGCGTACGCGGTGTACGACGCGGTGCGCGGGACCTGCGAGGTCGCCTCGGCCGGCCATCTGCCGCCGCTCCTGGTGCGGCCAGGTGGCCAGAGCCAGTTCCTCGACGTCTCGCCCGCGCCGCCGCTGGGCGTCGGCGAGGGGCTGATCCAGAGCCGGACCTTCGAGATCGAGGACGACAGCCTGCTCGTCCTGTACACCGACGGCCTGGTGGAGAGCCGCGACCGGGACATCGACGACGGCCTGCAGCGGCTGCAGGGGGTGTTCGGCCCCGACTCGTCCGCGCGCCCGGTCGAGGAACTGTGCAAGGCCATCCTCGCCGGGGCCTACGCCGATCAGCAGCGTGATGACATCGCCGTGCTGATCGCCCGGCTGAACCGGATTGACGGCAGCCAGCTCGCCACCTGGATCCTGCCCGGCGAGCTCACCTCCGCGGGCGAGGCCAGGGCGCTGCTGCGCGAACCACTGGGGAAGTGGGACCTGGGCAGCCTGCTGCCCACCACCCAGCTGCTCGCCTCGGAACTGGTCACGAACGCGATCCGGTACACCCAGGGACCGGTCTCCCTGCGCCTGATCCTGGAGCGGACGCTGACCTGTGAGGTGGCCGACAGCTCCCCGGCGCTGCCCAGGATCAGGTACGCGGCGCGGGACGACGAGAGCGGCCGCGGCCTGCAGATCGTCAGCCAGATGGCGCAGCGCTGGGGGGCCAGGCGGACCCCGGCCGGCAAGGTCGTCTGGTGCGAGCAGCCGCTTCCCAGCGGCTTCATCCCGCCGGTGCCCGTGCTCAGCTGAGGACCCGGCCCGGGTCAGGTCGTGGCGTGCCGGGTGTCCTGCCTGATGGCCAGGCGGCCGTTCTGCATGACGCCGATGCGCTGGGCCCGCCGGGCAATGGCGCTGTCGTGGGTGACCAGGACCAGGGTCAGCCCGCGTTCCCGCCAGAGCCTCTCCAGCAGGGCGATGATCTCGTCCCTGGTGTCCTCGTCCAGATTGCCGGTGGGCTCGTCGGCGAGGATCACCTTGGGCTCCTTCACCAGGGCACGGGCGATGGCCACCCGCTGCTGCTGGCCGCCGGATAGTTCCGAGGGCAGGTGGCGGAGCCGCTCCCCCAGGCCAACCTCGGACAGGGCGGCGGCGGCCCGGGCCTGCCGTCCGGCGGGCCCGGTCCCGAGTGGGACCAGCGCCGCTTCCACGTTCTCCTGGGCGTTGAGGGTGGGGATCAGGTTGAAGGTCTGGAAGATGAAGCCGATGGCTGCGGCGCGAACCTGGGTGACCTGACTCTCCCGGGCCCGCGCCAGGTCCTGGCCGTCGAAGTCGACGCTGCCCGAAGTCGGCCGGTCCAGGCCGCCGAGCATCTGCAGCAGCGTGGTCTTGCCGTGGCCGGTCGGGCCCTGGATGGCGAGCCACTCCCCGTCCTCGATGACCAGGTCCACGCCTGCCAGCGCGGCGACGCTCTGACGGCCCTTCTGGTAGGTCTTGGTGACCTTGGTGAGCTGGTACATGACGTCCTTTCACAGAGGTCAGGGGGTGGGGGCTCACTCAACCCGGGACAGCGCGGCAGCCGGGCGGAGCCGGGCGGCCCGCCAGCCGCCGAACGACCCGGCGATCAGGCCACCGGCCACAGCCAGCACGACCGCGAGCAGGACCGCGCCCAGCGTCACCGGGGCGGTGAGGTGCACCGCGACGGTGTGGCTGGCGTCGGCGGCGAACCGCCGGAACCCGCCGAATCCGCCGCCACCGGGGAACCCGCCGCCGAAGGCCTGGGGGCCGCCGGGGGTCGCCGAGCCGGTGGTCTGGCCGATGGAGGCGGACAGGGGCGGGGCGAGGGACGAGACCAGGGGTGCCCCGGGGAAACCGAGGGCCACCCCGGCCGCGCCCCCGATGATCCCGACGGCCAGCGCCTCACCCATCACCTGGCCGATGATGCGCCGGCTCCGCCAGCCAAGTGCCTTGAGCGTGCCGAATTCCCTGACCCGCCGTGACACCGCCGCCATGGTCAGCAGGCTGGCAAGGGCGAACGCCGCCGCCAGCACCGCGATCGCCAGCCACTTGCCCAGGTTGTTGGCCAGGCTCGAGGCGCTGGCCAGCGATCCGGTCACCTCGCTGGCCAGATCGCTGGAGCTGGTCACGGTGGCCTCGGGCAGCAGCCCGGAGATCTGCTTCGACACAGCGCCGATCTGGGCCGAACTGGCTGCGGTCACGTAGATGGTGTTGACCTTGCCGGTCAGGCTGGGCGTGGTCAGCGCCTGCGCCCGGGCCAGCGGGATGTACACCTGGGACGGGTTCTCGCCCTGCGGCTCCTGGACGATCCCGATGACCTTGAAGCTCTTCTTCGCGATCGTGACCGTGGACCCGGCGCCCAGCTTCTGCGACGTCGCGTAGTTGGAGTCCACCACGGCGACGTTGGCGCTCGCGTCGGCGCTGGTGAAGGTGCGGCCCTTGGTCAGCTTCCCGGAACTCAGCGGCCCGAGCGCACCCTGAGCCAGGTCGACCCCGTTCACCGTGAAGGAAGTCGGCGTGAGGAAGCCGCGGAAACGCCCACCGCCCCCACC
>OFHK01000248.1_pt1 | contig 17249 bp, 16 predicted proteins | sample 1521951 | NCBI WGS metagenome assembly OFHK01 (sample SAMEA2468436, study PRJEB22500) | soil metagenome | biome: Glassland; feature: Farmland; material: Clay | place: Australia | collected 2013-01-31 | depth 0.55 m
CCCGGGGCGCCGCATGCGGCACGACCGCGCACGCCGGGGGGCAGACCCTCGTGCCCGGCTCCGCCCGGCACCAGGGGAGCCCCTGCGTGCGGACCCTCCCGACTCCGGGCCCCGGGCGAGCCGCCAGTGACCGGCGCCAGCGCCCCGCGGCGGCTGGTAGGTGGCAGGCGGAACAGCCCGGCGGGGAGACGCCTCGACCCGCCAGAACTCAAGCTCGGAGGGCTCCCCAGGTTTGCCGCCCACCTCCCGGCCCTGCCCGCCGTCCAGTTCCCGGCCCTGCCCGCCACCCGGCTCCCGGCCATGCTCACCCCGATCCTGCCCGCCACCCGGCTCCCGGCCATGCTCACCCCGGTCCTGCCCGCCACCCGGCTCCCGGTCCGGCTCCTGCTGTTCCCACCACTCCCGGCTGACCACCCAGTTCTCGAGCACCCTGAGCACGGGGTAGAGCCGCCCCCGCCAGACGAACCTGGCCGCCCTGCCGTCCCGTACCCAGACATCGACCGGCTCCCCGTACACCCTGCTCACGTGCCAGCTCTCCCAGGTTGTGTTAACCGCCCACGGGGAAGTCCAGGCAGTGCTTAAATCGAATCTATATTCGAATCAAGATCGGCACAACGGGATCTGGGGAATCTGCACTCCCCCGCGATCCTTCCGCCTCGTAGTGATCATGACTTTGGCGCCGTCCCGGCAGCACCAGGCTCATGACCGTGGACACTTTCCCGCTATATGCACGGGAAAGTGTCCACGATCAGCCACTGGCGGGCAGGCCTATCAGGCGGCCGAGGCAGGCCACCGTGTGATCGAAGAATGCGGCCCGGTCGGAGACCACATTCTCGAACTGGCCGAACAGTTCGAAGCTGACCATGCCGAACACGCTGGCCCAGACGGCCAGCGACCGGGCCGCGATGCCGTCGGGCACTCCGGCCAGGACCGACTCCCGTAGCCCGCTGGCGTCGGGCGCGAACGACTCCGGCACCGGCGGGCAGAACCCGGGCGGGTCGAGAGCCCCGCTGGCGTAGGCATCACTGATGATCTTCCCGAGCACCCCGGCGACCCGCGACGCGGGACCGATCGTCTGCTCGGGCGCCCGGTAGCCAGGCACGGGCGAGCCATACACCAGGGCGTACTCGTGCGGGTGAGCCAGTCCCCAGTCCCGGATCGCGCGGCACCCGGCCAGCCACCGGCCGGCATGGTCATCGCGGCGGCAGGCACCGTCGGTCTTCTCGACAGCAGCCCCGATCGCGTTATAGCCATCGATGATCAATGCCGTGAGCAGGTCGTCCCGGCTTGGAAAGTACCGGTAGACAGCCGAGGAAACCATCCCCAGGTCCCTGGCGACCGCCCGCAGGGACAGCCCGGCCGCACCGGAGGTGGCCAGGTGCCTGCGGGCGGTCTCGGTGATCTCGCGGGTGAGTTCCGCCCGGACCCGCTCGCGCGCGGTTCGGCTGGCGTTCACGACCCGATTATAGCAGAGCATCGGAACGCGAAGAGAGCACCGCTCCATTCAGGATGGGGCTTGCCCTGGTCCGCGCCGCTCCGCTACCTCATCAGCGCGCCGCACGGCGGCCGGGCGCAGCCGGCGCGGGCATACTTCGGCGTCAGCCGAAAACCCTCCGGGCAGGCTTGAACTATGGTGCTGCTGCCTGAAGCCGGGGCGTCCCGCTGGCGTCCGCGCTTTTCGTGGGGCGGCGGCAGGAAAACCCGCCCGCCGCCCGCCTGCGGGCTGATCTGGCCCGGACCAGCAGGCGGGGTTCGGAACCGGGCGGCCCGCCCAACCGGACAAACAGCTCTGAAGAGCATTTGACCGGACATACACTGCGGGAGCACCATGGGCCTGAGCGGTAGTTCCTGCTGGTGGGGATCATGTGCGACGGCACATACAACCCCGTTCTCCCGTCAGCCAGGTTTGCCGTGGCTAAAAGGGAGTGGCCTGGGCGGTGACGACCACCTGGGCCACTCCCCCGCGTCACCCGGGAAGTGATGCCTTTCCTAGGTCAGGAACCTGGCGCCCAGCCGACCATCGGGAATCCGGCGAGCAGGTCGCGGACCTCGCCCGCGATCCGCCCGATGGCCGCCTCGTCCTCCTTGAGCGCCGCCGAGACGGCCTCGTCCATCCAGGTGGCGACCTGCGGCATGTGCTGCTCGGTCAGCCCGCGGGTGGTCAGCGCCGGGGTGCCGATCCGCAGGCCGGACGGGTCGAACGGCTTGCGGGGGTCGAACGGCACCGTGTTGTAGTTCGTTTCGAGGCCGGCCCGGTCGAGCGCCTTGGCCGCGGGCTTGCCCGCGATGCCCTTGGCGGTCAGGTCGATCAGGATGAGATGGTTGTCGGTCCCGCCGGAGACGAGGTCGAAGCCGCGTTCGATCAGCGCCGCGGCCAGGGCCTTGGCGTTCGCGACCACCTGGTGGGCGTAGGCGCGGAACTCCGGCCGCGCCGCCTCGCGCAGTGCCACCGCGATCGCCGCTGTGGTGTGATTGTGCGGGCCGCCCTGCAGGCCCGGGAAGACGGCTTTGTCCAGCGCGGCCGCGTGTTCAGCGGTGGACATGATCATGGCGCCGCGCGGGCCGCGCAGGGTCTTGTGCGTCGTCGTGGTGATCACCGGCGCGTACCCGGCCGGCGAGGGGTGCGCGCCACCCGCGATCAGGCCGGCGATATGGGCGATGTCGGCGACCAGCAGCGCCCCGGTATCCGCGGCGATCTCGGCGAACGCGGGGAAGTCGATCGTGCGCGGAATCGCCGTGCCGCCGCAGTAGATGACCCTCGGTCGCTCCCTGTGGGCCAGGTCGCTCACCTCGTCCATGTCCACCCGGCCGGTATCGGCCCGCACTCCGTACTGCACGGAGCGGAACCACTTGCCCGTCACCGAGACCGGCCAGCCGTGGCTCAGATGGCCGCCCATCGGCAGCGACATGCCCATCACCGTGTCCCCCGGTGCCAGGAACGCCAGGTAGACGGCGAGGTTGGCAGGTGAGCCCGAGTACGGCTGGACGTTGGCGTGGTCCACCCCGAACAGCGCCTGCGCCCGGTCCGCCGCCAGCTTCTCCAGCGGATCGATGAACTGCTGGCCCTCGTAGTAACGCCGGCCCGGGTACCCCTCGGAGTACTTGTTGGTCAGCACCGTGCCGGCTGCCTCCAGCACTGCCACCGAGACGTAGTTCTCCGACGGGATCATCCGGATCTTCTCGAACTGCCGCCGCGCTTCGGCGTTGATGAGTTCTGCGATCTCCGGGTCGGTGCTGGCGACATGCGGAACAGGCGGCTGGTGCATGTGGTGACCTCCTTGGGAAGAGGTTACACACCCGCGGCGGGACCCCCACCTTTCCACGCCGGGGCCAGGCGGCGAAAGAGCAGCCGTTCGCCCGCCGCCCACGCTGTGGTGGTGAGCAGGTACAGGCCGGCGGCGAGTGGCACCAGGGCGGCGATCGCCACGGCCGCGAATGGCAGGATCCGGGCCAGCACACCAGTGATCCCGCCCGGGCCGGCCGGCTGGGCAGCGGCCGGCTGGGCAGCGGCGGGCCCGGCGAGCCGGCGCGCCAGCCGGACGGAGATCATGGCAATCAGGGCGAGCAGGACGAATAGGCCGCAGAAGACCAGCCCCTGTGCGCTGAGCGGGCCGGCCCCGCTGAGCCAGTGGCTGCCGAGCGGCACACCGAGCAGATGCTGCCTGAGCAGGACGTTGGGCCCGCCGGCGATCCGGGCGGACAGAAAGAGCCGGTACACGACAGCGAAGAACGGCACCTGGAGCAGGGCCGGCAGGCAGCCCGTGAACAAGCCGCCCTCCTGCCGGTAGAGGGTGGCCAGCTCACGCTGCAAGCGTTCTGGCTGATGAGCGTGGCGGCGGTGAAGGGCGGCGACCTTGGGCGCCAGGCGGGCACGGGCGCGCTCACCCCGGAATGCGTAGTAGCCAAGCGGAAGAACCAGCAGCCGAACGCCGATCGTGAAGGCGACGATCGCCGCAGCCGCAGCCAGCCCGCCCGGGAGTGGGGCAAGAACGCCCGCGAGCGCGGACACCAGCCAGTAGGCAGCATCGATAGGCACAGCAAGCAGAGCAGACATGACGGTTACCCCTCCAGTGGGTCACGAGAAGCTGGATGACGACTGGAGACGGCCGTGCTGACGTGCCTGGCGCTGGCCCAGCCAGGATCGGGTGAGAACGGCAGGTCAGGTGGCCGCCGGGCTTCCCGTGGGCGCTCTGGGGCGGGTTCTGCCTGCCGCGTCGGGATCGCATTGTGAAACGAAGCCGGCCCGCCACGACTTCTCACGCAGGGCCGCCGTGACCGATAGCAGCGGGGCGGCCGTGACCGCGGCGGCGATCCGTGCACCCTGGGCGAGCAGCGCGACGAGCAGGCAGGTGAGCGTAATCGCGGCCAGCGCCACCAGCCCACCTGGCCGGAGGGCGGCTGCCAGCGCGAACCACTGCCCAGCGGCATGGCCGCCGACGGCGGACAGAGCGGCACGAAGCAGCGCGGGCGCCGTGAGCGCCGGAGTCGCGAGCACGGTAACCTCCGCTCCGGGGTAACGGGTTCAGCGTACTCCCGCCGGTCAGGCCGTGACGGCGCCCGCTGTGCCCCGGCCCAGGCTCCGGTAGAGGGCACCGAGCAGCGCCATCTTGCGGGGGTCATCGGCGAGACCCCAGCCCATGCGGTTCATGACATAGGCGAAGGCCATGCCCCGCTGCGGGTCGGCACAGGCCGCCGATCCGCCGAAACCGTCGTGGCCGAACGCGGCCGGCTCGGGGCCGAAGTGACCCTCCGGGCCCGAAAGCTGGTACCCGAGGGCGAACTCCACCGGCTCACCCAGCACCAGGTCATCGCATCGGCCCTGGCCGGTGCGTGCGGCACGGATGGTCGGCGCCCGCACGAGGCGCTCCGAGCCGTCCGCCAGCGACCCGAGAACGGTGGCCAGGCCCAGCGCGGTTGCGTGGCCGTTGACAGCCGGGATCTCCGCCTGGCGCCATGCCCGGTCGTTGGGTTCGGCGCCCTTCAGCGACGGGTTGGTCAGCGCCTGGGCCATGGCGGGGTGGGCGGCGGCATACCGCTCGCGCAGGAGGGCGCGCTCATCATGGGTGAACCAGTGAGCCTGCAACTCCGAGCACCGCCCCAGGTCACTTTCCGCCAGGCCGATGTGGACATCCGCGCCGAGCGGCCCGGCGACCTCGTCGGCGAAGAACCGGCCAAGGCTCTGCCCGGTGATCTTGCGGACGATCTCGCCAGCCAGGAAACCGAAGGTGACCGCGTGATATCCGCTCACCGTGCCCGGCTCCCAAAGCGGTTCCTGGGCGGCCAGCAGTGACGTCATCTTCTCCCAGTCACCCAGGTCCGCCACGCTGACCGGGACGGCGAAACTGGCAAGCCCGGCCCGGTGGCTGAGGACCCAGCGCACCGGGATGTCCCGTTTGCCGCCCGCCGCGAACTCGGGCCAGCACCTGGCCACCGGCATGTCCGGGTCCAGCCCGGCCCGGTCCATGAGGATATGGACGCACAGCGAGGTCATCGCCTTCGTCACCGACCACACGTTGGTGAGCGTGCCGGGCTCCCAGGGCCACGTCTGCGCCGGATCGGCCCAGCCAGCCCACAGATTCACCACCGGCTCACCGGCCACCAGCACCGCGACGCTGGCGCCGGTCTCGTCCCACAGCGCGAAGTTCTCCCGGAACGCATCCTTGACCGGTTCGAAGCCCGGCGCGCAGGTCCCGTGTATCTCGATCCCGGCACTGACCACGCGGCCACCTCCCGGCTCAAGTCAAGCCCAGCCGGCCGTCACGCGCGAGACACCGCTGGGGGCGATGGGCAGCCAGGTGCTGACCAGGACCAGACGTGTCCGTTGCGTGACCTTGAAGCGTCACAATGGTGGTTGGGCGCCTGTAGCTCAGCCGGATAGAGCAGCTGCCTTCTAAGCAGCGGGTCGCGGGTTCGAATCCTGCCAGGCGCGCCAGCCAGGTCAGAGGCCTAATGGGGATCTCAGCCATCTACTGGGACTCGTCCAAGAGCCGGTACGTCGGCGCGGTCAGCCTAGGGTTCAGCCCCGCCGGGGAGCGCATCCGGCGGAAGGTGACCGGCCGCACCAAGGCCGAGGTCCGCGACAAGCTCCGGGAGCTACACCAGGAGGTCGACAACGGCCTGCGGACCCGGCGGAACTACAGCGTGAACGACGCGCTCGGCGACTGGCTGGCGCACGGGGCTGGATGGCGTGTCCGGGTGGACGGTGACGCTCTACAAGGACACGATCGCGCCGACGCTGAGAGAGCAGCTTGGCACGGTGAAGCTGAGGCATCTGACGGCGAGCGACGTCCAGGGGGCGCTCACCGCCCTAGCGTCGCGGGTCTCCACACGGACCGTGCAGATCGCGCGCAACGCGCTGGTGCGGGCGATCCGCCATGCCGAGCGGGACAGGCTGGTCATCCGGAATGTCGCCGCGCTGGTCCAGCCGCATGAACGCTGGGCCGCCTCCTACCGGGCACTGAGCGGCCGCTACCGGCAGCAAGAAAACATCTTTGCCGCCACCATGGCCGACCGCCACCAGTGGGAACAAGCCACCGCCGGTTCCCGCCGCCTGGCCATCGCCGCCGACGCCGAACTCCGCCGCCGCCACCCCAGCCAGCCGATCGATCCGCTGCGCTCCGCAGAACCAGCCCTCGTAAGCGACACCGAGCGCGACGATCTGGCCCTGGCTGTGGACAAGAAGATCGGCCAGATCGCCCAGTGGGTCCAGGACCTGGCAGCCCAGCACACGGCGTTCCGCGAGAAACTCGAAGAACGCCGCGCACTGAAGATCCCCAGCGAAGACCCCGGCTGGGAAGACCTCGGCCACGCCTTCCCCACCACGTTCACCCGGCAGAAGGGCGCGATCCTGCAACCGCCGAAACCGCAGATCACACCCTCTGCGAAGATCCTCCAGTTCGCCGCCGAACGGGACTCATCCCCCGAAGCCGCCGACTGACTGTCGGACTCGTGCCACATCAAGGACACGCACGCGGGTGCCGACCGCGTATGCGACGGGGTAGGGAGTCTCAGGATGTGTGGATGTCACGCGCGACAATAGATGCGATTAGGAGCAATACTCCCCCGAACGCAAGCATTACGCCGAACGCCCGGCCGAGTCCTACCTGGCCTGCAATCCGTTTTTCCACCGGGCGCTTGAGCAGGTAACTCCAGGGCGGAATGCGGCTGAGCGGTCCTTCCAGCCATTGGACGGACTCAACAGACTTCCTGGCGTGCCAGGCCGTAAAGCCCCGGAAGTTAGCCGCGAGCGCCAGACCTCCCGTGACCAGGATCAGGCCCCCGAGGGCCATGACAAGCCGCGCCTCCAGTTGGTGCATGCCCTGGATCGTAGACCGGAGGCCGAGTCCTGCAGTTTAGATCCTTGCTCTCTACTTACACCCGCGTCAGGGGACGTGACCGGGGCCCGGTCCGCAGGAGTTTCAGTTGCAGGCGAGGAAGACGAGGTGATGGAGTCACTCTCTCGGCCAAACCGGGGCTCAACTGCGCGCACGTCCGTTCACAGCGACCGCCATCTCACCAGTGACAGCCTTTCGGTGATCCCGGTCCTGGTTTCGGGTGGCTGTCAGCACGCCGCCGCAGACCAGGACGGCGCCTGTGATCTGGATGAGGCTCGCCCGCTGGCCAAGGACGATGGCGGCGAGGATCAGTGCAGCCGCGGGCTCCAGCAGGAGCAGCAGCGATGACAGGCTGGCCGGCAGCTGCGGCAGCGACGAGGTGATCAGCAGCCAGCCGATGATCCCGCTCGACAGCGCCAGGACCAGCAGCCAGCCCAGGGACCGCCAGGGGATCGCCAGTTGCAGTCCGCCGGAGGCCAGGCCGAGCAGCAGGGCACCCGCCGCCGCGCCAGCAGTCGCGTCGAACAGCTGGCCGGCCACGTGCCGGGTCGCACCGGCGGTCTGCCGCATGATGAGCAGAAAGCAGGCATAGGCGGCGCTGGTGGCCAGCCCGTAGGCGGCTCCCGCTGCCGGATGCGGCCCGGTGGCCCCGCCGCCGGCCATCCCGGACACCATCACCACGCCGGGCAGCACCACCAGCAGCGTGACCAGGTACCGCCGGGTGGGGTGCTCACCCAGGACTGCCCACGCGAGGGCGGCGACGAACAGGACCTGCAGATTGCCGAGCACCGTGGCCACCCCGGCCCCGACGTCGGCGATCGAGTGAACCCACAGAACGAGGTTGGCGGCCAGGAAAAGGCCGGCCAGCCCCGTGTAGCCACGGCTGGCCAGCGGGCGCGGACCGTAACGGCGCTGCTCAGCCACTGCCAGCACGGCAAGCACCGGCAGCGGGAGTGCGCAGCGGTAGAACGCTGCCGTCACCGGGCCGACGTTCGCAAGAGTGATCAGGATGGCCGAGGCGGACAGGCAGGTCGCACCGAAAGCCGCCTGCACGGCCGGCCGCGACCGGATACTGGTCCTGATCACGCTCGCTGTCAGGACTGTCTCGCTTCCTGGTCCTGCCGCCCTGGTCCTGGCACGCGCCGGACCGACGGCGCTAGGAGATATGCGCGGCTTATCCACATGTCATCGACATACACGATCACTCCGCGGGCCAGGCCGACGTTGGGGTAGCGATGCAGGCCGGGGGCCTGAGAGCCGTGCCCGCCCGTTCAGGCGATCTTGAGTTGCTCGTCGCCGAAGTCGGCGATGAGCTTGAGGGTGCCGCCCAGGGCGGAGACGTAACGGTTCAGGACGTCCTGGGTGGAGACATCGCCGCGCTCGATCTGCGAGACCCGCGCGACCGAAACGCCCATCCGGGCGGCGACCTGCTCCTGGGTCACGCCCCGCCGCTTGCGCATCTCCGCCAGCCGCCAGCCGCGGGCGTCATCCAGCATCGCGGTCACCGCCGCGTCAAAGGCCTCCTGGCCGCCAGCGGTCGCCACTGCCCGCTCCGGGTGCCCGGAGTCCCGCCAGCGTGACACGTTGCTCATTGGCCCATCTCCTTCTGCCGCTCGGCCAGGTAGTCGTCGTACAACTGCTCGGCCCGGGGGATCGCGGTGCGGTACCACTTGTCCCACTGCCCGGACTTGTCACCGGCCACCAGCAGGATCGCCGGCCGCCACGGGTCGAAGACCAGCAGGATCCGGACCTCGGTGCTCCCGGCAGACGGCGGCCGCAGCTCCTTCATGTTGGCTATCCGCGATGCGGTGATCGTGTCCACCAGCGGGCGCCCCTCGGCAGGGCCGTTGCGTTCCAGGACCAGGATCGCTGGTTGACCAGCTGGTGGCTCACCGGGTCGGACTCGTACAGCTCGTCAAGAAACGCCTCGACCTCGGTGGTGAGCAGGATCTCCCACTCCACACGGCTCCCTTCCACAGCCACACCGCACCTCTGGCTTAAGAATATCCTTAACCTAGCCGGAGCTGGCAGTCAACCGGCTCGCGGACCGGTCGGGGGTCGCGAAGGCATCCCGCCGCAGAGATCCGGCCGACCTTTGCCTGCCGCCCCATCCGGACGCGCCACGATCGCCCGAATCCTGATTCTTCGTAAACAAGTTCGACTCATCGAACAGAGGTGGGGTACCGAGGTCACGGGGAGCCAAACGGGGAGCCAGTGACGCCAGATATCGGGCGATTCCAGGCCACGGCCAGCCTGATGAGTGAAGCAAAACTGCACGTCAGGCGACCTCTGGCGTCTTCCCGCGATCGTCCAGGCGTGCCTTCTGAGCAGCGGGTCGCGGCTCGAATCCTGCCAGGCGCGCCAGGTCAGGGCCGCTATGGCAGGACCATAACCTGGTCTTCGCCGGCCTGCTGCCCGCAAACCACGCGGCGCCATCGGCTCACCCGGGGCCGGGAGCGGCTTGCGATCTGTGCTCGCCAACGGCACTGATCCGATGGCGGATCTGGACCGGCCGCTGATACCAGCCATACGATCCCGGTGCAGGCAAGGAGCATCAGTGTGCGGTTCACCGATTACTCATTCGGCTCGGTGCGAGTCGATGGCGTGACCTACGATCACGACCTGATCATCGACCGGGGGAAGATCCGCAAGCGCAAGAAGGCCGCCTCCAGGAAGTTCCGCGGCGCGTATGGGCACACCCCGAGCACCAACGCCATCTTGCACCTGACGTGTTGAACCTGTTCGCGCAGCGCCGCATGCCGCCTCGCGCTTCCGTCGCGAGGGAAGGCCGGTAGCCGAGGGAGCGCGGCTGGGGGCCGCGCAGTGAGCATTCCGCGGCGACGAGCCTGACGCGGACAGCGGTGGCCCGAGACGATCACATCAGGAGCAGATGACATGAGAACTCCCCCGCCGAGGCGCAAGAAGATCCCGCGTGATCCCGAGAACGACTACACGCCCGACGCGGCTGAGGCGCGCCGGGCTTTCCTGCGCGCGCAGACGGACGTGAGATTGGAACACATCTCCCACTACTCCTTCGACCCGTCGATTCTCCCCGGCAACATCGAGCACTTCACGGGGGTCGCACAGGTGCCGATCGGCATCGCCGGGCCGCTGCTCGTTAACGGGGAGTATGCGCAGGGTGAGTTCTACGTTCCGCTGGCGACCACCGAGGGCACCCTGGTCGCGAGCTATAACCGGGGGATGAAGACGCTGCACGAGGCCGGCGGCGTGAAGACCACGATCCTGGACGACGCCATGCAGCGCGCGCCCGCCTTCGTGTTCGAAAGCGCGCGCGAGGCGCGGGCTTTCGGAGCCTGGCTGACCGGGCACTTCGCGGAGATCAAACAGGCGGCCGAGACCACCACCCGGACCGGGCGGTTGCGCGCCATCGAGCAGTACTCCGCCAGCCGGATCCTGTTCACGCGCTTTGACTACACCACCGGCGACGCCGCTGGCCAGAACCTCACCGGCAAGGCGACCGCTGCGGCGTGCGCGTGGATCACCTCCAACTACGAGGGCATCACCAATTTCTATCTGGAGTCCAACTTCGCCACCGACAAGAAGAGCTCGCAGGTCAACATCTTGCGCACTCGCGGCAAGCGCGTCGTCGCCGAGGTGACGATTCCCGCCGCCCTGATCGAAGAGCACATGCACACAAGCAGCGACAAGCTGTTTCGGGCGCGGCAGGTTGCGAGCCTTGGTGGCTTCATGTCCGGGGTCAACAACAACGGGCTGCAGTCGGCCAACGGAATCGCCGCCCTGTTCATCGCCACCGGCCAGGACGCAGCCAACGTCGCGGAGTCCTCTGCGGCCCTCGGCTTCAGCGAGCTGCTTCCCAACGGCGATTACTACGGCTCGATCACGCTCCCCTCGCTGATCGTCGCCACCTACGGCGGCGGCACAGGGCTCGCCACCCAGCGGGAATGCCTGGATCTGCTCGGCTGCTACGGGACCGGGAAGGTGCTCAAGCTGGCCGAGATCGTCGCGGCGACCGTGCTCTGCGGCGAGCTGTCACTTGGATGGGCGATCCTCGCCGAAGAATGGGTCACAGCGCACGACCTCCTTGGCCGCAACCGGCCCTAGCTTCCCGGATAGCGCTCGCCGTTGAGCGGATAGCGGATAGCGCTCACCATCCAGGCGATCCGGGCGATCGTCGACGCTGCCGCCCGCGCCGAGGCAGTTCGGCGCACGCGTCGGCGTAGCGCTGGCCGACGGCGGGCAGGTCCGGCAGGCTCCTCCGGCGGTCCTCACTTGCGGACAGCCGCCGCCCGGGCTGCAATAGCAGGAGTGGACCTGCCACCCGGTGCTTCGGAGGTGCGCGATGACGCCAGCGGAGATCGGTGCAGTGGGCAGGCTGGGCGGCCACGCCTTTGCCGGGCTGGTGTCCCGGATCGAGCAGGTGCACCTGGCTATCGCCGGCCGCGCCTTCACCCCGATCGGGCCAGCGAGCGCCCCGGCCCGGGTTATCCACGACTCTGTCACGCGAGGCGTCTACCTGGCGGTGCGGGGTGCCGGCGCAGCGGCAGGGGTGCTGGGCGGAGAGGCCGTGTCGCTTCTTGGTGCTGGCGGCCAGCCCGCCGGCCGTGAACCGGGAGGCAATCTGGCGCTCGCCGCACTGAACGCGGTAGCCGGTGATCAGCTCGGGCCCGACCTGGCGCCGCTGGCCATCCGCATGGCCGTGCGGGCTGACGGACGCGATGTTGACGTGACTGCACAGGAGCTGCCGGCCGTCTTCGGCCACCCAACGCCCAGGCTAGCGGTCTTCGTCCATGGGCTGGCCGAGACGGAGGGCTCGTGGCAACGGCGGGGCTCTGAATCCGAGCCCTACGGCCCGCGGCTGCAAGCGGAATTTGGTTATACGCCCGTGTACGTCCGTTACAACACCGGACGGCATGTGTCCGATAACGGCCACGACCTGGCCGGGCTGCTGGACGGCCTGATTGCGGCGTGGCCGGAGCAGGTGGACGAACTGCTGCTGGTGGGACACTCCATGGGCGGCCTGGTCATCCGCAGCGCGTGCCACTACGGGCGGCAAGAATCCGCCGCATGGGTGGACCGGGTCCGGCACGTGTTCTACCTCGGTTCTCCGCATCTGGGCGCCCCGCTTGCCCGGGCTGCGGGATTCGCGGGCTGGGCATTCGGCAAGGCGGCCGAAACGAGGCCGTTCGTGACCCTGGTCAACGGGTCGAGCCCGGGCATCAAGGATCTGCGCCACGGTTACGTACTCGCCGATGACTGGGCCGATTGTGACCAGGACAGCTGCGTGCGCGATCACCGGGGTGACACCCCACTGCTGGCCGGGGCGAACCACTACACGATCAGCGCCACAGTCACCGCCGATCCCGGTCACCCGCTCGGCGCGGTAGCCGGCGACCTGCTCGTCCAGCCGGCCAGTGCGCACGGCAGGCGCGGCGCTCACCAGCACATCCCTTTCCCGGTGGGCTCGCGCCACGGGCTCGGCGGAATGCATCACTTCGATCTGCTCAACCACCCCGCCGTGTGGGCAGTGATCCGCGACCTTCTCGATAACACTGCGCACTAGCCATCGCCTCGTTCGGCGCCACGAAGTACTACGAGCTGATCTTCGAACGGGAGAGAGCACGACCGGGTGGGCCGAAGGTCCCGAGCTCGCCCGCTGCGGCGATGCTCAGGCGGCGGACACGCCCGGCCAGCGGTCAGCCCAGGGCTGCGCCGCTTCGAGCTGCGCCGCCACGCGGATCAGCACGTCCTCCCGGCCGTACGCGGCGACGATTTGCACACCGACCGGCAGCCCGTCCGGCGTCCAGTGCAGCGGCAGCGAGATCGCCGGCTGACCGCTGATGTTGAACGGTGCGGTCCACTGCGCGAAGGGTGTCGACCGGAACAGCCCGGCCAGCGGGTTGTCGGGCTGCGGGACGAACTGGCCGAGTGCCGGCGCCGCCTCGCCACAGGTCGGCGTCAGCAGCAGGTCGAAGCCCGATTCCCACCAGGCGGCCATCTGCCGGCTCGCCGACTGCAGCCATTCCCGGCTCGTCAGCAGCGCGGCGCCGGAGACCGCCCGCCCGAACTCGGTGAGCGCCCACGAGGTCGGTTCGAATTCGCTCTCCTCGGGCTGGCGGCCCACCTTGAGTGCCCAGTGGTCGACCGTCCACGCCTGGCCGGCCGCCCATGTCGTGACGAAGTGCTCGGTGATCCGCGGGTCATCGAGCACCTCGGGATGGGACGTCTCGATCGCGTGCCCGAGCGACTCGAGCAGCCGCGCGGCCGCGGATGCCGCCAGGACGGTCTCACGTTCGGGGGGCGGGTTGGTGCCGGGCGACGACGTCATCAGCCCGATCCGCAGCCGGCCCGGTTCGGCGCCGACCTCGTCGGCGTAGGGACGGGCCGGCGCCGGTGCGACGAACGGCTCGCCGGGCCACGGGCCGGCGACCGCGTCGAGCATCCGCGCGGTATCCCGCACGCTCCGGGTGAGCACGTGCTCAACGACGAGACCGTCGAGCAGGTCACCATAGTCCGGGCCAAGTGAGGTGCGCGCACGTGACGGCTTGAGCCCGACGAGCCCGCACAGGCTGGCGGGGATGCGGATCGAGCCGCCACCATCGTTCGCGTGGGCGACCGGGACGAGGCCGGCGGCGACCGCTGCGGCCGAGCCGCCGCTCGACCCACCGGTGCCGCGGGTGACGTCCCACGGGTTGCACGCGACACCGAACGCCGCGGGCTCCGTCGTCGAAACCAGCCCGAACTCCGGCGTCTTCGACTTGCCGACGACGACCAGACCGGCGGCCTTGAACGCACGGACGAGGTAGCTGTCCTCGCGCTCGACCCAGCCGGCGTTACGCAGGAACGCCGAGCCCTCATACAGCGGGTCACCGGCGGAGTGCGCGACAAGATCCTTGAGCAGCATGGGCACGCCGCGGAACGGCCCGCCCGGCAGTTCGCCGCGGGCGGCGTCACGCGCTTTGTCGAACAGCGGGGTGACGAGCACGCCCAGCTGCGGGTCGAACGCCTCAAGGCGCGCGATTGCAGCGTCGACGAGCTCCTCCGGCTTGACCTCCCTGCGTGCGACGAGGTCGGCCTGGGCGGTGGCGTCGAGGTGGGCGTAGGGGTCCGTCGTCATGCCGCGGACGCTACAGCGTCAGCGCCTGGCATGCCAGCCTGACTGCCGCTGCTGACCCGCACCGGGCCCCACGGCCTGAAGGCATACCGGGCGCGTAGGTGGCACAGTGCCGGTGCGACCTGGAGCAGCAGCGTCTTCCCGGTCCGCGGCAGCCAGCCAGCAGTGCAGAAGGCTCAGCTCATTCGCGCTCATCGGCACGACCGAGCATCGGCCGCGGCTGTAGGCGCGTGCAGATCACCCAGATCTGCACGCATCACCGTCGGCGACCTGACCTGACGCACCATATGCGGCTGGAGCCGTGCGTTTCCGGCGCAGACGGTCATGAATGCTTATGTACCGGATCGGCCGAGCGTGATGCCACTACCTGGCGATTGCCGGCCGGGCAGCCGCTCGCCGTTTTCGGTCCAGGAGGCCGGAGGGGACCGCATGAGTGTCACCTGTTCGGGAGGGGACTTCTGGCTAGGACGGCGTGCAGGTACGGGGTGCGGCCCGGGCCGGCGATGCCGGCACCGGGGCGCTGGGGCGCTTCAGCCGGTGCCTGTGAGGGCTTGTGGGGCGCTGTCTCTGGTGCGCCAGCCTGCAGGAGGCGATGCTGGGTGCATGACCGAGATCGGTCCCTCTGCCTCTTATCAGCGCGCCGACTCCTCACGGCCGGTGTTCGAGACCACTGTCGGCGGGGTCCTGCGTGAGGCGGCTGAGCGCGCCGCGGGCACCGGGGCCCTGGTGGAGGGCGCGCCCGACCCCGGCCTTCGCCGCCGCTGGAGCTACTCCGACCTGCTGGCGGCCTCGGAGCGTGTCGCCCGGGCCTTGCTCGGCCGGTTCGCCCCTGGTGAGCGCGTCGCGGTCTGGGCTCCCAACTCGCCGGAGTGGCTGCTGCTGGAGTTCGGGGCCGCCCTGGCCGGCCTTACGCTCGTGACCGTCAACCCGGCGCTGCGCGCAGGCGAGGTGGCGTACGTGCTCGGCCAGTCGCGCGCGCAGGGGGTTGTGCTGGCGCCGACCTACCGCGGCGCCGACCTGGCGGAGACATTGGCCCAGGTCCGCGGCGGCCTTCCCAACCTGCGCGAGGTGATCTCGCTTGCGGACTGGGACAGCTTCGCCGGCTCTGGGTCACCCATGGAGCGCCTGCCCAACGTCCGGCCGGACGACGACGCGCAGATCCAGTACACGTCCGGGACCACCGGCTTCCCGAAGGGCGCCGTCTTGTGCCACCGGGGAATTACCAACTCCGCCCGGTTCTGCGCGGAGATCCTGCAGGCCGGCCCGGGTGATGTGTGGGTTAACCCGATGCCGCTGTTCCACACGGCGGGATGTGTGCTGCTCACGCTGGGACCCGTGCAGGGCCAGTTCACCGAGGTCCTGCCACCCGGTTTCGACCCCGGCCTGGTGCTGCACCTGATCGAGTCCGAGCGCGCCACCATGTTCGGGGGCGTGCCTACCATGCTGCTGGCGCAACTGAACCACCCTGACTTCGCCGCCCGGGATCTGTCCCGCGTCCGGTGCGCTTTCAGCGGGGGCGCCACCGTCCCCTCAGCCCTGGTTCGCCGCGTCGAGTCCGCGCTGGGCGCGCCGCTCTCCATCGTCTTCGCGCAGACCGAGGCGTCGCCGTCCATCACCCAGACACGGCTCGACGATTCCCCTGCCGACCGCGCTGAGACGCTGGGGCGCCCCCATCCCCAGGTTGAGGTCAAGATCGCCGACCCGGCGACCGGCGTGACTGTGCAGGCGGGCGCGGTGGGTGAGATCCTCACGCGCGGCTACCACGTGATGAAGGGATACTTCGACGATCCCGCGGCCACCACCGAGGCGATCGACGGCGCGGGCTGGCTGCACACCGGCGACCTGGGCTCGATGGATGAGCGCGGCTACTGCCGCATCGAGGGCCGTGTCAAGGAGATGATCATCCGCGGTGGCGAGAACATCTATCCCCGGGAGATCGAGCAGGTCCTGCACGCCCACCCGGGGGTCGCAGACGTGGCCGTGGTAGGAGTGCCCGACGACTACTGGGGCGAGCAGGTGGCGGCATTCGTCAGGTCAGTCCCTGGGCAACCCGTGACGCAGGAGGAACTGGCGTCTTACTGCCGCACCCAGCTCGCCTCCCACAAGACGCCGCGCCACTGGGTCTTTGTGGACGCCTTCCCCCTCACCCCGTCCGGCAAGGTCCAGAAGTACGTCCTCCGGGAGCGATTCACCTCCGGCGGAACCGCAGCGTCACAATAGCGGCACAGACTGGCCCTCGGTGTCGCCATGGAGCGTCCCGAGTTTCGTGCACACCTGGTTTCGTGTGTGCAGTTGCGCCGGGTGGCGGCCGCCGGGGCGCAGATCTCTGCCGTGGGGATTGCCGCGACTGGATTGATGCCCTCCAGCAACTCGATCCCCGGATGGTCTACTTCGCCCACGACCGCTCCGTTTGGACCCCCTGACGCATGCTCATCGTTGCCCTCGATCACCGGCATATCCAGTGAGCGGACGCACGCTCATCGGCTACTTCGGCCACGCGGCGTCCAAGCCGTTGCCCTATTCCCAATACCGCAAGCTCTTCATCTCTCCCAAGACCGTCGCCATGGGCGCGCGATTCTATCTCAGCCACCAAGCCTTGCTGACCAGGTTCCGCGCCCGCTATCACGTCGATCCGCTGCTCTTGACGAGCCTGGGGGGCATCGAGACGCGCTGGGGGACCTACACCGGCGGCTATCACGTCATCTCCGCGCTCTACACCATCGCGGACATGATCCCGCGGCTCTCCCATTGGGCCTGCCGCGAGCTGGCCGAATACCTGAAGATATGCTGGAAAAACCAAATCGGGCCCCGCGCCATTTCAG
>OFHK01000249.1_pt1 | contig 17217 bp, 20 predicted proteins | sample 1521951 | NCBI WGS metagenome assembly OFHK01 (sample SAMEA2468436, study PRJEB22500) | soil metagenome | biome: Glassland; feature: Farmland; material: Clay | place: Australia | collected 2013-01-31 | depth 0.55 m
GCCCAGGGGCGCTCCGCCCCGGGTGATGGCGGCCACGGCCGGCCGGGAAGAACCCGGTGCCCTCCCGCGCTTACCCTGCTGGCGGCGGATGCGAGGGAGGACGACGGTGAGCCTGTTCGGATTTCGCAAGACCCAGATGGTGACCGCGGACGAGGCGCTGGCCGGCCGGCCCACCGCGATGCCTGTGCCCGGCCGGCACGAGGTGCTCGGCGGGCCGCTCCGCCCTCCCTATCCGGCCGGCACCGAGGTGGCCGAGTTCGCCCTCGGCTGTTTCTGGGGAGCAGAACGCAGGTTCTGGCAGACGCCGGGAGTGGTGTCCACAGCAGTCGGTTATGAGGGTGGCCTGACGCCCAACCCGACCTATGAGGAAGTCTGCTCCGGGCGGACCGGCCATGCCGAGGCAGTGCGGGCCGTATTCGACCCGGCCCGGGTGACCTACCAGGATCTGCTCAAAGTGTTCTGGGAGTCACACGACCCCACGCAGGGCATGCGCCAGGGCAACGACATCGGGACCCAGTATCGTTCGGTCATATTCTTCGCTTCCCCCGCGCAGCAGTCGGCGGCGGAGGAATCCCTGGCCGCCTACCAGAAGAACCTGAGCGAGGCCGGCTACGGGGAGATCACCACCGAGGTCGTGCCGGCCGGTGAGTTCTACTTCGCCGAGGACTATCACCAGCAGTATCTGTCAAGCAACAAGAACCCGGACGGGTACTGCCCTGATCACGGCACGGGCGTGTCCTGCCCGGTCGGGGTCGTCCGCGCGGACGGCTGAGGGCTGCCGGAGGAAGCGCGAGTCTGCGGACGTGCGGGGGTCTGCTCCTAGCCCGAGGAGACGATCGCGATGAGTGAGCTTCCGCCCGAAGAGGTACCCGCTGCGTCGGATGCTGTGCACGAGGCGGCCAGCGGCCGGGTGATACACATCACCGAGGGCGGGCTGTCCTCCGTGTGGCAACATGAGCGCCGATCATCCGGGCGGGCCGGATAGCCCCTGGGTGCCCGGGATGATCTCCTCCACAGCCCACGCAGGTTCACTGCGCGAGTCCGGCCGCCGTGCGCACATCGGGTTCTGTCACCACTGCGTGCCGCCGCAGGAGGCCATTCCTGGCACCCACCTGGTAAGCAGTCCCTGTTCCGGGTGCTAGGGGGCGGTCAGGTTCTCCCGGCTGCCATAGGCGCACAGCCCGTACAGGGCGACCAGGTCCATCGCGATGATCACCACGGACCACAGCGGGTAGGCCGGGATGAAGAACATCTGGTCGATGGCGTTAAGTCCGAGCACCACCACACCGAACCAGCGCGCCAGCTGGTTGGTCGCCAGGATCGCGGCCGCCGCGAGAAGCTGCAGTGCACCGAGGACCAGCGTGATCCAGCCCCAAGAGCGCAGGCTGCCGAACACGTAGTGGGCGTTGGCGACGAACACGTGCGAGTTGGCGATTGCGGCGATGCCGTACATCAGGTTGAAGCAGCCGATCACCAGCAGGAGGACGGACGCGAACAGGACCAGGCCGTAGCCGTGACCTGCCGCGTGGCTCCGGGCCTCGCCGGGAGCTGGTGTGGTTGATGGCGGTATCACAGTGACCTCCCAGATCAGAGTCGCCAGGCGTCGCCGGCGGAAACCACCCCGGCGGCTAAGGGTGTCCTTACACAGGCCCGCCTGGCATCACCCGGTATGGGTGGGATCTGCGACCGGGGTTGCGTGGACCTCGACTCGGCGAACGCGCTCGGCGTCGCCGGTTACGCCGCCCCCTCCCCGGCGGAGGCGCTCAGCCGGTGGCGCGCCGCCAGCGCGGGCAACCTCGATCACACCGGCTGGTCCGGGACTACCTTCGCGGGCTTGATTCGGCCACGCGTGCCTTACCAGCAGCGCAGGCGCGCGAGTTGGGGGAGCATGGGCTCCCGGTCCGGCGGGTCGCGCGCGAATCACCCAGCGGTTCCCGGCAGCGCGGCACGCAGGGCTGCCATGGCCGCGGCCAGGTAACGTCGCAGCGCGGCCCGGCTCACGCACATGGCCGCGGCGGCCTCCTCGTCGGTGAGATCCAGGTAGAGCGTGAGCACTACCGCTTCCCGCTGGCCGGCCGGCAGTGCACGCAGTGCCTGGACCACAGCCGAGTCCTCGAATCGCGGTGCCTGCCGCCGGCCTCCCGCCCGGTCCGGCCTCGCAGGCGCCGCCGGTGGCTGCCCGCCGCCGGCCGGACGACGGTGCGGCACCACCCGGCGTGACCGTGCCACGACCAGCCGCCGTAGCTGAGGCAGGCTGCCGTCGCAGGCGCTCATGGGCTTCCGCGGCCGGTGCAGAGCTGTGAACGAGTCCACCACCACAGCTTCCGAGGTGCGGGAATCACCCGTCAGCAAGGCCGCCAGCCGGAACAGTGATCGGTAGTGCGCGTGGTACAGATCCGCCACAGCGGGGCAGAATCCAAGCTCCGCGGCGCTCTGGGCGGCTCCGGCCCGCCCTTCCTTCCGCCCGCGCGGCCGCCAGGAAGCTCCGTCCGATGCGGCGCTGGGCACCCAGCCCGGCTCGCCGGTGTCACCCAAGGAAACCCCACTTCGCGCCTGCTGGCTGATCGCCTAACCCGGTGGTGCGCTGATCCGGAGGGCGAACCGCAGGTCAGTACTCTAGGAAGGTGCAGGAAGCTGGATGGCCGCTTATCCCGAAGGAAGTAGAAGTTACATGAAGCTAAGTATCTGAACAAGATGATACACGAAGCAACCGGCAGTTTTAGCGGAGACCCCATAACATGAGAGCTAGACTCTTCTATCCTCTTCGGGAAGGATGGGCACATGACCGGTGAGGACTGGAGGCGGCTCGCCGATTACGTCGTCGCGCGCCGGGTCGAACTCCACCTGCGGGACCGGCGTGCGTTCGCCGAGGCGACTGGCGTGACCGACCGGACGCTGGGAAAGCTCGAGAACGGCCAGCGGGTCTCCGCCAGCACTCTTGGCGTGGTCGAGAACCGGCTGGGCTGGGCCCCCGGGTCGTGCCGCCGGATACTGGCCGGCGGGGAACCTAACGCTGCGCCTGCCGACCCTGGGCAGGCCGAGTATGACGACCCGACACTCCGCCACATCGCGAGCACCCCGGGACTGCCCCCCGACGTGGTCCGCGGGCTCATCGCACTCGCCCGGAACTGGCGGCAGGGCAGCGAAGGCACTGACGAGTCGGCGCAGCGGCGAGCCTGACCAGCGGCCATCCAGCTAACGGTCCGGCCGGCCGGCCGCGGCGCGCCCATCACGCCCGGCTGGCCGGCCTAGATACCCAGGCCAAGGCATACCCGGATGCCCAGGAGCCGGATACAGCCGGCGCCCCCGGGTGAGGATGACGCGCGCGGCGCCGGGGCCGGGGAGGCACTGGGAGTCGGCACCGACGACGACGGTGTGCTCGAAGGCGGCGGCACAGCGGCCACCGTGACAGGCGATCCCGGCGCTCCTTGCGCCGCGGCCACTGAGGTGCCCGGCGCGGGGTGCGAGCGGCCGCGATGTGAGGCGCGCGGGTGTGCGGCTGGCCGCCGGGAGACGGCTGACTGGCTGGCGCCAGGCACGGTGTGCCGGGCGGGCGGGGCACTGCTGCCCGGGCTGTGCCCGTGCGGTGCCGCGGCGAAATACACCGCTGCCGATGCGGCAACCAGCACGGCTGATGCGGTTCCCCACGCGACCGGGTGAACTCGCAGCACCCTGGCCGCTCTGCGAAGCCAGCTCCCACCGAGTGCCACCAGCAGCGCGGCGGACGGGACGGGCACAAGCGTGCGCCAGCGTTCCGGCCGCGAGGCGCGCACCGCCACCCGCACCGCCGCCCGCTGGCGATCGGGGGGCAGCGCATCGGATACGTACACCCTCAGCTCGCCGTCGGGCCCCCGCCGGGCGAGAGCGCTCAGGCCCGCCGGCAGCGTGACGTGACTGACGCGGATCACCCCGGCTCCCCGGCCGGCGATACAACCTGCAAGATGGTCGCCCACCACTCGTGGGGGTCTCCCTCGCCGCCGACGACGGCGATCACCTCGGTGCCTGCCACATCAAGCCGCACGGGAACATCCTCACGGCGCAGCTCGCGCGCCGCGGCAAGCAACGAGGGCGGCAACGGTGCCGACGGCACGGAAGGGCGGGCAGGAGCGCCGGCCGCTGCCGCGATCATCTCGAAGTACTCCAGGCGCTGGCGCAGCTCAGCCTGGGCAGTCCTTGCCTCGGAAAGCTCACCCTCCAGCTGCCTGAGGCGGCGCCTCACTCCCCACACGGCCTCCATCCCTTCCTCAGGCCCGCGCTGACCGGCTCGCCGGCACCGGGTCTCTTACTGTTGCGCCGGATAGCGCAGTTCTCACGTCGGATCCGGCCCGGATCGACCTTTCCAGGATGCCCCGGAACGCGCCGGCGGGGCCAGCCCTGAATGGCCGGCGCGCCGATAACGCAGCACCTGGGCAACACCTCGGGGGCCGGGATGGGTGCATTAGGCGACGACCATGACGACGGAGGCGGGATGACCTTCGAGGAGTTCGCGCCACGCGGATGCCCGGGGTGCTGGGATTCGCCGCGGTCCTGGCTGGTGACCGGGCGGCCGGTGAGGACCTGGCCCAGGACGTGCTGATCCGCGCGTACTCCCGATGGGACTGGATCGGCTGCCTGGACCGGCCGGAGTTCTGAGACCGCTGTGACGCCGAGATCACCGAACTCCTCGGCGGCACCCCGGGCGCGGTCCGCGGTTACGCATCCCGCGCGCTCACGACGCTGCATATCCAGCATCTTGCGGCACTCACCGCGGGCACGGCGCGAACCTGCGCGCCTGCCCCCGGCCGGGCTGTCACCACGGCGGCTGCGGCGCGGCCGGCGGCAGCAGCGTTCGCGCTGCACGGCACGGTTGCGGGGAAGATCAAAATCGTTCAGCCGCGGCCCCGCCGGCTGAACGGGTGGCAGCCGGGTCCTGGCAGCGGCAGGACCAACGACCCTACCCACGGTCGGGTTCCCGGCCGATCGTGGTGCCCGCAGCCGTTCCCGGCGGGCCACCGAGCCCGCACGCCGGATCCAGGTCACCCGGGACAGCTTCATGACGGGGCGTGGCTGCCGGGGGGAAGGAGCAGGTCATGAGCGCGGGAGTTTCCGCCCTGGCCGAGACGATGATGAATCTGTCCCGGTACCACCGGGAGCATGAGAAGTTCTATGCCCAGGCACCGCTGGAGCAGGCGATTGGGTTGCAGCGCTGGTCCCGCTCGCTGAAGGCGCTCGCGGATCGCTGGCAGGAGGCCGAGCCGGTGAAGGCGCCCCTGCCGGTCCGCTACACCGGCTGCACTGACCTGAACGACAAGGCCGCTATCGAGACGAGCGGGATCCTGTTCCTGGAAGGCGAGGGTGAACCGCCCGAACTCGCCAAGATGAAGCGCGAACTGGAGGCAGCCGCCGACGATTTCGCCGCGACCGGGGCCTGGATGTCCGAGGCGATGCAGGCGTCGTGGGGGATGGCAGAGGCGCTGCTCAGCCTGCCCGAGATCGCTGACCTGCTGGGCGAACGGCACCGGATCATCGCCAACGACTGGCAGGCCGCCGGGCTCAACACGCTCATCGCCAACCTGATCCGGCGTGCGCTGGCTGTGCTCGGTCAGGTCGATTTCTCACCGGCCGCGCTGCGCGCGGACCTGGCCGGCCAGCGGACGGCCGTCCGCTACGTCTTCTCGGCCTCCGAACTGATCGACCACGCGACCGACCTCATCACCGAATCCGCTGGCCTGGTGCATGACAACGAGCGCCGCTGGCGGGTCTTCCACGACCGGGTCGCCGTCCTGACCTGAGCGGCGGCCGCCCGGCTGGAACCCCGAACCGCCGTGTCTTGGTGACGCTCGCCATCACCCCCAGCTCATATTGCTGATCAGCGGGGATCAGCACTTCGGCCTTGTGCAGCAGCGCGGCCAGGATCGTGGCCTTCACCACGCTGCTGGATGCCGGTGGGGAGCTGGGCTGCCGGGCTGGTCAGCTTAAGGCGCACCAGCACCATCGTCCCGTCAGTTCTTAGGGGTGTTCTCGTCGGGGATGCCCCAGGAGGCGTTGCGGGTGGACCGGGGGACGGCCGCCGTCAGCGAGGAGTTGAGGTCGTGGTGGACCTTGATGGCCACGTTCTCGATGGTGGTGATCCCGTACGCCATGGACGGGTTGCCGGCGGTGAGCACCACGATGCTGTATGCCTTCTTGCCGTGGGTGAAGCAGCCGATGCTGTTCACGTTCCAGAACGGCGCATCCAGCGGGGCCCAGCCGTTCTTCACGTGGACCTTGAAACCGGCGGGCGCGCCGGCCGGGACACCCCAGCGCTCGTAGGACACGACGTGTGCCATCAGGGACAGTTCATAGTCCCTGGCGGCGGTGGTCAGCACCGCGTTCGGCCGGAGGAGCAGCCAGAGCAGCGTCGTCTCGTCCTTCGCGGTGAGCAGGCTGTCCCCCCAGTACCCGCCGGGGCCGAGCACGGTGGCCTTCATCTTGCCCAGGTCGAGGAACTTCTGCAGGCCCGCCCGGCCGACGTCGTTCCACAGCGCTGTCGCCGCGTTGTTGTCCGACACGGTGATCATGGAGTAGGCCAGGCTCTTCTCGTGCGCGGTCAGGCTCCGGTGCTGCTCATGAGCTTTGAGAAGCAGCGCCGCCAGGATCGTGGCCTTGATCGCGCTGGCCGACTTGAAGTGCTCGGTGGAGTTGAGCCCGCACTCGATCCCCAGGTCGGGGTCCTTCACCCGCACGCCGTAGGTGTCCCCGCGGCCGTGCACCGCCGCTTCGATGTCGGTGTCGAGCTTGTCCGCCAGCTGCGTTCTCTTGTGGCCGTCATGGGTCCACGCGGTGCACAGATGGGGGGCCTTCGCGACGGCCGGCCGGGCCGTGTCCTGGCTCGCCGCCCATGCCGCCTGCGCCGGGACGACGGATGTGGCCGCCCAGGCAACCGCGGCACATCCGGCGATCCACGCCCGCCCGCCGCGGCGCCGCTGATGGTTCCCGCGCATCGCCCAACCACCCCGTCCCGTGCAGTCCTGCTCTGCCGAAAGCTCAGACGCTTGATCCAACTAGAAGGTTGGCGGAGGTGGGCTCGTTTTCTCCCGTTGGTGCAGATTTGTAACATCACGCAGCCGGAGTCACAGGCATCCCGTCTCAGCTGCCGCAGGGACCTTTGCCCGGTGTCTACGGACCAAGGCCCGCTGACGGCATGGGGCAGGAGGGAACAGCCTGGGAGGGCTCCACCATCTCGTCCGGGGTGCGGAGAGTCACCAGGGGGTGCCGAGAATGTACTGGTATGGCCACGGTATGGGCTGGGGCTACGGGCTGATGATGATCAGCTTCCTCGTCTTCTGGGCGCTGGTGATCGTGGCGATCGTGCTGCTGGTCCGCCACTTCGGCCGGGCCGGGCAGCAGCCAGGCCCGGCCCCGCACGCACCGCCAACCACCACGGCAGAACAGTTGCTGGCTGAGCGCTTCGCCCGTGGCGATATTGACGAAGAGGAGTATCAGCGCCGTCTGAACACCCTGCGGGCCGCCACCGGTCCCCGTCAGGGCGGTGCCTGATCTGACCCGGCCGGGCACGGGACTGCAACGCTAGGGTGAAATCCCCGGTGGCAGGGCTCTGAGCCCCGCGTTCCGCTGCCGCCTACCCTGCGTTCACTTTGCGTTCACTTTAGCGTCGGTGGCGCGTCGCTTGAGCGGGGTAACTTCCGCGGCAGGGAGCATGTTGTCCGAGGCTGGCCACGTGTGGTGGGGAGGAATGCCGTGACCGAGATCCGGTCAAGGGACTTGATCTCAGCGCTCGATGAGGCATCGCTGAGCAAGTTTCATCTACGCGCGGTCCTGGTGTCGGGGATGGGGTTTTTCACCGACGCTTACGACCTGTTTGTCATCGGGATCGCGTCCGCTCTGATCGCGACCCAGTGGAACCTGAGCAAGGGCCAGCTCTCCCTGCTCAACAGCACCATGCTGGGAGCCGCCTTCCTCGGCGCGTTCGTCTTCGGGCGCTTCGCGGACATGGCCGGCCGCAAGCGCGTGTACTGGATCGTCGCGGCGATCATGGTGGTGGGTGCGATCGGGTCGGCGCTGTCACCCTCGTTCTGGGTCCTGGTTGCCTTCCGGTTCCTGCTCGGCTTCGGCGTCGGTGGCGACTACCCGGTCAGCGCCGTGCTGATGAGCGAGTACGCCAACCGCAAGGACCGCGGCAAGCTGGTCGGGATGGTGTTCTCCACCCAGGCGCTGGGGCTCATCGTGGGCCCGCTCATCGCCCTGGCCCTGCTCGGCGCGGGTGCCAGTGACAACGTAGCCTGGCGGGTGATGCTTGCCCTCGGCGCGGTGCCCGCCGCGGCGGTGATCTACCTGCGCAGCAGGATGCCGGAGTCCCCCCGGTACCAGATCCAGGTGCAGGGGCAGGCGCAGCAGGCGGCGACCCAGCTCTCCACCTTCACAAATGGGCAGGTCAACGGGAGCAAGGACGGGAACGGGATCGGCGACCTGCGGCACAAGATGGGGCTGCGCGCGTTCCTCACCAACCGGGTGTACCTGTTGATGCTGGCCGGGACGGCCGGGACCTGGTTCCTGCTCGACTACGCCTACTACGGCAACACCATCTCCACCCCGCAGATCCTCGGCCTGATCTCGCCCACTGCCTCCACCATGACCAAGATCGCGATCCAGCTGGCCATCTTCGTGGTGGCGGCGGTGCCTGGGTACATCCTGGCGATCGCCAAGCTGGACAAGATCGGCCACCGGAAGCTGCAGCTGACCGGGTTCGCGATGATGGCGCTGTGCTTCCTGATCATCGCCATCGTGCCCGGGATGACGACCACCGTCGCTCCGTTCCTGGTGGTGTACGGGGTCAGCTACTTCTTCACCGAATTCGGGCCGAACATGACCACGTTCGTGATGCCCAGCGAGCTGTACCCGGTGACCATGCGCGCCACCGGGCACGGGATCTCGGCCGGCGTCGGCAAGTTCGGCGCGTTCGTCGGGGTGTTCCTGTTCCCGATCCTGAGCAACTCGTTCGGCCTGCGCGGCACGCTCCTGCTCACGGCCGGGGTGTCGGTGCTCGGACTGGCGCTCACCCTGGTGCTGCCCGAGCCCGCCGGGATCAGCCTGGAAGAGATGCCACCGGTCAGGCAGGCCGCCGCGCTCCCGCTCCGGGTCGCCAATCAGGCCAAGGCGAGCTGACAGCCAGTTCCGCCGGGGCGGACGGTCAGCCCGTCCCGGCGGTGGCGGTGAGCGGGACCAGGGAGCCTTCGGGCGGGTAGCCCAGGTGTGCCCAGATCTTGTTCAGCTCGTACTGGTAGTACATGCTCTGCAAGCTCAGCACGAACATCAGGACGATCCCGATCACCCCGTTGCAGGTCCGCGGCAGCCCGGCCGCCTCCTGCATCCGGGCGATCCGCTCCCCGGTGTTATAGGTGGACACGAACGGCGGGACGATGATGATCCAGCCGATCAGCACCGCGAGCAGCGAGATCGTCGGATCGACCTGGATCCGCTCGTCGAAGTCGCGCGCCTCCCGGTTGATCTTGTACCACCAGACGAAGAAGTAGATCCCCAGCGTGATCAGTGGCCAGACCAGCCACACCAGGAAGATGTTGCGCGTTTTGCCTGCACGTCCGGTCATGGTCCCCCCCCGTAGGCCACCCGCCCGGTGCGGTCGGCGACCGCCCCGATGGATACGTTCTGTATCCCTATGATCTCTTATGGGTGAACGCCGGGTGACGGCGGGGTCACACGCTGGCACCACCCCGGCCCGCCCCGCCGCGGAAGCGGTCCACCCCGGCGGTCGCGCCCGGGGCGGCCAGGGTGGACATGCCGTGGCGGAACTCGCCCGCGATCGCGGCTTCTTCGGTGAGCCAGACGGCATCCAGTGCGGATGCCCGGTCGCTGCGCAGGCAGGCCTGGGGCAGCGCGGCGATCTGGTGGGCGAGTCCCTCCGCTGCCGCCCGCGCCTGGCCCGCCGGGACCACCTGGTTGACCAGGCCCATCGCCAGCGCCTCCGGGGCGGGGACGGCGCGGCCGGTGAGGATCAGGTCCAGTGCCCGGCCCAGGCCCACGACCTGGGGCAGCCGCACCGTGCCGCCGTCGATCAGTGGCACCCCCCAGCGGCGGCAGAACACGCCCAGCACCGCATCCTCCTCGGCCACCCGCAGGTCGCACCACAGGGCCAGTTCCAGGCCACCCGCGACGGCGTGGCCGGAGATCGCGGCGATGACCGGCTTGGACAGGCGCATCCGGGTGGGGCCCATCGGCCCGTCACCGCCGGGTTCGGCCCGGTTGCCGTCCGGCCCGCCGATCGCCTTGAGGTCAGCCCCGGCGCAGAACGTCCCGCCCGCGCCCCAGAGCACGGCCGCGTGAGCGGCCGCGTCGGCGTCGAACGCGCGGAAGGCGCCGGCCAGGGCGGCCGCGGTCGGCCCGTTCACCGCGTTCCGCACGTCCGGGCGGTCCAGGATGACGGTGGTCACCGGCCCGTTCTGCTCGACCCGGACTGTCATCGTGCCCTCCTCGCATACAACCCACCACGATCGGGACGGGCTGGGTGAGCCAGGCGGCCGGGTGGACGGTCAGGCCACTTGCCAGGTGTCAGGGCCGGCCAGCAGGGCGCCGAGGTCGCCCTCGCCCTGCTTGGCGCGGGCCTCTTCCAGCTGGGCGGCCATGAGCTCGTCATAGCTCGGGCGCGCCACCTTACGGAACACGCCGATCGGGGTGTGGGTGAAGTCGGCCCCGCCGAGCCGGGAGAGGGCGAACGCATACGCGGGGTCAGCCGTGGTGGCGTCGTGCACCAGCAGTGAGCTCTCGTCGGCGCCGGCCACCTCGACCGCCTCCAGCGATCCGTAGCGCCCGACCCGCAGCCCCTTGCCGCGGTCGGCACCGAACCGGACGGGCTGCTCGTGCTCAAGCCGGATCAGCCGGTCGTCCCTGGTCGCCGGGTCAGTCAGCGGCGCGAACGCGTCGTCGTTGAAGATCGGGCAGTTCTGGTAGATCTCGATCAGCGCCGATCCCCGGTGGTCCGCGGCGGCACGCAGGACACCGGTGAGATGCTTGCGGTCGGAGTCGATCGTGCGGGCCACGAAACTGGCCTCCGCGCCGACCGCGAGCGAGAGCGGGTTGAACGGGGTGTCCAGCGAGCCGAACGGGGTGGACTTGGTGACCTTGCCCTGCTCGGAGGTGGGCGAGTACTGGCCCTTGGTCAGCCCGTAGATCCGGTTGTTGAACAGCAGGATCTTGATGTTGACGTTGCGGCGCAGGGCGTGGATCAGGTGGTTGCCGCCGATCGACAGAGCATCGCCATCGCCGGTGATCACCCAGACCGACAGATCGGGCCGGGTGGAGGCCAGCCCGGTCGCGATCGCGGGCGCCCGGCCGTGGATCGAGTGCATCCCGTAGCTGTCCACGTAGTACGGCAGCCGCGACGAGCAGCCGATGCCGGAGATAATGACCAGGTTCTCCCGCGGGATGCCCAGTTCGGGCAGGAACGACTGGAACGCGGCCAGGATCGCGTAGTCACCACAGCCCGGGCACCAGCGCACCTCCTGGTCGGACTTGAAGTCCTTGGTGGAGAGCTTCTCGTCGGCGACCGGCACCAGCGTGAGTGAGGCCGGGCGGTGCGCGGCCTCGCCGGCGCCGTCGTTGGCGTGCAAGTCAGACATTTGTGATCACATCCTGGATGACCCCGGCCAGTTCGGCGGCGCGGAACGGCAGCCCACGGACCCGGTTGTAGGAGATGACGTCGGTGAGGTAGCGCCCCCGCAGTACCAGCGCCAGCTGGCCGAGGTTGATCTCGGGGACCAGCACCTTGTCGTAGGCGGTCAGCACGTCGCCGAGGTTGGCGGGGAAGGGGGACAGGTGCCGCAGGTGCGCCTGCGCGACCGAGCCCCCGGCCAGCCGGACCCGGCGCACTGCGGCGCCGATCGAGCCGAAGGTCGAGCCCCAGCCGAGGACAAGCACGCGCGCGTTGCCGTCCGGGTCGTCCACCTCAAGCGGGCCAATGTCGTGGGCGATACCGTCGATCTTCGCCTGGCGCAGCCGGACCATCTTGTCGTGATTGCCGGGGTCGTAGGAGATCGTGCCAGCTCCGTCGGCCTTCTCGATGCCGCCGATCCGGTGCTCCAGCCCCGGGGTCCCCGGGATGGCCCAGGGCCGGGCCAAGGTCCCGGGATCGCGCAGGAACGGCTGGAACCCGATGTTGCCATCCGCGTCGCGCCACTCGTCCGCGCAGGAGAAGGAGAACTCGTCGCGCAGCTTGGGCAGGCCCGCGACCTCGGGGATGCGCCAGGGCTCGGAGCCGTTGGCCAGGTAGCCGTCGGACAGGATGATCACCGGGGTGCGGTATTTGGTCGCGATCCTGACCGCCTCGATGGCGGTGTCGAAGCAGTCCGACGGGGTGGCGGGCGCCAGCACCGCGACCGGCGACTCGCCGTTGCGCCCGTACAGGGCCATCAGCAGGTCGGCCTGCTCGGTCTTGGTCGGCATACCGGTGGAGGGGCCGGCCCGCTGGACGTCGCAGACGATCAGCGGGAGTTCGACTGAGACGGCAAGGCCGATCGTCTCGGCCTTGAGCGCCATGCCCGGGCCCGAGGTGGTGGTGACGCCCAGCGCCCCGCCGAACGCCGCGCCCAGTGCCGCACCGACCCCGGCGATCTCGTCCTCCGCCTGGAATGTGCGCACCCCGAACCGCTTGAGCTTGGACAGCTCGTGCAGGATGTCCGAAGCCGGGGTGATCGGGTACGAGCCCAGGAACAGTGGCAGCCCGGAACGTCTCGACGCGGCGACCAGGCCGTAGGCGAGAGCGACGTTGCCGGTGATGTTGCGGTAGGTACCCGGCTTCAGGCTGGCCGGCTTGACCTCGTACTGAACCGAGAACGCCTCGGTGGTCTCGCCGAAGTTCCAGCCGGCCTGGAAGGCCGCCACGTTGGCCTTCAGGATCTCGGGCTTGCCCGCGAACTTGGACTCCAGGAACTTGACCGTGCCCTCCAGCGGCCGGTTGTAGAGCCAGGAGAGCAGGCCGAGCGCGAACATGTTCTTCGCCCGCTCGGCATCCTTGCGGGTGATGTCGAACTCTTCGAGGGCCTTGACGGTCATCGAGGTGATCGCCACCGCGTGGACGTTGTAGGCCGCGAGCGACCCGTCCTCCAGCGGGCTGGTGTCGTAACCGATCCGGCTCAGGTTGCGCTTGCTGAACTCGTCGGTGTTGGCGATGATGTCCGCGCCGCGCGGCAGATCGGCCAGGTTCGCCTTGAGCGCTGCCGGGTTCATCGCCACCAGCACGTCGGGCGCGTCGCCCGGGGTCAGGATGTCGTGGTCGGCGAAGTGAAGCTGGAAGCTGGAGACGCCGGGCAGGGTACCTGCCGGGGCCCGGATCTCAGCGGGGAAGTTTGGCAGTGTGGAAAGGTCGTTGCCGAAGGCGGCTGTTTCCTGGGTGAAGCGGTCGCCGGCGAGTTGCATGCCGTCGCCGGAGTCGCCTGCGAATCGGATAATGACACGATCAAGTTGCTGGACCTGCTTGGCCACAGTAGGAGGACCTCCTCGACGCGCCGCGGGCGGGCGCCGGTTCCGGCGTAGGTCCGTGAGCGCTTCCCCGGCCCGCTGTCAGCCAGGGGTTCATGATTCAGGACTTTGGTCAGGCTACCCGCGGCGCCAGGCCGGGGTAGGTCGTACAGATGCCCCCGTGCGGGACTGTGACGCAGATCGCATTGAAACCCGGGAGCCATCGGCTGCCCCGTCATGGCCACACCTATCTGTATGACAGTTCCACGCTCAATCATACCCTTCATGTCATAAGACGTTTGGCGCGACAGGCGGGTTCACCTGCCTCACCAAACCTTTGCTTACCGCTCACACTCGCATTGCGCGGCGGCCTTCGGTGCCGGCCGATGGTCCCCTGTCCCGGGCCCGGTGGTCCCCTGTCCCGGGCCCGGTGGTCCCCTGAATCGGGCCCGGTGGTCCCCTGAATCGGGCCCGGTGGTCCCCTGTCCCGGGCCCGGTGGTCCCCTGAATCGGGCCCGGTGGTCCGTGCCCGTGGGGCGTGGGCGGGCGCGCTTCGCCCTTCGGGCTCCTATACGCGCTGGGCACGGCCCCACCCGCCCACGCTGTGCGGGAACCATCCGCCCGGGGGCCGGTCGGTAGGCTGGCTGGGTGGCTGCCATTGATCTTCCGGCACCCCGCGCCGGCGGCACGGCAGGGGCGGGCCCGGACGTGACCGCCGTCGACGGTGGCGGAGGGATCTCGCTGCGCGTCTTCGACGCGGGTCTGGCCTGCTGTGCGGTCGAGGTCGAGGCTGCCCTGCGGCGCCACCTGGCCGGCCGCGACGGGGCGCAGACCAGCGTTGTGCACGTGTTCGTGGTGGCCGGGACGGTCACCGACAAACTCGCCCCGCATGTGCTGAAGGCCTACCAGGACACGCCGGAGCCGCGGCGGGTGCTGTCGTTCGGGGCGTGTGCCAACAGCGGCGGGCCCTACTGGGACTCTTATTGCGTGACAAAAGGCGTCGATCAGTTCATCCCGGTCGACGTCTACGTCCCCGGCTGCCCGCCCCGCCCCGAAGCGCTGCTGGATGGCCTGGCGCTGCTCCTGCCGGGGGCCGGGCCGTGACGCGGGAGGATATCGCCGCTGCGGTCGCTGGGAACCTGCCGCCGGGCGTGCGGTGCGAGGCTGATCACGACCATGGGGTCACGCTCGACGTGCCAGCTGAGCACTGGCTCGCCGCACTCACCTTCGCCCGCGAGGGCCTCGGCTGCGACTTCTTCGACTGGCTGAGCGCGGTCGACGAGGAGGACGAGGGCCTGCGCGTGGTTGTGCACCTGTACTCGCTGGCCGGCCGGCACCATCTGCTGGTGCGCACTCTGGTGCCGCGTGCCGAGCCGCGGCTGCCGACCGCCACTGGCCTTTACCGTGGCGCGGCGTGGCACGAACGGGAGACGCACGAGATGTTCGGTGTCGTGTTCGACGGGCATCCAGGCCTGGCACCGTTGCTGCTGCCCGGCGGGTTCGAAGGACATCCACTGCGCAAGGACTTCGCGCTCGCGGCCCGTGCGGCCAAGGAGTGGCCGGGGGCGAAGGAGCCGGGTGAGCGGGAAGCGCCGCGGGCCAGGCGGCGGGTGGCACCGCCGGGGGTGCCCGAGGGCTGGCAGCAGCCATGACGGCTGGCCAGCACGGGGCTGCCGGCCTGCCTGAGCCCGTCGGCTTGCCGGCGCGCAGCCGGGGCGTGATCGCGCTGCTGGAGGAGAACTGCACAGTGTGCATGCTGTGCGCGCGGGAGTGCCCGGACTGGTGCATCTACATCGAGTCGCACAAGGAACCCGCGTCCGGCCAGGGCCGGCAGCGGGTGCGCAACGTCCTCGACCGGTTCGCCATCGACTTCTCACTGTGCATGTACTGCGGGATCTGCGTCGAGGTCTGCCCGTACGACGCCCTGTTCTGGTCGCCGGAGTTCTCCTACGCCGGGACCGGCATCGTGGACCTCACGCACGAGCAGGACCGGCTGCGCACCTGGATGTGGACCGTGCCGCCACCGCCCGCTCATGACCGCGGCGCCCCGCCACCCAGGGAGGTGCTGGCGGCCGGCCCCGGCGCGGGACCGGCTGTGTCTACGGGGTGATTGCGGCAGCGCCGTTCGGCTGCGAGGGGTGTGCTGGCCTCAGGCCGCCGGGGCGCAGCCAGGCGGCACCTGCACGGTCGTGGGCCCCGGGGGTGCTGCTTCAGGCCCCGATGGCCGAGCGGATCTGGGCGGGCCTTGGCCGCAGCGTCGCTCAGGCTGGAGCTGGATGGCGGCGTCTGGTTTGCGGGCGCCCAGCGTCACGCCGATGCCGATCCCGGCAACCGCCAGCACGACTGCGGACACCGCGGCAACCATAATGACCATGTGCTTGCGGGAACCGCCCGGCGGAAGACCGTGCCCCTCCGGGGAACGCTGACCTGTCCAGGACCACCGGGCGCCCCATGGGCGACACCGGCCATCCAGCGGAGGTTCCGGGGCTGGCCGGATCGGGCGCAAGGTGCTGACCCGGCGGGGCCCAGGCAGCCGGCACCCGGCTGGGCTGCTCGGGCGACTGGCTGCCGGCTGCGGGTTCTGGAGGCTGACCCTGCTCGCTCTGGGGCGTCATGTGGCCTGCCACTCCGGCACGCCTCTCTCCCGGTGACCCGATGGCAGATCGGCTGCCGGAAGGCATCTATTACGCATAGCGGGATCAACGACGTTGCCCCCGCTGCACCCGTTACCCGGCGGCAGATCTCACCTGAAGTTGACGAACTGCAGCGCCAGGCCGAAGTCGTTCCCCTTCACCAGGGAGATGACCGACTGGAGGTCGTCCTTCTTCTTGGAAGAGACCCGCAGTTCCTCACCCTGTACCTGGGCCCGGACACCCTTCGGCCCCTCGTCCCTGATGAGTTTGGAGATCTTCTTGGCGTCGTCCTGGGAGATTCCTTCCTTCAGGCCTACGCCGAGGCGGTACTCCTTGCCGGAGGGCTTCGGGTCGCCAGGGTCGAGGACCTTCAGCGAGACCCCGCGCTTGACCAGTTTCTCCTTGAAAACGTCGAGTACGGCCAGAGCCCGTTCCTCACTGTTGGCGCGGATGTCGACGGCGTGATCACCGGACCAGGCGATGGACGCACCCACGCCGCGGAAGTCGAACCGGGTCCCGATCTCCTTGCTGGTCTGGTTCAGCGCGTTGTCAACCTCCTGGTGGTCGATCCTGCTCACGATGTCGAACGATGACTCCGCCATGCCTTTGCTCCTTCTCCGTCGGGCAGCCACCGACGGTCTAGAGGCTACTGCGGTGTCCGGGCGGGACGGGGTGCCACGCGGCGCGCGGGCGGGCGTGGCTGAGCGAGCCGGAACGGGTACGTCGCTGGGCCGGTGGGCTGTGTGCAGGCAGGGGCGGCCGGGACCCGGGCTGTTGCCTCCGCATGCGACGAGGATGCTGAAGGTCCGCTATCCTTCACTGTGCCGTCTTGCAGGGCGGCGTAAGGCAGGTTGCCCGAGTGGCCAAAGGGAGCGGTCTGTAAAACCGTCGGCTCAGCCTACGTTGGTTCGAACCCAACACCTGCCACCACCTGCGAAAATGGCCTGTGGCCTGGGCATACCCGGGCTCGCGGGCCGTCTTGGTGTTGTCCCACTGTGTGTCATGATGTGCCACCGTGAGCCGCTGCACAGCAGTGGTTACGGACATATGGCGGACGGAATCGGGCTGGAGCCCGCGGGTCACCGACCCCCCTGCTTGGCCTGCTTGTCGCCTTGCTGGCCCCTTACCGCCTGGG
>OFHK01000250.1_pt1 | contig 17188 bp, 8 predicted proteins | sample 1521951 | NCBI WGS metagenome assembly OFHK01 (sample SAMEA2468436, study PRJEB22500) | soil metagenome | biome: Glassland; feature: Farmland; material: Clay | place: Australia | collected 2013-01-31 | depth 0.55 m
GGAGAACGATGCCTACCGTGAGCATCACAAAGTAGAGCGGCAGTTCGAGGTGCGCGCTCTCGCCGTTCAGGCCCTGCTGCGCCGGTGTCAGCAGAATCGATGGATCGTCCGCGGCTTTCGCCAGAGGTTTCGCACCGTGAAGCACCTCGTTTTGGAAGACGACGTTGACGGCGGCCTGCGCCTGAGCGAGCGAGGTCCCCGGCCGCAGGCGGCCGAGGATGACGAGCCACCAGTTGGCCGGATCGTCCGGCTTGCCGCCCCAGTCAACGCGCAGGGCCTGGTATTCCGAGAGCGGTACCCAGAGGTCATAGGCATTGCCCGGCGTGATGCCGGGAAATTGCGGCGGGGCGGCGCCGACGATCGTAAAAGCCCCGGTGGTCAGGCGGATGGTGCGGGCGACGACGGCGGCATCTCCGCCAAAGGCGCTCTGCCAGTAGCCGTAGCCGAGCACGGCAACCGGGCCGGCCGAGGGTTCGTCGTCTTCCGGCCGAATCATGCGGCCCGCGGCCGCGCGGATACCGAGCGTCCGGAAAAATTCGCCGGAGACAAGCTGGCCGCGGACGATAGTCGCCGGCCCGTTGCCGCTCAAGTTGAGCTGGCCGGCGCCGGCGAAGGCGGTGACGCCGGTAAAAACATTCGTTCGCGCCGCAATCTGTTTGAACAATGGATAGGAGAACGAGCAGCCGCTGGGATTCGACTCGTCGCCCACTCGCAAATGGCAATCACCAAAGGAACTGTAGTCCTCAAAACCGGGGGAGTGACGGGCGTGCCATGTGAGCAGAACGAGGTGCTGCGGATCGCGAACCGGCAGCGAGCGAAGCAGGACGGCATCGATCAGGCTGAAGATGGCCGTGTTGGCGCCGATGCCCAGCGCGAGCGCCGCAACGGCCACGGCGGTGAAGCCGGGACTCTTGGCGAGCATCCGCAGACCGTAGCGGACATCCTGGAATAAATTCTCCAGCCAGCCCCAACCCCACATCTCGCGCGTCGTTTCCTTCACCAGGCCTTCGTTGCCGAATTCGCGGCGGGCGGCGTGCCGGGCTTCCTCCGGCGCTTCGCCGCGCTCGACGCGTTCGCGAACGGCCATCTCGAGATGAGACCGGATTTCGTCCTGGAGTTCCTGGTCACGCCGGCGCCAGAAAAAGAGTCTCATGCCTCACTCTCCCCCTTCGCCGGATTCAGGATGCCGGCGATGGCAACGGTGAGTTGCTCCCAGCGGGACCGCTCGGCGGCCAGATGTTTCCTGCCGGCGGCGGTGAGGTGGTAAACGCGTACTCGCTGGCTGTATTCCGAGACCTTCCATTCGGCGGCGATCCAGCGGCTGCGCTCCAGGCGATGCAGCGCGGGGTAAAGCGAGCCGGTGTCGACCTGAAGCACCGAGCCGGAATTGGCGCGAATGGCATTGCTGATGCCGTAGCCGTGTTGCGGACCCCACTGGAGCGTTTGGAGAATGAGCAGGTCGAGCGTTCCCTGCAGGAGCTCGATGCGGTTCTGGTAGCGGCTTTTGGGCGTCATGGTGTAGGGAGTCTACACCCTTGCCTGTAGAATGTCTACAGCCTGAATTGACCCGGACCGCGGGCCGTCATTTCGAAACCGGAGGCTCCGCGGCGTCGACGGAACCGCGTTGCATCAGACGAAGGATTCGGGGTGGTGGAGCTTTTCGCGAGCTTTTCGGATGGGGGCCAACTGGTCCCCGGTCGGCTCCGCTCAACAGTACCAGGGCTCGGTCAGATACGGGATGGCGGCGCGGGCTACGCGGGGACGATCTAGCGGACGCGATGGCAACGGATTTCGGCCGGCCGCGGCTACGCGGCGCGCCGCGCCATCGATCCGCGCGAACGAATCCGCTCGCGAGAGGCCCTGCGACTGGCTCTCTTTCACCATCTCCTCGATTTCCCGCTGCAGGCGGTCGACGCGCGGGTCGGGATGGCGCCAGGGATAGACGAGGCTCTCCGGATCGAACGGCGCGAGGACGCCCCGAATCTCCTCGAGTTCCAGCAGACGCGAGCCTGCGGGAACCAGAAGCCGGATCGCAAGCTGCACGGGCGCGACGTTCTCCTCGAGACCAAGCCGCGCCAGCGTATCGATAAAGTCCGCGTAGCCCTCGAGCGTGGTCCAGGGCGTGAAAGGGATGAACGTCGGATGCAGCACCAGACCCGCATCGTCGAACAATCGAACCACCTCGAGGAAATCTGCGCGAGTGTGGCCTTTTTCGAGGCGCGCGAGAACGGCGTCTTCGAGCGATTCGACGGCGGTTGTAACGAAGAGGCAGCCGGTATCGCGCAGCACGCGAAGATCGGCACGGCGCGCGAGCAGATGCTCCACCTTTATGGTGGCGTCGTAGGTGAGAGCGGGAAATTCCTCGTGGAGCGCGCGCACGATATCAAGAGCGTGTCGCGGCCCGTTGAAAAAATCAGGATCTCCAAACGTGATGTGTTCGGCCCCGGCGCGCACCTGACGGCGCACATCTTCAAGGACCACTTCCGCCCGAACGATACGAAAGACGCCGTTGTAAACCGGGACAACCGGGCAATGGCGGCAACGATGCTTGCAGCCGCGGCTCGCTTCCGTGTAGCCGACCACGGCGCTGCCGCCATCCGGCAAGCTGAGCTTCGCGTAGCGATCGAGCGGCACGAGGCCGGCACGATCGGGAACAAGAAATCGCTGGCGGGCGAGCGAAATGACGGACTCGGGCTGGGCGGGAGTCACTTCAGCGGCTGAAGCACCCGTTCCGCATGGCTGCAAATGTGGGGGCTGAAGCTCCACCCCCCGGAGACTGCCGGTCGCCGTGCCCTGAGCTGCGACGCGATCGGCCAGATCGACCAGGCCCTGCTCGAATTCGCCGCCGAGAATGGCGTCGACGCCGAGCCGGCGCAGCCAGGCCTCGTTGACCGGGGCGTAGAGACCATAGAAGCAGAGCTTCGCGCGAGGATTCATGCGGCGAACCGGCTCGATCAGTTCGACCGCGAGCCGAGTCGCCGTGTGCATGGGGACGTGGAAGGCGACCAGATCCGCCTGGAGAATCGCGGACTCGTCGAGCGGCTCTCGGGAGAGATCGAGGCAGCGGACGCTGTGCCCCCGCTCCCGCAGCCAGGCGGCGGGCGAAGCCAGGCCAAAGGGCTGGCGCCCGAGTTCGTAGGTCGAGATGAGAACGACGTTCATGCGCGGGGCGAACCTAATCATTCTAACAGCGAGGGGTGTGGAACAGCCGGGGAGCCCTTGCAGCGTCAAGAACGCAACGCCGTGAATATGCTCCTGAAAAAAACGGGCCGGGGCGCCCGATTGGACGCCCCGGCCGAAGAGTTCCGCAGGCCGGAAATCCCGCGGCCGCTCAGTTCACCGTCAATTTCACGCTTGCGTCCCCGTTGCTGGCCGAGGGAGTCGTGGGAACGGTGATCGTGTAGGTGCCGGCAGCCGTGCCGGTCGGGGTGGTGCCGCCCGACGATCCTCCGCCGCCGCAAGCGCCCTGGAACAGCAGCATCCCGGCAAGCAGCGCGAAGCCGAGCGCCGCAACGATTCCCGAGCGAACCGGGACCGGCCCGCGCCGGAACGAGAACGTGCGCCGCCGCAGGAAGAAGACCAGCAGCGCCGCCGCGGCAAGGAAGGCGGCAAGCCAGCCGAGCGGTGGCGCCTGGAACGGCAAGGCCGGAGGCAACGCGCCGCGGGCCGTGGTATTGATCGTGACGGTTGTCGTAGCCGCGGAAGTGCCGAGGCTGATGCTGGGGTTGGAATAGGCGCACGTGATGGTCGAAGTGGATGGCGAAGTGGTGCAGGGCTGAACCGAAACGGTCCCCGTGGCGCTGCCCGCCGCCGGCGTGAGCGTGAGTGTGAAGGAGGACGACGAGCCGGCGGTGACCGTTGCCGGGTTGGGCGCGCTGGCGCTCGAAGTGAACGAAAGAGCGGGCGCTGCTCCAGTACTCATGTTCAGAGTCAGTTTGCCGCCGTCGCCGATGATCGACGTTTCGTTGCCGCTGCCGTCCAGGACGGGCAGACCGTAGGCGGAAACCATGATGTAGTAGGTGGTGTTGCCGGAAAGATTCTGAGTGAGCTGCGAGACGCGATTGATCCCGGTGACGATGTCGTCGTTGCAGGCAACGTTGGTGAGGCCGCTGGCCGATGACCCGGTCCAGACCGAAAGGATCGTATCGTAGGCGCTGCCGAGGGTGTCGATCTGCGCGGTGACATTGGCCGAGGGCGTGTACTTGAACCAGACGCTGTTGGAATCTCCGTTACTGGCCGCGCCCTGCGTACAGGTGGAGGGGACGGGCGTGCCGTCCGGAGTGGCGCCGGAAGTGTCCTCGGTCGTTGTGAACGAACTCGAACTGATCGTGGTGGCCGACCCGAAATTGTCATTGCCGGGCGCTGCACCCGTCACCGCGAGCAGGCAGCCCGGGGGACTCATCGACGTGCACGCCACTCCCAGCGGAGCTTGCGCGGCCAGCAGGTACGGATTAGACGAGCCCCCGCCGGGCAGCGGGTTATTCGCCGTCACGAAGAAGACGCCGCCGTATTGCAGACAACTTCCGGGAATCGCCGCGGTGAGCTGCGTTGCGCTCTGAACCGTCGGAGTGATCGGGCTGCACGGGAGGTTATCCAACTGGGTCAGATTGACCGTGGTGCTCGATCCGAAGCCCGACCCGGTGAGCGCGAGCGACAGGTTGGTCGAGACTGAGCCCGTCGAGGGGCTGATTTGCGTGACGCTGATCGGGGACGAGGCGATCGTAAAGGGAAGCGAGTTGGTGGTGTTCGGAGTCTGGGTCGTATCGGACACGCTGACCTGAGCCGTGCCTCCCGCCGCCAGGCAGGACGCGCCAACAGTGGTGACCAGTTGGGTGGCGGTTTCGCCGGTAATCGTTGTCGTTGAACCCTCGCTGTTCACCGTGACCGTGCAGCCCGACGGCGTCGTTCCGTTCACCTTCCAATTCACCGTGGAACTGGCGGTAAAGCCCTGGCCTACCAGGTTCACCGAAAGGGCCGCGCCGCCGACGGGGGCCGAAGCCACCGAGAGCGACTCGAGGTGGAATGGCTGCTGGTCGCCGAGCGCGAGCGCCCAGGCGCTGCGGCCATGGGTGCCCGCGCTCAGGGTGCGCGGGGCGTCATTCAGCGTGAGCGAGAGCACCGCAGAATTGGGCAGGCCCGCGCCCATCGGCTGCCAGCAGGCGCCGGAGACCGACGGAGCGGTTCCTTGGAGCGTTCCCAGATAGACGCCGACGTCGGTGGCCACGAAGCGGTGTCCGGCCTGATCGGGGTCCACGAGGATATCGTTCACCGGAATATTCGGCAGATGGACCGCCGGCGTTGCGCAACCCGATCCGGAGCTGATGTCGGTCCAGGCGACCGATGGCGTGGTTCCGGAAGTGACGGTGCCGAGAAAGACGTGGCCGGCGGTATCTCCGCTGAAACCCGAAAAACCGGAGAAGGTCGCATAGAGCGTGTTGGCGTCCTTCGGATCGACGGCGACGCTGGTGATCGCGCGCGGCGGCAACGCCGAGGTGGTGACGTCGGTCCACACGACGTTTCCGCTCGAGCCCTGATCGGCGTTCTGGCTCAGGTAGACAAAGCCGATACTGCTGCCCGTGACGACCTCTTTCGAATCCGTCGGCGCGACGGCAACTCCGGTCAGAACGCAGGCGGCGGGATTGCTGGAGCAGGCGGAGACGCTGGCCGCGCCAGTGACATCCGGCGAGATCGCGGACCAGAGGTTAGCGCTGTCGGGCGATTGCCACACGCGATAAGTGCCGAAGTAGAGATTCTGCGGGTTCGTCGGATCTATGGCCATTGGCGGAATGAAGCTTCCTTCGTCGCCGAAGTTGATGCCGAAGTCCGCCTCGGCGAACGTGCTCTGGCCGTTGACGTCGTCCGCGCTCCCGTTGAAGAGCGACTTGCCTATGCCGCCGAGGTACTGCCCCGCAATGTAGGCGCATTCGCCGTAGATGGTGCTCGGGATCAGCGGATCGACCAGCGTGACGCCGCCGTCACCGCAGGAGAGCGTGTCGTCCCAGCTTAAGGGCAGGCTCACGACGCTGTTTTGGCCGAAGAGCTGCATGCCGTTGTCCTGCGCTCCGCCGAAGCTGCGGTATTGCCAGCCGGCGGGATTGTTCGAAAGACCGGAATAGAACTGCGTGAGCGCGAGCGTCTGGTTGAGGTTCGTCCAGATTTGTGTTGAAGTTGGCGCTTCCGGCGTCGCATTGCTCCATGCGCCGCCGTCGGTGCCGACGTAGACCTTCGTTGCAGCGCCGCTGGTGCCGGGGGGAGCAAAGGCGATCGCGTGCGCGTCGACGTGGACGCCGGTATTGCAGTTGCTGCACGCGTTATTGGAAATGTCCGTCCACGCGGTGCCGCCGTTCGTGGTCGCGATGATCGTGGCGCCGTTGCCCGGAGCGGCTCCTCCGGCGTAGACGACGTTGGGATTGTGCGGATCAATGTCGATGGTCAGGTCGTAGAAACACTGATCGTTGCAGAAGCCGCTGGAACTTGTGACCAAAGCCTGCGTTGAAGGCTGCGTCCAGTTGGTGCCGCCGTTGGTGCTTTTGAAGACACCGAGCAGCGTGCTCGAGGTATCGGAGGCGTTGGCGATCGCGGCGAAAATCTCGTCCTTGGTTTGATCGGTCGGGCTCGCGGAGTTGGACAGGACCGAAATCGCGATACGGCCCATGGCCGAAGGCCCGCCGACTGCCGGGAGGTTGCTCAGCCCGCCGAGCGCGCTAAACGTTGGGGAGCAGTTGGTGGTGAAAGCGGACTGCGATTTGTAGACGCCGTTGATGCTGGTTGCGCCGGACGAAGTGCCGCCATCGATATTTCCCAGCGCCGCGTAAGCGTAGCCGGCCTGATCGAACGCGACGCCGGTGCCAACGACACGGGTAACGCTGGGAAGAACGTGATTCCAGTTGCTACCGCCGTCGGCCGAGCACCAGATCCCCGATTGCAGCGTCGAACCGGATCCCTGCACGGCCGCCAGCAGGATCTGGGGGTTCTGCGGATCAACGGCTAGGCCACCGATGAACGGGCCGCCGGTATCCGCCGTCAGCGGCGTGGAAGCGTTGAAAGCGCCCAGGGTCTTATCGGGCGTGCAGGCATAGGTGTTGCCGTCGGTGGTGGAGCATTTCAGAACGCCGGCACCGTAATAGCTATCGATCGCGAAATTCTCCTCGCCGGTGCCGACGTAAACCGTGTTGGATGTCTGCGGAGTTCCCACGCAGGTGGGGCTTGGCGGAACGGCGAGCGATCCGATGGCCAGCGACGGAGCCGAATCGGTGAGCGGTGTCCAACTCGTGCCCCCGTTGTTGGTCTTCCAGAGGCCGCCCTGCGCGCCGCCGAGGAAAACGGTGTTGCCGGTCGCATCGCAGGGATCGACGACGAGCGCGGTGACCCGGCCGGATACGTAAGGCTGGAAGAAAAAGTTGTTCGTTGGCTTCGGGCCGATCGATACCCAGTTGGCCGCGGTGTTCACGACGCCGGCGGCCAGCGCGGCGGCCGCGGACAGGCGTCTATAATTCGCGCCGTATTTCTGCTGGAGGTACTGGCGCTGGCCCTGCTGCGCCTGCCGGAAGGCGTCCCAGGCGCGCTGGAGGGCGAAGGCGGGGATGTGCCCGAGCGGGTAGGCGCGCTGCCGGTAAAACCAGTTCGCGCGGGCCCGGATGAGTTCCGCATCGTCATCCTTGTGCTTGCCCTTGGTGATTCCTGCCGAACGAATAGCACCGGATTTCTGGGCGTAAGCGCCGAGCACCAGCCCGGCCGCGACAAGGATGGAAGAGGCAAGCACGAGGTTTCGTGACTTCACAGCACCCTCCAGAGTGCCAGGAGCGCTCCGAACGCTCCTTGGCTGAGGCTAAGCGCGTTAATCCTACGATAAAAACAAAGGCCGATGCTACTTGTGGATTCAGACTGCCGATGCGTACTAGCCTGGCGAGCAGGCCCCCGCCATTCGTCCTCTAGCCAAGCTTAGGACGTGAGATGCGCCCGACTGACGCCGGGTTGCGACTCTGGCATACTATAAACATCGCTTTTGGTGAAGTGGCGGTTGCCATGCCCATCCTGAAGGACATCCTCGAAGAACAGACCCGCGAAGGCGAACTCTACGACCGGCTCGACCGGGACTGGGTGCGCTGCTACGCCTGCGGGCACGAATGCCGGATCCCGCGCGGACAGGCCGGGGTCTGCAAGGTGCGGTTCAGCCGCGGCGGGCAGTTGCGGGTACCGTGGGGCTATGTGGCCGGGCTGCAGTGCGACCCCATCGAGAAGAAACCGTGCCATCACGCCTACCCCGGGGCGCTGGCCTTCAGCTTCGGGATGCTCGGTTGCGACCTGCATTGCTCCTATTGCCAGAACTGGCTGACGTCGCAGGTGCTGCGCGACCCGGCGGCCGCGGCCCTGCCGGAGCGAATCGAGCCGGAAACGATCGTCGCCGAGGCGCTGCGGCGCCAGGCGCGGGGGGTGGTGAGCACCTATAACGCACCGCTGATCACGAGCGAGTGGGCGGTGGCCGTCTTTCGCCATGCGCGGGCGGCCGGCCTGGTGACCGGTTTCGTTTCGAATGGAAACGCGACCCCGCGCGTGCTCGAATACCTGCGGCCCTGGGTCGACCTTTACAAAGTGGACCTGAAAAGCTTCGACGATCGCCACTACCGGCAACTCGGCGGCCGGCTGGGGCCGATCCTCGATGGCATCCGGCTGATCCACCAGATGGGATTCTGGCTGGAGATCGTGACGCTGGTAATTCCCGGCTTTAACGATTCGCCCGAAGAGCTGACGCGCATGGCGGAATTCCTCGCCGGCATTTCTCCCGACATTCCCTGGCACGTCACCGCATTTCATCAGGACTACAGAATGACCGGCCCGGAAGACACCCGTCCCGAAACGCTTGTCGAAGCGGCGGAAATCGGCCGGCGGGCGGGCCTGCGGTACGTCTACGCGGGGAATCTGCCGGGGCGCGTGGGCGACCTGGAGAACACCCGCTGCCCGAACTGCCGGACGCTGCTCATCAAGCGCTACGGATATCGCATCGCCGGCTACCACCTCACGCCGGACGGCCGCTGCCCCAAGTGCGATGCGGCGATCCCGGGCCGGTGGCCGGAGCGGTTCGAAGGACAGATCAGCGAACGGCCGTTCTCGGCCGGCTTTGGCAGGCACATGCCGCCCTTCCGTATTTTTTCCTCGTGAGGAACGAGGGATTGGGTAGCCACGGTCAGTGATTTCCTGACCGTGGGGTTGGCGACGGAAAGACCCACGGTCAGAAGGGCTCTGACCGTGGCTACCGGCCACCGGCGCGCCAGGAAGGAGAGGACTCGTCGTGCCAAGACGCCTGTTTGTTCGAATCATCGCTCTGGCGGCGATCGGGGTCGCGGCAGCGGGCATTTTTCTGTTCTGTTTCAACTGGAAATCCTCCGCGCTCGACAGCGTAGGATTGCGGAAAGGAGCGGCCATGGCAGCGTTAGCGCTGGAAAGCTCGCGATTGAATCCGGGCGACGATGTTCCGCGGCGATTCACTTGTGACGGTGAGGATGTTTCTCCCCCGCTCGAGTGGGGCACTCCGCCGGAAGGAACGCAGAGTTTCTGCTTGGTGGCCGAGGATCCCGACGCGCCCGGTGGCACGTTCATTCACTGGCTGTTGTACGATCTGCCGGCGAACACGCGGGCTCTGCCCGAAAACCTGCCCAAGCGAGGGCAACTGCCGAACGGTGCCCGACAGGGCCGAAACGGGTTCGGTCGGACCGGCTACGGAGGCCCGTGCCCGCCGCCCGGCCCGGCGCACCGGTATTTTTTCCGGCTCTACGCGCTGGATAAGAAGACGAACCTCTCCGCCGGTGCCAACCGCGCCGAGATGGATCGCGCGATGAAGGGGCATATCCTGGCGCAAGCGGATCTAATGGGCCGGTACAAACGCCGCTGAAGACGCCTCCTCGACCCGCGAGGCTGCCCCGCGGCAGCCGTATTGCTTGCGACACGGAGTGAAGTCCGTTGATGCGCCGCGCGCTTCTTTTTGATAGAAGGAAGTGGGCTGGCGCGTGGTGGGAACCGCAATGGGCCGGCTTGAGTCGAACCGGCCGCTATGCTTGCGGCACGCGAAGGGGATATCAACCGAATTAACAAAGAAAGATCATGAGGCGGCTTCGCCGCGCGGGGCAAGCCGGAAGGCGATAGCGCGAATTTTCTTGGGAAATTTCGCGATCGCTCCGGCGCAGCGCGGCTCACAAATTCGCCGCTTGCCACGGAACGGAGGGCGGAAGTGGGAACGTTCTGGCATGATCTGCGCCATGGGGCAAGACTGCTTGCGAGAAGCCCCGGGTTTGCGATCGTCGCGGTCGTGACTCTTGCGCTGGGGATCGGCGGCTCGACGGCGATCTTCAGCGTGGTCGATGGCGTGCTGCTGCGCCCGCTTCCCTATCCCGAGCCCAATCAGATCGTCCGCGTGTTCGAGGTCACCGACCGCGGCGGCCACGCCCGGCTCTCGGACCCGGATTTCCTGGACTTCCGCCGGCAGGTGAGCGGGCTCGCGGGCCTGGCTGAATTCAACAGCGACCTCGAACCGATCATCGGCGGCTCGGAGCCGACTCTCGCCACCGTAGCCGCCGTCTCGCAGGACTTTTTCAAGGTGATGGGCGTCAAACCGTTTCTCGGCCGTGAATTCGCGGCGAACGAACTGCACGGGGGCGGAACGCCGGTCGTGCTGGTGAGCCACGGATTCTGGCAGCGCTTCCTCGGAGGCACGCCGGATTTCGGCTCGCGCCGCTTGAGTGTTTCCGGGCACCTGGTGACGATCGTGGGCGTGATGCCGCGTGGATTCAATTATCCGGGAAACACCGACATCTGGTTTCCGCGCGAACTCTCTTCGCTGAGCCAATACCGCACGGCGCACGACTGGTGGGGCGTCGGCAGGCTGAAGGACGGCGTCTCGCTCGCCACGGCGCAGGCCCAGGCGACCGGCGTTGCCGAGCGGCTCAAGCAGCAATACGGCGACTCGACCGATGTGACGGGCGTGACGCTGGTCCCGCTGCAGGAGCAGATCGTGGGCAGGACCGGGCCGGCGCTGCTCATTCTGCTGGGAGCGGTGGGATTGCTGCTGCTGGTGGCTTGCGCCAACGTCGCCAATCTGTTGCTCGCCCAGGCAGCCCGGCGGCAGAAGGAACTGGCGGTGCGCGTGGCGCTCGGGGCGAGCAGGCGGCAACTGGTCGGCCAGTTCGTCGCCGAGACGCTGCTGCTATCGGTGGCCGGCAGCGTCCTCGGTCTTCCCGTGGCGCTCTGGGGCGTGCGGGCGTTGCTGGCGCTCGAGCCGGGGAAATTACCGCGCACGGCGGAGGTGGGGGTGCATCCCGGCGTCATCGGCTTCGCCGCCGCCATCGCCGTGCTGACGGCCCTCGGGCTGGGACTGGTGACGGCGCTGCGGGCCTTCTCCAGCGACGTTCAGGAGAGCCTGAAAGGCGGCCAGCGGACGCAAACCGGAGGAGCTTCGAGCCACCGCGTGCGGCTGGTACTGATGGGCGCACAGGTGGCCGTCACGCTGGTGCTGCTCGTCGGCGCCGGGCTGTTGGCCCGCAGCCTGTTCGACCTGCTCACCGTCCATCCCGGGTTTCGCTCCGAAAACGTCGTGACGATGGATCTGCTGGATGTGTGGCCGGAGACGCCCGCCGATAAGACGCATCTGGTCGAGACACTGAACGCGCTGATCGGGCGTCTGAGCGCAGTGCCGGGCATCGAAAACGTCGGGGTGGTCAGCGCTCTGCCCCTGACCGGCATGGGATCCGACGGTGGCTACCTGGTGGTGGCCGGAACCGAGACATTTTCGAGCTTGCAGGACCTGGGCAAGGTGTACATGAGCATGGTGCACGACCCGGAGCGCACGGGTCACGCCGAATACCGTGTGGCAAGCGCCGGCTATTTCCAGGCGATGGGCATTCCCCTGCTGCAGGGACGGCTGTTCCAGACGGGCGACGGCCCCGATTCCCCGAGCGTGGCGGTGGTCAGCCAATCGTTCGCGAACAAGCAGTGGCCCGGGAAGGACCCGATGGGGAGGAAGATCGAATTCGGGAATATGGACATGGACCTGCGGCCGTTCACGATCGTGGGTGTTGTAGGCGACGTGCACGACCGGAGCCTGGACTCGGCGGTGCTGCCGACGTTCTATTCCTGCTATCGCCAGCGCGCCGCCAACAACTTCACCGTCGTGATGCGGACGACCCGCCGGACCGCCGGTATCGTTCCCATCGCCCGGCAGATCGAGCAATCCATCGAGCCGGACCTTCCGGTGCGTTTCGGCACGATGCAGCAAATCGTTTCTTCTTCGATCGCCGACCAGCAATTCAACGCGCTGCTGCTCGGAATCTTCGCGTTGCTGGCGCTCGTCGTGGCGCTGATGGGCGTCTACGGCGTCGGGTCCTATCTGGTTTCCCAGCGCACCAAGGAGATCGGCATTCGCATGGCGCTCGGCGCACAGACCGGCGATGTGGTGAGGATGGTGGCCGGCGAGGGGCTGCGCGTGATTCTGGCTGGAGCGGCGGCGGGCGTGGCCGGCGCACTGGCGCTGACGCGCTTGCTCGAAAGCCTGCTCTTCGGCGTCTCCGCGGCCGATCCGGCGACGTTCGTCGCGGTGGTGGCGCTGGTGGTGGCCGCGGGCCTGGCGGCCTGCTACGTGCCGGCGCGCCGCGCCGCCCGGATCGATCCCGTTGCCGCGTTGCGCGAGCCATAACAACCTGACAGCACGGCTGAAGCCGCCTGACGAAGACCGAAGTTGCCACACAGACGCTTCGGCCTGTGTGCCTTTGCGACCGCGGGCACAGCCTGAAGCCTGTGCGACTAAAACCACCTCGCGACGGACAATGGCGGCCGCGTGGCACAGGCATTCCTGCTGGTGCGCCTGCCTGATACCGCGCACGCATTCCTCCCACTCGGAACCGCCCAGGCAAGAATGCCTGTGCCACCAAACCGGCGGAAACGCGTCACTCGACCAAACTCCTCTCCACGGGGAAACCCTGCAAGCATTGTCAGGAATCCCGGCGGGAGGCATCCTTTATGGGGTATAGGGAACCTGGCAAGGGGCTCGTGCGTATCCTTTCATTGCACAGCGGGGCGAAGGAGGCGATACCATGGGGAATTTCTGGCACGATCTGCGGCACGGCGCGCGACTGCTGGCCCGTAAGCCCGGATTCACCGCGGTTGCCATCCTGACGCTCGCGCTCGGGATTGGCGGATCGACTTCAATTTTCAGCGTCGTGTATGGCGTGCTGCTGCGGCCGCTTCCCTACCCCAAGGCCGACCGGATCGTCCGCGCCTTCGAAGTGACCGCGAAGGGCCATCACATCGCCTTTTCCGATCCGGATTATCGGGATCTACATCAGCAGAACCGAAACCTCGCGGGTTTGGCGGAATTCAATTCCGACCTCCAGCCCGTGAGCGGCGACGTGCATCCGACGCTCATCTGGGTCGGGTTCGTTTCCCGGGATTTCTTCAACGTGATGGGGGTGCGGCCATTCGCCGGGAGCGAGTTCCCTGCCGATCAATTACACGTGGGCGGCGCGCCGATGGCGCTGGTGAGCTACGGCTTCTGGCAGCAGAATCTGGGGGGCACGAGCGACTTTCAATCGAAGCACCTGACCATCGACAACCGCCTGGCCACGGTGGTCGGCGTCATGCCGCAGGGATTCACGTTTCCCGGTCAGGTGCAGGCCTGGGTGCCGCGCGAGCAGTATCCCGTCGATCCCTACCGCACCGGGCACAACTGGGAGGTCATCGGGCGAGTGAAGGACGGCGTGACGCTACAGGCGGCGCAGGCCGAAACGAGCGCCATCGCTCGACGGCTGAAGCAACAGTACGGCAATCAAAGCGACATGGCGGATGCGGCGCTCGTGCCGCTGCAGGAGCAGATGGTGGGCAGCACGCGACCGGCGCTGCTGATCCTGCTGGGCGCGGTGGGCTTGCTGCTGCTGGTCGCATGCGCGAACGTCGCCAACCTGCTGCTGGCACAAGCTTCCGGGAGGCAGAGGGAACTGGCGGTGCGCGTGGCCATCGGGGCGAGCCGGGGACGGCTGGCCGGGCAGTTCGTCGCCGAGACTCTGCTGCTGTCGATTGCGGGGAGCGTCGTCGGGCTGCCGGTGGCGATTTGGGGCGTCCAGGCGTTGCTGGCGCTCGAGCCGGGCCGTTTGCCGCGCGCTACGGAGGTGGGAGTGCACCCGGCGGTCATCGGCTTCGCCGCGGCGCTGGCCGTGGCGACGGCCGTTGGACTGGGACTGGTGACGGCACTGCGCGCCTCCTCCGGCGACATCCACGAAAACCTGAAAGGCGGCTCGCGAACCCAGACGGGAGGGGCGTCAAGCCATCGCCTGCGCATGGTGCTGATGGGCGCGCAGGTGGCCGTTACCGTGGTGCTGCTCGCCGGCGCCGGGCTGCTGGTTCGGAGCTGCTTCCAACTGCTTGCGGTCAACCCAGGCTTCCGCACCGAACATGTGGTGACGATGGACCTGATGAACGTCGGGGCGAACGTGAATCCCCTCGACCCGAAGCCAGGAGACAAGGCATTGCTGGCGCAGCAGGTGGAACAGTTCAGCCGACTCTTCGAGCGGTTGCGCTCGGTGCCGGGCGTCGAGCACGTGGGAGGAATCAGCGTGCCGCCGTTCAGCGGACAGGGCGGCGATGGCGACTTTCTGGTGATGACCGGCAACGAAAAGATTGCGAGCCTCGATCAACTCGCCCACATGATGAACGCGCTGCAGGGAGACCACACGCGGCTGGGGCACGCGGATTACCGGGTGGCGAGCGCCGGCTATTTCCGGACGATGCGGATCCCGCTGCTGCGCGGGCGGCTGTTCGACGAGCGGGACGGGCCGGATGCTCCGCAGGTCGCGCTGATCAGCCAGTCGCTGGCAGAAACGCAATGGCCGGGACAGAATCCGCTGGGGCGCGTGATCGATTTCGGCGGAATGGACGGCGATGTGCACCCGATCACGATCGTCGGCGTCGTGGGCGACGTGCGCGACCAGAGCCTCGATACGAAGCCGCGGCCGACCGTCTATGTGGATTTTCGGCAGCGGCCGCTGGGCATGCAGTATCTGACGGTGGTCATGGATACCACGCGGCCCGTGGCCGCCGTCGTACCGTCGGCCCGCGTGATCGCGAGCGGGTTGTGGCCGGACGTGCCGGCGCAGTTCAGCACGATCGAGAAGGCGCTCTCGGCTTCGGTGGTGGACCGGCGATTCAATCTGCTGCTGCTCGGCGCGTTCGCCCTGCTGGCGCTGGTGGTGGCGCTGATGGGCGTCTACGGCGTCGTCTCCTATCTGGTCTCCCAGCGCACGAAGGAGATCGGCATTCGCATGGCGCTTGGCGCCCAGACCGGCGACGTGGTGCGCATGATCGCGGGCGAGGGACTGCGCGTGATTCTGGCCGGCGCCGTGGTGGGCGTGGCCGGCGCATTGGCGCTGGCGCGCTTGCTCGAGAGCCTGCTCTTCGGCGTCTCCGCGGCCGATCCGCCGACGTTCATAGCCGTGGCGGCGCTTGTCGTGGCCGCGGGCCTGGCGGCCTGCTACTTGCCGGCGCGCCGCGCCGCCCGCGTCGATCCCATCGCCGCGCTGCACGAGCAATAGCCTTCGGGCCTGATTATTGCCGGGCGAACCACGGCGTGGCACTGCGCCATTCCGTGCCCAGGCGTTGTGTTTCCTGGCTGCCTCTCCAACCCTCACGGCCCCTCCGGCTGCCGACCCGATATCCCCCTCACGGTTCACAGGCTACGGGCCGCGAACCACGGTGTGACCTAGGTCATCGGCGGGCGGACTGCAACGAGGCAAAGTAGCTGGAGGAGGAACGGAAATGGCGCAACCAACGGCAATTTTGCGACAGGAACACGAAGCGATCACGCGAATGCTCGAAGCCGCCGAGCTGACCGCTGAAAAACTGGAACGGAACGAGGCGGTGCGGACGGAATGGCTCGACGGGATGAGCGAATTCTTCTCGCTGTTCCTGGATCAATGCCACCACGGGAAGGAGGAGGAGCTTTTTTTCCCGGCGCTGGCGAAAAAGGGCATGCCGGTGGACGGCGGGCCGATCGGCGTGATGTTGCACGAGCATGACGAAGGCCGGGCACTGGCGCAGCGGTTACGCGAGCTGGCACAAGCGTACGGGAAAGGCGAGCAGGAGGCGGGAACGAAGTGGGCGGCGACGGCGAGGGAATACGCACGGCTGTTGCACGACCACATCCTGAAGGAGAACAACGTGCTCTTTCCGATGGCCGAAGGGATGCTATCGCCGGCCGAGGGAGAGGCGCTTGCGGCTCAATTCGAGCAAATGGAAGAGGAGAAGATGGGCAAGGGCACGCACGAACGCCTGCACGTGCGGATGGCGGAGATTGTGAAGGGCGTCAGCGAAGGCGCGGCGAGGCGCTGAGGGGGCGGACCGGCGCGGTGCGTCGCGCCGGAATACCCTTCAAAACCGCGCGGGCAAGAGTGCCCGCGACACTCGAACCGTCGCGCTCCTCGTGTGACATCCCGATCACGAGGACTGGGCTTCGGCCTCCAGCGAATTCCGATCGGTGACGAGCACCTTGCGGCCCTCGATGTGGATGGTGCCGGTGGACTGCAAGCGGCTGAGGTTGCGCGAAACCAGCTCGCGCACGGTGCCGATTTGCGCGGCGAGTTCCTGGTGCGTCCATGGCAAATCGAATTCGACGCCGCGGGGCGTGGTGCGCCCTCTCGCTTCGGCTTCGCGGACCAGCAATGCGGCCAGGCGCTGGCGGACGGTGGTGAAGGAAAGCTCCTCGATCATTGCGACCAGACGCCGCAGCCGCGCGCCAACCACGCGCAGCAGTTTCAGGGCGACTTCAGGATGCTCGAGGCATAGCTGGCGCACGTCGTCCTTGCGGACCTCGAGCAGAGCCGCTTCGGTAACGGCGGAAGCCGAGGCGGGATAGGGGCCACCGTCGAACACCGGCAACTCGGCCACGGTGCCGCCCGGCCCAGTGATCAGGAGCACCTGCTCGCGGCCGTCGGGAGACGTCTTGAAGATTTTCACCTGGCCGGACTGGATGACGAAGAGGCCGTGGCAGGGCTCACCCTCGGAGAAAATCATTTCGCCCGCGTCGCGGCGCTGGGGAACAGCGAGGCGGGCAGTGTAGACGGGTTCGACCTCGGGGAGAGTCGGCAAAACGGCGGCGAGGCGTACTGTTTCACACGGCTGTACTGGCGTGTCTACAAGACCTTCTTTTAAGTCA
>OFHK01000251.1_pt1 | contig 17180 bp, 15 predicted proteins | sample 1521951 | NCBI WGS metagenome assembly OFHK01 (sample SAMEA2468436, study PRJEB22500) | soil metagenome | biome: Glassland; feature: Farmland; material: Clay | place: Australia | collected 2013-01-31 | depth 0.55 m
GCTCTGGCCCTGCTCTCGACAAGAGTTCTGCGCGCGGCCCTGGCGTTCTGGGTGGCGGGCGGAGCGCCGCGGCTCTCTGGTGAACGCGCCGATAGGGGGGTGGATCTGGCGGAGGCCTCATGCGGTCCGGGTAGCGGGCTTGTGGGCAGCGGGCCACGCCGTCCGCATCGCCGTTCACTGGGAGCGGTGTGCAGGATCGCCGGCTCTGCCTTTCCTGGTTCGGATCCTGGACCCGCCATCACGGGAGACGGCCCGCTGACCATCGGGCAGGCCCGTCCGCTGGCAGAGCCGCCCCTATGGTGTTGTTCTGGGGCAAGGGTCCTTCGATAGCTAGATCGCCCCGGACATTGGCGCGAGGAGCTGGCGATGACGGAACGCTCTGTGGCGGCCTGGCCTGCCGGGTCCGGCAAGCTCGACCGGGCGGTGATCATCACCGGGCTGGTGGTGGTGTCAGGGCAGATCATGGCGGTGCTGGACACCACGATCGTTAACGTCGCGCTGGACACGCTGAGCCGGGACCTGCATGCGTCCCTTCCGGCGGCCCAGTGGGTGATCACCGGCTACCTGCTCGCCCTGGGGATGGTGATCCCGCTGTCTGGCTGGGCTGCCGACCGGTTCGGCACCAAGACGGTGTGGATCGTCTCGCTTGGCCTGTTCACTACCGGATCGGCGCTGTGCGGCCTGGCCTGGTCGATTGAGAGCCTGATCGGCTTCCGGATTGTGCAGGGCCTGGGTGGCGGGATGATGATGCCGGTGGCCCAGACGATCATCACCCGGGCTGCGGGGCCGGACCGGCTAGGGCGGGCGATGAGCATCCTCGGTGTGCCCATGCTGCTGGGCCCGGTGTTCGGGCCGGTCATCGGCGGCTTGCTGGTGGAGAAGGTCAGCTGGCACTGGATCTTCTACGTGAACGTGCCGATCGGGGTGCTGGCGATCGCGCTCGCGGCGTGGAAGCTCGGCCGTGGCCATGACGGGCATGCTGCTGTGCGGCTGGATCTGCCCGGGCTGGCGCTGCTGGCAGGCGGTCTCATCTCGCTGCTGTACGGCCTGTCGCAGGCCAGTTCGCGGGGCAGCTTCACGCAGGCGCAGGTCCTCGGCTGGCTGCTCACTGGGGTGGCCTGCCTCGCCGCGTTCACCGGCTACAGCCTGGTCCGGCGGGACGCCGCGCTGATCAACGTGCGGCTGTTCGGCAACCGGCTGTTCGCCGCCGCCTCCACGCTGATGTTCCTGGTGGCGATCGCGCTGTTCGGCGGCATGCTGCTGCTGCCGCTGTATTACCAGGTCGTGCGCGGCCAGGGAGCGCTGAACGCCGGGCTGCTGCTGGCCCCGCAGGGGCTCGGCGCGATGGTGGCCATGCCGGTGGCGGGCCGGGTCACCGACCGGCTGGGGGCGGGCCGGGTGATCCCGGCCGGGCTGGTACTGGTGCTCGCAGGCACCGCAGTGTTCACCCAGGTGGGAGCCCAGACGCCCTATGCCTGGCTCAGCCTGGCGCTGTTCGTCCGCGGGCTGGGCGTGGGATCGGTGATGATGCCGACCTTCGCCGCTGCCTATGCCACGCTCACCCGGGCGGTGGTGTCACGGGCGGCGACCACCCTGTCGGCCATCATGCAGGTCGGCGGGTCGTTCGGCAGCGCCGTGCTGGTGCTGGTGCTGACCCGGCGGATCACAAGCGAGTTCGCGGCCCACGCCCTGGCCGCCGGCAGGTCTGGGACCGGCCAGCTCACACACCTGCCCGCGCAGGTGCGTGAGCTGGTGGCCCCGCTGCTCGCTGGCAGTTTCGGGTACGCGTTCTGGGTGGCGTCCGGCCTGACCGTGCTGGCCTTCCTGCCTGCCGCCTTCCTGCTGCGCCGGCCCGCACGGCTGCCGCAGCCAGGCAGTGAAATACCCGCCAAAGCCACCCAGGCACGGTGACCCGCCACTGGCCGGGCCAGCTTTACCGCCCATTCACACCTGGACGTCGTGAACGTTCCCCTGCGTAATCGGCCAAGGACCGCGCCATGGCGCGCATCCCCGCCGATCTGCTCGCTGAACCGGCTGATCATCTGTTGTGCAGAAGCCAGTGCCGAACTGGGCAATCGGAGCCGCGATTGCCGCCGCCGGCAGATCAGGCCGGGCGGGTGGAAGAGGGGACGAAGGCCTCTAGCCGGTGCGGGCTGCATCAGCGGAGCGTCAGTTCAACATCCCGCCAGCTCTGCGGCTGGTCTGGCTATTTGTTCAGGGTTCCCCTGGGGACGACGGCCCATGCGTGGCTGCAGCGCACCGCATGACGCGGGAGGATCCGAAATGGGGAAAATGTGACTATTAAGCAGACGCTCTATTCTCAGGGGCGGAAGCCAACCGGAGTTCTCGGCTGGATCTTCGCCCTGACCATGCCGGTGATCTTCAGGTCCCTGTATGCGAAGGTGGCCGGGCTGCTGAACCTGCAGCCCGAGGATGACGTCCTGGATGTTGCCTGCGGGTCGGGAGCGTTCCTGAAAAGGCACGCCTCGCATGTGCGGCGCATCACCGGGCTGGACCATTCTGCAGTCGAGATCAGTATGGCGAAACGGTCGAACCGCAAGCGGATCGCCGCGGGCACCGCGGAGTTCGTCCAAGGTGACGCCGCGGCGCTTCCCTGGCCAGACAGCAGGTTCACCGCTGTCACCTGCAACTGTGTCAGCTGCTTCGCCGAGCCGCAGCGTTCGCTGGCGGAGATGCGCCGGGTCCTGCGCCCGGGGGGGCGTGCCGTGGTCGGCATGGACGCCGCCCGCAAGGACCGCGGAAACCGCCCCAAGGAAACCGATAAGGCCGGGATCCAGCTCTGGGCCTGGACCGGCGATGAGGTACGGCAGATGATGGCCGGCGCAGGGTTTTCCCAGGTGTCCCTCTCCTACGGCATGAAGATGTGGTTCGCCGAAGCGCTCAGGCAGTAATGGCAAACACACAGCCCAAACTTGCCCCCGGGGCAGTCAGCCTGACGGCCACGTGCCACGCCATACTTCCTCCGCTTCAACTGACGCCACCGCAGACGGCGGCGCACCCCAGCGCTGCCAGTCGGTCAGTACGGCCCAGCCGCCGTACCGCCCGATCGCACCAGATCAGCGATATCCCCCGGTCCGCTTCGAGGCAGGCAACCCGGATCGCGCGACGGCGGTGACTTGCGGCCCTGGCGAAGCCCGGGTCCTGCGCGCCAGGCCAGGCGTAAGGCTCTAGCCCCCGCCCTGGGAGGGGAATGGTGGTGACTGTCAGGCTGCCATGGCCAGACAACGAGTTCAGCGCAGTGTCGTGCAACTGCCTCTATTGCGTCGCCGAGGCCGAGCGCGCCGTGGCCGAGATGTACCGGGTACTGCACCCCAGGGGCCGGCTGGTGCTCGCCACCGACTTCCACGCCGATCCCGCGGCGGCACGCCAGCAGGAACCCACGACGCCGGCACCACCATCGCCACCGCGGTCAAGCCCCGGTAGTCGCCGGGCACGCCAAGCCCGCCACGGCCCCACGCAGAGAATCAGGACTTGGCCGCATGCCTCCTGCAGAACCTACGATGACGAATGTGCATGCTGGCATCCGCATAGGTATGCACAGGCGCAACGTCCTCATTTCGGCATGAGAGAAAGTCCAAGCGCCCCGGGGGCTTGGCAACGCGTTCTGCGTCGAGCCCGGACCCCGCGTATCTGCCTGACCGCCTGCCGCCCCGCCCTCAGCGCGCAGATCATCCGTTACCGAGCGACCAGTGCCCACGGCACCGATGGATGAGCCGCCGTTCAGAACGGCGGATACGCGCGCACCGGTCGCCGCGGTAGTCGGTCACGCTGCGCAGTCAACGGTCGAGTCGGTGTGCGAGCGCCGCAGAACTCCAGGCGCCGTGCCGTCGGCCGACAGCGTCCTGCGGCTGACTTCGCCACCGAACGTTCAGCGACCTCGACGTACCTCATCGCGGCAGATCCGGACTTTGGCCGAGTGAGCCGAAGTGCATACTTATGCGGCTCCTGAACCGTCGCCGAAGCGAACTGCGCGAGCGGCGGCTCGACTGGTGGGCGGCCTGCCGCGGCGGCGGCGGCGGCGGCAGCAGCAGCAGCAGCAGCAGCAGCAGCAGCAGCAGCAGCAGCAGCAGCAGCAGCAGCAGCAGCAGCAGCAGGATTGATTTGCGGCGGAGTCACAGTGGGCGTTCGCGGCGTTCAGGTAACTCGGGAGTGCGCCAAGCGTCTGCCGAAGCTAGTGAGCGCCGCCTGTGCCTGGGCCGTAGGTCTGCGACCCCGTGGCACTCGCCATCGGACATTCCGGCGGCAGTACCTTCCTCGCCCGCCGGGCGGGGCCGGTCTATGGCTCAATGCCGCTGGGTCCTGGATTGCCTAGCCAGTTTGACGGCCTGATGCGGGCTGCCCTCCCAGGGGAGACCATGGCCGGGCAGGACCCAGCGGGCCTTCGCCTGCTCTAGCTTTTGCAGCGACGCCAGCGCCCGGTCGTGGTCATCGTTGAAGAAGTGCGGGAGCAGCCGCGGCCCGGTTTCGCCCGAGACAAGGTCGATGGTTGCCAGGGCATCGCCCACGATCAGGACCCCGCGGTCTTCCAGACTCATAGCAGCATTCCCTGCCGTGTGGCCAGGCGCGTGGATCACGCGGGGACGGCCTGGGACGTCCAGGATCTCCTCGTCCCCGAAGCTTGAGGCCTGCACAACGGGCGGCACCCGGGCGCCGCCATTGGCCAGCACGTGGAGGAGGTAGTGCAGCACTCGTGGCTGCCACAGCGGGAACCTGGGCGGCATGTTCCTCCGGGCGACCGCGTCGAGGTCGGCGTGATGCACCAGCACCTTCGCGCCTGCTTGCGTCCTGAGCCGTTCCGCATTACCCCGGTGGTCGTCGTGATGATGGGTGAGAACGACGGCTTTGACGGCCGAGAGCGGGGCATCCCGCGATGCCAGGAAGCGGGCTATCTGCCGCCAGTAGCCGGGTAGCCCAGCGTCGATGAAAGTGAAGGCTCCGCTTTCTTCGACTGCATAACAACCGACGTAAGCCGTGCCGAGCCGGAAGACACCATGAGTGATCTCACGAGTCCAGGGGTGCCCAAGCCGCGGAGATGATCCTGGAGATGACCCCGCCTGCGAGTGAGGTGGCTTGGGCATGTTAGTCCCGGCGTCCTTGCTGGACGCCCTCTTGCATGGCTGCGGCTAGATTCTGCAGATATGCCCCGAGTTCGCGGGATTCTGGTGTGGGAGAGACCTCGAACATCTCGGTATCTTCAAGGGCCTCGGGGGCATGGCCGGGCTCAACGTGGAAGGCTTGGCCCGCCAGGACATCATGCGGCCCGCCGGCTGTGTGGATGCGCAGTTTGCCGGAGATCACATACCCCCAATGCGGGCAATGACAGCTATGGCCGGGAAGTCCCTGCAGAAGGGCACGCCCGTCGGCCCCCGCTGGCAATCTGTAGAAGGTGACTGTCATCTGCCCGGCTTCCGCTGAGCGTATTTCCGCCCCTGCCGCCTCGAACGCCACAGGCAGATCGCTGGGCCCGAAGATCTCCACTGGCGCTCCTTCAAAGGGCTGGTCTCCACTAGGCCCGCCGCGCCAGGTCCGCCTGCCGCACCAAGTCGCGGCCAGGACCGCGGCCTCAATGCTCCCGGCGCCGGCCCCGCTACAGCCCTATGCTTAGGACATCCCGGACAGCCAGCCAGGGCCAAACGGCCCTTTTCGGAAGGACTTCATCCCGCAAGGCTGCGCCGCGCCAAACGACGGCACACAAGAACAGCTATTCTGCACGCTCGACTCCCGCAGCCAATAGCGTCGGCTCCGCACGCATATTGGACGTTAGCCCTGATCTTTCGTGCGCCCAGCAGAGCGGGAGGTGACGCTGTGACGTAGCAGCGGATCTTGCTGTTCGTAAGCTCGTCGTCGCCTGCCGGTGGAAGTCCGGTCCGGGTAGCTGCCAGGAGGCCCGGTAGCAGGCTGGCGGCGCCGGGGGGAAACGCCCGGCGCCGGAGCCCAGCGTCAAAAGCCCTGCAAGGGGGAGCGACGATGCGGTCCGTAGCATGACGCGAAGCCTGCGGCGTCGTTAGAGGTCCCGCTCGCAAGGGCGGGGACAGGGAGTGCCGAGCCCCCGAAATCAGGGTGAAGGCCATGGAAGCGGCGAAGAGCCTGGAAGCGCAGCCGTGAGGGACTCCCCGGCGTATGGGGCGCGGAACGCATCGATGGTGGCGGCGGGAACTGGGGAGGCCCTCCCCGGCCCGGTGACCTGCGGAGGTGTCGCCGGAGCGTGGCGTCCTATAACCGGCCCAACCGGGAAGTGGACTGCTGGCCGGGTGGGCGTCGGAGGCGGCCGTAGTACTGGTTGAGCCGCAGGACAACACAACCTGCGGTGAGGGAAGGGCCGCTGCTTCGTCGGTGCGCAGTGTCTGTCAGGAGGGGCCCGGTGAGTGCCGTTTCGGCTAGTCCCGCCGCGAAGGGATCGGTCCGGGGTGTCCCGGCTGATCCGGTCCGTGCCTTGCAGCATGCGCTGTACCGGGCGGCCAAGGCCGATCCCGGGCGGAGATTCCACGCGCTGTATGACAAGGTCCGCCGCAGGGACGTTCTGTGGCGCGCGTGGGCTGCGGTGCGCGCGAACAACGGCGCGCCGGGCATTGACAGGATCACCCTGGCCGCGGTCGAGGAGTACGGCGTAGACCGGCTGCTCGGCGAGCTGGCTGCCGAACTGGAGGAAGGCCGTTACCGCCCGCTGCCCGCGCGCAGGGTCTATATCCCGAAGCCGGGTGTGCGGGACGAGCAGAGGCCGCTTTCGATTCCCCCGGTCCGGGACCGGATCGTGCAGGCGGCGGTGAAGATCGTGCTCGAGCCGGTCTTCGAAGCTGACATGCTGCCGTGCTCGTTTGGGTTCCGGCCCAGGCGCTCGGCGCACGATGCCTTGCAGGTGCTCATTGATGAGTGCTGGCGGGGCCGCCGGTGGGTGGTTGAGACGGACATCGCTAACTGTTTTTCGGCGATTCCGCACGGCAAGTTGATGCAGGCGGTGCAGGAACGCATCTGCGATCAGCCGGTCCTGAAGCTGCTGCGCGCGATGCTGCGCGCCGGGGTGATGGAGGACGGGCAGCTTCGGCGGCCAGCCACCGGGACCCCACAGGGCGGGGTGGTAAGTCCCGTCCTCTGCAACGTTTACCTGCACCGGCTTGACCGGGCGTGGGACGGGCAGGACGGGGTTCTGGTGCGTTATGCCGACGACGCGATCGTGATGTGCTGGTCCCGCAGTCAGGCCGAGCGGGCGCTGGAGCGCCTGACCGGCCTGCTGGCCGGTCTCGGCCTGGAGCCGAAGGCAGCCAAGACCCGGATAGTGCGCCTGGAGGTGGGAGGCGGGGGTGTTGATTTCCTCGGCTTTCACCACCGGCTGGTGCGCTCGCCGGGGCTGAACGGGAAACGGCCGGTGACGTTCCTTGCCCGCTGGCCCGCGGACAAGGCAATGCAGCATGCCCGCGACCGGATCCGGGAACTGACCCGCCGGTCGCGGCTCAGGCTGCCGGTGGAATGGATCGTGGGGGACCTGAACGGGTTTCTGGGCGGCTGGGCCGCCTACTTCCGGTTCGGGAACTCTGCGGCCCGCTTCGAGAAGATCAGGAACTATGCGCGGATGCGGCTGGCGCTGGTCATCAGTAAACGCCACCGCAGGTCGCGGGACTTCGGCTGGTCGGTCGTCGCCTTCCAGTCCCCGAACCAGCTCGGGCTGGTCACCTTGTCGGGAATCGTCGTTGACCCCAGGCCCTTCCGGGACTGGCGGGGAAGACCGAATGCCGGCGGTGAACGGCGTCGGTGAGCCGTGTGCGGGAAAATCGCATGCACGGTTCGAAGCGGCGGGGGCTGGAAACGGAGCGCCCGGTCATGGTCACCGCAGTGAAGCGGCCCGCAGGGGAAACCCGGGGAAAAGTGGCTGCGGGACCTGACGCTGGATAACGCCACCGCGCCAGCCCCCGACCCTACACAGGGGTTGATGGCTGCCGCTGGCAGGCTGGCTGTGTGGTTCCTGGGCCTGGATTTTAGGTCCGGGGTATGACGGTGGCCCGGCTGTCGGGCCGGGCGGCCGGGGGTTCCACGGGCCCCGGGTCTTCTTCCTTGCCCGGCGGGACGGGTTCTTGCTGGTCAGGTGGGGTGCGGGACGACCTGGGTGCGCTGCCAGGCGGTGGTGATCTCCTCCGCCCAGGGCCAGGTCGCGGCGATTTTCAGGGTTCTGCGGCGTCCGCCGCGGACGAGGCGGGCGGCGGCGTGCAGGATGCGGTAGCGCAGCGTCTTCGGCTCCGCTCTTGCGAGGCTGCCGTCCAGGGCCAGGAGCTTCAGCCAGGACAGCAGGATGCAGGCGATCATGGACGCGCCGAGCCACGCCTGGTTGATCTTGTAGTCGTGCGAGGGGAAATGGCCGAGCCCGGTGTCCTTGCCGGTGCGGATGGCGTCCTCGACGCGGGCGTGGACGCGGTGCGCGGCGTCGATGCAGGCGCACTGGCCCCGCCAGCCTCTGGTGGCGGCGGGCAGGTTCGTCACCCACAGGCAGTAGCGCCAGCCGTCTGCCGTCTCCGGCAGGGACAGCTGCGCGCCGGGGTGCGGGCGCTCGCGGCGGGCGAAGAGCCGCATCGTCTTGGGCCATGCCTTGAGCTGGTCGCCGCCGGGTCCCTCGCGCAGCAGCCCAGTCAGCTCGGTGACGTGGGCTTCCTCGATCCAGCATGCCCGGTGAGCGCAGCGCGGGTTCCCGCAGGCATCATCGGAGCGGCGCTCGCGGGCCTCGCCTCTGCCGTCGACGGCGATCTCCCAGGCAGTCTCGGGGACCTTGCCGATCGCGGCCTTCTCCCGCGCGGCGAGCTCCCAGCCGACGGAGTAGGTGACCTGGTAGCCGTGCCGGGCGGCGAGCCGGTCCAGCTCCTTCACCAGGGCGTGGCTGGCGCCGGCCCCGTCGCAGGTGATCATGAGCTTCCGGCGCAGCGCGGGCGGGAGCGCGGCGATCGCGTCACCCAGCAGGCACAGGTGACCGGCGGCCGTGTTGCTGCCGGCCGAGCCGGGGCGCAGCATCCAGGCCAGCGGCTCCCGGACGTTATCGCATTCGGCGATGATCGGGTGATGGCCGAACCCTTTGAAGTCCGGCTCTGCCAGTTCCTTGTCGCTGTGCGCGGCCACGACGGTCGCGTCGAGCCGGATGCAGGTCACGCCCTCGAGCCTGCGGCCGGCGACCTGGACCGGCGGCAGCCCGCCGTGCCGCTCGATGCCCTGCGCCCACGCGTGCCGCCGCGCCTTGCTCACCGCGGCCGTGACCTTCCGCCGCCTGCGGTCCCCGCCGGCTGCGATCTCCTTCAGCGCCCGCCACACGGCCGGCACCGGCGCGGCCGGCCCGAACAGCTCACGCTGGTCGCCCATCGCCCGGAAATCGCTGATCACCCGCGCTCCGTCCGCGATTGCGCACGCCAGGTCCGAGAACACCCGGCCCCGGTCATGGCCGCCCAGCGGCGACGGCAGCGCGGCCGGCAGCCCGGACGTCAGGCCCGTCCGGTCCGGCAGCTGCCGCAGAAGGGCAAGGCCCGCGTGCGGCACGACCCCCGTGCCGCCCCCGGTGACTTCAAGACCGCGCGACCATCCTGTAGCGTTCACCTGGAAAGTGCTCCTCGAACCTGGAGTGATAAAGGCCTCAACAACCCTTATCGTCCCAGGTCAGGAGCACTTTTCCATTCAGGCGCGCCGCTCAGCCGCCGAACCCCCGTGAAAAGCCAGGGCTGGTGTCTTCGGTGGTCTCGGTCAGCACGCCGATCGCCTGCGCCGTGGGCAGGATGACAAGGTCAATGCCGCGGCGGTGGGCTTCGTCGCGGACTTCCCCCGTCACCGGCAGCGCGCCATCAGCGTCGGCCCGGCTTGCGGGGATTGGGTGCCTGGGGTACATCTTGGCTGTGAGCAGTTCGCTGACGCCGGACGAGATCCGGGCCGCCGCGGAGACACATCACGAGCTCGGGTCTGAGTACCAGCACGCCGTCATCGAGTCCTTCCTTGACAAGGTGGGCAAAGAGATCGACGCCCGGGTGGACGCGAGGATCGCGAGCCAAACGCAGGGCCAGGTTCCCCAGCCGGTCCGCCAGCGATCGCCGTACGCGCTGGCGATCGCCTCGATCGCGCTTGGCATCCCGCTGACGGCGATCACGCTGTCCGACGCTAGGGCCAACGCGCTGGCGGTCATCGTGGTGATCTGGGTCGCCATTACGCTGATCAACCTGGGGTACTCGCGCAGGCATCCGGGAGGTCGCTGAGCCCACGCCAGGCTCTGCGTGGCTGCGCCCAGGCAACTGCAGTAGCCCGCCGGGCAGGAAGGCGGTTCTGGCATCACGCTGGCAACCGCCGGGGGATCGTTGCGGGGCAGGCAAGCGTTGCTGGCGCCGCGCTGATGTGGGAAGTATGTACACCCAGATCCCGAGGGCCGCTGCGGAGGTTAGCAAGACCTATACGATCTGGCCGATGCCAATATGTTCCAGCCAGCCGCCGGGTGACGCATTCCTTGGTGCCAGCTTCAGCCGACGATCACGACTGCCATGAATACGTATTCGCTGTCCGGCTTCATCATGGCCTGGGCAAACGCACTACTAATAAGAGTTGTCGGGTCTGACGGGAGTGCCGGTGCGGCTGTTCGTGGGTGACGACTGGGCGGAAGACCATCACGACGTTGAGGTGATGGACGAGGCCGGGAAGGTGCTGGCAAGGAAGCGGCTGCCCGAGGGCGTGGCCGGGATGGCCCAGCTGCACGCGCTGGTCGGCGCTCACCTGGGCGAAGGCGAAGAGGACGCGGAGGTGATCGTCGGGATCGAGACCGACCGCGGCCCGTGGGTGCAGGCGCTGATCGCCGTCGGCTACCGGGTGTTCCCGGTGAACCCGCTGCAGGCGTCCCGGTACCGGCAGCGGCATGGCGTGTCCGGCGCGAAGAGCGACGCTGGGGATGCGCACATGCTGGCGGACATGGTCCGGACCGACTCCCACCAGCTCCGCCCGGCGGCCGGCGACAGCCCGGAGGCGGAGGGCATCAAGGTGCTCGCGCGCACTCACAAGACGCTGATCTGGGAGCGCACCCGGGCGGTGCAGCGGCTGCGCCACCAGTTGCGGGAGTACTTTCCCGCCGCGCTGGAGGCGTTCGAGGACCTGGACGCCCCCGACACCCTGGAGCTGGTGGGCAAAGCCCCGGACCCGGCGCAGGCGGCGAGGCTGACCCGCGCGCCCGCCGCCGCGACATCCCCGGCAAGGCGACGGCGATCCTCGCGGCGCTGCACGCCGGGCACCTGGGCCAGCCGGAGGCGCTCACGGCCGCCTACGCCGCCACCGTGCGGTCGCTGATCGCAGTGATCACCGTCCTGGACGAGCAGGTCAAGATCCTGCAGGGGCAGGTGGAGGCGCATTTTGGCCAGCACCCGGACGCTGAGATCTACCTGTCCCAGCCCGGCCTGGGAGCCATCCTCGGCGCCCGGGTGCTCGCCGAGTTCGGCGACGGCCCCCGCCGCTACGCCGACGGCAAGGCCCGCCGCAACTACGCCGGCACCAGCCCGGTCACCCGCGCATCGGGCAGGAAAAAGATCGTCACCGCCCGGTTCATCCACAACGACCGGCTCGTCGACGCACTGAGGGCCCAGGCCTTCGCGTCGCTGAACGCCTCGCCCGGCGCTCGCGCCTTCTACGACAGCCTCCGCGCACGCGGGATCGAACACAACGACGCGCTCCGCCGCCTGGCCAACCGCCTCGTCGGCATCCTGCACGGATGCCTCAGGACCCAACCCGCTACAACGAGACCACCGCCTGGGGCCACCGGGAAACCGCCCTCAATCCTCCGTAGCGGCTTGACATTTAAGCTCCTGGGATGTCTTTCGGCATGAGTGCGCGGTGACGGCTGACTGTGCGCGGTGCCCGATCGGCCAGATATGGGCAGCCTGCGTCTTGATCGACACCGGACCGGCGTCCGCGCCGATCAAGGGGGCAGCAGGCCGAGCCCATCTCCCCAGCCGTTGACGCGCAGTGAACGAGCACGACCCGACAGTGGCGATACGGAATGCCGAATACTCGCTGGCGGCGAACCGTAGGTTCGCTCGATTGTCGGCATGCATACAGTCACGGCGCGCCGCTGGGACAGCGGGCCTTACATGCCGGGATTGGCACCGTGGTACGACGGGTCGTGAGCCTGCTGACAGCACGCGTCATGCTCGTTCGGGTTCATGGGTGGCTGTTCGTTCTTGCACGCGCCTGCGGATCTCGCTGGCCGGGGTCACTTCGGGTCTGGGCGGCTGGATGATGGCCTCGCGATCGCGCCTGGCCAGGACGCTCCATGCGGTGCCGAGGTGCATCGCGTCGTGGTCCTCACCCGGTACGCGGGTGTCCCGGAGTTCGTCGATCTTCGCTTGGGCTTCGCGGGCCTGCTCGCTGATCTGCAGGATCTCCGCCGGGATGCCTTCGAAGGTGGTTTCCGGGGTGAGTCCGAGGCTTTGCTGCCCATAGGCCTCTTACTGCGCCGACGTGGACCGCTGGCCTTCGTAACCGGGTTCCTCCGCCCCTGCTCCTGGGAGGTGGATGGCGCCATCGAGCGTCGGCTGGATCCAGATATCCTGCCGCGGCTTGGGTTCCGGCCTGGCACGGGGCGTCACATCCGGCTCGGCGGATTTCAGCGGTTCCAGGAACTCGTCAGGGTGACGTCGGCGAAGCTCGAGGTCAGCGGCCACGGCGATGCGGCGGGCAGGTTCGGTCATCGCCGCCCACTGCCGCCGGGTTTCCTGGGCATCGGCGAGCAGGCCCGCGATCCTGGTGGCCTTTGCTTCCATGGCCCGCCACATCCGGGCGAGCCGCTCGTGCCGCTCCACGGATTCGTGGTCGCTGGCGGCCCGGGCCTCGTGCTCCTCCCGGGTGGCGTTCTCGAAGGCGGTGCGCACCTGCAGCCGGGCCAGGCGCAGTTCCCCACCGACGTGCGGCGGCGCCCAGCTGGTCTCCTGCAGGTAGGTGGCGCGTTGCAGCCGAAGCTGCGCATCGCTGCGCCCGCGCAGGTCGATGCCATCGACCCGGCCGAGTGCCCGGAACGCGGTGTGCCAGTCGGCCCGGGCCTCCGGTGAGGTCTTCCCAGGCTCGGGGCCGATCGCGTCGCCGGGCGCGCAGTATCCATATAGCTCCCGGTACGCACCGAGTTACGGCAGTCTCGTTCGGCTGCCAAACGCATGATCGCGGCCATGTCCGCCAGTGACATCATCGACGCTTCGTCCAGGAGCAGCAGCGTCCCCTCACGCAGGGCCTTCGCGCCCCGGGCTTCCCGCTCACCGTGCAGATGGCCGAGGAACTCGGCGGTGTTGTCGGCCAGGTCCACGCCCGCCTCGCGCAAGACGTTCCGGGCGGCCTGCGAGGTCGTCAGCCCGTGCACCTCCCCCATGCCCGCCTCCCGCCACAGCCGGGCCACCTCGGCCGCGGTGCGGGTCTTGCCCGATCCGGCCGGGCCGACCAGGATCTCCGCACGCCTGTCACTGGTCAGGACCGCGAACGCGGCGGCGGCCTGGTCCAGCCGCAGCCCTGAGCCGGTGGCCTCCTGCCCGGTCTCCGGGCGCTGCGCCGCGGCGCGGAGCTGAGCCTCCAGCTGAGCCTGATCCGCGCCGAGCAGGCACGCCGCCAGCTCCGGCGCCAGGCGCGGCGCTCCTGCCTGCTGCGCCTGCGCCGCCAGCCGCTCCTCCATAGTGAGCTGCGCCTGAGTCGCATACCGGGTGCCGCTGTGCGGGCGGTAGATGCTGCGCCCATCCGCGCGGCGCAGCGACTCGGGCACCGGCGGCCATTCCGGCGCCTCCAGGGCCAGCACTTCCTCACCAGCGCCGCCGGCCAGCACCTGGTCCGCCAGGCCGGTCAGTAAGTTGGCCGCCGCCGTGCCGTCCCGGCAGGCCACGTTGCCGGGAAGCAGTTCGCCCAGGTGGCGGATGAGGTCGGCCTTGCGCCAGGCCGGCTGGGATTCCTGCACGCGCGCCAGCGCCTGCGCCATCACGTCGTGCGCCTGCTGCGGGCTCAGCTCCCAAATCGGCCCCGGCTCGCCGCGCCCTGCAGCGCCGGGCCCGCGCCGGGTGGTCACTTCCGGCATGACCGGCTCCAGCGCCCCGGCCTCGCTGGCGCGCGCCTGCTCCGCCCACCGCCGCGCCTCGGCCGCCACATCCAGCGGGTGGCCATCCTTGGCGGCACGGCTGGCGTGGTTGGCCCACAGGCGCAGCTTCCCCAAAGCGCGGGCATCGGGCGCATAACCGTGCTGCGCCTCGAACTCGCGCGCCAGCCGCGCCGTCAGCGCCGTGATCGTCTGGCGGCGCGAGGAGAACTGGTCCATCAGCTCCCGGCTCACCCCGGCGACCTCGCGGCCGTGCCCGTCGGCCCGCCGCACCCAGCCGGTGCCAAACTCGCGCGACAGCGCGGACTCCATCACCAGCGTGGCGATCGCCGCCGCCGCACCACGGTGCTCATACAGCGCCTGGGAGTCCAGCGTCCGGTACTGCCCGTCACGTTCGCGCATCACCCGGTTCAGGACCAGGTTGTGGATGTGCAGCTGCGGGTCGCCGTCGCGGCTGGTGTGCTGCGCGAACGACCCGACAATGAAACGGTGCGCGTCCTCCCACCGGCCGGTGCGGACCGTGCCCACCTGCCGGCCGTGGTACCCGGACCGCGTGTAGCCGGCCTCGCGCTGCAGATAGTCCAGCGCGGCGCGGTTCCCAGCCTGGATGCATGCCCAGATGCCGGCGGCGGCCTGCTCCCAGTACCCGACGGCTTCCAGGTCTCCTCCGGTGGCGGCGCGGGCCGCGCTGGCCATCGCTGATGCGTGCAGCAGCGTGATCGACTTGGACACGCTGAAGGTGACGTCGAAGTACTGGACCGGTGTCCTGACCTGCGACTTCGCCTCGACCATGAGCTGGGCGAGCCGCTCGGCCGTCGCTTCGGGCTCCAGTGCCACCAGCACCGCGAAGATCTCTTCGGCAGAACGGAACCGTTGCGGCGCCCGCCCTAACCGGGTTTGCCCCGTTGGGTCGCGAGGGTCGATGAACGTGCCGTACAGCCGCCCGAACACGGCCCGGTCGATCACCTGATCCTGCCAGAACCCCAGGTCGGCGACACCAGCGCCCAGCCAGCGGCCCGGCGGCTCACCACCCTTCTCCGACGGGGACAGATAGTAGCCAGCGCCCGCCCGGGCGGTCTTGGCAGGCTCGCCCGAGGTGCCGACCTGCCGCCACGGATAGGACGCGTCGTGGCCCGGTGAGATCGTGATGATCCCGCAAGCCTGGTGGTGCTGTGCGGGAAGCGGGAAGAGGCAGAACGGCCGGCGTGGGCATGTGAGAGGACTCGCCAGAGCACGGCGACCGCAAGGGCGGCGCGGCGGCCACCACGTGATCGCGCAACGCCCGGAACCGCCGCGTTCTGTCCTGTCCGCTTGAACCTTGCGGAGTCCAGTCTTACTTTTCGGATGATCTTGCGGGGTCCGGGCTTATCTTGCGGGCGGGTCGCGGACGCTGTCCGGGGCGCATCGACGATGCCGGTCACCGTGGAGCTGGCCGGTTCTCAGGGATCCGTCTCGCTGTGGCTGGCGCGGATCCCTGAGCGGGCCGGGCGGCCTGCGCATCCGGGGTCATGATCGCGCTGCTGGACGGGCGGCGGGTCCGGCGTCATCGGCGGGTGGCACGTGCCCGAGGACGCACACAGCTGGCGGGTCGAGGCCGAGCATTGCGGTCCGCAGGTGCCCGAACCCGGCTTGGGTGAGCAGGCCTGCCAGTTCGCTGGCGGCCGCCGCCGAGGTGGCCGCGGTGGCGCCGGGGCAGCGGGGCTGGGATACCAGGGCGATGCGCCCGCCGGGTGCCAGCAGCCGGGCGAGTTCGCGTAGCCGGGCGGGCGGGTCGGGCCACATGCCGACGGTGTTGACGGCGAGCGCGACGTTGAATGGCCCGCCGCTGGTGGGCAGGCTCTGGACCGGCGTGTGAACAAGGCGTACCCGTCCGGCCCGGATGGCGGCCCTGTTGCGGCGGGAGGCCTGGCGGATCATGACCTGCGAATGGTCGACGCCGACCACCAGTCCCCGGGTCGCGGCGGTGGCGAGGGCGGCGATGGCCACGCCCGGGCCGCAGCCGAGTTCGATGACGCGGTCGGCCGGCTGGACGTCGAGAAGGCGCACCGCCCAGCGGTTGCGCGCCACGTTCGACGGCCGTCGGCCCATGATCCAGCCGGCGACGTGCCCTGCGGCTCCGGCCGGCTGGTGGAACTGTGCCAGCCCCCCGTGAGCAGCCCACCATCGCATGATGCGGCCCGCCACCCTGTGCTTGATGTCCATCAGGTGAGCAAAGCACTTCGAGTACGCTTGAAGTCAAATGCCCGCTACCGAGCGCACCCTGGCGTCGCCGGTCACGCCAGCATTGCTGTCCATCGGCGAGCTGTCCGAACGTACCGGCGTGCCAGCGACCACCCTGCGGTACTACGACGAACTTGGACTGGTGCGGCCGGCGGCCCGGGCGGCGGGACGACGCCGTTATGCCGCGCCGGCAGTCAGGGACGTCGGCGTGATCCTCTTCTTCCGCGAGATCGGATTCTCGCTGGCTGAGATCGGCCGGTTCATGGCAGGCGGGCGGCAATCCCGGCGGGAGATGATCGATCACAAGCTGGCCGACCTGGCCGCCCAGCAGCACCGTATCGAGGTGGCCCGCACCGCACTCGAGCACGGCCGGCACTGCCCAGCCAGCGAGCCCATGCAATGCTCCCGGTTCTGGTCGATCATCGAAGGGCGCCAGCGCGGCCTGTCACTGGAAGAAAGCCACGCGCGAGCGCACTGATCCGCGCCGCCGCCCGGCCGCCCCGAACTACAAGATCGATTCCGCAAAGTACCCCTAAACAACTCCCACGCCGGCCGTCCGGACCTGCCTTCCGGCCCGCAGGCCGCAAGCCTTGATCATCCGCAATCATCACGCGGACAGGACAGTGGGCATGTGCGAGGACTTGCCAGAGCACGGTGACCGCCAGGGCCGCGCGGTGGCCGCCGCGCGATCGCGCAACGCCCGGAACCGCCGCTGCGGCGGGCGGCGAGGGGCCGGCGCCGCACCCCCCCCGGAACCGCGCGGACCCGTCGGCGCGGCCCGGGGGGCTTCCGTGCCGTCTCGGCCGGGCGGGGGGGGGCGGGGGGCATTCCGCCCCCCACGCGGCGGGGCGGCAGCGGGCCCCCCGGGGGGCGGCGCCGGCGG